>Ga0307378_10000079_pt1 | contig 177133 bp, 158 predicted proteins | sample UN1MG_FD_202238 | JGI IMG/M metagenome (GOLD analysis project Ga0307378, IMG submission 202238) | Soil microbial communities from Risofladan, Vaasa, Finland - UN-1 | ecosystem: Environmental > Terrestrial > Soil > Coastal area > Acid sulfate soil | place: Finland: Risofladan, Vaasa... | reverse complement strand
AGACGGGATCGTATTATTGGCTTCTTGTGATAAGATCGTCCCGGGCATGTTAATGGCTGCTGCAAGACTTGATATACCGGCAATCGTGGTGAATAGCGGTCCGATGCTCGGGGGGGTTGAGTTCGGGGGTCGCAAATCTGATGCAACGTCAGCTTCAGAAGCCATGGGAATGTATAAGACCGGTAAGATTTCATTGGAACAATATAGAACCGTTGAAGATCTGTCCTGCCCCACCTGCGGTTCTTGTTCCTTTATGGGTACGGCCAACACCATGTGCTGCCTGACGGAAGCGCTGGGCATGAGCCTTACGGACGGCGCATCAATACCCGCTGTTTATGCGGATAGACTGAGAATCGCCGAGCAATCGGGAGAGGCCATATGTCATCTGGTCAGGAAGGGAATCACCGCCAGGGATATCATCACTAATGAATCGTTAGAAAATGCCATTAAGGTCTGCTTGACGATCGGGGGGTCAACCAACGCCGTTCTTCATCTATGTGCGTTAGCCTACGAAGCGGAGGCAGACATTAAGATCATGGATGCCTTTGATGAGTTCAGCAAGAGCACGCCGACTATTGCAAAGGTCTATCCGGCTGCCAATTATGACATGGAGGATTTCTGGAGAGCCGGCGGAATCCCCCGCGTAATGGATCGGCTACAATCCATGCTTCACATGGATGTTAGGACATGTACCGGAAAAACGATGAAGGAAAACATAGATTCCTATCAGTACAAATTCGATGAGAATAATGAAGTCATTAAAACAGTTGATCAACCGTTTGCTTCTTCAGGGGGCCTGGCCGTGCTCAGAGGAAATCTTGCACCCAATACGGGCATTAGCAAGCCAACCGCAATAGATCCCAGCGTAAGACAGTTCACGGGAACCGCGGTCGTATTCGATTCTGAAGCAGATGCGAACCAGGCCATTCTGGACGGAAAAATCAAGGCTGGAGATGTGGTAGTAATCAGGTATGAGGGGCCCAAAGGAGGACCGGGCATGGTCGAAATGTACAGGGCGTTGAAATACTTGTACGGTATGGGTTTACATACATCAACTGCCGTCGTGACTGATGGTCGATTCTCGGGTACGAACAATGGATGCTTTGTCGGACATATTTCCCCGGAGGCTGCAGAGGGAGGTCCCCTTGCGATTGTTGAAAACGGAGACAAGATCAGCATCGACGTAATAAACAGCACCATCCACTTACATGTTTCGGATGGCGAAATAGAAAGACGCCTAAAGAACTGGCAAAAACCAGAACCGAAAGTCAAGAAAGGGTATTTGAATCTCTATTCAAGATTGGCATCATCTGCAGATGAAGGAGCGATTATCAGACATCGATTCTAACCACAGGGAAAAGAATTACCTTATCGTTCAGAGGGGATTCCATGTGTCCTATCTTCACTGCCGAGGCCGTCTCTTCGGTTTAAGAATGCCTCATCAACGCTTGAGGCATTGATGTGACGAGCTTTAGCGTCGTTTTCTTTTATGCTTTGCCCAAGGCCTTCAGCACGGCGTCGGGGGTTATGGGAAAATCGTCTATCCAGACGCCTAGTGCATTGTGCACGGCGGGTCCGGCTAAGGCCGGTATGACGGTGGCCACATCTTCACCAATGCCGATGACTCCATAGGGTCCATACCCCATACCTGTCTCCACCAGCCTTGTTTCAATGGGCCCGACATCATTCATGGTGGCAATTTTGTAGTCCAGGAGGTTCCCGTTGAGCATGACCCCGGTCACCGGATCATGGACAATTTCCTCGAAAAGACCCCTGCCCACTCCCATGTAAGTACCTCCGTATTGCTGTCCTTCGCAGCCTTCCCAGCTGATCACCTTTCCCACGTCATTCACATTGACCACCTTGGAGACAAAAACCTCGCCGGTCTCAGTATCGACCTCTACCTCCATGAAATGGGCCTGCCTGCACAAGCGAAGACGGGAGTCTGAGTACCCTCCCTGTTGGACGTGCCAGCTGTGCGCAAAAAGTGGCACCGAGAAGTTACTTCTCGGGGCACCTTTTCCAAATTCCGGAGTATGACACATAGGGCCTTCAAGGCCCATTGGCTGAACGAATTCTGCCAAGGATAATCTGTTCGACGGGTCGGCTTTGACATAGATGAAACTGTCCTTGATGTCCAGGTCTTCACTCTTATACCCCGGGAAGGCTGGGGGGTAGCTGCCCCTTTGGGTATGGCCGCTGGGGCTGACCGCCGCCCGCAAGATCTTTCGTTTGAGAAGCCTCGCAGCGTGTCTCACGGCGAACCCATTAATGGACATGCTCGTCGATGAGTCCGGCGTCATGGCAAAGAATCCGGCGTCGAGGTTGGGTTTATAAAGGACATCCTCCATGCGCATTCCCAGTTCATCGGCGGCAATCTGGCAGTACGCTGTTTCAGCATTGACACCGACATCACTTCTCATCCCGAAAATAGTGGCAGTGCCGTCATCACGCTCAATGCGTATGCCGATTTCACTGGATCCGACCGAATCTTCCCATTCATGGGTCCAGGTAAAGCCAAGGCCGTGCATCTTTCCGTTCGGGAGTCTCTTCGTTCCGGGAGCATGCCACTTTTTGTCCCATTCTATGGCCACCTTGCCTTTTTCGATGCACTCTCTCAGGCTGTCCCGGACCTGAAAACCCATCTCATCCTTGCGCTGGTTGAGCCATTCCATATCATGACCATCCACCCCGTCGTTCTTAAGCGCCACCTCTATGGGGTCAAGGCCCAGCGCGTTTGCCACATGGTCGAATACCAGTGTAAGGCTATGGGTGTTGGGATTTTGTTCACATCGCGTCGGGACATTGAGTCCCTTGTTCACTTGAACGGCTTCTGTCTTTCCATATACGTTAGGTATCTTCGTATTCTCGATGAAGTGCTTGGCGACCCCGAAGATCGAATAGATCATGTTTGACATGACGCCGCGCACCTTCACCGCTGTGATGGTCCCATCCTTTTTTGCACCTACCTTGTAGTAGTAGACGCCTTCATCCGTCTCGCCGCCATAGAAATCCTCCCTGCGGGTGAATATCCATTTCACGGGACTCCCTGTCCTTTTGGCGAGGAGCGCGGCGCAATAGTGTCCACCGAAATTCCATGGTATCTGGCTCCAGCCGCCGAAGCTTGCACCCTGATAGGGGGCGTGCACGGTGATCTTATTCATGGGAATTCCGCCAAACCATGAGGAGACCACCCTCTTAGCGATTTGCGGCCGTTGCTGTTTCACCCAGACCTCGGGGTACTCCCCGTTCCACTTGAACACACCGCAAGGCCTCTCCGGACCAATCCAGGTATGCTGGCGCCTTCTTGACTTGAATTCAAGAATGATGTCCGCCTCAGAAAAACCTCTTTCCACGTCTCCCAGTTCGTGAATATCCAACATACCCTGATTGAAATAGTTCCCGCCGGGATGTTCTTCAGGATTTGCCAAGGGTGCATCAGGCTGTAGCGCCTCCTCACCATCCAACAGGAAGGGTCTTTGCTTCCACTCAACGTCAATGAGTCTTAATGCCTCTTCGGCAATAGCCTCTGAATCAGCAGCGACCGCAGCCCCCACTTCTTCACCCTGAAAATGAGCAACCCGCGGGAGAACCGGCACGGATGAAGGGGCATGCCCACCGAGATCCGACTCGCGCGGCAACTCAGGATCGTCGTATCTTAGTATGGCTCTCACCCCTGGCAAGGCCCCGGCCTTACTGGTATCCATGCTCTTTATCTCTGCATGAGGGTAGGAAGACGTTAGAAACCGCATGTAGAGCATGCCGGGTAACTGCACATCCATGGTATACGTTGCTTTGCCGCTCGCTTTTTCGTAGCCGTCAATACGTCGCAGGCCTCTTTTTCCAATGTGATTGTATTGTTCAAGAGGGTGTCTATCGGCCCTGATGTTATCCGACACCTCCATGATCTTTTGCTTTTCCCCATTCGTCATTCTCGCTCCTCCTGTTTGCGGGCATTCCTCGACGCGTGCTTAGCCCTTGGCAAAGCTTCTTTCCGTTTTCCCTCGCTCAAAACGGATTTATCGGCCAATGCTGCTATGGCGTTCCTCAGAATCCGATCGATCTCATAAGACGGCCATAATCAATAGCATACCCTGCCTCCCTCATTGCGGTAGAAAGAATAAGCCTTCTGCTCCCTGAAATCAGCGGAAAAAGAACGTGGGATGCGAACTGAGCAAGAGAGTGAGTGTGGTGTATCGAGCTTTGCACGATGAATAGAAATCGAATCGCCGTTTCAACGGAGCTGGGATGCTGAAGATGAGATCGGCTCAAAGTTACATGACTTCTACCATATTCTCCGGATATCGGCAAGCCGGAATGAGTTCAAAGACAGAGCTGCGAGGGAATTCGATGGCGGGTGATTTTGATGTGGGATTATAGATAAAGTAACGATGAACCATAACCGGCCTGCTTGATAACCAAATGCATGTGGTGGCGAAGCCTATGATGGGGTGCCGAGCTTATATCCGGGTTTTAGCCCTCGTTCACCAGCGATGTGGGCAGCCGGTACCTTCCCGCCGTGAACTGTTCTGGCCTTACCGATGATAAGCCTTCCGCCCAAAACGGCCACATGGATACCCCGATCATCAACGTGTAGAATCGTTCCGGGCGCTGCATCGACCTTCTCTGCAACAAACTTCGGGCCGTAGAAGCGAACCTTCTCTCCGTTCACAAAAACATAGGCGCCGGGCTGGGGATCACAACCGCGTATCAAATTGTAAATCTCTTGAGCCGGCTTGTCCCATGCAATACCTGCCACCCGATCATCGCAGGGCGGCTCATACGTAGCCTCCGCCTCATTTTGGGGAATCCTCGGAGCCTTACCTTCTTTAATCAGCGCCAGGGATTTAAGGATGGCTTCAACACCCATGGGAAAGAGGTGGTTAAAATAGAGGGACCCGGCGGTGTCTTCCGGGCCGATATCGATTTCTTCCTGGAGGAGGATCGGGCCGGTGTCGATGACGCCATCGGGCCAGAAGATGGTTAGGCCGGTTCGCGTGTCCCCCATGATCACCGCCCAGTTGATGGCGCTGGCACCTCGATGACGGGGCAAGAGGGAGGGATGGTAGTTTATAGCTCCGTAATGAGGTACTTCAAAGAAACGCACCGGGATAATGTCAGTGACAAAGGCCATGACGGTCAAATCGGGTTTCAGATTCTCGTATTGGGCAAAGACCTGATCATCCTTATACGTTTTTGGTTGAAAGGCTTGAATGCCCTTGGAAACGGCCGCTTCCCTGAGCGGGTCAGGTTCACGAGGCGGTGTGTCAGCAGGGGCATAGACACCCACCACCTCCTCACCCCTCTCCGCTAAAGCCCCTAATACCTTTCCCCCAAAAGCTGCCTGGCCAATCAGTACGATCCTCATCCCTTGCCTCCCTTCATTCATTTCCCAAAAATTGTCATAAAGCCGGACATGGTGTCAATACTCTTGAGGATCATAACCTTCGTTAAGAGCGTTGGAGGGCTTTTCGTCCGTGCAAACAGCGCAAAGGCCGGAAGTGTGTAAACCCACCGAGGGTTAGAACCGTCAAGACTTGCCTCCACGCAAGGGGCTGAGTCTGAAATTGTCTATTATAGTGTCTTAGGCTACAAAATAAGTTTCTTTTCAAAAGGTGTTGCTCTTTCGCAAGAAGAGGGTGAAACAGCACCCGGCCTTTTGTTGCGGATACCCAGACCTGGATTCATACCTCGTTGAGTTTGACGAGCGGTTAAGCCGATACCTGTTCCTCTCCAAACACTGCTCTATCGCCGACGTCCAGCGTATATTTCAAATGCTATGGCCTTGCCCTAAAATGTCCACCTCAGGCCCACTACCAGAGCTTGCTGAGAGGGCTCAACGGTAACCGCTATGTTCACCGTGGAGTCGATCCCAAGAAAGGCATCGTTAAAAAATGTGCCGAAGAAGTTGCCCAGCGCCACACCAACCAGGATATCCGACGGATAATGTTTGTTCGCCTCAACACGTGCCCATCCAGCGGCATACGGAAGGGCGGCCAGCCCTACTTGCAAGGATGTCTTTCCCCAGGTCGGAAGCCGGAGGTATTCGACATTTCCGGACGCCAGCATGGTGCTTACCGCTGTGGTCGAGGCGTGGCACGAGGGAAAGCTTCTCCGGTCTGACTTCTCCGGCCGGGTTCGACCAGTTGCACCTTTCAGGGCATCTGTTGTGCCGTAGCTCACCGCCATGGCTGCAAGTCCGATACCGATGCCTTTCAGTTTGTTATTTACCCAGACCTTCCCTTCATCTCCACTAGGGGTGGACAGTGCTGTGAGGAGATACAGCCCATGCCCGATTTGGCTGAGTCTGTCGCTGGCCCTCGCCGCATCGTCGGCAGATCCAAACACCGGCACAGTGTCTGCGGCCCACTCGGAAATCTCCGTGTCCATATCATCCACTTGGAGGACCAATGCCGCTGCTGCTGGAATCCACGTTTTCGGCGCAGTAGCTGCGTTTACGGCTGCCTCGCGGACCCGCTTCCAGCCGGGAAATAAGGTCGCATCTTGGCCCCAACCGCGTCCATTGGGAAGTGTTCCACAACCAGTAAAAACCGCAGCAATCAACAAGAGAGTAACTGTGTTCAGGGCTTTCATAAGATATTCAATTGGCCGTCGTTTCTTCAGCTATAACCCGAGTTCCAATGAACAGCCGAAACTATGCTAGGTTTCTTTGAGAACCTTAAGAATCTTAACCAGCATTTCGTCTCTCCACTGCTTAATCTCCTCCAGGGTTTTTGTCTTCACAACCTCCATCTCGTTGACGCCATGCACAACCGCCTCTACTGCTGACGGAGGGATAGAGGTCCACGTCTCCATGGTCTCCCACCGATATTGGTAAGAGCGAGAGAAATGCTCGAAAAACCGTTCGATGCCGTCTCCTGCCAGATGAATGCGCAGGAAAGGGCCGAGCAAAGGATCACGAGGGCCTATTCCGGTGCGGAAGGCCGTATCCACATCTGCTGCAGTTGCTATGCCTTTGTCAACGAGATCAATTGCTTCGCGCAGCAAGGCTGCTTGCAGGCGGTTTACGATGTAGCCAGGTACCTCCCGGTTCAGGACAACGGGGGTTTTCCCCATCGCTTTCATAAACTCCCGGGTCGCTCTTACGGTGTCGGGGGAGGTTTGTTCACCACCGACGATTTCGACCAGTGGAAGGAGGTGAGCAGGAAGCATTGGGTGGGCTAACACACAGCGCTGTGGCCTCTTTGTGACCTTCTGAATCTCGGTCATGAGCAATCCCGAGGCGCTGCTTGCCAGTATGGCGTGTTGAGGTGCGTGTGCGTCCATTTCCCGGAAGACCCGTTTCTTGATCTCGTAGTTGTCAGGAACGGACTCCTGAACGTAGTCGGCAGCTGCAACAGCCTCGGCCAGGTCTGTAGTCGGTTTGATCCGCTTAAGGGCAGCAGCAGCTTCACCTGGCTTCAGGAGGTTGCTTGCCTCCAGAAACCGAAGGCTTGAACTCACGTGATCAAGCGAACGATGAAGGATGTCCTCCGTGACGTCATAGAGCGTCACCTCCATGCCCTTTGAACAGAAAAGGGTCGACCAGCCTTGGCCTATCAGTCCGGCACCAACACAGGCGACAGTTCGAATCTTCATAGACACACTCCAGTTTGTGTTTAACATGTGGATTCAGGCAATCCCCCGTTCCACGTGAGGATGTCTCCACTAAAGGGGCTCTAGACGTTTTAGCGAAGCATTCTGTGCTATTCTCACGAAATGTGAGGTTCTATCACCTTGGGCAATGGATTTTCCTTAAGCATTCACGAATAAGAGCTGTGCTCAGGCTCCAGACGGGTATCGCCTCTGGCCGTTCTCCTGCCTCGTGTTTCAAGGGGAAACCGCAGGGCGCCCGGCAGGTCTAACCATGAGGGGGCCTGTCACTGTTCAAAAACGCCTTCCATGACCTCAAGGGCGAATCTCGCGGACACAGTGGCAGGGCCGCCTCCCATTTCGATTCCCACCTCAACTGCCTCCAATACCTCTTCCATGGATGCCCCGGCATTTGCAGCTTGCTGAATATGCCATTGCATGCAGGATTCACAGTCAACGACCACCGAGATTCCCGCGGCAATAAGCTCTTTGGTTTTCCTGGGCAAGGCCCCATCGGAGAAGGCGGCTTTCTCCAATTCCAGAAACGCCTGGTATACCCGCGACTTCAGTGCCAGGAGTTTTTCATGAGCCGCATCTCTCCTGTCGGAGATCTCCTTTAATCTGTCCATACCTGCACTCCTTAATAGGGTAACGCAATCGAACGACGAGTCGTCCCGGGCCACAGCTCACCGCTCCGCAAAGCCTCCAATCGTCCGCTGAGGCAATGGTTTTTCCCGAGAGGCATGAACCAGGGTTATTTCGAGTACGCTCACCAATCAGTTCCTTCCGTTCAATTGTCCTTACTCCTCACTTCCACATCACGTAAGAAATCGCTTACCCTGAAGTTCTTGTTTCTCAGGGCAAAGTAGTCTAAGGTCACATCCGCATATCGCTCATACAAACGTTGACGGCTAGAGAACAGCCTTGGGTGGCAGCGTACCAGGGCCCGTTTGTTGGATTCGTGTGGTTTCTTGGTAAAGGTGTCCTGCCACAACATGGGATGTGGTTTCAGTATATATGCTTTCAATAGTTGTCCCTGGATTTCAGGCGGTGTTTCAAGATGAACGACCGTTGTCAATCGTTGGAGCTCCATGAGGGTTTTATGTCCCGTGTAAATCACGCTCCCGGTGGTGTCTATGACGATGTTTTGTTCACAAATATTCTGTGCTTGCTCAAGGTACTCAAGGATTTCACTCATAACCTCTATTTCGTAAGCCAGATACCGTGATTCACGCTCCTCGTAATAAGGCTCATAGGGGAACCCCATCCATTCACTCACCTTCATAGTTCCCCCATCCGGCCTTTTGAGCTCAGGGGCAAGCTTCTCCGCGATCATGTCGTCGCAGCAGAAACGCGTAAAACCTTGCCTGGAGAGCATGCGAGACCAGTAAGATTTGCCCGATCCGGCCATACCTATGAGTGAGAGACGCATATTGTGTAATGTCTTTGTGGTTAAACGAGCATTTCCAGCAAGCAGGCTCAATGCCGGTGACCCATTACCCGCCACTGGGAAGGCGAGGCCACCTTGTTCGGGCCACTGGCGCGTGGTTCAGATCATTAGCAGATTTGGCTTTTGAATGCAACCGGAAGGGTTTTGAGGCATTTTCAGTATAAGCGCAAATCTCTTACTTTTGCCCAGGCCTCGCAGGCGGATTAACGTGAATCTGTCAAATCAGATTGGACGATTTCCAAAATCTGCTCCTTTGTGTAAAGCCGTCCGTTGCCGATTCCAGGACAGCTATCTGAAACCTTTCGCCACTGTGTTTCAGAGCGAAGGTTGTCAAACCAGAACGGGAATGATTTGCACTGGTTCGGGCGCACCGGATAAATAGTGCACCCGTTTGCATAACAGAAACACCTGCCGTCTGCACGCTCCCGGATGCTATAGCTGTCCCTAAAGGGATACAGATAGTGCCGTATAAAGCTCACTGTGGTAGTCTGAAGGAACGCTGCGATAGGAGAGATTTCGTCAGGGCCGACGTATATGGTTCCGGGCTCTCCGGTGCAGCATGCCCCGCAGCGCTGGCATTCAAAACGAAGACCTTCATCGAAAAAATAGGAGCGGTTGAAATATGAGTTCATGAGTTTCATTACGTGTACAAGTGTCTTGTTCGTTTCTTCGAGCAAGAAGGCATAGGTCCTTCTCCAAGAAAAAGCCGGCTATTCTATTGTTTTCAGGAGCTTTTCCACCTTATTCACCGGTATTGCGAATCCGATGTTCTGGGCGTCCTGCACGACTGCCAGGTTTACCCCGACAAGCTCTCCGTCGAGATTCAAAAGAGCTCCGCCGCTGTTGCCAGGATTAATAGAGGCATCGGTCTGGAGTAGCCCTGTACAAGCGTATTCGCACTCCGGATTGGTAAAGGATCTTTCCTTCCCGCTTATTACGCCTACCGTAACGGAATTCTCCAGGCCGAGAGGATTTCCGATGGCTATGACCGTTTCTCCTATCATGAGTTCGCCAATGTCTGCAAATCGGATTTCCCTAACCGGATAGGGCGGTTCTGTTTTCATGAAGGCAAGATCGTCGGCCTGACTGATTTCGATAACCGTTGCCGGCAATATGGTGCCATCCAGGAGCACGACGAAGATATTGCTTGCCTTCTGAACTACATGTGCATTGGTTACGATGAGTCCGTCTTTTCTTACGATGACGCCTGATCCGACACTCTTATATTTAAGGGTGCCTTCTGAATAGTTTTCTCCGAAATATTCCTTAAGAAAAAGGTCCAACTGCTCGCCGTATTGACCCCACTCAGGATATTCCTTGAGATTCATAATGGTTTCGGTTCTAACGTTTACAACGGCAGGAGCGTATTCTCTGACAATTTTCACAATGGGGGTCTGGCGCGAACTTTTCAGGGTACAGGCAGCGTTAGAAATCAGCACGCCAAAAAGGCATGCGGTAATTGCAGAGATACTCGCGGCTTTCACATTGTCCTCCTTTTTTTCTATAAATCCCACCCAGCTGACTCAAGGTGGCACGCCGTCGCGGGTTCGCTACCGGCTTGAAGAAGCGAACAAGACAAACACGATCTCAAGTTCCCGCCCAAGAATACTGAGAAGCCTCCCATATATTGCGAGTCCCGGTTTTTGCTGCCCAGCGGAACTCCCGGGCCTCATCGCCGGCGTGCTGAGGAGCAAGATGATCCAGAGAAGGTGGAAACTCTCTTGGCGAGCAGTAGTTTCGATGGGCAGGCGTGTCACTCATAAACCGCTATGTTAAGGTCCTAGAGCAGGATTTAGTATTTCTCGAGGTCTTCAATGACAATGATGAGGTATTCTTGGCCCGACTACCTTGGTCTGCATAGTCGCTGGGATTGCTCGTTGACCTCCGCCCGCGGTCGGCACCCGGTAGCAGAAACTTTCAAATCATAGAAACACTAAATTGCTCTTAAGTCAATAAAAATAGGCCTTTCTGGAGTTTCAGGATCTCTTTTCAACGCCTCCAGTGCAAGGATTCTCTGAGGCGGGCCTGTTATTGGGTCTGCATAAGGAAATATCGAGGTTCCAAAGATGGAGTATCTGGCACACGGGTTGTTACCACGGGGAGCATTTAATTATTTTCATCCGCTCAGAATTCTCCTGCCCGGTAAGGCCATGAAATCGTTTCTGGAGAGACTGGTGGGAGGGCGCCGTTCTTTTCGCGACTTGGGTATGGGGGAAACCGCAGCTCCGCCGAAGGCGGAGAATGCGGAGGGGGCAAGACTCCCCCGTAAACACGTCGCTGAAAAAACCAGCCCGTGAGCCTCGGAACGAAAGAAAGGATTTCATGGCATGAGCTTGTTTCAATACAGACTATTTGATGTTCTCAGTGATAACTCCTCAAAGTGCGCCTGGCTTAAACTCAACGGATTTTTTATTTGAAGCTGGCAGTTGTCGGGTATGGTTATGGAAAAGTGGAGATGATCGCCGCGTAGGATGAAACCGGGATTTTGTAGGGGGTGCTCCGGGGTGCTGACAAGTTCTTGAATCAGGGATGAGTTTAGTTGTATAAATCAACATACTATCAAAAGACCAGTCCGGGAGCCTCGGAACAGAAAAAAAGAGCTCATGACCATCCCACACGGTTATGTCCAATGCACACAATACTATGCTCTCGTTAGTAATATGAGTAGACCTCAAGAGCCTGTGCTCCGGAAATGCTGAGGCCGCAGATGAAAGATTGTTTGACATTTGAACAATATTGCGCCTTTGACTGTAACAGGAATTTGGTTGTTACTGCTGGGCCTGGTGCAGGCAAGACAAGGGTCCTGACCGAACGGTACTGCCATATAATCCTTACCTGTGCCGACGTGGGCATCGGAGATATTCTGGCTCTGACCTTTACCGAAAAGGCAGCGGAAGAGATGAAGGCGCGTATCTACGTAAAGCTGTCCGGTGTCGTGCACGAACTCGAGAGAAGAATAGGACATGACAGCGACGCGGCGAGGCGCTTGAAAAAGAACCTGGATGACTTTTCAAAGAACAGGATCAGCACGATCCATTCTTTTTGCGCACATCTCTTGCGTGAATACCCGGTTGAAGCAAAGACCGATCCGGGATTTGTTATCGTCCAGGGGCTAACCCAAAGGGAGATAATGCTGAAGGCCATCAAAACGGCAATCTCTTCCGTAAATGAAGAGGATAAAAGCGACCTAACAAGACTCATGCGGGTTTTTGGGAATAGGGCTTTCCTTCTGGATGCAGTAAAGGGCGTAATTGAGCACCCCGTGACCTTTAAGAGGATTATTGGAACGAGAGATCATTTGCTCAGCAAAGGGAACTGGAAAGATCAGGTATTTACAGAGTACTGCCGGCACATAAAGGACAACCTCCTCATCCCATACTACCGAGGGCTCAGAGATATGCCGGACGGAAAGGGTCAATACAACCGGGTACTCGAGCTTTTAAGGAAATGGTACACGAAAAAGGACTCCTCCCAGGGTGACTTTCAAATTCCGTTTCTGTTTACACAATTGAGAGAGCTTGCAAGGGGTCGGCCTCCCGGAAGTTCCAGGGTGGGGGTAAAGCAGGGAAGAAGGGAGATTTCTTATCTAGACTTTTTGGAGGCCTATTACCCGGATCTCTTTGCCATTTCTAACCCTGACAGTGTGTTTGAGCAGGAGCTCTCTGTTTTCTTGAAGCTTGCAAGGGTATCCTTGGATTACTATCAGGATCAGAAGAGAAGACTGAATGCCCTTGACTTCGCCGATTTAGAGGCAAGAACCCTTGAGTTCCTTACAGCCTTGTTTTTCTCTGAAAACCGATCTCTCATGAGGCGGATCCAAGACAGATTCACGTATGTGATGGTTGATGAATTTCAAGACACCAACCGAAACCAATGGGAGATCCTGAGTCTCCTCGTTTCAGACAGAGACAGGAAAGGCGCCCCTGTCTTAAGGGAAGACAAGCTTTTTGTTGTTGGCGATAAAAGGCAGGCTATTTATAGGTTTAGAGGAGCCGATGTGACTGTTTTTGACAGGGTCACAGAGGAAATAAGGGGGTCCAATCTATCAAATACCAAACCCATCTTCTGGCACAATAAGCAAATACTCAGGGAAATGTCGTCTATCGACCAGGGCACGGAAAAGGAGCTCTCTGATCAGGCAGTTCTCTGCGAGGATATGTCGGAGACGGAAAAGGAGAGGATGCAGAGAGGAGACATATACCTTTCCCTCAATTTTCGGTCTGACGAGGAGCTCATTCTGTTTTTCAACGCCACCTTCAGTCACATCTTCAGCAACAAGGGCGCCGGTGTGCTTGCGGAATATGAAAGCGAATATATGCCCATAGAAAAGGCCCTATATGCCGAAAGCGGTGATGAAAGAGGATCGGTTGCCTTTTACCTCATTCCCAACCGGAAAGATAATTCACCAAGGATAGAGGGGGACAGCAGGGTAGAGCAAGAGGCTTCTCTCATAGCAGATATTATTGCCAGGATACTGGGAAGAGCGGGTAAAGAGGCACCGGAATATCTGCGATACCGGTCTATAGGAGAGAGAATCGAAACGAGTGAGCCCGCCATCGGTGTCCTCTTCTTTGCATATACCCACATAAAGACATTTGAAACCATTCTGCGGGAGGCAGGCATTCCGTTTGTTGTCAATAAGGGGAAGGGATTCTTTCGGTGTGAGGAGGTCATGGAGATGGTCCAATTCCTCGCTTATCTCTCAGATCAAAGGGAGAGGGTCTCCCTGCTCGCAGCACTCAGGGGATCGCTCTTTGGCTTAACCGATCCGGAGATATTTGACCTCTTTTGGGATCAGGCCCCGCCGGAAGAAGGACTTCTGAGCTCAACCCAGGATTACCTCAGGATGGTGGGCAATCAGATTTTAACCTGGCGAAGTCTGGCGGGCCATTTGTCGCTACCTGAATTAGTGCGGACCATAATACGGGAAAGGGGATTGTTGGCTTCCCTTTCAAGCCATCCCAACAGGGCGCAGAGGATGGCCAACATGGAGAAGTTCATAGGTATAGCCCGGCAGTTTGAGTTAGAAGGGAACGGATCTTTGCTCGATTTCGTTGCTTATTGCCTGAGAATGGCCGATGAAGAAGATGAGGGGGAGGCGCTGGTAGAGACGATCAAAGGTGTTTCTATTCATCTTATGACCATACATGCCGCCAAAGGACTTGAGTTTCCGATGGTGATTATCCCTGAGCTGGATCGATCTCTTCCAAGGGGTTGGAGGCCGGGAAAACCCTTAAGACTTTATCCTGCGAATAATTCGGGGCCGGAGGCATGGAATGATCAGGAGGGCATTCTGCCTGTCTTCGATGTTGAGTTTCCTCATGCCGATTTCAGAAAGGTAGCAAGCCCATTGTCATTCATCTTGAAGAGGAGAGATGCCCTCGAGGACGTTGCCGAGAATCGGAGGGTATTCTATGTTGGGTGCACCAGAGCGATGCATCATCTTGTCCTGACCGGTCACTTAACAGTGGCAACGGGAAGCGATACCAGGGCACCCCTCAGTCCTCATGATTATAGAGGAGGTGCACCAATACTGGATCTCCTGGATGACATCTGGGACCTCGGCGGCAGGTTTCAGGAAGAGAGTGTTGGCGAATATCCCGAAGGAGAGGAATCTCCCCTGGTTATATGGTCTGATCCGAAACCCAGGGAGTTTACGGGGGTCTCTTCGAGAGAGACAGGGTTGTCCCTGGAGAGCTTCGGGAAGTCAGATGAGGGGATCAAATCCATTGATCTAACCCATAGACTACCTATGCCCTCCTATCATCAGTTGAGCCCAACGAGCCTGGCGGTATTCAAGAGATGTCCTCTGAGGTTTTACTATAGATACTGGTTAAACATACCTGAGGACCCCTTCTTTTCGGTAGGAGATGACTATATTGAGAATATATTAGCGGATAAGGACGAGGGAGGCACGGTGGAGGGGAAGATTATAGGTACGGTGGCGCACGCATACCTCGAGAAACATGTGTTCGGTTCGGATCTCGATCACAAGCTCTTAGAGTCCGTGTTTTCCGGCCTTTTAGGACAGCAAAAGGAGACAGTGCTTTTGGCCAGCCCAGTCCTCGAGAGAATGAAGACAAGGGTTAACGAGTTGCTTTTACAGGCCATTACAGACAGATCGCTTTTGGAGCTTCTGGAGGGAGTGCGTCAGTACTCTGAGCTTCCCTTTGTCTTGAATAGAAAACAGGGATATACCTTCAGGGGTAGGATAGACAAGCTCTTCCAGGATAGGGACACCGACGAATGGGCCCTCATAGATTGGAAAACAGGTTCAATCGAGCAACGAGATCCTGTTGCGTTTGCTAAGGAGCATTATTTTGATCTACAGTTGGCTTGCTATAGATTTGTTGTACAAGAACTCAAATACGGTAGGGTCGGTAGGATGTATCTCTATTTTGTCTCTCCGGGGAAGCTTATAAAGATAGACTATGAGGGCAATCCAGGCAGGGAGATTGATGACATCATAGGCTTTCTCGAAGGATATAAGGCAGACCAAGATGCAATCGGAACGAGCGTAAAGCAGGCAAAGAGAAAAGCGGAAGAATGTGTTCAGTGCCGATATTTCGAAATGGGCGTCTGCTCGTAGGTCGGGATCGACGCCTGCACCGAATAATGCTGAGTTTGCCTCCTTACTACTTGATGGTAACAACCGGACAGTGTGCTTCGAGGATAACGTATTGGGCCGTAGAGCCCAGCAGGAATTTTCCGACCTTCGATCGTTTCCGAACTCCTACGACGATTTCATCAACTTCATGTTCCTTTCCGAACCTGGATTCGTTATTCCAGCTAGCATGTAGAGGCCTTGAGGATAGAGGTGGTGCGCAGCATCGCACGGTCCGTTGACAAGTGGGTGCGCATAGGATAATTCTAAAGGAGTATCAAGTTTGCAAACTCATGGATATGTTCGCAGACATTAATGAGAGAATATGCACAACAATGTAGTTGGGTTAAGCCATGGCTAAGGATTATTATACGATAATGGGTGTCTCAAAGGATGCACCTCAAGAAGAGATGAAAAAGGCATACCGGAAACTCGCTCGCAAATGGCACCCGGACATTAATCCCGGAAACAAGGAGGCCGAACAAAGATTCAAGGAGATATCCGAGGCCTACGATGCGATCGGCGATGAGAAAAAACGAAAGCTCTATGATGAATTCGGCCACGAGGGCCTCCAGGCAGGATTTGACGCCGAAAAGGCACGGCAGTATCGACAGTGGGGATCTTTCCAGCAACAGGCTCAAGGTGCAGGCGGGCAGGAATTTGGCCGATATCAAACTTATGAGGATATCTTCGGCGACCTCTTCGGCTTCGGCGAGGGGACCGGTGGTTTCAGGGCGGCGAGGGCTTCGGGGGGAAGGGATGTCGAGCACGGCATGACGATCGACTTACTGTCTGCATTGAAAGGTTTTCGGACAGAGCTATCGATGCAGATGGCGAAGGGGTGCCCGGGTTGCGGCGGATCAGGCATGGATTCGTCTTCCGGCATGAGTACGTGTTCTCTGTGTGGCGGTTCGGGACGCCTCAATGTTGCAGAAGGACCGATGCACTTGACCAAACCCTGCCCCCAGTGCCGCGGGCATGGAAGGATAGGAAAGGCCTGCCCCCAGTGTGGAGGCAGCGGCCAGGTTGTGGGTACGGAAAAGATCAAGGTGTCTATTCCCCCGGGTGTGAAAGAGGGATCCAGGGTTCGCGTTGCCGGCAAAGGTGAGCCAGGGCTCAACGGCGGCAAGCCCGGCGATCTGTATCTCATCATTCACGTAAAACCGCACCCTTTTCTAAAGAGGGAGGGGAACGACCTGTATATGGAGGTTCCGGTGACTGTTCGTGAGGCTATAGCCGGGGGAACCATCACTATCCCCACCATCGAAGGCCTCATTAAGCTCAAGGTGCCCCCCAAGAGCCAGAGCGGGCAGACCTTGAAAGTGAAAGGGAAGGGGGCGGTCAAAGCCAAATCGAAGGAGCGGGGCGACCTTATGGTGAAACTGGTGGTCAAGGTACCTCAGACAGACGACAAGGAAGTTCTGGAAAGTGCGGAAAAGATGGACCGGTACTATAAGGAGGACTTGAGAACGAAGATTACATTGTGAGGGGCGAGAGGCTCAGCGAGCACTTCGTTTGAGGACCGTTTCACTTGAGGATCATCACGCAGGGATTTGAGGCGTAACAGAGCGAGCCTGAAGTCCTTAGGGTTCTGGGGCGGAACAAGTCTAGGCGTTGAATATTCGTTCATAGCTCCGTCTTAAGGACGCTATCTCGATGACTCCCGGAGATGGCGCGCCAGATCCTCCAGGACTGCATCAAACTGCCTTCTCATTTCAATCATGCCCTGTCTCATCCGCAATATGACCTCCACACCCGGTAGGTTGATATCCATATCCTCGACAAGGATCTTTGCCAGCCGTACCTTCTCCATTTCGATCGCCGAAAACAGCTTGACAGAAGCATCGTCTGGACACGTCGGGCATACGATCTCCTCTCCCTCCAGGTCGGAAAGAAAACGCTCGTCAATCTGGAAAATTTCCACGACCTCAGTGATGGTCCAGTATTCCTTGGTCATATGCTTCTGCCTGCCTCCGACATAATCTCGTGCGGCAGTGGGTCAAAGATTATCCCCAGGCTTATCTCGGATACTAAATTTACCATACCCATGAAAGACTTTACAAGCTAAACATGGCATTCCTCCATTCACAAGAATCCCCTTTTTGGTTGACATGAAATACGCGTACCCCTTTAAATAGTCTATGCAGGCAAAACAGACGAGACAAGGACAACATAGGTTTGATGCTTGCCCCACCATACCACTCAGCGTAGGGATGCTTCCAGTATCAACCGTATCAAGCGGGGGTTGTTTTTTTTGTTACTTCAGCGCAACGGAGAAGTCGCTCGACCATGGCCACGCCTTCTCAGAAACCATGGTAACCCAATAAGGAGCCTAAGGTGTGACGAGTAAACGCCGTTGAGGCTTGCGTCACTGGAGAAAGGAGAAACATGAGTGCAAGAGAAAACAAGAGTTCAGGAACGTTTCACTTCCGGCATCTCCATCCAAACGTGTTCATAGGGACGGCGAGTGACAGATACGCAGGTTGGATGGGGCAGATTTATTCAGAGGAGCGGTTTGGGAACGCCGTGTCGGTAAGACCGAAGACGGTTGGAGGAAAACCCTTTGAGGAGAGGGTATTGCCGGTAGAAAGTGTTGAGGAATATTTTCAGCATTTTTCAGTTCTTGAATTGGATTTCACCTTTTACAGTTTGTTGTTTGACAAAGAGTTGAGACCTACTCAGAACTACCATGTGCTCAGAACGTACGGAAAATATCTTGATAAAGATGATCGCCTCATCTTAAAGGTTCCCCAGGTGGTTTTTGCACAGAGGCTCTGGAGGGGAGGTAAGTTTCTGGAGAATCCTGATTATCTCAATCCTGAAATCTTTACCCGTCAGTTTCATGAACCGGCAGTGGATCTTCTCGGTAGTGCAATCAGCGGATTCATCTTTGAACAGGAATACCAGCCGAAGAAAGATCGCGGCACTTCGGATGAATATGCCACAGCCCTCAGGGAGTTTTTGGACAAGATTCCCCAGGATGACCGGTACCATATGGAAACCAGAACCGAGTCTTATCTGAGAGAGCCGTATTTCAAGGTACTCGAGAAGTACGGGGTTGGTCAGGTGCTCTCCCACTGGACTTGGTTGCCTCCTCTGAGGAGACAATTTGCCCTGAGCAGGCAAAGGTTCTTGAATGGAGGGAACCAATCGATCATTAGGCTTATGACACCGATTGGGATGCGGTATGAGGATGCCTATGTCAGAGCTCATCCTTTCAATCAATTGATTGACGGAATGATGAGTCCACGAATGATAGATGAAACCGTGGAAATGATGGGAGCAGCGATCGATCAAGAAGTACACACGAACGTGATCATAAACAACCGCGCCGGAGGAAATGCCCCATTAATTGCTCAGAAGGTTGCAGAAAGGTTTCTACAGGTAAACTTCAAGGGAAGCTGAGAGCGTTGCGCTCCCCTTCCGGGCTAGTTTAATAGCTCCCTTATTTTTTGAGACAATCGCCTCATATTAAAAGGCTTTTGGATAAAACCGTTACACCCTCGTTCCAGCATCTCTTTGGCCTGACCAATGATACTGTATCCGCTTGAAAGGAGAACCTTTACGTTTGGCATTATCTCTTTGATTCGTTCGTAAGTCTCTTCCCCGCCCATATCAGGCATGATCATGTCCAGGATGACCATATCGATGGCATCCTTGCGTGTTTTGCAGAGCTCGATGGCATCCCTACCGTTCTTTGCTATGAAAACTTCATACCCTAACTTGCCGAGCATTTCGCTGCCCACGGTGATAATCATGTCTTCGTCATCTACCAGGAGAATGGTTTCCGAGCCTGTTACCAGGTCATTCTGAAAACCCTTTTCCTCAACGATTTGGCCTTCAGAAACAGGAAGGTAGACATTGAAGGTAGTTCCCTCACCCTTTTCACTGTAGACATTCATAAAGCCCCCATGGTTTTGCACAATCCCGAAAACAGACGCCAGTCCCAAGCCTGTGCCCTTACCTGTCTGGTCAGTGGTGAAAAACAGATCGAATATCTTTTCCTGAGTCTGTCTATCCATGCCCACGCCGGTATCCGTAACCGAGATCTTCACATATTTGCCGGGTTCTAGGTGATGGGGTTTTACATGGTCTTCATCAAGCGTGAGATTTTCCGTTTGCAGGAAAAGGTCCCCGCCTCCCGGCATGGCCTGCCATGCATTAACATAAAGGTTGAGCAGCGCCTGTTGAATCTGGCCGGGATCTGCCTCGACAATCCAGATTCCTTGCTGATACTGGGTATGTATGGTTATCTCTTTCTTCGTGTGACCGAACATTTGGGAACTGTTCCTAACGATGTCGTTGAGATCGGTGGGTTTAACCTCGTATTTGCCTTCCCGGGCAACCCCCAGAAGCTGTTTTGTAAGTTCAGTTCCCTCCTGCACATATTGCTCGATGTTCCTGAGCTTTTCATACTGTGGAAAGCTGGAGTCCAGGGCTAATCGCATGAGCGAAGCGTTTCCCTGTATGCCCATAAGTAAGTTATTGAAATGATGAGCAATGCCACTGGCAAGGGTGCCAATTGCCTCCATCTTCTGGGCCTGTTCGAGCTTTGCTTCTATTCTCTTCTGTGACGTAATATCTCTAAGCACATTCAGCGTAGCAGGCTGATCTCCCCACGTTATGGGCACTGGATTCAGTTGCACCCACAGTTCTTCGCCGTCTCTGTCTATGATCCTGAAAGCGTAAGTGTCGGGAAGCTCCTCTCCGTTGGAGGTTCGGTTGTCTTTCTCCAAGACCATTTCCCGGTCATCAGGGTGAACAAGTTCAGTGAAGGGAATTTCAAGCAATTCATCGGCTGAATAGCCAATCATATCTTCTGTCTTAGGGTTTGGAAATTTTATCACGTCATCCTGAGTGATGAAGATCGCGTCATTGGCGTTTTCCACTAGAATGCGGTACCTTTTTCCGTTCTCTCGAAGCGCTCCTGCGGCCCGCTTGCGTTCAACGGCATCTCTTTGAAGCGCCTTGATTCTACGCTGAAGTTCTTCATAGCTTGGTTTGTTCTCCATTGGACACTCCCTTACCGTCTCTTTACACCCAGAAGATCAATCCTCTCCTCCGCAACGGTCCTCACGAACGGACTACCCATGACCTCCATGACCACAGGTTAGAATTCATGTCGACGCAGCAGTGGGTACTGAAGAAGCACCCTCACAAAAAAGCGGCTTCCCGAGATGGCGTTATCCCCCGGTCTAAACAAAAGCTACATATGTTTTAAGGGATGCCAGGTGATTTATATACACGCCCATCCGAGAAGCCTTTTCAATCCCACCTCAAGCTTCACTGGCCATCATCCGGTTTGTGGAGTTCATAAGCCGAATGAAAACATGTGTCCGTGTTGAAGCAGCATGAAGCTGGGTCAATTTTCTGATTTTAGTCCTCAATTTAACTTGATAATTCCCTGCAGCAAGCTGCAGGGTGGTTCATTAAAATTAATCGGATGTTTTTTGTTGAAACTTTAGTAATTTTCTCTGCTCAAACTCGGGCCTTCTCAGGCAGATTGGTTTGAGGGTTTTGAGTGTCAAAATAGAGGAAAATCAGTAACCTATACGCGGTTGGACGATATCCCGGTGCACTCCAGCTCTCTATAGGGCGATGGGCTCACGGCAATATGATCTGAAGTTTCGCGATATTGATTAGTGAAGGCAGGTTTTTCGGTTAGGGATAGTGGGGTAAGGAGAGGATTCTTCGAAATGGCAATGGGGAGATCTTTATTGAAGAATCTCCCGGATTCGCAAAGACAGCCCTTTCATGTTATAGGGTTTTTGAATAAAGCCGTTGCAGCCTCGTCCCAATATTTGAGTAGCGCGGCTGTCTTTGCTGTATCCGCTTGAGAGGAGCACCTTGATGTGGGGGTTGATCTTTTTGATCTGATCATAGGTTTCTCCGCCGGTCATTTCCGGCATTATCATATCGAGGATTAGGATGTGAATAGCGTCCTTATGAGTCCGATATATCTCAACGCATTCCTTTCCGCTTCTGGCAACCAACACGGTATAGCCCATTTTTTCCAGCATTTGTCTGCCAACGTCGATAACCGTTTCCTCGTCGTCTACAAGAAGAACCGTCTCGCTGCCCCTGATCGGCTCTTGGGCTAATTCGGCTTTTCCGGTCACCTTTCTGTTTGATACAGGCAGATAGACTTTGAAGGTAGTTCCGTGCCCTTTCTCAGAGTCCACATCAATGTATCCATCGTGAGCTTTGATAATACCATAGACCGACGCCAGTCCAAGGCCAGTGCCTTTGCCAACACCCTTTGTCGTAAAGAACGGCTCAAAGATATGCGCCATGGTCTTTTTGTCCATGCCTATGCCCGAATCGGTAACGGTTAGCAGGACGTAATTCCCGGGCCTCGGATTGTATTGCTTTCCGGTCATGTTCATGTGGGTGACATTGCTCGTTTTTAATATAAGATCTCCGCTGCCCGGTATGGCATCAGCTGCATTCACATAGAGGTTCCACAAGGCCTGCTCTATTTGACCTTGGTCCGCCTCTATAGAGAACAGGTCCTCGGCAAGGTCTCGTATAATCCGAATCTCCTTTTTGGCTGTTCCAAAGGTTTCAGAGGTCTCCTTTACCAATCGATTCAGGCTCAGAGGTCTGATCTCGTATCTACCCTCCCTTGCGTATCCGAGGAGTTGATTCGTCAACTTGGACCCGCTCTCAACAAGTTTTTCGATATTCTTTAGCTTTTCATAATGTGGCTTCGTGGAATCGGTGTCTAGAAGTGCCAAAGATACATTTCCAAGGATACCCATAAGCATGTTATTAAAATTATGGGCGATACCTCCTGCCAGGGTCCCGAGCGCTTCCATCTTTTGGGCTAGCTGGAGCTGCTCCTCCAAGTATTTCCTTTCAGTTATGTCTTCATAGATTATGAATTGATCTTTCGATCCCACGGTCACAGGCCTGAAGTGAATCATTTTCTTTGAGCCGTCTTTGCACGTCACGGTAAACGATCGCGGTCGAGACTCATCAGGTGTTGCCCCTTCAAGATCGGAGATCCAGGTTGAAATCACTTGGTGCCTGTATTCTTGATCAGGAAATGCCTTTTTAAACCACTCGCGGCCTGTGGGCGTGTCCTCCAGGGTATAACCAAATATATCAACAAACTTGGGATTGATATACTGATAGTGGCCGTCTTCATCCAACATTGATACCCCAAAAGGTGACTCTTCAACCAGAACACGGAACTTTTCCTTTTCCCGATGCAACACCTCCTCGGCCCTTTTCCGCTCCGTGATATCTCGCGCAAAGGCGCAATTGTATTCCCTGCCGCCGAATTTCACATAATTTACGGTGATTTCTACGGGGAATATGGTACCATCCTTGGTGCGATGATAGGATTCAATGTTAAAGGAGCCCCGACGTTTCAGATCGTTCCAATGCTCAGCCCAGATACCATCCGGAAAGCCCGGGTCGATGTCGTGCACCGTCATTTCCAATAATTCCTCTCGCGAATAACCGAGACTGCGGCATGCGGCTTCGTTTACGTAATAGAAGCGTGCGTCGGCGCTTATCCAAAAAGCCGCCTCAGAAGAGCGCTGGATGCTGAACTGCGTGAGCCGAAGCAGCTCTTCAGCCCTCTTTTGCTGACTAATATCTCTGATGATACCCTGGTAACCAAGAACCCTTCCGTCATCGGCGCGCCGGAGGCTCGCCGTAAGCAGGCATTCCATCTCCGTTCCATCCTTTTTCCAGAGCCTTACCTCGAAGTCTCTTACAGAGCTGCTATCTTCGATTTCTTTCTGAAACCGGGATCGGTCAGCGGGATTGGCATAGGTTTCGTGCGCTTTGAGGCGTGTTATCTCGTCTCTGGTATAGCAAAAGAGATCTAAAAAAGCCTGGTTTACATTAGAGAATGCCCCTTCTCTGGTCGTAATGTACATAGCATCCCTCGACTGCTCGAAGAGAGTTCTGTAGGGCTCATCAACATGATCCCACGGGGAGTCTGGTCTTGTCGCCTGAGGCATCTTTTGACGCGATTTGGCTATTTCAGTTGAAAATCCTTCCTTGGTCTTTACTGCCGCTCTCATTCCGTCAACCCGGGTAAAGGGATAGATGATTTTTTTGCACCGTTACCTCTCCCTCATAATAGCCTAGAGGTACAGATTTGAGTTCTCAAAATGCCGGGGCATCGGTGAGGAGCATGAAAGCCCCACGTCATGGTTCAGACTCAAGGAGCCGCACTTACGCCCGTGATGAAAAGAAGCCGCTGTTGACAGGGCGGTTATAAGTTTAGGTGCTATGTAGAGAAGGCAATATCCTGCAACATTCTCAGAAAAGATCCTCTGTGAGAAGGGGATGCAAAATAAAGGCCAAAATGCTTGTTCAGAAAGTTGTTTTGTTTTTTGTTGAGGAAGGGTTGCGGTGGGGGATCAGGGGTCACCATAAGGCACACAACCTGTTGCTCATACACATGCCATAAAGGGTTGTTTTGAGCGTTACAGATGATGTATTGAACGTGGCATACTGTAATCCGACGCTCGGAAAGGGGGAAAATCGGGGAAAGGAGGGCCTGTCAAGAGAGAGTGCTATGCCAAACAGCACTGGCCCCTATCAGCCGTCATGTCTTTGACGGCTGATAGGGTACGTTCCTTATAGCACCTTTTTGAGCGCCTCAGTCAATGCCGGCACGACCTCGAAGAGATCACCGACCACTCCGTAGTCTGCCTTTTGAAAGATAGGGGCGTCAGGGTCCTTATTTATTGCAACAATGACTTTTGAAGTGCTCATTCCCGCCAGGTGTTGAATGGCTCCCGAAATGCCGCAGGCGATATAGAGATTTGGAGACACAACCTTGCCGGTTTGCCCTACCTGGTCGCCGTGGGGCCGCCAGCCCGCGTCTACCACCGAGCGTGATGCACCGACGGTCGCGTCAATGAGCTCAGCCAATGCCTCTAGGATAGTAAAGTGCTCCGGACCTTTCATTCCTCGTCCGCCAGAGACAATTTTTTCAGCCTCGGTAAGATCGACCTTACCACCCGCCTCTTGAAGAATTTCAGCGACCTTCGTCTTGAGTTCAGAGTCATCAAGGCTGAACTGGCCATCAACCACCTCAGCCGATCTTGATTCGTCCGGTTCATTTAGTTCAAAAACGTTGGGCCGCGCCGTGGCGATTTGAGGGACGCTGTTCTTGTAGGTAACGGTTGCGTAGGCTTTACCTGCATAGATGGGTCGCTTGGCCACAAGGTTTCCGTTTTCGATCCAAAACGCGACACAGTCTTGGGCCACACCAACCCCGAGCCGAGCCGAAAGCCTGCCTGACAGATCCTTACCCTGAACCGATGCACCTAACAGGATTATTGCCGGTTCATCGGCCTGAGCCAGCTGTGCGACCACAGATGCGTAGGCGTCGGTGGTATAGGTTGCGAGCCGCTCATCATCGGCAACGATGACCTTGTCTGCACCATATTTTCCGAGCTCTGCGGCCTTTTCCTTAATATTAGAACCCAACAAGAGAGCGGTTACCAGCTGACCCAGCGTATCTGCCAGTCGCCTTGCCTCGCTCACCAGTTCAAAGGATATCTTTCTTAATTCACCTTCCCTCTGTTCAGCAACAATCCAAATTCCCTGTGCCATTTTTTTCTCCTTTGCTTTTTGTTACGGAACCTCCTAAACTATTTTTGCCTCTTCACGAAGCAACGTAGCTAGATTTGCGGCCTTTTCTTCCGGTGTTTCACCTTCCACTATCTTTCCAGCAGCCCTTTTTTCAGGAGGCGTGAGTTCAACAACCTGTATCTTTGCTCCGCTTTCTCCAACCTCACCGGCATCGATGCCCAAATCGGCGAGCGTCTTAATATCGAGCGGTTTCTTTTTGGCCTTCATGATCCCCGGCAATGATGCATATCGCGGTTCGTTCAATCCCTTCTGAGCCGTTATCAATGCAGGCAAGGCAGCCTCGATAACGTAGGTCCCGCCCTCGACCTCTTTGTGGGCCTTTATTTTGGATCCGTCATCGCTGACCTCCAGCTTAACGACTACCGATACCTGCGGGATATCCAGGAGCTCTGCCACGTTCGACCCGACAACACCGTAGTCGTCATCAACCCCCTGTTTACCGCAGAGAATGATGTCATACTCAAGCTCCTTAATAACTGTGGCGAGAACCTTAGCTATCCCGAGAGAATCGGTGCCGGTAAGCGCCGGATCATCAACCAATATGCCCTTATCTGCGCCCATGGCCAGGGCCGTTCTGATGGCCTCGGTAACCCGTTGTGGCCCTACTCCGATGATGGTCACCTCGCCACCGACTTTTTCCTTGATCCGCAGGGCCTCTTCCACCGCGCACTCATCATAGGGATTCATCACCCATTTGATGTTGTCGGTTACGATTGCCCTGGAATCTGGTGCAATTCTGATTTGCGTTTCAGTGTCTGGTACCTGTTTCAAGCAGACTAAGATGTTCACGGCATTCTCCTTCCTAATGATATGTGCAGTTACGTATGAGATACACCCAATTCGGCTGGTCAGAACTACATGCCTCGTTGGTGCAAATCCTTAGCACTAAACCGTTTACCATGTCAATAGTGATCGGATATGAAGGGCCGGCAAACGGTTTATGTGAGCTCAAAACCAATGCTCTGGCTTTCCCGAGAAGATCTACCACTCTCACTTGGATAAGCTCGGGTATTATGAAACCCAAGAAACGAAGAGCAAGCGAGCACAAATAGCGCTATGCCCTGATGCCATTTATGAAGTAGCTGCTGATCTGCTGTGAGGCGGTTTCTATGTCGTATTTTGGTTTTTTTGATAAGACCCAGAATCGCGACATCTCATCTAGTGCTCCAAAGAAGGCTCGCTTGGCGATTCCGGGGATTATATCATCTCTGATCAAACCCTTTTCCTTTCCTTCTTCGATGATATCTCCGATGAGGTCAAGGTACTCGAAGAACTTAGTGTTACGATAGTTCTTCATGAACTTGCTGCTCTGCCTTAGTTCCACCTGGATTATCTCGGCGATATCTTTGTTATCTCGGATTAATTGGAGGTGGACTAATGCAAATTTTTCGATCTTTCTGAGCGGGTCGGTTTCGGAACTTATCTGCTCCTTCATGTTGTCCAATACTTCCTTCATCTTTTCTTCGAACAGGGAGATCAGAATGTCGTCTTTGTGATCGAAGTAGATATAGATAGTGCCGTCAGCTATACCCGCCTGTTGAGCGATTTCAGATACCTTGGCCTTGTAAAAACCCTTTTTGGCAAATACCTTTGTCGCGGCATCAATTATCTTCTTGTATTTTTCGTAATTTTTCTGCCTCATGCTGCTGCTGCCACCTGAAAAGAGGTTACCGGCTGAGATCCTTAACATGAATAGGCATTCATTTTTTAGCAGAAGCATGCCGGTTGGTCAATATCTTTTAGTTGCCCGGCATGGTTTTTCTCAAGGACCCGAGGGCTGGGCAAACCACCTCAAAGACTGTTACAGGGCCAATTCGTGGTTATCTGTAGTATAGATCATCACTGAGCCCGGGGAGCAAACCAGTCTGTGAAAATGCAGGGTACAAGAGGGTTTCAGGATCCACCTTTTGAGTTTTTGGGAGATCGACATTAGTGCTTGACATGCTCGCAAGCACGAAACTATACTTTTCATCTTCTGCAAAATTACAGTTGTATAACTACATGGTAGCGATTCCTGTACTGTTTTATCCCTTATGGAGAGAGGCAAAATGGAGTACGGCTTATTTCTAGGATGCACCATCCCTGCTCGCTCCAGGAACTATGAACTCGCAGCACGGGCCGTAGCCTCCAGCCTGGGTCTTGAGCTTATTGATATTGAAGAGTTCTCCTGTTGCGGATTCCCGCTTGAGGCCTCAGATGAAAAGGGAGCCGTGCTGTTGGGCGCCATGAATCTGTGTTTAGCGGAAGAAAGAGGATTGGATATCTGTGCGCTGTGTAGCGCATGCGCGTCCATGCTCACCAAAACAGCTTATCATCTGGATCACGATCGGAAATTGCGGGAGCAGGTGAATCAGGAGCTTTCTAAGATCGGCAAAGAGTATAAGGGTAAAGCTAAGGTAAAGCACTTTGCGCGCGTATTATTAGAGGATGTGGGGCTTGAAAGGATTAAAAACGAAGTCAAGCGGGATTTGAAGGGCCTCAAGGTAGCCACCCACTATGGCTGTCATTACCTTAAGCCCTCTTACATCTATGAAGGCTTTGACGATCCCCAAGATGCCCGGACCCTTGAGGTTATCCTCGAAGCAGTGGGAGCCACTAACATTCAATATAGACGAAAGAAGGATTGTTGCGGAGGCCCTGTTCTCCTCTCGGACGAGCAGGTAGCCCTCAGTGTGGCCGAGGAGAAGCTCAAGCAGGTGAGAGATGTGGGAGCCGACTGTATGAACTTGGTCTGTCCTTTCTGCAGCTTAATGTTCGACGCCAACCAGAAGGGCATCGAGGGGAATTCCGGTATTGAATTCAATATCCCGGTCCTCTATCTTCCGCAGATCATGGGGCTGGCTTTCGGTTTTGATCGTAAGGAGCTCGGGCTCAACCTTAATTCGGTGAGCACGAAGGAGCTGGAATCAGCCTTAGAGGCGTAGGTATTCTAAGAGATAGGGCAGCGCAATGAAAAGGTTCAGCTTACAAGATTCGGACCATGCGTTTGTGCAGGAGATCGAATCATCTGACTTTATCGGCAGGTTTAGGGGTTGCTTCACCTGTGGCACCTGCACCGCAGGTTGTCCGGTGCACAGGGTGAATAAGGATTATGATCCCCGTAAGATAGTGAGGATGCTGGTTCTGGGTTTCCGGGAGGAGCTCTTGAAGGGCGATATGATTTGGCTCTGTTCCGACTGCTATACCTGCCAGGAAAACTGTCCCATGGAGGTTAAGATCACCGATATCATTAATCACCTTAAGAATCTTGCCACTTGTGAAAAGAATGTTCCCCTTGGGGTGAGCACTCAGGGGAAGCTCCTAAAGGAGCAGGGCAAGATTTACCTTATTGATGAGTTCGACAACAAGAAGAGAGCAAAGGTAGGCCTTCCCGCTCTGCCCGAAATGGCCGAGAAAGCCAAGAAATTGTTGAAGCAAAGACTATCAGGAGTGTAGCAAGACGATATCCGATCTTCAGCGTAGAAGGACAGGGCAATTCACCGTTGTTTTCCTTGTTGCCGGAAGTTCGTAGGAGATGGCTCAAGAGGTTAGTTATAGCATAGGAAAGATTTGAGGTTACTCATGCCTGATGAGATAATTGGTTCTGTTTTGATCGCTGGTGGAGGGATAGCCGGTATGCAAGCAGCCCTGGATCTGGCCAATTCAGGTTACTATGTTTACCTGGTGGAGAAAGACTCGTCCATTGGAGGGGTGATGGCTCAGCTGGATAAGACCTTCCCCACTAATGATTGTACCATGTGAATTATCTCACCGAAACTGGTCGAGGTCGGCCGGCACAGTAACATAGAGTTGCTCACGCTCTCTGAGGTAATAAGCATAACAGGAGAAGAGGGTGACTTCGAGGTTACGGTTACCCAGCAGCCCCGCTATGTTGATATCGACAAGTGTATTGCCTGCGGACTATGTGCGGAAAAGTGCCCTCGGAAGGTCGATGATGAATTCAACGAGGGGCTGGAAAAGAGAAAAGCGATACACGTGAAGTATCCCCAAGCTGTTCCCCTCAAGTATGCTATTGATGCCGAACACTGTATTTTTTTCGAGAAAGGCAAGTGCAAGGCCTGTGAGAAGTTTTGCCCGAGTGGGGCCATTAACTTCGAGGAAAGGGAGAGAAAACTGACCCTTCCCGTTGGCTCCGTTATTCTTGCACCCGGTTTTGGCTGCTTTGACCCCTCACCATATACCCAGTACCGGTATGCTAAGCATCCGAATGTGGTTACCGCTCTGGAGTTTGAGCGCATCCTCTCTTCCTCGGGACCCTTTCGAGGAGAACTCGTGCGCCCTTCCGATAAAGGGGAACCAAAGAAGATCGCATGGCTCCAGTGTGTCGGGTCAAGAGATACTCATCACTGTGACCACAGCTACTGTTCCTCTGTCTGCTGCATGTATGCTATTAAGGAGGCAGTTATTGCCAAAGAACACAGCCGGAGCAATCTGGATTGTGCCATTTTTTTCATGGATATGAGGACATACGGGAAGGACTTCGAGAGGTACTATGATCGCGCCATGGAGGAAGGCATTCGGTTCATCAGGTCAAGGATACCCACCGTTGAGGAGATACCGGGAACAGACGATTTGGAGGTAACTTACGCTGACGAGGGAGGTAACCTGATTGATGAACAGTTCGACCTTGTAGTTCTCTCGGTGGGCATGGAGGTATCAACGCGGGCAGTGGAGATGGCCCAGAGATTGGAAGTGGAGCTGGACCTTGATTCATTTGTGAAATCGACTTCCTTTGAGCCTACAAGGACCTCCCGCCCCGGCATCTTTGTTGCCGGCTGCTTCCACTCCCCCAAGGACATCCCCTCCTCGGTCATTGATGCCTCTGCCGCTGCCGCCAGCGCCGGTGCCCTGCTCTCAGAGGCGCGGTTCACCTGCTCCAAGACAAGAACCCTCCCCCCGGAGATCCCCCCCACCGAGATCATGGGTCAGCGGCCCAGAATTGGGGTGTTCGTGTGCAAATGCGGCACCAATATCGCCGGGGTGGTTGATGTACCCCAGGTTGCCGAGTATGCCGGAGGACTTCCCTTTGTGGAGCACGTGGATGAGAACCTCTTCTCCTGCTCCCAGGACACCCAGGAGCAGATCACCCAGGCCATCCAGGAGCAGCACCTCAACCGGGTGGTGGTTGCCTCCTGTACCCCCCAGACCCACGAGGCCTTATTCCAGGAGACGGTGAGAAATGCCGGGATCAACAAGTACCTCTTTGAGATGGCCAATATCAGAAACCAGTGCTCCTGGGTTCACACCGAGTTCCCGGAGCAGGCAACCGAGAAGGCCAAGGATCTGGTCAGGATGGCAGTTGAGAAGGTGGCCCTGCTGGAGCCCTTACCCGAGCTTGAGATCGAGGTCAACCAGGCGGCCTTGGTGATCGGCGGGGGCGTTGCCGGCATGGCTGCTGCCCGGAACCTGGCCTCTCAAGGCTATACCACCTATCTCCTTGAGAAGACCAATCAGTTAGGGGGTACCGCTTTAAAGCTTTTTAAGACCTGGAAGGGCGAGGATATCCCCTCCAACACCAGATCCCTCGTCGATACCGTTGAGGCTGACGAGCGGATCACGGTCTTTCTTAATGCCGAGATCACCCACGTGGAGGGCTTTGTGGGAAACTTCACCACCACCATCCGCAGCAATACCAGCGAGGAGCGCGAGCTTACCCACGGGGTCACCATCATCGCAACCGGTGCCGAGGAGCTGATCCCGGATGAATACGGCTACGGGAAGAACCCCCGGGTGATCACCTCCCTGGAGCTGGATCGGCGCTTTCAACAGGAAGATCCCACCCTCACCGATACTAAAACCTGTGTGTTTATCCAGTGTGTGGGCTCCCGCATCCCCGAGCGCCCCTACTGCTCAAAGGTCTGCTGCACCCACTCGGTGGTGAGTGCCCTGCACCTCAAGGAGCTCAATCCGGAGATGAACGTGGTGGTGCTGCACCGGGATATGAGGACCTACGGGCTCAGGGAGGAGTTGTATCGAAAGGCCCGGGAACGGGGGGTTGTGTTTGTTCGGTATGACCTGGAAGAGAAACCGGAGGTAAGAGAGGAAAGCGGCGAGATTCAGCTGAGCATTAAAGACCCCGCCCTCGGAGCTGCCTTTGAGATGAGCCCTGATCTGCTGGTCTTGGCTGGTGCCATGATACCTCAGGGTGGCGAGGAGATGGCTCAATTCTTCAAGGTTCCCTTAAACCAGGACGGGTTTTTCATGGAGGCCCACGTAAAACTCAGACCCGTTGATTTCGCGGTGGACGGCGTATTCCTCTGCGGCCTTGCCCACTCCCCCAAATCCATTGACGAATCGATCGCCCAGGCCCAGGCGGCCGCAGCCCGGGCCGTGAGCCTGCTGGCCCGGAAGACGATACTGACCAGCGGAACCATCGCCGTGGTCAACCCCCTCTACTGCAGCACCTGTGGGGTGTGTGTGGCCATCTGCCCCTTTAAGGCTCCGGCATTCAACGAGAAGACCGGCATCGCGGAGATCAACCCGGTGCTCTGCAAGGGCTGCGGATTGTGTGTTGCCTCCTGCCGGTCGGGGGCCATCCACCTCAACGGGTTTGATGAGGGGCAGATTATGAGGATGATTGGCATGGTAAGTGTCTAAAGTTTAAAGTGAGCTAAGGTGCCTAAAGTTGAAAGTACTTAAAGTTAAAAGTTGGAAGAAATATGATGGATAACAACGAATTTCCGAAAGTGAAACTTGAATATGATCAGTACAGTGAATTGCTTGCTATTTATACATCTATTGGAAATAAACAAATGCTGAAAAATCGTTTTGATTAAATTTTTTAACTCTCTTTATTTTTTTGAACTTTAGGCACTTTAGGCACCTTAGCTCACTTCAAACTTAGGGGAATTCAATGAATGATTGGGAACCAAAGGTTACGGCCTTCTTGTGCAGCTGGTGCAGTTATGCCGCCGGCGATCTGGCTGGAATAAATCGAATTCAGTACCCACCGAATATACGGCCCATCAGGGTCCCGTGCTCCGCCAGGGTGAGCCCGAAGTTCATTTTGTCGGCTCTGATGCGCGGCTCTGATGGCGTTTGGGTTTCGGGGTGACACCCGGGTGAGTGCCATTACCTGGAAGGTAATTATTACGCCAGACGAAAATTTGCCCTGTTGAACAATTTCCTGGAACATGTGGGGATAGAACCGGAACGTTTGCATTTCTCCTGGATATCCTCATCGGAAGCAGGAAAGTTCGCAGAGGTGGCAACAGAGGTAATTCAAGCGGTTCGTGAAGTCGGGCCTATCAAAAAGCTTGTGAAGGAAAGGGCCGAGGTGGTCTGATCATGGACTATACAGACAAGATAAGAGAAACAGCAAGAAAGCTGTTAGAGGAGAAGACGGTAGACTTCATCATAGGCTTCAAAAAGGGAACGCTCCCCATGATGACCGAGCCCGTACTGATACGGGATCCTAAAGACACCGACCAATTATATTGGGGCAGTTTCTGCAACATCAATCTCGCCAACTATCTTCCCAAAAGAGAGGAGAGGATTGGGGTAATCGCCAAGGGTTGTGATTCGCGGAACATGGCAGTGCATATCGTTGAAAATCAGATCAAAAGGGAACAGCTTCACATCATTGGGATCCCCTGTACGGGGATGGTTGACCGAAGAAGGATAGCCGCGTTTTTGGATGGCAAAGAGGCAAGAGAGGTCCTCGAATCTGACGGGGATATCATGGTCAAGGGGGAAGGGTTCGAGCACACCCTGAAAAAGAGCGACTATTTGCAGGACAACTGCATTCGATGTATGCACAGGAACCCGGTCATCTATGATGTCCTTGCGGGGGATCTGGTTGAGGAAAGAAAGGATCCCGATCCTTTTGAAGACGTAGAGGAAGTGGAGGCAAAGGGGCCTGAGGAGAAGTGGAAATTCTTTTCAAGTCTCATAGAGAATTGCATACGCTGTTACGCGTGCAGAAATGCATGTCCCTTGTGTTACTGCCCTACCTGCTTTGTTGATGAATCGGACCCCCAGTGGGTTGGAAAAAGCAACGATCCCACTGACACCATGACCTTTCATTTGTTGAGGGCATATCACTGTGCAGGCCGCTGTACCGACTGTGGCGCATGCGAACAGGCCTGCCCCATGGATATAAAGGTGAGATCTTTTACCAGAAAGTTGAACAAAGATGTCTTGAACCTCTATGAATGCGAGGCTGGATTAAGCATCGAAGAAAGGCCGCCCCTCGATACCTATCGACCCGATGATTATGACAAGTTTATTAAATAGGGTGCCCGATGAGCGATAAGATCATTAAGAAGGAACATTTCCCAGAGTTCTTGAAGTCTCTTAAGGAAAGCTATGAAGTATTTGTCCCTGTTAGGGATGGGGAGTTCTACGCTTTTAAGCCCTTGACGGATGAAAAGAACGTAGGCCTTAATTTCTTGAATACACGTCTTTCGCCGAAATCATCACTATTCCCTCAGTCAGAGCGGATGTTTGAGTATACCCTCGATGAGGAGAGCGAAGATGGGCACATCGTAAAGGAGTCGAGCAAGGACCACCCGGCTACGGCAATTGTCGGCATACGGCCTTGCGATGCCAAGGCCTTGAGACTGGTGAACGTGAACTTCGATACCCAGCAATTCAGAGACCCCTGGTGGGCAAAGCGACTGGAGGCGATGACCTTCATCGGTCTCGGATGCGGTGATCCGTGCGCCACCTGCTTCTGCACCTCTGTCGAATGCGGCCCCTTTCACGAAGAGGGCCTGGACGTTTTGCTCTTCGACCTGGGCGACGAATATCTGGCCCGATCAATCACGGAAAAAGGCGCTCAACTCTTGGATGCGGCAGGGGTGACCGAGGATGCCAAAGGCAATACCAAGAAAAGGGCTGACGAGCTCAAGGCAAAGGCCGAGCAGAAGATCAGCAGTCATGTGCCAACCGGCAAACTCAAGGAGAAAAAGGTCCTGGACCTCTTCGAGGCGCCGTTCTGGGATGATGTGGCCTTTGCCTGCATAAACTGCGGGACCTGCACCTTCCTGTGCCCCACGTGCTGGTGCTTTGACATACAGGACGAAGTACACAGGAGCGATGGGGATAGGATCAGAAACTGGGACAGCTGTATGTTCCCGCTCTTCACCCTCCACGCCTCCGGACACAACCCGAGAAGCGAAAAGGTGCAGAGAGTCAGGCAGCGATTTATGCACAAACTCAAGTATTATGTTGATAAGTACAACAATGGAGTCGCCTGTGTCGGCTGCGGTAGGTGTGTTAAGCATTGTCCGGTGAATATAGACATACGTGAAGTCTTCAAACTTATGAATGAGTTATGAGTAAGAAGTATGAAGTAAGCAGTAAGCAGAGGAGCAATGTCTACTGCCTACTGCATAGTGTCTACTGCTTATTTTCAATAATAAGGAGGTTTCGTTGCCAGATAACCCATATCTCCCCTACCCTGTGAGGATTGAGCAGATTATTACCGAGACCGAGGATAGGAACCTCAAGACCTTTAAGTTGGTCTTCCTTCACAAGGAGGATGAGGAGCAGTTCAGCTATATACCGGGGCAGTTTTGTGAACTCTCCATAGCAGGGAAGGGGGAGATACCCATCGGCATAGCTTCATCCCCGACGGAGCAGGGTTTCCTGCTTTTTACCGTGAACAAGACCGGCGTTGTAACCAGATACCTTCATATCATGAAAGAAGGAGACATTATCGGTGTCAGGGGGCCCTTGGGTAATTGGTACCCCTGGGAGGAGATGGAAGGCAAAAATGTAGTGGTCATCGGTGGAGGATTTGCATTCACCACCTTGAGGTCCAGCATTGTGTATATGCTCCATCCGGACAACAGAAGCAGGTTTAAGGATATTACCGTTGTGTATGGGGCTCGATCTCCCGGTCTGCTGCTTTACAGAGAGGAGCTTTCCGACTGGGAAAAGCGAGATGATATCAATGTCCACATCACTGTTGATGCGACCGATGATCCGGACTGGCCATATAATATCGGCTTTGTGCCTACCGTTACGGAGCAGAAGATCACAACGAGTGAGAATTCCTATGCCCTGGTCTGCGGCCCACCGATTATGATCAAATTCACGCAGCCGGTACTCGAGAAGGTAGGGTTCACGCCTGAGCAGATCATCATGTCCCTGGAGATGAGGATGAAGTGCGGAATCGGGATATGCGGCAGGTGCAACATCGGCGATCAATATGTGTGCAAGGACGGCCCCGTCTTCTCCCTGGCCAGGCTCAATGAGTTGCCACCGGAATACTGAGAGTTCAAGTGCCTAAAGTACTGGAAGTTTAGAAGGATCCAAAGAGAGTAAGTTGGTTGAGTCATTGGTTGGCCAAATGGCCTGCCTTTTGGCCGCTAAACCCAAAGGATGCAACTCCGTACCACGTTGGCGAAAACCGAGGGCTGATAACCGACCGCCTATTCGAATTTTACCTTCGGCGCCTCCTTTGCCTCGGCCGGCGCCTCGAAAAACTCGGCCCGGCTAAACCCGAACATCCCAGCCAGGATATTGGTCGGGAAACTCCTGATCTTTACGTTGTATTCCCTTACAGCCTCGTTGTACCGTCTTCTCTCGACTGCGATCCGGTTTTCCGTGCCTGCCAATTCATCCTGCAACCGTATGAAATTCTGGTTTGCCTTCAGGTCCGGGTATCGCTCCACTACAACCAGAAGCCGCGATAAGGCTGAGGAAAGCTCGTTGTTGGCATCTATCTTTTCCTTCACACTGCCCGCCCCGCCAACCCGCGCCCGGGCTTCCGTCACCTTCAAAAGCACCTCTTTCTCGAATCTCGCATACCCCTTGACCGTTTCCACGTAATTGGGTATGAGGTCATATCTTCTCTGAAGCTGGTTTTCCACCTGAGCCCAGGCGCCTTTTATCCCCTCGTCCAATCGAACCAACGAGTTGTACGTGCCTTTGATGGACAGGAAGAAAATAAGAAGGATAACGACAACAACTATGCCTGCAATTGCCAGTGCCTTACCTGTTTTTCCCATAATGCCCTCCGAGGGTACTCACTAAACTGCCTGACTCATAACTCCATCTGATCAACCTTCGTAGACAGTCTTCTGATCTCCTTGATATAGTTCTGAACGATTTCCTTCAGCTCAGCTTTACCGGGTTTTTTCTCTCCTCTCTTGATATGCCAGAGACCCTGAAAAAGGTCCACATCAAGCCCGAAGCCTTGGGCCGTGGCGGAGAGGACAGCTTCGTTCTTTTCCGGAACATCCTCACCCTTGAGGTACAGCAATGCCTTGAATATGGAGACAAATGCTGAAAGCGATTGACCGACGAGCTCCCGCATGAGATAGCTCTTGTCGTCTGCCTCCAGAAACGACTCCCGCAGCAGAAGAAGCTTGGCCTTAAGCTCCCGCTCGCATTGAAGGCGGAGATCATCCTTCCTGATACCAAGATCCTTGAGCACGTCCTGGCCGCACACTACCTTATAGGCGGATTTGATATTGAAGAATTCCAGGGGAAAGGCATCTAAGGAGGATTCTACATAGCCCTTTGTCATGACAAGGGGGGTCCGCACGTTCCTCTTCCGCCATTTGGCCACGGTGCTTACCGCACTGCCCAGACGCTCGATACCGCTGTCGGACAGGACAATCAGGAAATTGATATCCGACTTCTTGGCTACGTATTCGCCCCGGGCCCCACTCCCGTAAAGGATAATGGCAACAAGATCATCGCCAAACAGGGCGGTATAGTCCCCTGTAATCTCATCGAATATATCCTCGGGCCTGTCAGGTATTTTTGCCATATTCGTTTACCTCTCTGCCCTAAAAGCCCCCGCTTGCACCGCCGCCCCCGCTCATTCCTCCTCCAAAACCTCCGAAACCCCCTCCGAAACCACCGTGTCCACCAGACCCTCCTCTGCCTCCACCCAGGAACAGTAACGGAAGCAGGGCAAAACCACCCCTCCGTCCCGATCTCGCCAGAATCCAAAATACGAACACGAAAAAGAGCAACGGGAAAACCCCAAAGGAATAGCCGCGTCGACGAGATGAAACCCCTTTGGGAGCTGGGGGCAACCCCGTCAAGGTAATCCCCCGGTCCTTGGCTATAATACTGGCCACGGCAGAGAGACCGTTAAGGAGGCCCAACCCATAGTCTCCCTTCTTCAAATAGCGAACCATGGTCTTATCCCGTATCTGCCCTGCAAGGCCGTCGGGTATGATCCCTTCCAGGCCATATCCAACCTCGATCCGAAGCCTTCGCTCCTTGAGGGCGATCAAAAGCATAACACCTCTGTCTTCCCCCTTTTTCCCCACCCCCCACTTCTCGTAAAGCCGGTTGGTAAACTCGTCTACGTTGGCACCGCCGATATCCTTTAAGGTAACCACGGTAACGGTTGCCCCGGTCTTATACAGGACTTCACGGGCGAGGAGGTTCATCTTTTCCTCGTGCTCAGGGGATATGATGCCTGCAAAATCATTGATCAGCCCCACAGGGAGGGGGAGCTTCTCTTCAGCCCGGGCAAGGGCTGAGAGAAGGGCGAGCGTGAGGATAAGCAGGGCGGTTATACGCGTAACGCGTTTTAGTCCCTTAAGAATAAGATTCGTGCTTCTTCTGGTAGAAAGTATTTTCATATCTAGAACATCCCATGAAAATCGGAATGTTAAATTCGAAATCCCTGGCCCAGACCTGGATTGCATGTCAGGAGGATATTCAGTACAGTTGCGAAATGCCATAACGACCGCACTGTGTTTGGCCAACCTTGCGCCAGGGCGGGCCGAAACAAATTTTCAATTTTCAAAATTCAAATAACCAAAACTGAATGTACCATGAGGGATATCACACGTGTCCTAAGTTTAGTGTTTTGAACATTCGAGCATTATTATTTTGGTATTGTCCTTCGACTGGGCTCAGGATGGTGAGCCATTCGACGCTGCTCATGGCCGTGAGCCTGCCGAACGGCTGGTCGAACCATTTCGTGTTTCGAATTTCGTGCTTCGAGATTCCGGTTTATCCGGGTTAGGGTCTCTGGTATCACAGATCTAGCTCTTTCAGCTCGTCTATGGCTGCTTTTTGTCTTTTACTCAGTTTTTTGGGAACGGCAACCTGGATCTTTACGTAGGTATCTCCTCGGGCTCCCGTACCCATCTTCGGCAATCCCTGCCCCCTCAGCCTCATCTTTGAGCCGCTCTGAGTTCCGGCAGGAATCCTGAGGTTAAGCCTTTTGCCGTCGATGGTTGGTATCTCAATCTGGGTACCCAGTATGGCCTCCGAGTATTTTACCTCTTTATTCACGTACAGATCGTCGCCTTCCCTCTGAAAGACGGGATGATTCAAGATCTTCATCTTTACGTAAAGATCTCCCGGAGGTCCTCCCTGGGGCCCGGGCTGCCCCTTGCCGGCAAGCCTCAGCTTCTTTCCGTCGCCAATACCGGCAGGAATCTTAACCTTAACCTGGTGATTAACCCCACCCAGATTGTATGAGATCGTCTTTTCCTGGGTCTTGGCAATATCCTCGAGGGTTACAGCAAGCTCATACACGAGGTCCTGTCCTTTCAGGGTCCGCGTGCGATCACCATAGTCACCGTAAAATGAGCTGAAGGGATCGCTTTTTGCCCGATACCGGGGGCCCTGACCGGCTCCGGAGAAGATATTGTTAAATACGCTCGAACCCCTGCCGCGCTTCCCACCGCCCAAGTTCCCAAATCCGAACTCTCGGAATATGTCACTGAAATCAAAACTGCTAAAGATATCCTCCTGGCTGTACCGCTGCTGGAAGCCCTCGGATCCGAACTTATCGTACTGTTTTCTTTTGTCGGCATCACTCAGAACGGCATAGGCCTCGCTGATCTCCTTGAATTTCGACTCAGCGGCCTTTTCACCCTTGTTCCTGTCAGGGTGGTATTGCATAGCCAGCTTCCGGTAAGCCTTTTTAATCTCCCCGGCGCTGGCGGACTTATTTAGCCCAAGTATCTTGTAGTAATCCTTACCGGACATCTCTCTGGGTAGATAACCTTCCTTGATGCGTAGTGATATATCTCAACGGAAAATAATAGAGAATATAAACAGACTTACGGGCAAAGTCAAGAAAGCGCCTTTCCTTGCCGGTAACCTCGAAGTCTTTTTAGGCAAGAAATTGAACTATGAAGGGATTACAGTTTACTGGCTATGGGGCGATCCTGCTCCCCCGTTCCGCGGTAGTCTTGGCCAGTATTCCACCCCGTGCCGACCAGCTTATGATCACGGTCAGCCACTCCGGTTCACAGCTCTTGTAAAGAAGATCGGCAATTTCCTCGGCGATGTATTCCTGCCAGTTTTTCTTATTTCTCCACATCATCAGATAATCCCGCAATGATTTGCCTTCCAGGATCTTATCCCTTGGCTTGTACCGTATCGTTACCACGCCTTGATCATGCCGCTCCGAAATAGGGCAGAGGGATTGAAATTCCGGGTACTCCAGCTCAATCAGCGGAGCATGCCCTCTTGCCGGAAAGGTAGTGACTGTGACCCCGTCCGGGATTTCAACCGTGGCATCGGATGCCTTGGAATAGTCGGCCATAAGATTATCCTCGAATCTGATACAGCTCAACAAGTGATTGAATAATCACCCATATTCTCAGAGATTACTTGCCAAATGTCAAGGTGGAGCAGGAATTTTTTTAATTGAGTCGGCGATCGTCTGGGCGAGCCTGCGGCTTAGTGATATGCGAGAGAAGGGCAAAGGGCATGGTCGATACAAATAATTTGATCGACTACTGCCTTAGCTGCGCAGCATAATGATGAGCTTTTATTCTGGCTGACTCGGCAATAGTAAGGGATATGGATATCTTTTTTTGCACCGAACTGGGCAGGTGCTTTGAGCCTGCTCTTTCCCGATGATCCAAGCGGGCGCCCGTCTCCACTGCAGACCTCTAGATGCAGAGGAGTGGGAGTCACCTTTAAAGCAGCACGCCCCTGGCCCAGACCTGGCACGATAGGACTTTGTTTAGAGCCACGTATACCCATGAAGTTGCGAAACAGGATCATATTCCCGTGTCGTCGCGCCAGGGCAGGCCGCCTTCATCTGCAACTATATTTAGCATAACAGCATGGACTTCTTCGGTGTCAAAAAAAGACATCCATATCCCTCGGGACAGCGTAGTTTCGGAGTTAAAGCAATAGTCGATAATTTGATTTTACTTGCGATGAAAAAGATACTATATGTAACTAGTTGAGACTATTTTGTTATTTCCGGAGGGCGAGGCACATTGAAGTCTCTTCGCAGGCATTTTGCAATAGCCGGCTTAATCAGCGTATGCCTTATTGTGATCTTCATAGGAAGGTGGGGTGCAAGCCCCTGGGCCGAAAGGGTCAGGAGAGAAGTTCACCGCATCATAAAGATAGACAAGTCCGCCATCCGTCCCGATGATGGAGATACTTTTTTTTACAGGGATCTGCCCATACGGGTCCTTGGTATAGACACACCGGAGATCATCCATGAGGAGCACGGAATATTCGAAGATCAGCCGCACGGCCGGGCGGCTGCAGCATTCACTGCCCGCGCCTTGAAAGACGCTGAAGTAGTTAAATACCTGCCTTTTCAACCTGACAAATACGGTCGCCTGCTTGCCCACGTATTTGTGGATAACGAACTTCTGGCCGTTCTCCTCATCAGGGCTGGTTTGGCATACGAAACCGTATCTTATTACGGAGATAATGGGTTTCCCGAGCTCGCTGAGGAAATTCTCAACGCTGCTCGGCAATCCCCTAGGCCTTCTTTTGAGGAACCGTACCGATGGCGGCGGAAGCATCAAGTAAGAAAGTGAAAAAGGATGCCCCGAACCTCGAGGTAATAACAACCCACATGAATGCCGATTTCGATGCCCTGGCATCCATGTTGGCCGCCAAGAAGCTGTATCCCGATGCAAAAATGGTATTTCCCGGTGCCCAGGAAAAGAATCTGAGGAATTTCTTTCTTCACTCAACCTCATATCTTTTCGACTTCGCACGGAGTAAGGATGTTGATCTGAGCGAAATCAAGAGGCTGATCCTGGTTGATACCCGTCAGAAGAAACGGATTGGTAAGTTCAAACAACTCCTGGGCAAGAAGGGCCTGGAGATCCACATATACGATCATCACCCTCCTTCCGATGACGATATAACCGGGGACGTTGAGGTTATCAAGGAGATGGGGGCCGGGGTATCTATACTCACCGATATCTTACGGGCAAAGGGCGTCAAAATCAGCCCTGATGAGGCAACCTTGATGGCGCTGGGTATTTATGAAGATACTGGGTCCTTTACCTTTTCCTCCACCAAGTCAGAGGACCATGAAGCTGCTGCCTGGTTATTGGAGCAAGGGGCATCGCTCAATACGATCTCCGATATGTTGACCAGGGAGCTGACCGCTGAACAGGTATGGCTGCTGAATGATCTCATGGCTTCTGCTACCAGGAGTACCATTAATGGCATAGAGGTGGTTATAACCAAGGCCAAAAGAGATCGCTACATAGGGGACTTTGCCGTATTGGTTCAAAAGCTCATGGAGATGGAAAACCTCAATGTGTTATTTGCCCTCACACAGATGGAAAACCGCGTCTACCTGGTGGCGAGAAGCAGGCTCGCAGAGGTAAACGTCGCTGAAATTGCCATGGATTTTGGTGGTGGCGGGCATCCACAGGCAGCCTCCGCCACGATCACTGACAAGACCCTCATTCAGGTGGAAGAAAATCTGAACACCTTTCTCCTGAATCGGATCAATTTCGAGAAACTGGCCAAGGATATGATGACCTATCCGGTTATCACCATATCACCTGATGCATCCATCAGAGAAGCAGGCGATATCTTGACCAGGTACAATATTAATGTGCTGATGGTTCTCGATGATGATGGAATCCTTAAAGGATACATCTCCCGGCAAGTAGTGGATCGAGCGATATTCCTGGGCCTGGAAACAAGGCCCATCAAAGAGTATATGAGCCTGGAGTCTAACTCTGTCAGCCCTGAAACAACCTTGAATGAAATACAGGAACTCATTATCACCAACAATATCAGGATCCTCCCGGTCATGAAAGACAGCCAACTGCTCGGAGTCATTACCAGGACCGACCTCTTGAATATACTGATAGAACGGTCATCTACGCCTGAGTTTCTCTACGATACCCAGGAGGTAGCGAGCCCTCTCCGGATGAAGAATATCAGGAGCTTACTCAGAGAACGGTTACCGGCAAAGATTGTAACGCTCTTAAAGGAACTGGGAGAAATAGCCGATGAACTCGACTTCAACGCCTATCTGGTCGGTGGCGTGGTACGGGATGTTATCTTAAAGAGAAAGAACCTCGATCTGGATATCGTTACCGAAGGAGACGGCATCAGGCTGGCCAAGACCTTTGCACGAAAAAAGGAGGCCAGGGTTAGAAGTTACCCCAAGTTCGGAACTGCAGTCGTGGTAATGGCGGACGGCTTTAAGATCGATGTTGCAACCGCCAGGATGGAGCACTACGAATCGCCTGCCGCTCCGCCGGAGGTAAAGCTGAGTTCGTTGAAGCGCGATCTTTACCGGAGAGACTTTACCATTAATACCCTGGCCGTTCATCTCAATAAGGGGCAGTACGGTACCCTCATTGATCATTTTGGCGCCATGAAGGACATTAAGGAACGAGTTTTACGGGTAATACACAGCCTCAGTTTTGTTGAAGATCCGACGAGGATTTTGCGGGCCATTAGGTTTGAGCAGCGATTCGGCTTCAGGATCGGCAAACTCACCGAGAGCCTGATCCACAATGCCGTGAACATAAACTCCTTTGAGAATCTCTCCGGGCAGCGGTTTTTTGCTGACCTCAAATTGATCTTGCAGGAAGAAGATCCCGTCGGGGCGATAGGGAAGATGGATCACTTTGGTCTTCTAAAATTCATTTCGCCGGATCTGAAGCTCACAGACGAGCTCAGGGGTATTCTTAATAGGATAAAGGGCATTCTGGTATGGTTTGATCTCCTTTACCTGGGTATTGCTTACGAGCCTTGGAAGGTGTATTTCTTGGGCCTGACCTCCTCGCTGAGCACCGATGCCTTCACAAGGGTAGTGGAGCGAATGCAGATCCAAGATCGGGATATCGTACATGCGATTTCCACCCGACAGGAGGTAAGCAGGGCATTCAGGGAGGTCTCACAGTTGAAGGACAAAAAGAACTATCCGCTGTACAAGATCTTCTCACCCTTCACTGCTGAGATCCTGCTGTGCAGCATGGCGAAAACCAAAAGTGAGAAGATACAGAAATCCATATCAACCTTCTTTTCTCGGCTCAAGGGCACGAAAGTGCTCTTGAAGGGCAAGGATCTCATTGCCATGGGTTATGAGCCCGGTCCGCTTTTTAAGGACATATTCGACAGCATCCTCGAGGCAAGACTGGAGGGCGCGGTGAGCACCAGGGAAGATGAGATCCAATTTCTGAACGAGAAATTCGGCGGACTAGCCCCGTAGATGGTGTTTGCCGCTTGTCTATTGAACCTTGCAAAGAGAAATGGTATTTGAACATGTTCGATCCACATTGAAGCTGGCACCCCGATGGTATTGTAGCTGCAGGAAGGAACACATCTTTTCATACGGTGTTCAATGCCCCGTGGGAAGTTTTTTCGTGTTCGCGTGTTCATGTGACAGAGCAGATTTGGTATGTATACGTGGAGGATATGAGTAATGCAGAAAAAGAGAATCGTCAGCGGCATGAGACCGACTGGCAAACTTCATCTTGGGCATGTCCACGGGGCTTTAAATAACTGGCGCTCCCTTCAGGACGATTACGAGTGCTTCTATTTTATCGCCGACTGGCATGCCTTAACCAGTGAGTATGAACGTACCGAGATCATTAAGGAAAGCACGAGAGATATCATCATAGACTGGATTTCCGTTGGGCTAGACCCGAAAAGATCGGTTTTCTTTATTCAGTCAAGTATAAAAGAACATGCCGAGCTGCACCTTATCTTCTCCATGGTTACACCGTTGTCATGGCTCGAGAGAAATCCCACCTATAAAGAACAGCTCAAGGAGATGGCTCAGAAGAACCTCTATACCTATGGATTTCTCGGCTATCCGGTTCTGCAGGCAGCGGATATCCTCATGTATAAGGCGAACGGTGTTCCCGTCGGTGAGGATCAGAGCCCCCATGTCGAGTTGACGAGGGAGATAGCCCGGCGCTTCAATCACTTCTATGGAGAGGTTTTCCCGCTGCCGGAGGTGCTCTTAACCCCGGAGGCCAAGATACTCGGTATAGACAGGAGGAAGATGAGCAAGGGCTACGATAACGCCATATTTATCTCCGACCCGAAGGAGGTAATCGAAAAAAGGGTAAATGAGATGATTACCGACCCGCAGCGGGCCAGGAGATCCGATCCGGGCAGACCTGACTACTGTAACGTGTTTACCTTTCACGAATTATACACCGATAAGGAAAAGGTTCAAGAGATCGATACGGCCTGTCGAAACGCAACCATCGGTTGTGTGGAATGCAAACAGACAATGGCCGCGAGCCTCAACGTTGCACTTGAGCCGATAAGGGAAAAGAGGAGAGAACTGGAGGCCAGTCCCGAGACTATTGATGCCATTATGGAGGCAGGCAACCGTAAGGCACGGAAGATTGCCCGAGGTACCATGGAAGAGGTGAGAGAGGTAGTGAAGATCTAACCATGTCCTTTGAGACGAAACTCCAGGTATTTGAGGGGCCCCTCGATTTACTGTTGCACCTCGTACGGGTAAACGAGGTGGATATATCGGATATTCCGATCGCCATCATTACCGATCAGTATCTGGAGTATCTTGATCTCATGAGGGCCCTGGACATCAATGTGGCCGGGGATTTCCTGGTGATGGCATCCACCCTGATGCACATCAAATCGAAGATGCTCCTTCCGAGGACCGCGGAAGACGGGGAAGAGCTGGAAGATCCCAGGGATGAGATTCTCAGGCCGCTCATGGCATATGTGCAGCTCAAAGAGGCTGCTGATGAACTGGCCGGCCGTGATATTTTGTACAGAGATGTCTTCACGCGGGGCATTGAAGAGGACGAGGGTGACGACGATGAAGATCTCAATTCAACCGGTGTTAACCTCTATCAATTGATGGACGCCTTCAAGCGGGTAATCAAGAGAAGATATCCGGATGTAGTTCTGAGCTTCACGGCCGAAACGTGGTCCGTCAAGCAGAAGATGGCGGAGATCAGGGACACGCTGAAAGTGAAGAAGCATATCCACTTCCGGGACCTCTTCACCAAGGTGGCGTCTCTATCGGAAATGATCGCCACGTTTTTGGCCCTACTGGAGCTGGTAAGGACCGGTTTCGTCAATGTCCTTCAGGAGCACCCGGACAAGGATATACTGCTTGAGGGGCTGACATAAAAAACTATATGGGAGCCCGACGGTTTTTTCAATCACGTGCCATCCGGGTTAGGGTTTTTTGCTTATTCGATTATTGCTTTAGCCCCTCAAAACAGCGATGCGCGTTTAGTCTGCTTGACTTGGAAGTGTTAAGGGATATGAATATCTTTTTTTGCACCGAACTGGGCAGGTGCTTCAAGCCTGCTCTTTCCCGATGATCCAGGCGGGCGCCTGCCCCCACATAAGCTTTATAGATTTAGAGAAGTGGGAGTCACCTTTAAAGCAGCACGCCCGCCTCTATCTGCAGCATAAGCGAGCATAACAGCATGGGCTTCTTCGGTGTCAAAAAAAGATATCCATATCCCTGGAAACAATGTGGTTTTAGAGTTAAAGCAATAATCAATTTGGTTATCATTTTGAGACATGAGCCAGGCGTTATAGAACGGGGATGATCGGTCCTTAGTGCAGCGCGCACTGTAAGCCCTGAATCTGCATAAGGAACCTCCACGGACAACTAACAACCAACTTCACCAGCAAATGAGGCAACTGACGTGGACAACTCTCTTAAACTCATAGTTGAATCACTTCTTTTTGCATCCAGCGAGCCCCTTACACCTCAACAGATCAATTCGATCCTGCCGGAAAAGGACCTGAAGGAGATAAGGACCGTCCTTGCGGAGCTGCAAGGTGAATACAAGGCAATGAAGCGGAGCTTTACTATCAGAGAGGTCGCCAAGGGCTTTCAGTTCTGCACCTTACCCCGGTTTCGACCGTACATCGCAAGCTTGCTGAGCTCGCGGCAATTCAGATTGAGTAGGCCGGCGCTGGAGACACTGTCCATCATCGCCTACCGGCAGCCCATCATCCGGCAGGAGATCGAGCAGTTGCGGGGTGTGGACGTGGGCGGAATACTCAAGATGCTGCTCAAGAGGGGCTTGGTCCGGATTGTAGGCAGAAAACCCCTGCCGGGGAGGCCCATTATCTACGGTACCACGAGGAGGTTTCTCGAGGTGTTCGATCTTAAGGACTTGTCATCACTTCCGACCTTAAAGGAGATTGAAGAGCTCGGTGGTGAAGAAAACGAGCAGTAACAAGGCGGAACGGCTGAACAAGATCCTCGCCACGGCGGGGATTGCCTCCAGACGGCGGGCCGACGAACTGATCTCGCAGGGCCTGGTAACGGTAAACGGCCGAAAGGAGACCAGGCTCGGCTCACGGGCGGTCTGGGGAATTGATGCTATTGCGGTGAACGGCCAGCCCATACCCGCTCCCCCCAAAAAAATCTACCTGATGCTCAACAAACCCTTCGGGTATGTGTGCACCCTCCGCGACCCTGAAGGCAGACCGATCGTTCGTGATCTGATCAAAGGGGTCAAAGAACGGATCTACCCGGTGGGACGGCTCGATTTCGACAGCCAGGGCCTTCTAATCCTCACGAATGACGGTGAGCTTTCCTACAGGCTCATGCACCCCAAATACCGCATCCCCAGGACCTATAAGGCCATCATCGCTGGTTCCATATCCAATGCATCGCTCGAACAACTGAAAAAGGGTATCCTGCTCGATGATGGGCCCACCGGTCCGGCCCGCCTTCGGGTAATCAACAGGCAGCAGAAAAGGAGCGTGGTGAGGATCACCATCTTTGAGGGACGATCCAGGCAGATCCGCAGGATGTTCGAGGCCCTGGACCACAAGATTTTACAACTCATCAGGATCGGCTATGGGAGCCTCCAGCTCGGGGATCTCAAGGTCGGGGAATATCGCCACCTCAAGGATACAGAGGTAAAATCCCTGTGCTCCTCAGTCGGCCTTGATTAGCGACCAGCTCCACACAAATACCCCCCGTATACCTGTTAAGTTACGACTATTTTTCACCCCATTGAAAAATAGTCTTGACTATTTTTCATTTTAATGAATAATAGACAACATGGTTACCAGGGATTCTTATCTGAAAATCTGGCAGGAACTGGCCGAAGACAAAAGCATGATTTTTCTTGTAGGGCCGCGCCAGGTAGGTAAGACCACACTCGCCAAGATTGTTTCAAGGTCTTTTGTGAATAATCTCTATTTCAATTGGGATATTCCGAGTGACAAGGCCCGCCTTATGGAGAATCCTACTTTTTTCCAAGAAATCAAACGCCGAGATTCATCTACACCTCTAGTCATATTGGATGAAATTCACAAGTACAAAGACTGGAAGAACTATCTCAAAGGTGTCTGCGACGAATTCCATGACAGCTATCAATTCCTAGTGTCGGGGAGTGGTAGGCTTGACATTTATCAAAAAGGTGGGGACTCTCTAGCTGGTCGGTACCTTCTCTTCCATCTTTGGCCCTTTACTATTGCGGAGCTGGGCAAGAGAAGACTGACTATTGCTGAGTTTCTGGAAAATCCTCTACGAATCATCATGGAAGGTGCCGGAGAACTTAAAGAGGAGTGGGCACGGCTATCTACGCTAAGTGGTTTTCCGGAGCCATATTTGGCTAACCGAATAACCGCATACCGTCGGTGGTCGAACACTTATTCTATGCAATTGATTCGGGAGGATATTCGCGATCTTACGGGGATCAAATCGGTCTCGGACATGGAAACGCTTTACTCCCTGCTACCCTCTAAAGTGAGCGCCCCTCTCTCGATCCCATCCCTTGCCTCCGATTTAAGGGTAACCTACAACTCGGTGCGAAGCTGGCTATCTGTTTTTGAAAGGTTTTTCTTGATTTTTAGCATTTCACCGTGGACCGAGAGAATTGCGCGGGCCATTCAAAAAGAGCGAAAAGTCTATCTGTGGGATACTCCCCGCATAGAAGATCCTGCTGCTCGGTTTGAAAATATGGTCGCTATGGAATTATGGCGCGCCGTTACAAACTGGAATGATTTAGGCTATGGCTACTTCTCATTGCATTTCATAAGGAACAAAGAACACCAGGAGGTGGATTTTCTGATCGCGAATGGGCGTAAACCGGTTGTCTTGGTGGAGGCCAAGCTTTCGGAAACCCAACCATCCCCAACCCTTAAGAAATTCCAAAACGCTCTGAGGACACCGGCGGTTCAGCTTGTAGACGAGGATGAGGGGTATCAACTGTTTCCCAACAACGGCCGATCTATCCTGGTTGCCCCGGCGTACCAGTGGCTCTCCCAGTTACCTTAACTCTATGGGGCACACAATGAAAGGTCATCTCTGACGCATATCATATCTCACATCCCACTTCGCAAAAAAACAACCGACTACACACTATATATTTTTGTTTGCAAATAGCTCCCGATTATAGTATCGGTTTATGTGCACATCAATTCTGGGCGGTTAACTCAGCGGGAGAGTGCCATCCTCACACGGTGGAAGTCGTGGGTTCAAATCCCACACCGCCCACCATCTCAATAAGCGCAAACCCTGAGTGTACTCTGTGGTCACGGTATATGTGTTAAAGGGGACGAGGGGCAAGCGGTATATCGGTATTACCAATAACTCAGCGCTCCTGACATTTTCCGCAGCCAAACTTCGGTTTTGCCCCAACCGCCTTTTAGTTGAGCGCTTCTAATTGAAAACCTCCCAATTGTTCTATGTTTGCCATTCCCTAACACAAGCACTTCATCTCCCTTCCGGGGCATGTCACCCTACACGATGTAGAGCCTACTATTTCTGTTCGATTTTGGCTAGAGGGGTCATCGATAGGCTAGTCTAGATAAGTTCAGAAATTCTCGGTCAGCCTGTTGACAGTGAACATTCTTGCTGAAGGAAAATTGTATGACTACTTCGAAGTACTGCCATTCCATCCTGTACGAGCAAGGCAGCTTGAGCTCTCTTTAGGTAGCATTATTTCGCAAAAGATGGGAATGCGGCATCAACCTCACATTGTTTACCTGCAGAGCAGGCCCAGATAACTGCCCCACGAAGACCTGATAGCTCCCCGGAAGACACAAGACAAGAAACAAGACAGTTGACAGTATTGAAAAATACCTCTAAGTATACATTCTTTTCAGTAGGACTCTTCAGTATCTCAGCACATCGAAAATCAGGGTAACAGAATGATTATTGGCAAAACGATCTATGTCATAGACTCTCATACTGCAGGCATGCCGACCCGGATAATTCTGGGTGGTATCCCCAACCTGTCTGGAAACACAGTGGCAGAAAAGGCGAGATATTTCGCCGATAACCTCGACTACATTCGGACCGCACTGTTCCAGGAACCGAGAGGTTTGCTGCGGGGGGTAGGTGCACTCATTACCCCTCCTACGCGCAGCGAGGCGCAGCTCGGAGTTTTCTATATGGACAGTACCTACCGTTTGATACCCATGTGCGGACACGGCTCTATAGGGGTAATTACCGCAGCCATTGAATTTGGGATGGTTGAAGCGACGGAGCCTACTACCACAGTGGTCTTGGATACCCCTGCCGGACTGGTCACAGGCCAGGCCGTAGTGAACGGTGGCTCCGTGATATCGGTTTCCGTCCAGAACGTTCCCTCGTTTGTCTACACCTCAGCAGCGCTCGATGTACCTGAAATAGGCAGTGTTCCAGTGGATGTGGCTTTTGGCGGAGCATTTTTTGTCCTCATTGATGCTGATGATATCGGAGTGAGCATTGAGAAAAGGCATGCCCCCCAGTTATCCCGGCTCGCAATGGTAGTTAAGGAGGTCGCTAACTCGCAAATCAGAGTGCAACATCCCCAAAAACCGATTTCTACCATCGACGCAGTCCGATTCTTTCATAAGTCCGCAGGTGCTAAGATGCATATAAAAAACATTGTGGTCTTTGCCAAAGGAGACAAAGGGATAGACCGGTCACCATGCGGGACCGGTACTTCTGCACAGTTAGCCGCTTTATATGCCAAGGGGCAGATCAAGGTAAACCAGGACAGCATTCACGAAAGCATAATTGGTACAACCTTTACTGGAAAGGTAACGGGCCGGACAAAAGTGAATGGGTTTGACGCGATCATTCCCGAGATCACGGGAAGCGCATACACCACGGGGATACATACCTTTGTCCTATCCCCACACGATCCCCTGGGGCATGGCTTTCTCATCGAATAGGCAGCGCCTTCTTGCAAGGGTGACGAAAACTTGGTAATGGTAAACGGGAAAGGAGATCTCCATGGCTCGACTCATGAAAAGATTTGAGTACCTTGCGCCCAAAATGGTTGAGGAAGCACTGAAAATGCTGTCCGATTGCGGTCATGGGGGCGCGGTGCTTGCCGGTGGTACTGACCTGCTTATTGCCATGAAAAGGCGCGAGGTAAATCCGCACTATGTTGTCAACATAAAGTCCATCCCAGACCTGGATTACATTCAGTATCATCAGGAGGCCGGACTAAGAATCGGTGCCATAACGAACCATAGCGCTATCGGCGATTCCCCCGTTATCAGGGATAAATTTGACTTACTGGCAACCGCCTGTAACAAAATTGGTACTCCACAGGTGCGCAACATGGGTACAATAGGCGGTAACATCTGCAAGGCCGGGCCATCGCAGGACACGCCCCCGGCACTCCTTGTCCTTGATGCGAGGGTCAAATTGGTGAGCCTCAGTGGGAAGAGGATAGTCCCTATCGATGAATTCTTTGTCGGCCCGTTTAAAACGGTACTTCAGGGGGCAGAATTGCTCACCGAGATCCAGATACCGAATCCACCACCCGTCAGTGCCGGTTGCTATAAATGGGCTACTAAGACAGTTGCGGTTGATGAAACGTTGGTCGGAGTAGCGGTCCTGATCACACTTGATTCTGCTGACGGGGTATGCACTGACATAAAGATAGCATTAGGTTCGGTTGCACCTACTCCCATGAGAGCCAGGAAGGCCGAGGAGGTGCTTCGCGGAAAAAGGATTGATGACAGGCTCATAAAGCAAGCTGCTCAGGTTGCTGCCGGGGAAACAAGGCCACGCTCTCGTGCTGACTACCGGAGAAGAATAAGCCGGCTTTTAGTTTCGGAGGCTATTGCCGAGACCTGGAAAAAGATTAGATAGCATATTTGAGAGGAACGATACAATGAAACAGATTGCAACGTTTATAGTAAACGAGAAGCGTTACGAACTGGCCATAGAGCCTCATATGCTCCTCGTCGAGGTATTGAGGGATGAATTGGGTCTTACCGGGACAAAACAGAGCTGTGGGATTGGTAATTGTGGGGCGTGCACCGTTTTGATTGATGGAAAACCTGTGCTTTCCTGCCTCACTCTGGCACTAACGGTTGAGGGCAAACATATTACCACCATAGAAGCGCTCGCGCAGGGTACCGCGTTACACCCAATTCAAAAGGCATTTGTAGAGCATGGGGCCATACAGTGCGGTTTTTGCACACCAGGCATGATTCTTTCGGCTAAAGCCCTGTTGGACAAAAATCTGAATCCCACTGATAGAGAGGTAAAGTATGCCTTGTCTGGCAACCTGTGCCGGTGCACTGGATATGTGAAAATAATTGATGCCGTACTGGCAGCAGCAGAGGCAATGAGCAAGGAGGCGAATACATGAGTCAAAGACTTTCAGTTGTTGGCAAGCGGATTATCCAGCCAGATGCGGCTGCCAAGGCAACTGGAGCAGCTCTCTATGCCAGTGATATAATGGTACCGGGGACGCTCATCGGTAAGGTGGTTCGGAGCCCTTATCCCCATGCCAGGATCACGCGAATAGATAAATCTAAGGCGGAGAACCTTTCTGGTGTTGAGGCCATAATCACACCAGAAGATACAGCACAATGGCAAAAGTTCGATCGCGGCATGAAGGATTTACCGATGATAGCCGGTGGATATACAGTCCCCCCAGATGAGGGTGTGTTGAATGAAAGGGCGCGTCATTTTGGTGATGCTATTGCCGCGGTCGCTGCCATAAATGAGCACATAGCCGAGGAGGCCCTGGAACTCATAGAGGTAGAGTATGAGGAATTGCCTTTTATAATTGACCCGGAAGAGGCGATGAAGCCGGGGGCACCCCAGATCAGCGGTTTCGCGAAAGGCAATATTGGCAAACATATGTCATATGCCTTCCCTGCCGGTGATGTGCAGAAGGCCTTTAAGGAGGCGGAATGCATTGTGGAGGGCACATTCTCCACCCCAAAACAGGAGCACTGCACTGCGGAGACAGCTGCTGCGGTCGCCAGACTTGATGTAAACGGAAGACTCACCGTTTGGTCCCAGTGCCAACTGCCTCACCTCGCCAGAAGGGAGATCGCCCATATATTCAATATGCCAGTTCACAGGGTGAAGATCATAACCCCTTTTATCGGCGGAAGTTTTGGGCAGCGGGGTGCCCTTTGCGCTGAACCGATTTGTGTGGCCCTCGCCTTGAAGACCGGTAGGCCGGTAAAGCTTGTTTACTCCAGAGAGGAGAATTTTATCGCCTTGGAGAGCAGGACTGGGTTTCAATACACTTTGAGAATGGGATTCCAGAAGGACGGTACCCTAACCGCCATGGACACATACATGTTGGGTCGTCTCGGGGGCTATATGGGATGCGGCCCAATGGCGTCGGCCATCGGGATGATCTTCGGGCTCGGACACTATCGATGCCCAAATCGGTCGGGGGAAGCGGATATGGTGATGACCAATACTCCGATGTCGGGGGCATTTCGAGGTTTTGGTAATCCGGCGATAATGTGGGGTATCGAGCAATTGGTAGATGAGGCTGCAGAGAAACTGGGTATGGACCCTATAGAAATCAGATTGAAGAATATCAAAAAGGCGGGAGAAATTGCAAACATGGGGCTGCGCCTTGAGAGCACCTATCTGGAGGAGTGTATTAAGCGGGGTGCTGAGGCCATAGGCTGGAAGGAGAAGTGGGGAAAGACAAAGAAGGGGACGATAAGGCGTGGTGTTGGAGTAGCAACCATGACGCATTGCAGCGGGGCTGCCCCCTTGTATCTGGATCACTCCAATGCCTTCATAAAACTCAACGAGGATGGTACCGCCGATCTGGTAGTACATCCAGCTCCCGTTGGTCAGCACATATGGGGTGCCCTCTCCCAAATCGCGGCTGAAGAGCTTGGGATTCACGCGGAAGATATCAATATAGTCACCGGAGATACAGATGTTACCCTTTTTGAATACGGCTCCGACGCCAGCCGCTCAACCTATTCTGTCGGTAATGCCACACTTATCGCAGCGCTCCAGGCTAAGGAACAGCTCCTCGAGCGGGCTGCTGGAATGCTTGGGGTATCCGCCCAAGAGTTGGAGATCAACGATAGGCAGATCTTCTCCAGCACAGAGCCGAAGAAACGTATCTCTATGGCTGATGTATGTTATGATGCGATCTACAACTTCAAAGGTGAGTGTCTCAATATCTCGGGGAAATGCTCGTGGGAATCCAAATGGAATTCTCCACCAACCGGGGCATTTTTTGCCGAGGTGGAGGTAAACATTGAGACGGGGAGGGTTAGGGTAATACGATTTGTAACTGCCATGGACTGTGGTAAGGCGATAAACCCGATGGCGGTTGAGGGCCAGCTGGAGGGCGGGATCCAGCAGGGCATAGGTTACGGGCTAACCGAGGACTATGTTATCAATAAGGATACTGGTGTGGTTGAGACTGATAACTATGATTCCTATAAGATGCCAGGAATGATGGATATGCCAGAAACCCAGGTAATTATTATTGATGAGCCTGATCCTAAGGGACCATTTGGGGCCAAGGGCGTCGGTGAACCGGGTATGGTTGGTGTAGCACCGGCTATCGCCAATGCCGTTTACGATGCTGTCAAAGTAAGAATAAGAGACCTGCCAATAACTCCGGAGAAGTTGCTCAACGCCTTGGAATTAGCCCGTAACTGAGGACATATCTCGGCAGCACTGTCCAGGTTGGGGAAAGGAAGCTCTCGAGTATTTAATAGAAGAGAGGAACGTAAGAGCAATTGGCCATGAAACATCTGACACAGACAGCGGTATCACCTGCGGTGTTGATAAGGGCTGGCCGCTGGAGTGATATGTCTTACAACAGAATCTCTGGCAGATAGAGAACTTAAATAATGTCTACAAGTTGCCTCCGAAAGATTTCTTAGTCATTGTTGGAGTTCCCAAAGGGGACAAAGCCACTGGCTTTCCAGTCCGGGTTTTCGCTATTGTGCCTTGACACCTCTGCCATTACCAACAAAGCTCTGGCAACAGAAGCTGTTCTCTTCTTGAAATCGGGAGAGGGATTCTGTGAAGGGCTATAACCGATCTCAGAGCATTTCAGACGTAATCCATTTTCACTGAAAACGCCGGGCTTCCTGTCTGGAAGGAGGGGAAATTTCACTCAGCTGGCAGAGTCCTCTTTATCGTGCCTTTCTACCGTGCTGAAACGCGGGTTTCAACTCCAGAAAAGATATCGCTGACCCCCGAACAACTATTGCCTTTTCAGATAACGGCCTTTGATGGAATCCTTCTCCCGCTCAAAATTATCGCGGGTAACAAGTCTCCCTGATTTAACCACCGCAACGGGCCAGCCTGTCAATGTTTTCCCTTCATGGAGACAATAGTCAGACCTGGAAGCAGCGATTTCAGGGGTCACCTCTTTTTCTAAAACAGGATCAATAATAACCAGGTCTGCATCACTTCCAGGCAAAATGGTTCCCTTTTGGGGATACACACCGAATATTTTTGCAGGGGATGCAGTAGTCTTTTCAATCAATGTGGATAAAGGGAACGCGATTCTCTTGGCGGCGTCAAGCAGAGAGGGAAGATGTGTTCCCACTGCAGGATAGCCGGGTGGGATATCCCAAAGATTAGCATCCGCTTTCTTCTCCTCAAGAGACATGCAGGTATGATCCGTGCCGATCGTATCCAGAACGTCCTCGGTCAGTGCACTCCAGAGCGAGTTCTGATCATCTTTTGTTCTGATGGGAGGGGCCATTTTATAAGAAAATTTCAGATTCTGCTCCAGGTTCAACGTTAAATAAGGAGAGGTCGTTTCAAAATAGATATTTTTGTTTTCTCTTTTGAGCTCTGTTGCCACCCTGATGCCTTGCCTGGATGACATATGAACAAAATAAGTTCTCACCCCTGTTTGCCTTGCAAGCCAAGAGGCTCTCTGAACAGCCTCAGCTTCAGCAAACGCCGGATGACTCTGTTCCCATACCGTTAGGGAATCCGGAATCGGTTCGGCTTTTTTCAATTTGTTGGTTGTCCGGTTGACTATTCTATAGTTTTCTGCATGGATATTGAGAACAGCATCCTCCCCCAGGGAAGCAATCTTTTCCATCAAATCCAGCAAAAAATCATCTTCAACATCTGGAATAAGGCCAGGAATACCGCACATCCAGGTCTTGTAAGAGATGATACCATACCTTGAATAATACAGCGGTATTTCTTCAAGTTGTTTTTGGTTCAGGATGGCGAGATGGATAAACACATCGCAGAACGAGTTGTTCTCTATTGTATCGATAATCTCATCAAGTGACTTGAGATATGAATCCTGGCTGATGAGGTAAAATCCAATAGTAGTGACACCATTGAGAAATGCCGACCTCGTCTCGGTCATAATCTCAATATCAAAGCCAGAGAAGATTCCTAAATGAACATGGGGGTCAATTATCCCAGGAATCACGTATTTACCTTCCACTCCTACGATGGTGGCATCGTGATGGGACAGATCTTCTCCCACCAACACAATGCTCCCCTTTTGAATCATGATATCTAAAGGGAAAATACCTTTATACGGTATGACGCACTTGCCCCCCTTGAGGATGAAAGGGGCATCTCCTGTAATATGGTCATAAGCAAAGGATTCACGTAGTGCAGCGGGAACCTTTTCGTCGATTCTAGATACCTGTTTATCCTTGCCTATCCATTCAGGAACAAATGTTGCCCTGTTCTTTTTGAAATACTCAGGTATAAAGGGGATCTCATGATTACTCATAGCAAAAAACCGGTAACCTTAAGAGAGCCAGGAATAGTAAGGGATGTGCGGGATTCAATTGTCTTCAACTGCAGAAAGCGCTGATTCCAGAGCGGACGTAACCTCTGATTCACTGCCGGCAAGAAACAGCCTTCCATAACGACCCAAAGAGTTGAAGTGTATGAGCTGAATATTACATGACTTCTCGGCCTCGTTTGCGGCCAACACGATATATGCAGCAGGTTCAACCTCGAATACCAGCAACGATTGCCCAGGTAGGAGAAGATTGCCTTTTCTTGTCTTATTAATTTGCTGTGCCTGGTAAGGGTTAATCTTGTTAATTATTTTTGACGAGACTACCTTCGGTTTGAGTCTCTGAGAAACATCCAATCCGCAGGAATTCAGTATTGTTTGACCTGCATCTTTTACAGATTCTACAGCAAATGAATGTATTTCAAGTACTCCGAATTCCCTTTCAACCATCTGAAGGCCTGGTTTTGCATCACTACTCTTTAGTGCAGAATCGAGGAGATTGTAAATTTCACTCCCGGGAGCCAGTTCCATCCATAACTCTGCCATGGTGGCAAGAGGCACATCACCGTCCAGTTCGGAGCCGAGGAAGGCCGCAAATTGAGGCTGCATGCTGTCTATAAAGGCATAAGCCCTGAGTTGGAAACCTTGTTCACCCATAAAGAATGCACCTTTTACTCAGCACGCGTTCTTCATTTCCCTTTTGCCGGTTTGTCCCAGGCAGGGATTACCTTCAGGGTTTCCTCACTCGGTCTGGCAATAATATGCACCGAAACAATCTCACTTATTTTTTTGACCGTTGCGGCACCCGCATCTACGGCAGCCTTGACAGCCCCTACATCACCCTGCACAAACACGGCCACAAGACCTCCCCCACTCTGTTGCAATCCGAGCACCTCAACATTGGCTGATTTTACCATGGAATCCACAGCCTCTATTGCACCTACCAGACCTCTCGTTTCAATCATTCCTAAAGCCTTCATTTAGTCCTCCTTGTTCTTGGTATAGATTTCCTTTTTGTTTATCGAAACATGGTCAAGAATTGCGATCACCGCAGCATCGACAGGCAGATCTTTGTTATTCACGGCATTGGTTGCGGTAACTCCGGTAGTCACTGCTACTACATCGGACAATCCGGCCCCAAAGGTGTCCACTGCGAGAAAGCCATCGCCCGATGGAACTCCATTATTATCTATGGTTTTTAATACCAGGAGCTTGTATGGGCTCAGACCCTCATACTTTATTGAAGAAGTTGCGAAACCGATTACCTTGCACAATTTCATAATGATTCCCCATAATTTTGAGTAATTGAGTAAAACGGATCGTGCCTTGCCTCATAATTGTATCCCTGGATTGCTCGTTGGCCCTGCTGCCCAGAGACGTTTGCCCAGCGCTACCTACAGCGCATTACCACCATTGTTGTACTCCCAGCATGAAGATGAACTTGTCTTACGAACCGAGTGAATAGGTTTCTTAAGGAGTTCAACGTAACAATCAAGGACATAATCAATATCCTCTAATCTGGTAAAAAAGTGGGGAGCTATTCTTACCACATCTGATCTGGCCGAGGCGATAACATCTTTTTTTCTTAAGGCTAGCTCAAATTCATGGGAGTCACCAGGTACCCTTATGGCAGTATTCGGCGCCTTAATACTAAGATCGGTTGGACTTGCCAGGCCCAATCCCCTTTCAAGAGCGCCTTTGATGCAGTGTTCCGAAAGGATGTTGGTCCATTGAAAAATATTCTCCACACCCACGGTATTGATTATTTTCATCCCTGCAGTTGCAATATATGCGGTGGGCACCGGAGGGGTCCCATTGTCAAAGCGTCTGGCATCCTTTGGCCAGTCAAGATTGTGTATTTCAAAGGCAAAAGGATCTACTCGTCCGAACCATCCGGTAAACGCAGGATGCAAGTATTCTACTATCTCTTTCTTCACATATAGAAAGGCTATTCCGGGCACACTGAGCAGATATTTCAGATTACCAGAGGCCAGGAAATCGATATCCAGTTCTTTTACATCAAGGGGATGGGTACCAAGTCCCTGATATGCGTCAACATAGGCCAAAGAGCCCTTCTCATGAATCTTGGGAATGATACTCTTCAGATCCTGTTTAAATCCGTTATAATAATACACATCGCATATTGAGGTGATAATGGTGTCTTCATCAACATAGCTGTCATAGTCACTGATATCGATAATCCCATCTTTTACTGGTATAAATTGAACATTGAAACCATACTTTTGGTTTGCCAGCCACACATGGCCTACCGTTGGAAACTCCGCATCGGTAACAATCACCTTTTTCCTATTGGTGTTTAAGGGTAGCGAGCTAGCAACTGTGCTTGTCAATTCGGAGACAGAAGTGCCCACGGCAATTTCACCTGGATCGGCATTAATGATCTTTGCAAATTCCTCTTTGGCATGGTAAATCTGCTCCATCCACCGATCCCAATCCATTCCCATGGTGTTCCAGTTTTCAAGGTATTCAAGGGCAGCGTTTCGGGTGAATGTGGATTGAGGAGCGTGAGAGCAATTGGCGACAGGAATGTGAGTGCTAAGCAGAGGAAACTGCTTTCTCCAGTATTCCATATCAAAAGGGGGTCTGGGAGCAGTTCCTAACCTGGCAGCATGTATAGGAACCGTCTTGTCATCCCTCGCGAAATGAGGGGTGAACCTAGCCCCATTCAGGGGAGATGGGGTTGAACCCACAGGTGTTGATGGTATGTTTTCTGTGACAACAAACCGTATTCCGCATTTCTGCGCCTTTTCCTCTGCTATGCTGGTGATGACATCTTGGGAACCCACCAGGATCTCTTTTTTCCCTGAGTTAAGAGCACTATCAACATCTTCACCGGTAATAATGTTTTTCAAAGGTGGACTCCATGAAGAGGTTTGGGGATTTAAATTATATATACAATATAAGATTTTTAAATGTAAAGCGCAAAATCAAAAAGACCTCTGCCTATCACCAAGTTCTCCTCGAGAAGGGGAGACCCTGAATCAGGCATCGGGTGGATAAAAAGGAGATGAGGGCTGCCGTGCGGGAATTATCCCGCTGCTTGTACATGAAAAAGCAGATATGACTTGAAAGCGATGTTGAAGACCTGTATAAAACCTTTAGAATTACGAGGGAGAGCTAGACTCGATCACCATTCTCACTAATCTCACCTTAGAACAAGCATAGTAAGGATGTACGAGATCCGATTTCACGGTAGAGGCGGACAGGGGGCGGTGCTGGCCTCCAAGATCCTGGCCAAGGCCCTGGTGGAGGAGGGAAAGTCTGTGAAGGCGATTCCTTCTTTTGGCTTTGAGCGACGGGGTGCACCTGTGGCGGCCTTTCTCAGGTTCGATGACACGGTGATCCGGCAGACCACAAATATTTACCACCCCAACTGCATTGTATGCCTGGATCCAACCCTGCCCCGATCCGTGGATATCTTTTCCGGCATGAACCCCAAGGGGATCTGGGTTCAGGCCACCAAGAAATCCTTTAACCAACTTACTTTTCCGCAGACCGTTTCCAAGGTGGGACTGTGCGATGCCTTCAGGATTGCGTTAGAGATTTTCGGTCAGGCGATTACGAATTCCATTATGCTGGGGGCATTTGCCAAGACCACCGGTATGGTTTCCTTGGAGTCGCTGTGCAAAGGAATGGAATCAGTGGCCTTTCGTGATGCGGCCTTAGACAAGAACATCCAGGCGGTGCATCGAGGCTACGAGGAAACGAAAGTCTTTGATAGCAATGGGCAGGAGGTTTCATGAGGCATCAAGCTAGAAAACCCTTTGATCAGTCGACCATCCCCAATGATCTGTGTCCTATTGCCACTGAATATTCGGTACTGAGGACAGGCGACTGGCGGGCAGAGCGTCCGGTGGTGGATCGAGACAAGTGTGTCAAGTGTGCCACATGCTGGCTCTATTGTCCTACCCAGTGTATCGTTGAGAAGCCCACGTGGTTTGAGGCAGATTTGGAGATCTGCAAAGGATGCGGCGTGTGCGCCCAGGAATGTCCACACCATGCCATCATTATGGTGGAGGAGTTGGAGGACTAGCCTATGGCGAGAACGATTGTTTGTGATGGGAACGAAGCAGCAGCTTGGGGTGTTGCCCTTTCTCGGCCCGATATGGTGGCGGTCTATCCTATTACACCTCAGTCTTCCCTGGCCGAGTACATCTCCCAGTTCGTAGCTGATGGCATTATCCAGGCTGACCTAATGGATGTGGAGGGTGAGCACAGTGTGCTATCCGTGCTCCAGGGGGCTTGCCTCGCCGGGGCCAGGACCTTCACTGCCAGTTGTGGCCAGGGGCTGGCCTTCATGTTTGAGCCGTATTTCCGCACGCCCCCGCTGCGACTGCCCATTGTGATGTCTATTGTAACCAGGGATGGCATTACTCCTCAATGTGTGTGGGGAGGACAGCAGGATGCCATGACTGTTCGCGAGGCCGGATGGGTACACATGTACTGCGAAAATAACCAGGAGATTCTGGACACAGTGATCATGGCCTATAGGATCGCTGAGCACCGAGATGTCATGCTCCCGGTGAATGTGAACCATGACGGAAATTATCTTTCCTATGGGGTAGAGAAGGTGGAGATTCCAGATCAGGAAGAGGTAGATGCCTTCCTGGGTGAAAAAAACACCAATTGGCATGCTGCCTTGGATCCGGATCGGCCCATGGGGGTTGATCCCCTGACTGGTGGTGCAGGGGGGTTGGGTCCGGCCCTTTTTGTGCGCTATCGTAAGGGGCTGTGCAAGGGCATGCAGAATGCACTCGGGGTTATCACAGAGGTTCACAAAGAGTGGGAAAAGACCTCAGGGCGGTCTTATTTTCCCCTTATAGAAGAATATCGTTTGGAAGATGCTGACTATGCCATAATGACTATCGGCAGCATGACAGGAGCTGGCAAGGATGCAGTGGATGCGGCCCGCGAGGCAGGTGAGAGGGTAGGCCTCGTCAAGATCAAGACATTCCGCCCCTTTCCGCTTCAGGCGCTCTGTGAGGCATTGCGCAAGGTCAAGGCCTTGGGGGTGGTAGATCGTTCCGTAAGCTTTGGGTGGAATGCGGGACCGGTGTACCAGGAAATGCTCTCCGCTCTGTATTTCTTGAATAGGCACATCCCGGCTTTCAGTTTCATTGGGGGTCTGGCCGGGGCAGATATCACGGTGGACCACTTCAGCCGGGTCATTGAGATCACTTCCAAGGGAGTCCGGGGCGAGGTACCCTCGGGGCCTACTTGGCTTAATGAAGAAGATTGAGAGGCAACCAAGAAATCATGTCTCACAGCACCTATCTCATTGTTGGCAGCAGTCACGCCGCTCTTTCTGCCCTTGAGGCTATTCGGATCCAGGATACGGATGGCTCTCTAACCCTGGTAACCCAGGAAGACACTCTCCCCTATTCTCCCACTATCTTACCCTATGTAATTTCTGGCCAGGTAGATCCTGAACAGATCTCTCTTAGGGATGCAGAGGCCCTGGATCGTTACAGAGTTGCCTTCAAGAAGGGTGCAAGAGTGGTGGCCGTGGACCCTGCTAATCATAGCGTAAGCATGGATTCTGGGGAAACCTTAAAATATGAGAAGATGCTTTTGGCCACGGGGGCAGAGCCGACGCTGCCCCCCATCCCTGGTATGAAAGATGCTTCTTGCCATGTACTGCGCACCCTTGGAGATGCGGTGCGCTTGCAGAGCGCCGCGCAGAAGGCAAAATCAGCCATAATCCTGGGCGCAGGACTCATAGGGATGCATGCCGCAGAAAACCTGGCAAAAGCAGGTGTTCAGATAACGATAGTGGAAACCCTGCCCCGGGTACTGCCGGGTTACTTTGACGAGCAGGCCGCGGGCCTAATCCAGCAGGTATTCGCCAATCATGGGATCAAGATACTCACGGGAAGCACGGTGACCCACGTGACAGCGTCAAATGGCACCTGCACCGTGTCCCTGGAATCGGGCGGGGAGTTATCAGGGGACCTGCTCTTGGTGGCGACAGGCGTGAGAGCTCGCATGAACTATGCTGCTGGATCAGGGATAGACGTCGGTGAAGGCATCGTGGTGGATGACACGATGCGGACCAGTTCACGCGATATCTGGGCAGCAGGCGACGTGGCCGAGGCCCGCAGTTTTTTCGGTGGAAAGAAGCTGGTGAATGCCAATCTTCCTAACGCGGTGGAGCAGGGGCGCATCGCGGGCATGGATATGGTAGGTGATTCTGCGTTGAAGCCCTTCACTGGAGGTATTGCCCGTAATGCCTATCATTTCTTTGGTCATCGAGCATTTTCTGTAGGATTGGTTGGGAGGCCCGAGTCGGCTGGGGGTATAGAGGTTGACCAGGTCTTTTTGCCTAGCAGTATTCAGTATCAAAAGATGGTATTTGAGGATGATCGGCTGGTGGCGGTGTCAGGGGTGAATACCGTGCTTGATCCAGGCATCATGTATGAACTGGTGCGGCAAAGAGTGGATCTTAGCGAGGTTAAGGCGAGATTTGCTGCTGCCCCGCTCCAAATGGGGCGTATTTTGATGTCCAAGATTTGGAGTTAGGGTCTTAATCGTTCAAACAGGGAGGGGATAATACATTGGGCAAGAGTTACCCTACTATTGCCTTTTACCCGGATCGGTGTGACGGGTGTAATCAGTGTGTTGAGGCATGCGCTGAGTTTCATAACGGTACCCGGAACCCAGTACATTCACGTGTCAAGGTATCACAGGATGAGGAAGTGGGGGCATTTTTCTTGGCCCTGTGTCGTCAGTGCGGGGAGCCTCGTTGCGTTCCGAGTTGCCCGGCAGGGGCCTTGAAAAAGGATATAGATACAGGTGTTGTCACTTTGGATGAGAGCAAATGCGTGAGCTGCCAATTGTGTACCTTGGCGTGTCCTTATGGTGGGATCACATACAATCCCGTCACTCACCAGGTCATGAAGTGTGATTTCTGTGACGGAGATCCTGTATGTGTCAAGGCTTGCCCCCGCGGTGCTCTTGAGTCAAAGACCGGTGCAGATATCTACAACGGGTGGGGGGATCTGGAGGATCTTTTTGTCCCCGGTATCTCGGCCTGCCTGGGGTGTAATTCTGAATTGCTCATCCGACACACCCTACGTCGAATTGGGCCAAACACGGTGGTAGCTACCCCTCCCGGTTGTATCCCTGGTGTAGGAGCTGTCGGATTCAACGGTGTTACTGGCACCAAGACCCCGGTATTCCATCCTTTATTAACCAATACGGCGGCCATGCTCGCAGGTATCCGGCGCTATTACAACCGTATCGGCCGTGATGTGACTATGCTTGCATTCGCCGGAGACGGTGGAGCAGCAGATGTGGGGTTCCAGTCGCTCTCCGGGGCAGCCGAGCGGGGAGAGCAGATGATCTTCATCTGCGTAGATAACGAGGGGTACATGAATACCGGTGTGCAACGCTCGAGTACTACCCCTTATGGTGCCTGGACGTCTACTACCCCGGTGGGGACCGTTTTGCGCGGAAAAAGCCGGGATGCCAAGCCCATGGCCCTGCTTATGGTTATGCATAACTGCGAGTATGTAGCTACCGCTTGCATGGCCTTTATGGAGGACTATTACGCCAAACTGGAAAAGGCCCTTGAGGCGGCCAAGCGGGGTATGGCCTATATCCATGTCTTTTCACCCTGCCCCACAGGGTGGCGTTTTGCGCCGAGCAAGCTCATCGAGGTTTCTCGCAAGGCGGTGGAGACGAACATGGTTCCGCTCTGGGAGTACGAGGAGAAGATAGGCAACATTCGGTTCACGCACACTGTGGAGAACCCGTTACCGGTGACGGCGTATTTGTCCCTGATTGGCAAGTATCACCATCTTGATGACGAGCAGGTTGCGCATATCCAGAGGAAAACCGATGAAAGAGTCGAGATGCTCAACAAGTTCGCGCAAGAGGGAGAGATGAAGGGCATCCGGGATGTCGCCTGATATATCCGATCCTATCTGCAATTTTCAGAGATACCTTTGGCACAGACGGCGATATTTGAACCAATGGCCCCGACTGATCAGTGAATACCTTCTACTATAGGGGCGGCCTTTCCGGGGGAAACATGGGTAAAAGAAGTGGTGAGGCAGCGATGACAGAGATGACCCCCAAAGAGTTTCGTGGTCTTGTCAGAGAGGGTAAATGGACAGACGGGACAGAAATGGTTTGCCGTGGATATGCTCAGGCTAATGTGGCAATCCTACCCAGGGAGACAGCATTAGCATTCTTGACGTTTTGTATTCGGAATCCACGCCCTTGCCCTGTGATGGATGTGACAGACCCGGGGAACCCTCATCCTAAACTGATAGCACCAGGGGCAGATCTGCGGACGGACCTCCCTAAGTATCGTGTATTCGAAAAAGGCAAAATAGTCAGTGAACCCACCGATATTACCGAGTACTGGCGAGACGACCTTGTAGCGTTTCTCTTAGGTTGCAGCCGTAGTTTTGAATGGGCCTTGCGAGACGCCAATGTGAGATTCCGCTTTCTTGGCGCTTATTCAACAAATATCCCCTGCATACCGGCTGGAATCTTCCATGGTCCGATGGTTGTTACCTGTCGTCTGGTAAAAGGTGCCCATGATGCTGTTCGAGCCATCCAGATATGCTCACGACATCTCTTCTCCCACGGTGCCCCGGTACATATTGGGGACTACGAGAAGATAGGTATTAAGGATCTATATAATCCTGATATGGGCCGCAGCGATCTTAGTGAGGGTGCCATTGCTCTTCAAGAACCGGATGAAATCGCATTCTTTTGGGGGTGCGGCGTTACCCCCCAGGCTGTGGCAATGGCCACCAGACCATCTTTAATGATCACTCATTTCCCGGGCTGTATGCTTGTGGCTGACAAGCTCTCCAGTGAATTGGTTGCGCTATAGTCCGTGTCCTTAGACTAACTATCAGTTTTCTTTACTATTTCTCTCAGGATAGATTCAGGCGTCATCGGGGTGCTATGCATCCTTACTCCTATGGCATCATAAATGGCATTCGCTATGGCAGCAGCAGGGGGCCCCATCGTCGGTTCGCCCACTCCTTTGGCCCCGTGCGGGCCGTAAGCAGCAGGAACCTCGACTATAATCGATTCAGTTTCTGGAACATCCAGAGATGTTGGCAATTTGTAATCGGTAAAATTGGGGTTTAAGACACTGCCCTTTTCATCAATCATTACCTTTTCTGTGAGAGCAAAGCCCAACCCCATGGACACGCCTCCCTCGATCTGCCCCTCGATGGCTACGGGATTGATCGCCCTGCCAACATCGTGAGCTGCTACATATCTCTTTATCTCAATCTGGCCCGTCTCAGGTACCACCTGGACCACGGCGGCATGACAGCCGATGGTGGTTCCCTTGAAAGCCGTGAATGAAAGGCCTTTAACTCTCGATTGATCGATCTCATCCATCTCGGGAAGGTAATAGGCCGAACCGACCACAGGTCCCCCGTCCTTTATGTGACGATCAAAGGATATCTCGGCAAAACTTACACCGGTACTGGGATTGCCCGTAATATAGATCCATCCATTTCTTGTTTCCAGACAATCGGGGCGGACCTCTAACTTCCTGGCAGCTTCTCGGAAAAGTTCCTCTTTAGCTTTAGCCGCAGCCATCTGGGCCACCTTGCCAATAGTGAAGACGCCTCGGCTGCCACCAATCCCATGGTCATAAGTGGTTTGGTCTGTGTCTCCCAAGACAAGATTAACATCTTTTGGCCGGATACCGAGTTCCTCTGCCACAATCTGAGGGACACTCGTGTGAAGATAGCCTGTTCCCATGTCAACTGCGCCTGTGACTAAGCTGACAGTCCCATCCTCATTGATTTTGACAGTAGCAGAGGTCGACCAGCCACCGCTCAACCAGAATATACAAGCCATCCCTTTACCAACATTTTCTCCTCTTTTTATCTTTTTCCATCCGACAGCGTCCGCTGCTTTTTTAACAACCCTCTTAAAGTCTATATCAACTAAGGTCTGCCCGACTCCTGTTTTCTCCCCTTTTTCAAGGAGATTTTTCAACCTGAAATCAAGAGGATCCATTCCAATTCTTTTGGCCAGGTTGTCCATATGGGATTCCATAGCAAAGGTTGTCTGCGGGCCGGATGGCCCCCTCATGCTACCACAGTTCATCTTGTTCGTGTAGACGCAGTAGCCCTGGATGAACAGGTTTGGGATACGGTAAAGCCCGCTGATAAGTTGACAAGAGAGAGTGACCGCTGTAGGGCCGTTTCCTGAATAGGCCCCTGTGTCATAGATCAGTTCGACATGCCGTGCCATGAGGGTGCCATCTTTCTTTACCCCTGATTTTACCCAGAAATATGTCTGATGACGGGGAGTTGTTGCCAGAAATTCTTCGTCCCTTGGATATACAATCTTAACCGGTTGTTCGCATTTTCTGGCTAATACTATGGCATAGGGCTCCACGATCAGCTCTAGTTTGCCTCCGAAGCCTCCACCGATTTTAGTTGCGATAACCCGGATGGAGCTGATAGGAATCTTGAGAGACTGGGATAAATATCGTCTCATGGCAAAGGGCTTCTGGGTGGTTGTCCACACGTTGATCCTTCCGAAGGAGTCCACCTCAGCCAATGCTGCGTGGGTCTCCAGACTGCATTGGTGCTGAATCTGGGTAGTAAAGTAATCCTCCACGATGATGTCAGATTCGGCAAAACCCTTTTCTATGTCGCCAAGTTTTACATTAGCTATAGTACAAATGTTTCCCTTTGTTTCAGTCTCAAAACCGATCTCATAATCCTTTAGTTTTTCGTGAATGATAGGAGCTCCGGGGGCCATGGCCTCTTTGGCCTCAAAGACAGGTTCCAGGGGTTCATATTCAACTCTAATGAGATCAAGGGCCTTTGTAGCGATTTCTTCGGTCATTGCAGCTACGGCTGCTACGGCATCTCCCCGGTATCTTACTTTGTCTCTGGCAAATACGAGCCGGTCCTTGATATCCACACCAAAGTAGCCTTCAGGAACCTCTTTGCCGGTCACAACCGCGAAAACACCATCGAGATTTTCGGCTGCGGAGGTATCAATATGTTTTATCCGAGCATGAGCATGCTTACTCCTTAAGATCTTGCCAAAAGCCATGTTAGGCCTGGAGACGTCGTCACCAAAGATTGATGTTCCCCTGACATGTTCCAGAGAATCAGAGCGGTGAAAGCTGCGCCCGATGCTAGATTCACCTTCACCTGAAGGGGGAGGGGTCTTATGGGCAACGGCCTCGATTGCATCTATAATTTTTTTGTAGCCGGTACACCGGCAGAGGTTCCCAGAGATTGCTGCCCTTATTTCTTCCCGCGTCGGGTTCGGGTTATTATCGAGGAAATTTTTGGCAACCATGAGCATGCCTGGGGTGCAAAAACCGCATTGAACAGCTCCGTGCTTTATAAAGGATTCCTGGACGGGATGAAGCCTCTGGCTATCTGGAGCTAATCCCTCTACAGTTATTATGTTTGCCCCTTCACACTCCATAGCCAGAATCAAACAGGAATTGACGGTCCTGCCATCCAGGATAACAATGCAGGCACCACATTCTCCAGTGCCACAGCCCTTTTTTGTGCCTGTCAACCCCAAATGAGTCCTCAGGACTTGAAGCAAGGTTTCATCAGGCGAGATTTCCAGGGTATATTTTTGGTTGTTTACCTTGAAAGATATCCTCTGTTTTTTCAATGTCCTTCCCTTTATTAATCAAATCTTGTTTTGATGGCGGCCCCAAAGCTCAGAGATTGTCTTTTCCACCAGAACACCAATCATCTCCTTCCTGTAATCGGCTGAGGCGCGGATGTCCCAAATAGGTTTTGTTTCACTGACAGCCACTTTAGCTGTCTCTTTTATGAGTTTCGGTGTTATCTTTTTGTCTCTTAGTGTGTCCTCTGCCCTTTTTGCCCGGATTGGAGTCGGAGCAACAGCTCCAAGAGCGATACGTATCTCAGAACAATAATTATTTTTTTCTACGATCATGGAGACACATACGTTGACAATGGCAATCTCCATGGCCTTTCTCATACCGAGTTTGCTATAGGCGGCGATAAGTCTTTTCTCTGGTCTGAGCAGGAACCCTTTTAGAATTTCACCCGCTTTCACTATGCTCATAGAAGGACCTATGAAGAAATCCTCTATGGATACTCTCTTTTCGCCCGTGGGACCCCAAATGATGGCCTTTGCATTGTAAGCCAGGAGCGGAGGCGCTGTGTCAGCCGAAGGAGAAGCGTTACAGATGTTTCCTCCAATAGTCGCCATATTCCTGATCGAGGGAGATCCGACCATCCCCGAAGCCTTAGCAAGGGCCGGGAAATATCGTTTGAGAAGGGGTGACTGTGCCACTTCAGTATGTGTCACCATGGCGCCGACAAAAATCTCATCTTCTTGGTTCTGGCGTAATAGTTCAGCACCCCCCCACCCTAACCCCCCCCCACCAGGGGAGGGGGGATATTTGTTGATGACATTAACATATTCCCTCCCCCTTGACGGGGGAGGGTTAGGGTGGGGGTGAACGATTACGTTCTGGCATATCTCTCTCAGTGCCTTAATGTGTCTCAAGGATACTACTCGAATTTCCGGGCTCGGTTCCTCCAGCATCTGAACCAGGAGGTCCGTGCCACCGGCCAATGTTCTTGCAGGTCCTGCTGAGGTAGTTAATAGCTCCGTGGCTTCATCGAGGCTCGCAGGTGAAAAGTATTCTCTTACACGCATAGCATATCTCTCGAAATCTCTATCCCGCCTATAATTGTGCCGGTCTCATTGGAGTGATGGAGTACTGGAGTAGTGGAGTAATGTCCCTTGATCCCTCAATCTTATCCATAACTCCAATGCTCCAGTCCCTAATATCCCATGAACATTCTCGGTAAAACCATAGAGAACCAGGGGACGTAAGTGACAACGAATAAAAAGCCGATCATGGTCAGAATGTAAGGTAAAATCGGTTTAAATACAGAGCTTAACGGTACTTTGGCTATACCTGAGGCAATGAACAATGACAAACCAAAAGGAGGGGTTGTAAAGCCAATCCCCAGATTCATTATGACGAATATGCCGAAGTGTACTGGATGAACTCCCAGTTTAACCGCGACCGGGAAAAGAATAGGAACCAAGATGACAACGGAAAGGGAGGCGTCAAAAAACATCCCCATTGCCAAAAGGAGCATGTTTACAGCAAAAAGAAACACCCATTTCCCACCTGGAATACCAATCATGAAATTGGCCAGCTTGATGGGTATCTGTTCTTTGGCCATAACCCAACCAAAGCCATAGGAGATACCTACCACAAGCATGACAACGCCTGAGATGACAGCGGATTTCCAGAGGATCTCAGGAATCTGAGATAGCTTAATTTCTTTATAGAGCACTATGGACAGGAAGAATCCGTACATAACAGCCACGGCGGCCGCCTCGGTGGCTGTGAATATTCCGAAAATAATGCCACCCAGTATAATAACACCCATAAAGAGAGAGAGGAACGATCTATTGAGAGCAGCAAGAAACTCCATGATGGTAGCCCGCTCCTCTTTGGGAAAGCCCCTTTTCCTCGCGATGATGTATGTTAAGAGCATTAAGATGAGGCCCATGCTGATGCCCGGCACAAAACCGGCCAGGAATAACGCCCCGATCGATGTGTTGGTCAGACTTCCGAAAACCACCATTGTCAGGCAGGGGGGAATTAAGACCCCCATACCCCCGGCGGAGGTGACCAAGGCCGCAGCAAAGCTCGGGTTATATCCTCGTTTTTTCATGGCGGGAATCATAACGCTTCCGATGGCCGCCGTATCCGCTGCGGAAGACCCTGAAATATCAGAAAACAAAATGGTAGCCACCATGACCACCATTCCCATGCCGCCACGGATGTGGCCAACAAGTGCGTTCGATAGGTCAACGATACGCCGGGAGATACCGCCGGTTTCCATCAGCATACCGGCCAATACGAAGAGGGGAACAGCGAGATAAGGGAAATGGGCCAAGCCTGAAAATACTTTTTGTGGCAGAATCTCAAGGGGGATTCCACCCACAATCAGCGCAAGCGTTGTTCCGACAGCTATGGCAAAAACAATTGGGGCCCCAATAATAAGGAGGATGAAGAAAACAGTAAAAAGGGTGACTGCCATTGGTGCTATTTCCCCTCCAATTATTTCTTAAAAAGCTCTACAGTCTGTACAATCACATGAATAAGCATGATAACCGCAGAAATGGGAAGCACGACGTACACAAATGCCACAGAGTATCCCAATGCCGCAGTACTTTGCAGCTTCATAGATATCGTAAGTTTCAAGCCAAAAATGAATAGAATGACAAGCATGAATATAATTGAAAGATTAATCAGGATCTTTGCCAACTTCTGGATCCCGGAAGGAAAAAGTTTGAAGAATATATCGAGGCTGGGGTGTTCCTCGTGTTTCAACCCGATGCTGGCGCCCAGAAGAGCCATCCAGACAAAGGCAAAGCTGGAGCTTTCCTCAGACCAGTCAAGGGGTGCATCCAGGACATAGCGAAATAGGACCTGTAGAAACACGAGGACCGACATGGCCGCTATCAAGAATGCCGCCACATATTTTACTGCGTGATCGAGCTGCTCGCTAATCCGATCGATTCTAACCATTAGTGCTGATGATTCATCGAATCATGAAAAAGTTAAGGGGAACCCCTTTGGAAGGTCCCCCCAGAAAAACCGTGTTTACTTAGGACGCAGATCTTCGCCCTGGCCCAGACCTGGCTTTCGGGAACCTGAGAATTCTCCAAAGCTATCATGGCGGGCCGATACCCGCAGACCCGCCCGCTTCCGAGTTGCGGTTTCCGAATTCCGGAATTCCGGAGAATCGGAAACTCGCGTTGCGAAGCATTGCGGGCAGGTGGCAAGCAGGTAACTTCTGGTGTAGCAGCTAGTTCTTTATGTTTAAAATCTTGAGAACCTGCGTTCACCCTGTTGAATAGGGTTCCCTCCGGAAAATTCAACAGGGTTCATCTGCGTCCAAAAAGGAAATCCCTATACTATCAAGTTACTTTACGGCCTTAATCTTTTCGATGATGTCCATACCCACTTTCTTTGAGTACTTATCACTGACTGCTTTAGATGCCCCCCTAAAGGCCTCGATGTCGGCCACATTGAACAGGACCTTGTTTTCCCGAACCATTTTTCCGATAACCTTGTAGTCGATATCCTTGGTAATCTGCACGCCCAGGGGGATAATTGCTTCTGACGTATCCATTATCGCCTGCTGAACATCCGCAGGAAGGGAATCAAATTTCTTTTTTGACATGGTCAGGAAAAACGATTGGTAGATGTGGTTCGTAATGGAAAAATAAGGGGCCGGTTCATAGTGTTTCATGATTTCGCAGGAGTATGGTTCAAGACCAGCCGCATCCAGCACTCCTTGTTGAAGAGCCGTATAGACTTCCCCAAAATTCATGGGTGTGGCCTTGGCACCCCAAGAGTTTATTAGATCCACATAAAGCGGGTTCTGGATAACCCTGTACTTCATGCCGGCAACATCAGCTGGTTTATATATGGGCCGCTTACTATTATAGATACCACGGAACCCCAAATTCATGCAAGCCAATACCTTAACCCCATGTTTTTCCATCTTTTTGTTGATTGATGTGCCAATGGGTCCGTTCATTACCTTTATGGCATGATCTATGTCGCGATAAAGGAAGGGGATGTCAACGTAAACCATCTGCTCTTCCCAGAGGGCCAGAAGAGAACTCTGTACTATCGCCATATCTACAGTGCCGATTATCTCACCTTCGATGGTATCTTTTTCACCACCAAGCTGTCCCGAATGGTATATTTTGATAGTCACTTTATCACCGACCTTCTCCTCCAACATTTCTTTGAATTTCTCAGAAACAATGGTGTAAACAAAAAATGGTGGGGCCTCATTTGCCAGGGAGAGTTCTATCTTTTTGGCACAGGCCTGTTGCGGATGGATACCGAGGGTAAACCCGATGCAAACAATAGAAACTAGGCAAAATAAAGACAATTTTTTTACTCTTTTCATCATCTGTCCTCCTTATTTAAGTATCGTTTTCACAAACATAACCAGATAAAGAAATCGTTGCTCCTCTTTCACCTCCCTTGGCTTATTAGCTCATGCCTCGCAACAGAAATTTCAATACTCATGCTGCAGTTGGGTTGATAAGAATTCCTTTTGATTTCGCAGATAATATAGGAGTAAACGATTTTATGTGTCAAGTGAAAAATCCATGTAAGTAGATACCCACGGGCTTACGCCCGTGGCACTCCAAAGGCACTCGCCTAGTTTTAGGCATTCACCCCCGGGCTTACGCCCGGGGTCCTCTGTATTTTTGATAGAGGCTTGAGGCGCTTGTGATTATGAATTCTCGAACAGGGCCCCTGAAATCGGCCCTAGAATTGGGACGGCACAAATCTCTCTAAGTACCCCAATCCCGCGATTAATATTGAATTCCAGCGGGATAAAGTTGAAAAAACCTCGTTGATTCGGTAAGATACGGTTATCCAATAGCAAACCAAACCGTAACCAACGAGGTGAGATGTAATGATACGACAAACCATACTTCCGTTCAAGATAGAAATGACCAGAGACCTGATCACCCCCCATGCAGGCTTAACCTTATTAGGGGAGTTTGCACTGGGATTGGGGTTATTGAAGTCGATAGATAGATATCTACCGAAGCCCGGTAGTGGTGCGGGATACCACCCCTCTGAGTATATCTTCCCCCTCATCTTAATGCTCAATGGTGGTGGCCGGAGCCTGGAGGACACCCGCCAGATACGAGCCGATGAGGGATTGCGAGAGATCTTACCTCTCGAGAGGATTCCCTCCTCAGATGCCTTTGGGGACTGGCTTCGTGGCATGGGTGTCAATGGTGGCCTCTATGGTCTTGACAAGGTTAATAAGCCTTAGGCTTATAAATCGAAGGTTACTGAAGCGAGGGATGAAATACGATGGGATCAAGGGCTATACGCTCGATATCGACGCCACCGGTATTGAAGCTGAGAAACAGACAGCAAAGATGACCTATAAAGGATTTATAAGCCTAAGGCTTATTTAAGGGCTATATGCCCATGGTGGGCCATCTCGCGGAAAACGGTCTCATTGTAGGAGATGAATTCAGAGAGGGCAATGTCGCTCCTGCAAGTAGAAACCTTGCCTTTATAAAATACTGTGTCAGACAGATGCCCAAGGGAGAGAGGATCACCGCTCTCAGATCCGATAGCGCCGCCTATCAAGCTGATAGTATCAACTACTGTGAAGAGAATGGAATTTACTTTGCCATAGGAGCTGACCTTGATACCTCGGTCCTCACGGCAATAGAGGCGATACCTGAGGATGACTGGAAGCCGTATAAGAACGGATATATCGCAGAGACAATCCACTGCATGGAAAAGACAGAAGAGGCCTTCCGTCTTATCGTAATCCGCAGGCCCTACCAGGGCACGCTCTTTTCTGAAGAAGATGAGCGTGTGAAATATACCGTGATCGCTACCCCTCCCGGTTGTATCCCTGGTGTAGGAGCTGTCGGATTCAACGGTGTTACTGGCACCAAGACCCCGGTATTCCATCCTTTATTAACCAATACGGCGGCCATGCTCGCAGGTATCCGGCGCTATTACAACCGTATCGGCCGTGATGTGACTATGCTTGCATTCGCCGGAGACGGTGGAGCAGCAGATGTGGGGTTCCAGTCGCTCTCCGGGGCAGCCGAGCGGGGAGAGCAGATGATCTTCATCTGCGTAGATAACGAGGGGTACATGAATACCGGTGTGCAACGCTCGAGTACTACCCCTTATGGTGCCTGGACGTCTACTACCCCGGTGGGGACCGTTTTGCGCGGAAAAAGCCGGGATGCCAAGCCCATGGCCCTGCTTATGGTTATGCATAACTGCGAGTATGTAGCTACCGCTTGCATGGCCTTTATGGAGGACTATTACGCCAAACTGGAAAAGGCCCTTGAGGCGGCCAAGCGGGGTATGGCCTATATCCATGTCTTTTCACCCTGCCCCACAGGGTGGCGTTTTGCGCCGAGCAAGCTCATCGAGGTTTCTCGCAAGGCGGTGGAGACGAACATGGTTCCGCTCTGGGAGTACGAGGAGAAGATAGGCAACATTCGGTTCACGCACACTGTGGAGAACCCGTTACCGGTGACGGCGTATTTGTCCCTGATTGGCAAGTATCACCATCTTGATGACGAGCAGGTTGCGCATATCCAGAGGAAAACCGATGAAAGAGTCGAGATGCTCAACAAGTTCGCGCAAGAGGGAGAGATGAAGGGCATCCGGGATGTCGCCTGATATATCCGATCCTATCTGCAATTTTCAGAGATACCTTTGGCACAGACGGCGATATTTGAACCAATGCCCCCGCCTGATCAGTAAATACCTTCTACCATAGGGACGGCCTTAGCCCTCCGGTACCGACGTATATCAAAGAAATTGAGTTTCACTCCAAGACCAGCTTCCCGCCATAGCGATAATACTTATGGGGAAGGCCCTCTCCAGCTGAACCAAAGAACCACAGCAATCTTTTTTTATCCCGAACAACGCCTGAACTCCCGGGTATATCAACTGACTGCTAGGATTTTGGGATTGGCCAGCCTCCTGATGAAAAAAGAATCCTTGAGACAGTATCTTCTTGTTCCTTTTTTTCTCTTATTTTGGGAATAACCTTATCGGCATCTTTTCCCCACACAATCCCATAACTGAGAAACCCGTAGAACTTCTCAAGATCCCATGCCGGGTTATACCCTCGCTTTCTTAAACGCTTATATTCATCGAGCACTTCTGGATACTTGTACATTACAAACCAATTGACCCTTTTTTCTGCGGGAATGTCCACATTTTCTTCATACCATAGATATATACCCTGTTCTCTCGCGATCTTCTCGGCTTCATGATGAACTGTTTCATAATCTTCAGGAAGAAAAGGAGGTGAGAACGCAGCTTTCTTGCATTCATAGGCCAGACATTCCGCGAATGCCGCTATCATGCCCACGATAAAGGATTCCCTATCGATCACTTCGGATAAATCCGTACCGACCGAAAGATCTTCCATATTGCTGCTCCTCTCACTGCCCTTTCGTATATTTTCGAGTGGTACGGCTGAGGCCAAACCAGGCCACACCCAATCACGTCTCTCCCCCCAGATAGGCCATCTGCATCATTTCATTGTTGAGGAGGTTCTGGGCAGTATCGACTAGTATAATGGAACCTGTTTGCAGTACATACCCTCGGTCTGCTATGGAGAGCGCCATATTAGCGTTCTGCTCGACTACAAAAATCGTGGTTCCCTGCCGATTGACCTCCTGAATTAGCTCAAATTGCTGGTCCACAAGAAGCGGTGCCAGGCCCATGGAGGGTTCATCCATGAGAAGTATCTCGGGGTTGGAGAGGAGGGCACGGGCCATGGCAAGCATCTGCTGTTCACCCCCACTCAAGGTGATACCAGGCTTATGGAGTCGTTCCCTCAGTCGGGGAAAGAGATCTAGCATATGCCCTATGTCTTTTTTGACCTGATTTTTGTCAGTCCTGAGGTAGGCACCCATTTCCATGTTTTCGAGCACGGTTAATCTGGGGAAAATTCTTCGATTCTCCGGAACGATGGCCACACCCTTTGATATGATGCGTTTGGTCGGTTTTCCATCTATCCTTTCACCCTTGAGTTTCACGGTTCCCCTTTTGATTTTACACACCCCAAGAATTGTCTTTAACGTAGTGGATTTGCCTGAGGCATTTCCTCCCAGGAGACACACCAGCTCCCCATTCTGTATCTTGACAGTTATGTCATACAATGCCTGAATGCTTCCGTAATAGGCGTCAACACCTTCAAGATCTAGAATGGGGTATGCATCCATGCACTAGTGCCCTTTCCGGCCCAGATAGGCCTCGATCACGTGTTCGTTATTTGCCACCTCTTCATAGCTCCCTTCTGCGATCTTTTTACCATAGTCGAGAGCGATTACCCTGTCAGATATTGTCCTGACTACGTTGAGCTTATGCTCTATCACCAGTACCGTGTAACCATAGACGTCTCTGAGTGTTTTGATGAAGTTGGTGATCTCTGTGGTCTCCTGGGGATTCATCCCCGCTGACGGTTCATCAAGCATCAGAACTTTGGCGTTTGTGGATATGGATCGAGCAATCTCAAGGCGTCTTCTGTTGGCAAAGGACAGGGAGGTCGCCGTTTGGCCAAAACGATATCCGGTGAGCCTGGCCCCAAAAAGGCCCAATACCTCCTTTGCCCGTTTCTCTGCCTGAGCCTCCTCTTTCTTGTGGAGAGGAAGGTGGAGAAGGGTTGACAGAGGACCGGATTTCGTTCGACAGAATTGGCCTACCTTGGCGTTATCCAGCACGGTCATATTGTTAAATAGTCTCAAGTTTTGAAATGTTCGCGCAATCCCCCTTTTCACCACCTGATGGGGTTTTAGTCCCCTGAGATTGGAGCCCTCAAGGGTAATGTCACCGGAAGTTGCAGTATATATGCCGGAAATGAGGTTGAACAATGTTGTTTTCCCAGACCCGTTCGGGCCAATTATGCTTAAGATTTCCCTTTCAAAAAGATCGAAGCTCAGGTTGTCTACCGCCTTCAGTCCCCCAAAGTTCTGCGTTACATTCCTGATCTCGAGTATGACGCGATTACCCTTTGAGTATCTTCTCGTGCGCTGATCAGTGATCCTTTCTTCTTCATCATAGTACAGTTCTGTAGAGGATTTGACTACCCCCGTCTCATCCTTGTCCGCCCGCCTCCTCCCTCTTCGGAGAAACCCAATCTCCCCCATGATGCCTTGGGGTCTCAAGGCCATCAGCACAATCAGGATAAGGCCGTAGGACATCATTCGATAGGCCCCATATTCCCTGAGAAATTCCGGTAGAACAGACAGCAACACGGCACCCGAAATCACACCCACAATGTTGCCAAGCCCCCCAAGGATCACCATGCAGTACACGATCACAAGTTGGGGAAAATCAAAGTTGTTCGGAAAAACAGAGTCTTGAAAAGAGGCGAACAAGGTGCCGGTAGCACCTGCAATGAATGCCCCACCGGCAAACGCCATGAGTTTCATCCATGTTGTGTTAACGCCCATTACCTCTGCTGCGAGTTCATCCTCACGGATTGCCTCCCAACCCCTGCCATAGCGCGATCTCTTGAGCCGGAAGGACCCGAGAATGACAATGATGGCTGAAAACCAAATAAGATAGGAATAGGCCACCGGCGAAATAATTCTGAAACCCAAGACGGTGATCGGATCGAGGTTATAAATACCGTTAACACCCCCCGTGATATTAACTGGTCGGTCCAGGTTGAGCAACAAGAGTTTGAAAATCTGGGCGAATGCCAGGGTGACAATTGCAAGGTAGTCACCCTTTAGACGCATGCTGGTTGAGCCCAGGGCAAACCCAAACCCCATGGTAGCCAAAGCGGCCATGGGAAGAACCAGCAGGAATGGGAGGTGAATCTCGAAATGGCTGGAGGATAGAAGTGCAAAAATATAGCCCCCAATGCCAAAAAAGGCCACGTATGCAAGATCCAGTAGGCCGGCAAATCCTGCTACCACGTTCAGGCCCAGGGCGAGCATGACATAGAGACCGGCCATGGTATAGATCCTCAGCCAGTAAGTACTCGGCATTATGAGGGGTGCCCCTGCGAGGATAAGCGCAACGGCCCCATAGAGTATGAGCCTAGTGCTTTTGCTCAACCCGGTATCAGTAAAACCGTCCTTCATCAGACTTTTTCTGGAATCTTTTCACCCATCAGGCCCCACGGCCTGAAAACGAGAACCAAGATAAGAATCACAAAGGCAACCACATCCTTATAGCTGGCGGGAAAGAATGTCGTTGCCAGAGATTCGACCAGTCCGAGAATAATCCCCCCCATCATAGCGCCAAAGATGTTTCCGATGCCTCCCAAGACAGCGGCGGTAAATCCCTTTAGCCCTGCCTGAAATCCCACATAGTAATCAACCTGAGTAAAAAGCAATCCCACAAGAGTTCCGGCTGCCCCTCCTAGGGCCGACCCGATAAGGAACACGATAACTATAATCCTGTCAACGTCAATGCCCATGAAGGCTGCTGCCTCGGTGTCCTGTGCCGTGGCCCGCATTGCCTTTCCCACCTTTGTCTTTTTTACCATTACGGTCAGGAGGGCCATAAGCATAAAGGCAATAGAGATGACCAATATCCGCATGAAGGACACGACAACATTTCCAATATGAAAAACACGGATGCTTTCTGGAATGAGAGAGGACACATGGAAAAACCTGATTTCTGCCCCCTGATATGTCAGGACCATATTCTGCAAGAATATGGAGACCCCAAGGGCGCTCAGAAGGAGATTCATTCGTGGGGCCTTTCGCAGCGGGCGATAGGCAAATCGCTCAATGGCTATCCCCAGCAATCCGCTCACTCCCATGGCGATGATGAGCATGAGGGATATCACAATGGCAGCGTTCATTAACGGTATGCTGTTTCTGCTCAGGAGATGGAGCGCCCACCACCCGGCAAAACCGCCGATCATATAGACCTCACCGTGTGCAAAATTGAGCATGAACAGAATGCCGTAAACCATGGTATAACCAATGGCAATAAGAGCATACACGCCACCGATAGTAAGGCCATTTACCAACTGCTGGGGTAATTGTTGAAGGTACAGGTCCATGTCGCCTACCCTATGTTGAGTAGCATAAAAAGAAGGCCCTAACCAATTATGTGGCTAGGGCCTTCCCACACACGTCCTTATTTACCGCTCATAACGGCTATCTGCTTGAAGTCCTTGCCAACAACCTGAAAGAAGTAGGTGGCACCTCCTTTCAGGTCTCCCTTCTCATCGAAGGTCACTGGAAAGCCCAAAATGCCCCTATAATTTGCAGTCTGTGATACACACTCAAGAACTTCATTCCGGCTAATGTCTCCGTCCTTTGCAGCCTTATCAATTGCTGCGAGCAAGATATTCATGGCCTCGTAGGCAGGAGGACCAAAACCACTGAGTGCCCCGTATGTACCTTCAAATTTCTTGACATAACTCGCTGCCTCTGGAATGGAATAGATATCCGGACCAAAGTGATACACATACGCACCTTCTGCCGCACCCTCGGAGGCCTCGATGAAGTCCTTCTTATCGCGGGCCCCTTCAGTTCCGAAGAAAATTGCTTTTATTCCCAGCTCCTTAGTCTGGCGTACGCCTATAGCCTGATCAGGAGCGGCAGTGGCAACAAAGAATAGTACATCGGGATTGTAGGCTTTGACTTTGGTGAGGACAGGGGAAAAATCCTTGGCCCCTCCCACGATTGTATCCTGTAAAATATCCGTTATTCCCAATTCATTAAGGGCCTTGATCGTCTCCTTTGCGAGATTCTCGCAGTACGCTACCTTCTCATTGAGAACAGCTATCTTTTTTGCCTTCAGCTGCCTCTTCATAAACAGGGCACAATTCGGCCCATGAGCATCATTCCTCGCATTGACCCTGAAAAAGTGCGTGTAGCCCTGCTCGGTCAGTTCGGGTTTTGAGGCTGCGGTTGTAATACATGCGAGGTTAGCACCCCCGTAAATCTTCAGTGTGGCTTGGGCAATATGGCTCATGGGCGGACCAATCACGCCATACATCAATTTGTCTGAGACAAATTTCTGGGCGACATTGAGCCCCTGTGCTGGATCCATGGCATCATCGCCCATGATGTGCTTTATTTTGACGCCCTGAATACCACCCCTTTCATTCCACTCATCTACTGCAAGCTGGGATGAATTGAAGATTTCCATGCATGGTGCAGCAGCATCACCGGTAAAGGCACCGGCATTGCCTACATGAATCCCTTGGGATACGTCTGCGCTATAGCTGGGGACAATCAGGAGCAAAACAATAATAGAAGCGAGAAACCCTAATGTGAAAATCTTCCTCATTTTTTACCCTCCTTTTTTAATCTTATAGTTTGTGGAAATTACCTTGCTTCACCTCCTTTCATGGATAAAATCTGTCCACTCATAACATAGTTAACTACCAATAGCCAATTCAAAACTCAAGGAACGATTAGGCTTTCAGGGGCGAAGCCTCCACTTTTAAACATTTTGTCACCCATATAAGAGTAGCCAGGGTGGAAAACACCATGGTGAGATTGGGGTATGGCCTTGCCAGTGGGCATTCTTACTGAAGGACAATAGTACAACTATTTGGAAATACAGTAATTCGACCTTCTGCGAGGAAAGCAACTTGAGCCATCTCTTTTTGATTACGTTATTTCACAGAACAGGCACAGCCGGCCTGAACCTCACCTCGTGTACCAGCAGAGCAGGTCCAATTGGCAGCCGCAGGCACCCTGCAGGCTCTGTGGACCTTGACACCAAAATTGCTTGTAGCTTGTATTGTATTCAAGATCCGTTGCTCTTCTTAACCTTATTTGAGGTTGCCATGGGATGAATACCTACACCCCACCTCTCAACAAGAGAGGTGGGATTTTGTGTTTTATGGCATTCACTCGCCTTCGCCAGAGAAGGGGGAGGCAAGAGATGAGCACGTATAAGGTTTCATTCATTATCGAGGGCTCACGGTTAGATGAAGACACCGACCTCACCAAGGCAAACCTGGAGGAATTCATCAAAAACAATCTCGACCGGGAGACTATGGGTCTATATTCCACCAACAGGGGGATTGACACAGAGATCAGTAATCTCGTTATCGAGCAGAATTCCGGATAACCGTCGAGTCTTTGTTTGAACAGAACTTGAGCTGGCCGTCTGTCTGACCTGGTCGAGGTGGCGTCGTAGTTTCCTGTCTGTCTCGATCTGCCTCTCAAGATCATAGGCCTTTTTGGCCTCTACAGGGTTGAGGTGAATATAGCGGAGGAGGGCAGCCAGGTGAGCATCATTATCCATAAGGACGGCCGTGTCCCGGCCCGGAAATAGAGGGCCAGCGCTCCCATGAACTCGACCAAACCGTTGCGTACGTATTCCATCGATATGGCACATGACTCTCTGGAAGTTTGGCAGCGGTGTTCAAAGGATCAGGCGGTAATGGATTTCCGTAAGACAGTACGAGAATACCCTAAATCCCATTTGCGCCAGGCTTCCTCAAGCAAGGCCAAATAGCCTTTATTGTCGGCTTTTCAAAGAAATACTTCCTCATCTCAAAAAAGTGTTGACACAATTAATTGATTCCTTTATGGGACAATCTTCGGAGGTAATAGAAGGTATGCAAGGTAGGGATCGGATTCGTTTTTTTAGCTTTTGCTTTTTTTGCTTTAGGAACGGGTCTGCCCTCCTTGGCTACATCACCTAACATAGAATGAAATAAGGCCATGGGCGGACCCGAGAGGCTGCCCATGGTTCAAGAAACAGATTAAGGCCATGGGCTTGACCCATGGCCTTTCTTGTTTCTGGAGGATCGAAGCCGATGCTCTCAGGAGATGTTACAACGATTCGGGAAAGGCTCAAAGGAACCGGAATTGCACTCAGGGATGCCTTGGCGGTTCTTGAAATGTTCTGTGATGATCTGGGAGAACTTGAAACCCAATCACCCTATGAGGTCTTTCAATCCCTCAATAGGTTAATTGACCGAACTGTCCATGGTACTAAAATTGAGCGCTTTAAGCCCGAACGGGGCCGTAGGCCCTTTCACTGCTTTGAGGTTTACACCGAGGGGGGAGATTCCCTCGGCCATCTGAATGTGATCTATCTGAGAAAGCCGATCCCGTGCTACTACCTCGTCTATGTGGAAATTCTGCCCTCCTTTCGTGACCGGGGGCTGGGAAGCAAGATCCTCAGGGCCTTCAGGGAGTTCGCGGAGGATAGAAAGTCGGTGGGGCTCCTCGACAATATCATTCCTCCTGGCGATCCAACATACGGGATCTATGCCAAACTCGGCTGGAAAAGCATAAAGGATTATGTCGGCGATGGAATTATGAACGGAGAGGGAAACTATATGGTCTATATTCCACGCTCCATCCAGACCCCTAACCTCAGCGGCAACCTGACCAAGCTCTTCTTTAATCTGAGAAAGAAGAGACCCGTAATCGATATGCATGACAACGAGGACATGGTAAAGCGGACAATTGAGGAGTTTCGCTCTGTTTATGGGGTCTTAATACGCCTCTTCGATGCAGAGCTCTCATCCGGAACGGCTACCCCCCTCATGCGGTTCATGTTCACAAAGTTTACAACGAAATTGATCGGTTTCCGGAGGCGAATTGCAACACTTATTGGCTATACTGGAGGAGAATCTCTCGAGCAACTATCCATCTCAGACTCGATCAAAGAGCTTAGGGTCCAGGCATACTCCCTGCGGAACCTAAAGGGGGGCAACCCTCAAATAAGTGGTGACGAACAGCTCCTGGAAAATCTACCTTCCAGGCTAACGGAGGAGCCTACCGCCTTCATCGAAGAGCTTCAAATCTACAGGAGACCCTATCTGTCTCCCTGGTTAGAGAGAACGGCGAACGGCCAATCAGCCGATATGAAGATTAGAGATCTCTTAGAAATCGGCTTCGATCCCACAAGGTTGAGGGAGTATTGTCATGAAGGCGTAGATTATGTGTTCGAGCGACTCTCTCCACATTTACTTCCCTCGCTTGAGAGGCAAAGGAGGTGCTTGACAAAAATTGCTTTGTGCACCTCTGGGAGGCGATTCCAGAGAGCAACCGTTCAAGTGAATCCGCCCCTTGCAACCTTCACGGACAGAGGGAACCTCTATATCATGCGAAGGAGGGTGGAGGGAATCCACCTAGAGGAGGCCCTGGATCACCTGAGGACTTCGAAAAGCCTTGCGGGGATAAATCGTGCTGCGAGGATCGACCGAGCCATAGTAAGGACCGTCAAGGCCAGCAAGGACTGGCTGCTTGCGAACTTTGATGCCAGCTTCCGTGAGGAGATTGAAGAGCTTACCTATTTTGTCCCTTGGGACACGGAAAGGAACATCCCCAGGGTACTCGTGGATGTTTCGGGGGTTTCACTGGATACTATATGGATCGCGTGACAAAAGCCTTTCGCTTCTCCTCACCAGTTGGGCAATGGGCGTACACGTAGTACTACTCAGATTCTTCAAGGGCGCTTGTTGGAAGAGCCCGAAATTTTATGGATTTTGGCTGAGGGAAAGCTTGTGTCGTAATTTCTTGGTAAAGGAGGTATTGGAATGATAGCTGGACCACTGAGTGGAGTGAGAGTCGTGGAAATAACCATGTTTCAGCAGGGCCCGGGGGCCGGAATGAGGTTGGGCGATCTGGGCGGCGACGTTATTAAAGTTGAAGCCAAGACCGGAGATCCTGGCAGGGGCTTTATGAAGATTATCGGCGCCATGGCCGGTCTCGAGGGTCACAATTATTACTTCGAGCACAACAACCGGAACAAGAGGGGAATGGTCTTAGACCTGAAAAACAAGAGAGGCATGCAGATATTTCTCAAACTCATCGATACTGCTGATGTGTTCCTGAACAACATGAGCATAGAAGCACCTATAAAGATGGGTATCGGGCCTGAGGTGCTCTTGGCGAGAAACTCGCGGCTCATCTACGCCCAGGCCTCCGGTTGGGGACGGAAGGGACCCGATGCCCATGAGCTCTCCTTCGACTACACCGGCATAGCCAGAAGCGGGCTGATGATGTCCTGCGGAGAGCGGGGGGCCCCGCCGACCCAAATACTGCCCGGCATCGGCGATGAAATAGGTGGGCTTATGTGCGCATGGGGAGTCACTGCTGCTTTATATGCTAGGGAAAAAACCGGCAAAGGCCAGGTGGTTGACACTTCTCTGATGGGCAGCATGATCGGCGCCTTGGGATTTATCATGGCCGCTCCGGCAATTTTGGGCAGGGAATTCCCCAGAGAAATCAGGGCAGAAGCGGGTAACCCGATCTACAATCACTATCAATGTAAAGACGGCAGGTGGCTCGCCATCGCCCACCTCGACCTTAATAATCGATATTGGCCCAGGCTCTGCAAGGCGCTGGCCATTGAGGAATTGGAGCATGACCCCAGGTTTAACAACATCGAGGCCAGGAGCCGAAATGGCAAGGAATTGGTTGCCATTCTGGACCAAGCATTCGCTACCAATACCAGGGATGAGTGGTTCAAAATCCTCAAGAAGGCAGGGTGCATTTATACCCCCGTACAGGCGCCATCAGAGGTACTCAGTGACCCACAGGCATTAGCGAATAACTACTTCGTAGAGATAGACCACCCTGAATGGGGCAAAACAAAGATGACCGGGTTTCCGTGGGATTTCAGCGAGACTCCGGCATCGTGCCGACGTCCGGCCCCGGCATTTGGCCAGCACAATGAAGAGATCCTGCTTGAGATCGGGTATACCGGTGGTGACATCGCGCAGTTTCGAGAAGAGGGAGTAATCCCGTAAGGGTTATACAAACGACAGCCTGATACGGCGGGAATTCTTGGATCAAATCACAGACTGCCCACTATTGGAAATCAGAGGGTATCTGTTTTGCCGGGTAACCCTCTTTTTTTGTTTTTGCATAGTAGCTCCCGACTATTTTGCAGCCGGACCGCTTGAGGGGCAGGGCTTTCTTCTCGGGGCCCTTGAAATAGGGTAAAAAGTCCTTATTTTCTGGATAGACACAAACACCATGAATTAACCGAACAAACAGAGGAGAATTACCATGAACCGGAATAGATATTTGTATATGACAATTATCGGTGTAATGATTATGTTTCTTTTCTCTGGATGCGCGTCAATGCTCACAGGCTACGGGAAATTAAGGCCACAACCGATGCGAGGCGAAGGAGTTACCATTGAGGAGCTAGAAGAAAATTGGGAAGACTATGTTATTCATTACGCTGGTATAACTGTTGGTACTCCAGCCGGGATTATGTTTGATCCCAAGGACGACGACAGGACACTGACGGGCGATGAATGGATCAAGGTCGAGGATAAAGAGACCCTGTCAGAGCTCATCGGCTGGATGAAAACCTACACCGAGTTCAATCCGCAAGTCTGGAGGATCCTAGGGCCGAATAATGAGTTCTTCGGTTACCTTTTTTATCCTTCTTACATCATGCATGCAGAAAGAGTAGTGTTTAAAGTTATAGATGATAAGACGATGTATGTTTACGATGTGGAGTCGCCCAGACTTCAAACGAGGAAAGGCCTCTTTGGCATGTAAGTTTCCGATGACCGAAACAATGACTCGATTAGGGAGCCTGGTCGTTGCATTGGAAGAAGTTAAACGGTCTTGATTTTCTCTTTTATTCTGTAATAGACTAAAGATTGACAGGGTGTGGGCATTGCCTTATTGTGAAGGGTAACGCTTTCACTCAGAGAACATATAGCGTTTTCATGCTGGTAAGGGTAGGGGATACTTTTCCCGGTTAAGTGGAGGAAGGGGGGAACCTTTTACTGAAAAGACCTCAAAAAGGAGGAGATGATGAAAAGAAAGAAGATGTTTCCAGCGATTCTACTTTTAAGCCTGTTTCTGCTGTCGTGTGCCACGACGCAGCAAATCTCAACGAAGGTAGTACCGGACACCGCCCGTGTTGTGAGGTTGTATGTCCCTGCATGTACCTGAGAGGCGAGTGAAGCGAGGATACGTGCTATCCTGGGGAAAATCGACGGTGTATATGAGGTGAAGGGCGATGTGCTGAATCAATACGTTTACGTAACCTTTGATCCTGAGAAGACGAGCCCAGAGGTCTTTATGAAGGCCCTCGAAAATGAGGAGTTTTTTGCTCGAGGAGAGCCTGTGTATATAAAGTGACGTCGTAGTGCATTGGTCACTCAGTGGATAGTTTTTTGGGCTGATGGCCTTGAGCGTAATAAGCTCTTAACTTCAGGTACAGCCAAAAAGGGGGAGAGAACCTCTCCCCTTTTTTGCTGCACCACCGCCTTCCTTCCATACCATCTGGTCTACTCTCCTCCAGAAAATAGCCTCCAAAAGCGAGTTTACAAGACCATGGTGATTCAAGCCAATCTTTTAAGACCTGGGTCTGACAATATTCTCAGTTTCATTTCTCCCCTCTTAATCCCGATTGCCTCTTAGATCACGGCAATTCACATTGCAAATTTTCTCCTGCGTGGTACAGTTCTAGGAGCACACTGAGCAAGAAAGGAGGAGAGGGGTTATGGCGAGCCTCAATAAGGTAATGCTCATCGGAAACCTGGGTGCCGATCCAGAGATCCGCTACACACCGAGCGGAGCGGCCGTTGCCAACTTTAACATGGCAACCAAGGAGCAGTGGACAACCAAGGAGGGGGAAAAGCAGGATCGAACCGAGTGGCATCGGATTGTGGCCTGGAGACGGTTAGGAGAGATCTGCGGGGAGTACCTCCACAAGGGAAGTCTCGTGTATATCGAGGGGAGGCTGCAGACCAGGACCTGGGAGGATCGTGACGGCAATAAGCGCTACACCACCGAGATCGTTGCTCAGGGGATGCAGATGCTGGATCGGGCGGGAAAATCAGCAGAGGCAGTATCGACGGAGGAGCGGTTTCCCACCGAAGAGCCCCTGGACGTACCTGATGATGATATACCGTTTTAGGGGATGGGTTGCGGGGAATCCTGCGACACGCAGCGCTGAGCTGTTTGCTTTATGTCTTCCACTATCTTATCCATATACTCCTTGTTATGCACGGGTGAGGCGGGCTTTTCATGTCTGATCCGTAGTTGCATATCCGATAAGGCTGAATGTGCCACCAAAGCGGCAAAAGAGCCCACGATTTTACCTCCCCTTCAGACCTTTTACAGATATCCTATGAGCTTCCGTCATACGTGCGCATTTTGGAACCCAACTGAACGCCAGACCCCCCGGTACTGTTGGTATTTTTCGTGCTTGACCCTGAATGCCCTTTTCCCTATAGTCGTGCCATAGCGAAAAAACAGTATGTGATCTGGATGTGAGGTCGGTTATGCTCGACAGAACAATTTGCGGGCGAACTGTAGAGGATTTCTTCCGGGAGCTCATAAGGTTTCATGGATTTGCCGCTCCCGGCCTCGTGCTGGGTGGGTTCTTGGTAGATTGGGCTCAGGAATTGATAGGCACCGATGTAGAAGCCGACGCAATCGTGGAAACCACCCACTGCCTCCCGGACGTCGTGCAGCTGTTCACGCCCTGCACCCTCGGAAATGGCTGGATGAAGGTTCTGGACTGGGACAAATTTGCCGTGAGCCTATACGACAGGAGAAAGCTTACCGGGTATCGGGTTTGGCTGGATTTGGATAAGCTGCGCTCACTTCCCGATCTCTATAATTGGTACATGCGTTTGTTTCCCAAGGAGGATCGCCCCCTCGACGTTCTGCATGAGGCTATCCTCACTGCTGGGAGGGGACCCCTATCCGCGTGTGCAATCAGGGTAACCCGGCTTTGCGAGCGACACAAGAAGCAGGAAATCGCGGTTTGCCCCCAATGCGGAGAGGCCTATGCGGCTTCACAAGGCCTAAAGTGCCTGGCCTGTCAGGGGGAAGGCTATTATGAGGCTTCCACTTCTTCACAGATCAAACCATAGCACCATCTTACTGCCAGCCCTGTCTCACCCAACCAGCTCACACTCCCCTGCTCTCCTATGATACTGCCTCTCTCCGAGGACCGGGTGATTTCCGTTGCAAATTTTCTCCTGTGTGGTACAGTTCTACGAGCACATCCAGCAGAAAAGGGGGAGAAGGGCTATGGCAAGCATAAACAAGGTAATGCTCATCGGAAACCTGGGTGCCGATCCAGAGATCCGTTACACACCAAGCGGAGCGGCCGTTGCCAACTTTAACATGGCAACCAAGGAGCAGTGGACAACCAAGGAGGGGGAAAAGCAGGATCGAACCGAGTGGCATCGGATTGTGGCCTGGAGACGGTTAGGAGAGATCTGCGGGGAGTACCTCCACAAGGGAAGTCTCGTGTATATCGAGGGGAGGCTGCAGACCAGGACCTGGGAGGATCGTGACGGCAATAAGCGCTACACCACCGAGATCGTTGCTCAGGGGATGCAGATGCTGGATCGGGCGGGAAAATCAGCAGAGGCAGTATCGACCGAGGAGCGGTTTCCCACCGAAGAGCCCCTGGACGTACCTGATGATGATATACCGTTTTAGGGGGAGAATTACTGCTTATTAGTCCTCAGGTTTTTCGATTTTCTTCTTATCGTCCTCAGCGTCGGAAGAGATCTCTTCAGGCTTTTCGGAAGTGGCTTGCTTGAAGTTTCTAATCCCCTGACCGAGCCCCTTCCCGATCTGGGGGAGTTTACTGGCTCCGAAGATTACCAAAACAATAACCAGAATGACGAGCAATTCTGGCATACCGAGACCAAACATGTACTCACCTCTTTAAGGGTCAACCTCTGTATCGTTTATACTAGTTCTCCTCCTGCAAGTCAATGAATCTTTATGAAGAGATCGCGGTTATGAATCCTTGAAGACCTGAAGCGCGGTTTTTCCCAACTGCCCGAGATTGAGGGCCACCTCTATGCCATGGGATTCCAGCGCCTTGATCTTATCCTGCGCCTTTCCCTTGCCCCCGGAAATAATGGCACCGGCATGACCCATCCGTCTACCAGGTGGGGCCGTCTGTCCGGCAATAAAAGCCACCACCGGTTTGTTGAACTCCCCCGCAATGTAATCTGCAGCCTCTTCCTCTGCCGTTCCTCCTATCTCCCCAATAATGACGACTCCCGTTGTTTCGGCGTCCACCCCAAACCATCGCAGATGATCTATGAAAGAGGTGCCTACTATTGGATCGCCGCCGAGGCCGATGCACGTAGACTGCCCAAACCCGGCCTTTGTCAGTTGATCTACCACCTCATAGGTCAGGGTACCACTCCGGGAAATCACTCCGATGCCCCCCGGTTTATGAACATAACCCGGCATGATCCCCACCTTTGTTTTCCCGGGAGAAATAATCCCCGGAGTATTCGGGCCGATCAACACGGCACCGCATTTCTTTAGAAAGCGAACGGTCTTAACCATGTCGAGCGTTGGAATACCCTCGGTAATACAGACAATCACCTTTATCCCCGCCTCGGCAGCCTCAAGCATGGCATCTGAGGCAAAGGCAGGCGGTACAAAGATACATGACGCGTTGGCACCGTGATTGTCCACGGCATCTTTGACCCTGTTGAGCACCGGAATATCCTCGACCGTTGCTCCTCCTTTACCCGGTGTTACCCCGGCCACAATATTGGTGCCATAAGCCTTCATCTGTTGCGTGTGGAATGTTCCCTCTCTGCCTGTAACGCCTTGCACCACAACCTTCGTATTCTCGTCTACCAGGATACTCATGCTATCACTCCCTTTTCCTCTTGTACTAACAACTGGGCGGCAATCAGGGCCGAGGCTGTTTCTGAAAGGCCTGCCCGCCATCGCTCTCGCTCAGGCGAGGCGGGCGGGCCTTTCAGAAACAGGCTCGGCCCTCTGAAACACCATTTCCGGATTCGCTACTTTTTTCTGGAGGATGTCAGCTCACCTGTTCCGCCACCATGCTGGCGGCCTCTTCCATATCCCGGGCCACTGAAAAGTCGAGATCTGATTCCTTCAGGATCGCTCTCCCCTCCTTCACATTGGTCCCTTCTAGCCTGACAATGAGGGGGACATGTATCTCCACCTCTTTGGCAGCCTTTACCACCCCCCGTGCCAGGACATCACATCGCATGATGCCGCCAAATATGTTGATCAAAACGGCCTTCACCCTCTTGTCACTGAGGATGATCTTCAGGCCGTTGGTAACCATTTCCTCGCTGGCACCGCCGCCTACGTCCAAGAAATTAGCTGGTTCGGCGCCGGCCAACTTTATGACATCCATAGTCGCCATCGCCAAACCGGCACCATTTACCATGGCGCCCACATTTCCGTCGAGCCTAATATAATTGAGATTATACTCCGAAGCCCTTGCCTCCAGCTCATCCATTTCATTGGCATCATGGAGCCGGGCGATCTCCTTCTGTCTGTAAAGCGCGTTATCATCGAAGTTGATCTTGGCATCCAGTGCCACCAACGTGCCTGATTTGGTGAGAATTAATGGATTGATCTCAACCAGGGAGCAGTCCTTTGAAATGAATAATTCATAGAGCTTGCTCATGATGGCTGATAAGTCCTTGAGGACACCTTTGTCCGGTAACGGATCAAGACCATAGAAGAAGTTTCTGGCCTGATACGGCATGAATCCCTGGGCAATATCGATATTCTCAATCAACACCAGTTCGGGATGTTGAGCAGAGACCTCCTCAATCTCCATTCCTCCTGCTTGGCTGAATAGCATTGCAGGGCATTCCAGTTTTCGATCGACTACAATACCCAGGTAAAACTCCTTTTCGATGTCAAGCCCCTCCTCTACTAATAGCTGCCGGACATTCTGCCCTGAAGGGCCGGTCTGATGTGTAACCAGAGGATGTGAGAGGATATCTTGAGCTGCCTCTTCCACCTCCTCCACAGTCTTCACCAGGCGCACCCCCCCTCCTTTGCCGCGTCCACCTGCATGAATCTGGGCCTTAACCACCCAAGGAGGACCTGGGATGCTCTTTGCGCCATCCACCGCTTGGGCCGGTGTAGTAGCAATTGTCCCCGACGGAACCGGGATCCCGAAACTGCGAAAGAGGTCCTTGGCTTGAAACTCATGAATCTTCATAATCACTCACTCCATTTATGATAGTTCAGTTGAGCGCACCGTGCGTGACGCGAATCTTATTGAATTTTAGGGCCAAAATGTCAAGCGGAAAGGTCGATTGTTTCATGCCCAAATATATGTCAGCCTTGATCCACAGCCGGTCCCTGGGAACCGTTCTTGTCGATCAAAAGCTTGTCCAGACCGGAGGCACTTCTGATATGGATATCCTGCTGCGGAAACGCTATCTCTATGCCGTGTTTCTTAAATTCCTCGTCAATTCGAAACCTCACTTCTGTTGGTGCTGTCAGCCAGAAATCGGGGGAAGCTATCCAGAACCGCACCCTGAAGACAAGGGCACTGTCACCGAAATCCATGAAATCGACCCTGGGAGCCGGATCTTCCAGTATCTCAGGCATATTGTCCACGATCGCCAACAGGATCTTGCGAACAAGCTGAACATCAGAACCGTAGGCCACGCCCACATCAACCTGGCGCCTCACCTTAGAATCCTTATACGACCAGTTTGTTACCTTGTCTGAAAGCATATGAGAGTTAGGGATAATCAACGATGCGTTATCGAAACTCTGGACGACCGTTGTTCTCATATTAATCCGGCTGATGGTCCCCCAATCCTCACCGATCTGGACCATATCACCGACCTGGATGGAAGGATCGAAGAGAAGGATGATGCCGCTCACGAAGTTGTTGACGATATTCTGTAGGCCAAACCCAACCCCGATCCCGAGGGCTCCTGCCATGAAGGCTAAGGATGAGAGATTGATTCCCAAGATGTTGATCCCGGTATAGATGGCCAAGATCCAGAGGGAATAGATCACGATGTTTACCAGCGAAGCCCGCGCCCCAATTTCCAGTCTGGTACGGGGCAGCACCTCATTCTGCAAGGCCCTTCTGATGATCTTTGTAAGATAGGTTATGAAAAGGAGGAATACGATGAGATAGGCTATGTTCTGCAACGAGATTTTTGTCTTGCCGATCTCAATGCCCTTATCAAGCCAGGATAGGTAATCGCCTACCCTGACTCCAAGCCACGACTCGAGAATATAAGGCAGGGCGATCAACACAACCAGGATCGCAAAAAATACGATACTAAAGGACCGGAATCTTCCACGCATTACTGCTCCTTGTGCACGTTTTGCTCAGATTCACCTGAAGGCTTCAAGAAAACCATGGTCGCCCCCCAGCCTGAAGGACCGGAATCTTGTTTGAACGACATCACCAGCGGGTGCCGCTTCAGCACGGACTCTACCGTGCGACGGAGAACCCCTTTGCCTTTACCATGGATTACCTTGACCTCCAGTATGCCCTTTTGCGAGCATACCGTGACATATTCTTCCACTGCGTCAGCGGCATCTCGTGGCGCAAAGGTGTGGAGATCTATTACCCCGTCAATGGGAATCTCAACCGGTGAATCATCCATGGAATTCAGCCTTCAAGTTGGAATAGTGGAAGATTGGAACAATGGAATATTGGGTTCATTTGCGAACTATGCCTCTAGTACACTGCGGCACCACAAAAGATATGTGAGCCGAACCCTCGTATAATCAGGTAATGCTCTCCTTACTGAATGAGAAATTCCATCATTCCAATATTCCATCATTCCATAAGTAAGGTAAGGGCTCGAGCACAAACTGTGCCATTCAATCTACCCCAAAACGGGTGGAGCCATAGCCTCTATCTATTCCACCTTTACCCTGGTGGCTCTTTTTCTTGGCCCTTTGGGTTCCTTCTTTTCCAAATCCTCTATCTTCTTATCGATGAGGGACTTGATCCCCCTCAAAAACTCCACCCTGCTTTTGTTCATGTGCTCGCGGAACTCGGAATGGGGTACTACTTTCCCTTCCATCCAGGTAAAGAACCGGCCAAGAGAACGGAAAGCCTCCTCTGTGCTTATATCCTCTTGCTCTCTAGGCTTTTCCTTTTCCATCCTTCTTTCCTCCAAAAATGATATTTAGATAAGCCCCGTCCATTCTTGCCTTCACATCCTTATACGCGGCAACAAGTCGGGGCAAAGGGATATATTTCTTGAACCCCCCTATTCTGATAACCATCTCGTCAGCAAGTCTATTCAGTTCTACCTCTTCCTTGGATACAAAAGGAAGCTTGATCCTCATGGTGAATTGACCATCCTGCTGATGAAACTCGTAGGGTTGCTCCTCGAAGAAATGCTCTGTTGGATCTTGGTCGCCATAGATGCTGGTTCCAAGCTCTCTGAGCTTTTCCTCACCCAGAGGTTCATGTTGCAAGAGCCCTACCGGAAATATGGGCACAGGACTAAAATACTCCTCTGCCAATTTGAGATAGGTTTTCTGTGATTCCTTCCAATCCCTAAAATATTCTTCCGTGATGCTCTGAGGCAAAATCCTGTTCATAACAACCGCGTCAATACACATCTTATAGAGCGAAAAATACAAAAAAATCCTCTGGGTTTCTTTCAGGACTATCTTTTCAGGATTGGTCACAAGCCTTACCGTTGTTATCTTCGGATCGGTCAGGATCGCATCTACACCCTCAAGCCGCTCAAACAGGTTTTCAAGGGCCTTAAAATAACTGTCTTCCGGGAGCGGCACATCATAAATGCGTCGTACAACCGGCCGGACGTAGCTCACCACCCTGCGTTGTATCTTGAATATCTTTCGAATATACCATTCGAGTGTCGCGGGAATACTGATAAACCTCAAAGACTCCCCTGTCGGCGCGCAGTCGAGAATGATTACATCAAAATCACCCCCCTGCACATATCGATTTATGTGCAGCAGAGAGCTAACCTCTTCCATACCCGGCAAAATAGCCAGCTCCTCTGCCAACGTCTCTTCTATACCGGCTGTATTGAAGAGGCTGGCTATATATTTGTACACATCACCCCAGTTCCTCTCAATCTCCTCCTGGATATCCAACTCCTGGATCCACAGCCGATCACTAATCTTGAGCGGCATGCCTTTGTTCTGATCCACAAGCCCCTTGCTAAGGGCAAAAATATCGCTCAGGCTGTGGGCAATATCGAGGGACATTATCAGGGTAGTGTAGCCCGCATCAGCCGCCCGTATTCCCGTTGCACCGGCGATACTCGTCTTACCAACTCCCCCCTTGCCTGCAAACATTATGATGCGCATGCTCCCCCGTCACTGTCTCAGCCAGCGTGATCTACTCCAGCTTCGCTTCCTCGTTATTGTATCTCAGAGAGAACGTCGAGGCAACGCCTGCGAAAACGTTGCACCGGGTAAATACATAGTCTGCTATCTCCTGACGTTTCCCTCGGCTCAGGTCGTTAAACTGCCGGACCAACAGGTCTGTATCATGCACTGCCGACAGGATTTCCCACAGTTCCGCCGCGCCCAATTCCTCATCCAGCTCAACGTGTTCTTGTCCGGGCCCTGGCCCGAATTGCTCCTTCGCCTCCTTCAACAGACCGTCGAGTTCTCCTTTAAGACGGGAAATCTCCCTTTCCAGGGTTTCGTATGAGTTACACTTTGGAATCAGGAAAACCGAACCCTGGACCTCTGATCCTTGTTGGCCCGCTGCCTCAAAGGTCAACGATACGCCAACCTTTGTGCCCATGTCCTGAGCTGTTTTTTCTGTTTCCAGCGTAAGCTTTCTCATCATATCACAAGCCCCCCTCCTGCAGATCCTGCCTTGCAAACAGGCAACGCAGACGGTCCATCCCCCTTCGAAGGATGAATTAGTCGATTTTCCCAACAATCATCGGAAAACCCGTGTCCGAGAGAGGCCTCAGCTCTCTCGAAGCCGATCCCCCCAGCCCCGGTACCCATCTCTCTCACGGATCAACAAGAACAGAGGTGAGGCAGAACGGGGCTTGCCTTTGCTCTTTGTATGTAATTTCAGGGGATTCCGTCAAGCAGATTTGACAAGAAGCGGTTGCAGGGTTCATCTACCACGGAGAAAACCTGGGGCATGGCAAATGTTCGTTTGCAGATCGCCAAACTAAACCGTCATGGAAATCATGCTACAGTGAACGACAATAGAAAGCAGTCATTGCGAGGAACGATAGTGACGAAGCAATCTCATGGGATTGCTTCGCTGCGCTCGCAATGACAGGCTATTGAATGTCTACTTATTTGAGTCGTTCACTATAGCAGATGATAAAGACCGCCGTCCACCTCCACCCGTCCCTGTTTTGCCAGGTACTCGAGGTGCTGTAGCATCATGGCCCTCTCGGATATGGAAACATCCCAGAATCCCGCAATTATCCTTGGTGGGCCGTAGACGATTCCCTGCCCGGTGATCTCCTCTAAGGTCCTTGGCCCGCCGGACAGTAATTCCAAGAGCTTTCCTTCTCTTTCCCGTGTCACCTGTATATACCGATAGATGTGATCGGGGTTTCCATCGTATATCCCCTCACCGTGGCCTGTGAGATAGAAATCCACATCAATTGATGCAATACGTTCAAGAGATTGAATGGTGTCCTCAAGGCTCGAGGTCGTATCTCCATAATACGGCCCTGCCTTGACAAGATCGAGATCGGCAAGATAGATAACCCGTTCCTCAAGAAAATGGAAGGCGCAGTGTCCGGGGGTGTGCCCCGGTGTGTGGATCACCTGGCAACGGCTCGTACCGAATTCCAGGATATCTCCGTCTGCTAAGAGCCGCTCCGGATCACGAATCTCATAGTGGCATACCTCGATGAGCAGCCTTTTCCATTCCTTTCGTTGCTCCTCGCTTTCAGGAGCATAGCCGTCAATGAGCCGGTCTATCTGCTTGAAAACCACGGCATCCTCCTGGGGCACCCAGAAGCGGGCATCGGGAAAGAGGTAATTGTACATGATGTGATCCTCATGGCCATGGCTGACGATGAGGATCTCAATTGGCCTTTCACCGTTAATAGCCCTGAGCGTTTCCTCTTTGCTTGCCGCATCTATGAAGGCCCTGTGTTCATCATCCACAAAAACGGTGTTGCAGTGAGGATAGCGGCCGCCACGGATCAGCTTCACCCTTCCTTTTTCAAAATCGAACATCACGCTCCTTTGTCAACGCATCAGGACGAAGATTTCCCTCAGCTGCATGGCCTTGAGCCTGGAAACCTTAAGGAGCATACAGGATGAAAGAAACCCGAATTTCGAATCTCCAAATTCGATTATCGCTTTCACTCCGCAGCACAATAATGAGAAGCTATTCTGCTTGACTTGCCCCTGGTGAGGGATATGGATGTCTTTTCTTGCACTTCACCCTGTTGAATAGCTCTTTTCAAGTACCTCTTCAGAAATAATGAGCTATTGGTATCGCTCATATACCAAAGGAGGTCATGGCTGTTTTCGAGAGGCCTGCCCGCCATCGCTCTCGCTCAGGCGAGGCGGGCGGGCGATATCTTAAAAAGAATTCCACCGGGTCTTGTATAGGTCACAGAGGAGGGGTTTACACCGTGGAAGCCCTGGGAGTCTCCGTCTGGCTCATCTAAACCCCACCTCTGTGACTACATCCCGTGAGGCCAATAGATATCGCCTTGAGAAAATGGTCATGACCGGATAACGGTCAGTATATACACGTGCCTTAACGAATATACTATTGAGTAGACGCTTCTGAGCGATGCTAAGCTTTTAATGAACCACCCTGCAGCAAGCTGCAGGGTATCCAATGGGAAAGTCCCCTCCCTTAATGGGAGGAGATCAACCCGCCAGACTTCAGGCGGGTAAAGGAGAGGGTGACCAAACATTTTATCACCCCCACCTAACCTCCCCCATCAAGGGGGAGGCACTATGTGATAACCCTGCAGCAAGCAGGGAATTATCAAGTTCAACAGGGCGGGCTGGGCAGGCGCTTTCAGCCTGCTCTTTCCCTTTACCCTGTGGAATCCCCCACAGGGGGTCTCCCGCAAGCGAGAGAATTCCACAGGGGAACCTTTACCCAGGCGGGATATGCGAGCATAACAACAGGGACTTCTTCGGTGTCAAAAAAAGATATCCATGTCCCTGAGAACGACGGAATTTGGGAGCTAAAGCAATAATCGCTTTCGAAATACTAAACAAATACCAAATCCGTAACTCCCAGCGGTTCAAACCAAGACGCGTTCGCCCAGACCTGCTCAGCTCACGGATCCTTGTGAAAAAGGCAAGGGGATCCATTCATGTCACCTATTGCGGTTCTACGGCCCGACAATGTTGACTGCAATCGTGCAGCCACCCGGGGTACCTCCCAAGTTATGGGTCAGGCCCAGCCCGGGGTTCTCTATCTGCCGCGGTCCGGCCTTCCCCTGGATTTGCTTGTAGAGCTCGTAGACCATGCGGAGCCCCGAAGCCCCTATAGGATGGCCAAAACACTTCAGACCACCGTCCATATTCACCGGGAGCTCGCCGGTCAATTCAAAGGTCCCGGCCTCTATATCTTCTTTGCACCGTCCTCTCGGGGAAAATTGCAGATCCTCATAAATAACCGCTTCGGTAATGGAAAAACAATCGTGGACCTCGGCCATGCTGATTTCCTTTCGCGGGTCCTTTACGCCAGCCTCTTCATACGCGGCCTGGCCGGCCCGGTAGGTTTCCTTTACCATGGTCCAGTCGTGTTTTGGGTTCATGTATCCCTCTGACGGCCCGACAACGATCTGCGATGCCTTGATGAACACGGGGTCGGCCCTGAAATCCTTTACCATATCCCTCCTGACCACGATAGCCGCGGCAGCACCGTCACTTACACCGCAACAATCCAGTAAACCCAAGGGCCACGCTATTATGGGTGCTTTCAGGACCTGCTCAACCGTGATCTCTCTCCGAAAATGTGCCTTGGGGGACATGGTTCCGTTATGGTGGTTCTTCACCATGATCTTGGCAAGCATGGTTCTCCCCTCTTCAGGATCCAATCCGTATTTGTTGAAATAGCTGGTTGCCATCATGGCAAAATGTCCCGGTGCCGTGAAATTTCTACTCCTGAAGGTATTGGGGGCGGTTGACGTAAGTCCCATGGCAATATCATCCGTGGGCAGGCCGCTATAGCCTGAATCCTTGAGTTTTTCAACCCCAATTGCCAAAGCAATGTCATAGACCCCTGAAGCCACGGCGTAGGCAGCATTCCTCAGTGTGTCAGATGCAGTGGCGCACATATTTTCTAAACGGGTGATGGGCTTATAGTCCAGCTTCAGAAGCGTGGCAAGGGGCTGGCTCGGCGCCGGAAGATTGGACCAATACGATCCAATCCATAGTGCCTGTACGTCCTGTGGAGAGATACTGGCATCCTCGCACGCCTCATACACGGCCTCGATAATCATATCATCGGAGCTCTTGTCCCAATTCTCTCCGAACTTGGTGCATCCCATACCCACAATGGCAACTCTATCTTTTATACTTTCCATTTTGGCTTGACCTCCCACTCTTTATGGTAACCGGAAGCTAAGTCCTTCGATTCATTAATTCGATAACGAATTAATTCACTCAAGACTTAGTGCTGCCCTCGGCCATGAGCTCGGGCCGAATGGAGTGAGCATTTCCTCCAGTTCCGCTCATCAAAATACGTGACTGTATTTGCGAATCGAAGCACTAGGTGAGTCCATGATCGGTTCATCTGATCGGTCGCGATTTCCACCAATAAACCTGGACACCTTCCGTGTTTCGAAACTTCCTAAACGTCATTTCCAAAGGCATACCTACCTTTATCTCTGACGGATCCCTGTCTGTAATATCCACCATGATCCTCCCGCCTTCCTCAAAATTTACGGCTGCAAGGGTTGTCGGAGGATCAGGCGAGACAGCCAGATTATCATGGGAAAAGGTCACAACCTTTCCCTGCTTGTCCGCAAAAGGATAAAAGTCGAAGTTGTCTTTGGCTCGGCATTCCATGCATATTCGCTGAACCGGATACTGTATGGTTCCGCAGTTTCTACACTTAGAGCCATTTAACGCTAACCCGCACTTTCTATCCCGGTAAAGGGCAACGGCAGAAGCGGGCTCTGTCCGCGGCCTCATGGGTGGTTCTAAGGCAATCAGCTCTCTCCAGCGCAGGTATTTCTGATAGGTTGTCTGGGCCTTGGAATTCAACAGCCTCTTGACGCTTTGCTTCTTCTGCATTTTTGCGATCTCATCGGTAACGGTCAGGGTAAAAACATCGCATCCGTCTCCATAGTTCACCCAGAGAAGTTTGTCGCCCGGTTTTGCCTCATCCAGGGCGGCACATAACAGTATAAGGGAGTGAGCAGACCCCGTATTTCCGATCATTCCCCAGAGGGGATCAACTGCCTGAGTCTTCGGGTCAAAACCAGCTGCCTTGGCGGCTCCACTTAAATAAACCGGGTTGGGAGAACCGAACACTGCTTTGGCAAAGTCACCGGGCTCCATACCGAACGCCTGTAACGCAGCACGCACTGCCTCGGAAACCACCTTTTTGTAGCCCATCTCCCTTACAAACCGATCTTCCCAGGATCGGACAAAACGCTCTTGGGCCGGCCTGAACACGTCAAATATTTCGTGGTTCACCGTATACATGTTATCTATGGTGGCCACCACATCCGCAGTACCGATGAGAAAAGCTGCGGCTCCGTCGCCGAACTCAAGCTCTTTGGCACCATTGGGGAGCCCCAGTCGAAGATCGGATGCACACACAAGGGCATTCTCCGAGCTTCCCGCCTTGATAGCGTCCATGGCAAGCCTTACCGCGCTGCTTCCGCACCTGAGGGTTCCGGAGATGTCAACGGTGAGAACGCTCTGATCTAAGTCGAGCACCCCCGCCACCAACGCTGAAGATTGTTTCTCGGCATAAGGAAATGTCGTTGACGTAAGATACAGGGCCTCGATATCGCCCTTGTCAAATCCCTTCAGACATTCTCTGCATGCCTCTACCCCCATGGTTACCGTGTCTTCGTCGAAATTCGCCACAGCCTTTTCGCCGGGTACCTGAAATCCTCCCCAAGACTTTGCGACCTCCGCGCGATTCAATCGGTAAAAGGGGATATATACTCCGTATGATGTAATGCCGACCATAGTTACCTCCACTATATTTTTTATCTTTCGTGGTTTCTTCCGTTACGTTTCGATACCTCGGATAAAAAACACGATTCGATTATTGCCTTAACTCCGTAGCTACGCTGTCCCGAGGGATATGGATGTCCTTAGGTATGTGCAAAACGAATGCCGATTCATGAAAAACCATTTTTGCTTGTTAATACAATTAGTTATTGATAGAGCCAACCACATCGCACTCCGGATATGCGCAAAGACCGCTTTGGACGACCAATATGCCGAATGGTGGGCACAATATGTTGCGCATTTGAAAAGCCTGGCGGGTTGTGTGATCTTGAAACCGACCCCATCCCACAGCATGAGCCGGATTGCTACCCGAGATCCCGTATCAAGGACTCGAAGCCTGTCCGGTGGGTTGCCGATATTCTTCCATCTACCCCAAAGACCACGTCTTTACTAATCTCCAGCAGTTCGCAATGGCTGAGCACCTCGTTAAGGGCCATATCACTGCCGAAACCTTTCAGCAATCTCGCCTCAAAACATTTTTCCACAATCTCTTCCGGTCTTTTTGGTCCGCCTCTTAGTGATTGCAGGATATCCCCGCATCTCTGGATGTGGTGCTCTATGAGTTCTGTGGTCCTTGTCTCAAGATCTATCCAGTTCCACCTGTCTCGGTAGAACAGTCTGTGCCCCGGCAAAATAGTAAGGCCGGGCATTTCCTCTCCGATGCCCTTCAGCCGTTTCAGTGAACGGATATAGGCCCTGAGCCCGTATATCTCATCAGCCTCTCTGTATCGCCCTAATATATCTTTTGTCATGCTGAACGCATGTTCACGGGTGGGATGAGGGGTGATACCGGGCAGTATTGTGTCTCCAACCAGGATGGCCTCTTTATCTATGAGGAAGCTCAGGGAATCGGGCGAATGACCCGGTACATGAAATACCGATATCCCGTCTGCCAGGTTTTTACCGGAGACATCCAGGCCATCTACAGCCAGTCCGGCCCTCTCTTTGTGGTACTGGACGCAGTTCTTCTTCCAAAATGACTCCGGCATCGGGCACTGCCAGCAAGCGGCAGGAAAGTCCTTCTTCTCTGAGGGTGCCTTCTGGGGATAGGGGCGAATGAGCCGCCGATAGATCTCATGGGCTACAATTCTTGCCCCCGTCCTTTCAATGAGCTCAAAGAGGCCACCATCGTGGTCCTCATGCCCATGGCTCAAGACTACCAGTTCCAGCTCATAGGGATCAAACCCGGAGCACTGGATCATGTCCAGGAGCTTACCGCCATTTCCTCTTCTGCCCACATCCAATAGGAAAGTGGGTTCTGCGGCAATCAAATAGGTCCATGTGGGACCAAGATCCCACTCCCCGCCATACGTGTTCTCCGTTGCAAAACCGAAGATCTCCCTGCCTGATGAGAGCCTCATCTTCATAATCATATTGTTGCCGCTCTCATCACCTTTACGAGGAACGTCGAACGTCTCTTTTTGCACTGCTTGTTCCTTCCTGCGGTGTGTCGTGTCCAAACACTTCGCAGGGCTCTTCCTGGCAGTTGTTACGATAGCAGAACAACCCATTCATGAAAAATGCAACTATACCGGGATCGAAAACACTCTTCCTGAAACCAGCCTCCCGGCTAACGCGCACCTACCAAAACCGAACCTGAGAAACACCCTCCTTTTCTTCCAAGAGCTTTGTGATTTCCCGTTTCACCTGCTCGTCGGCAATGGCCTCAACTGTTGATAGGGAAATACCCTCTTCATTCTTCGTGTGCTTCCAGTTCACCACATATCCGGGGACAAGGGCATAGTGACATCCCCAAAATCCGCAACAGGACGAGTCTGCAAGAGCGTTTCCAACAACGTAGAGGACCGTTTTTCCGTCGACCTTAATCGTCTCCTCCCTTTCCAGCGTGTATCCTCCGGAAATGGAGCGCACCTCCTTTTGTAACTCATGGGTGTATTCTTTGGGCACGGAACCTCCGTCACGCCTCTCGTCCAGTCCCCGAATCGCTCGGCCTTATGAGACCCTCCGTTGCTGGTCTTTCCAGTATCGTTCCCGCATGAGCTTTTTGTCCATCTTGCCGAGATTGGTTAGGGGGATCTCATCCCAGAACTCTACGGTCTTCGGTGCCATCATGCTGCCCTTGCGGTCCTTCACGAACTGGATCAATTCCCCCTCTGTTGCCGACTTTCCCTCGTGGAGCACGACAACAGCCTTTACCTCCTCCCCCCACTTCGCATGGGGAACACCGAGAACTGCAGCCCCCCGTACCGAGGGGTGCTCGAACAGGACGTCCTCGATCTCCCGTGGGAAGATATTGAAGCCACCGCTCACGATCATATCCTTTTTTCTGTCTACGATATACAGGAATCCCTCTTTATCCATCGTCGCGATATCTCCGGTATGCAACCAACCATCCCTGATAGTTTCGGCCGTTGCCTCGGGGTTTTTGAAATAGCCCTGCATCATGTTTGTACAGCGCACGACGACTTCTCCGGACTCGCCCCGCTTGACCTCATTTCCCTCGTCATCTTCAAGCCTGATCTCACAATGAAACGTGGGCCGACCGGCAGAGCTCAGAACCATCTTCTCCCTCTCTGGATCCTCCACCACGTGTTCCTCTCGAGACAGGGCGCTCAACATCATCGGTGCTTCCGTTTGCCCGAATAGCTGTGTGAAGATCGGACCGAAGGTGTTGAGGGCCTGCTTTAAGCGTTCAGGCGCGATAGCCGATGCGCCGTAGATAACATTCCTCAGGCTGCTCACATCATACTTCTTGAGGTCGGGATAGTCTAATAGGACGTAAATCATGGTTGGAACGAGAAACGTGGCGGTCACCTTTTCCTTTTCCACGGTCTCGAGGAACACCTTGGGGTCGAAGTGGTCGATGATGACGCATCTTCCCTTTCTTAAGAATACGGGAAGCATGAGACATCCGCCTGCGTGGGTGAGCGGCGTTGGGAACAGGAAGACCTCCCCCCATCCGAACCCGAGGTCTAGCATTTCAATGAGGATGGTGTATACCCATGCCCGGTGTGAAATCATAACCCCTTTCGGTTTGCCCGTTGTTCCCCCCGTATAGTAAATGCCAACGAGATCTTCGGGGTCAATTTCCACCTTTTTAGTGTCCGGTGAGTGGTTTTCTATAAGGGTTTGCAGGTGCAGGTGTCCGTCCATGATGGAGACGGGATCTTCGCTGATACAGATGAGGTTCTTAACCGTGTCCAAGTGCGGTATCATCTCTTTAACCCTCGACGCCATTCGTTCGTGATAGATGAGGGTAGTGCACTCGGCTTGATTCATCATGTAGATGTGATCATTGGAACTCAGGAGCACGGCAAGGGGCACCCGAATGCATCCGCTTTTTGCCACCGCATATTCACAGAAAACGTATTCCGGGCAGTTTGCCATCAAGAATGCCACGGTATCGCCCTTTTTTAGCCCCATCTGTTGTAACGCATTCAAAAGACAGTCTGCCTTGTACCCGATTTCGTTGTAGGTATAGGATTGGTCACCAAAGGTTATGGCCGTTCTATCTCCAAAGAAATTGACACAGCGGTCATAGTAATCGCCAATCGTTAAGGTTATCATTGCTTCTCTCTCCTTTCTAAGGTAACAAAACTCCGCTTTTGTTCAGGAACGCCTCGCTGTCGGCAAGACACACGCAAACTCTCACGACATCAAACTTTCGCTACATACCGCGGGTGGGCAGATCGCACCTCCATCTCGGCGATACCTCCCGTAGCGTCTAGGCCTTCTGCAATACTGTAACGCAACATGAAAACTCCTCGGTGGAAATCACACCTCCGCCGTTTTCCGTTAGCCCGATCCGAGCGTTGGGCACCTGACGGGGTCCGGCCCCGTCCCTCAGTTGTGTAACGATCTCATAGATCATGGAAAGCCCTGTAGAACCTACGGGATGCCCCTTTGAAACGAGACCTCCCGACGTATTGATCGGAATCGAACCATTTAGTTTGGTTGCTCCCGATTCGATAAATCTCCCTCCACCCCCAATCGGGCAGAAGCCCAACATCTCCACCTGGTATATCTCGCAGAAGGAGGTGGCATCGTGGACCTCAGCAACGTCGATGTCTTGGGGCCCTATTCCGGCCGTCCGATACGCTCTGTCAGCGGCGTATTTGCTGAGGCTCGGCTCTGAGATATCTCGGTGTTTGCCCGATGACATGGCACTGGCGAGCACCTTGACCGCCCGCTTTTGGACCTCAGCAGGCTGACTCTTGAGGTAGTCTTCGGAGCAGAGAATAGCTCCTGCACCGCCGTCGCCTATGGGGGCGCACATGGAGCGGGTCAGCGGGTAACTCACCAAATAGTCTTCCATTACCTTTTCTACCGGAACCTCAAATTGGTACTGTGCCTTTGGGTTAAGGGATCCGTGGTAATGATTTTTTGAGGCCCCGATCGCTATCTGCTCTTGGGTAGTTCCCCACTTCCACATGTGCCAACAGGCTTGCATGGCATAGGTATCCATAAAGACGGTGTGCCCGGGGCCTAATGTGAACTCCCGCCCGCACTCTTCTGCAACAGCCTCATACTCCTTGACCAGTCGATCCTTATCTTCAAGATCAATCCCTTGTTGGTAAGCTGCCAGCACCTTTTCCATATCGGGATGATAGAATTTGTCGACACCCATGGCCAGCGAGACATCGCACTGACCGCTCAAGATATCCTTCCATGCGCCATGGAATGCCATGGAGGCGGTAGCGCACGCACCCTCCACATTGATGAGCGGTACCCGCTCCGGGAACAGGCCTTCCTCAACCAAAGGCGACATGCACACATGTCCTCGTATGATATCCTGCCCCCAGAGCGTTCCCATGGCGCAATTGCCAAACCACGTAAATTCAATATCTCTGCCGTCTTTCATCCCCGCGTCTTCAAGAACGCCGAGATAGGTATCCCGCGTCAGATCCTTCATGGACTTGTCAAGCCACTTCTTAAACCTCGTACTGTATGATCCTATAACATACACATCTCTTGCGTTTTTCATGCACCGGCCTCCCGAAGTTCACAGTTCCTCGCTGATAGGGAAATGAATTCCCAGGAATATCAGCTGTGAGCTGTGAGCTATGCGCTTGATTCCCCTTGAAGGGGGCAACCCTATGCCCTCATGTGAAACATCATCTTGTAGTCAAACACCATAACCGACTCACCTCTTTGGTTTTTGACCGTATATCGCCACGTTTGGACGCCCTTCTCAGGCTTGCTCGTCTTCTGTTTGTCTATGACTTCCACTACCACCGTGATCGTGTCACCCATCTTGACAGGGGCAAGCATTTTCAGGTTGTCTACGCCGAGCCATGCAACAGCCGAGTCCCCTGCAAACCCCGCGATGCTCACGAGTCCGACGGCAAGGGCAAAGACGAGAGGGCCATGCACGAGCCGCTCACCGAATTCGGTTTTGGCCGCGTACTCTTTGTCCACGTGGAGTGGATAAAAATCAAGGGTGAGTCCCGCCCAGTTCACCACGTGGGTCTCAGTTACCGTTATGGCAGGTGTGGTATACACATCACCAACATTAAAGTCGTCGCCGTATTTACTATGTTCCATAATCTCACCTCACAATAGTCTGCTAAGATATTGGTCCTCTTTAGATGCAAAATGTCTTTATCCAACTCCCTTTTGATTGACCAATGAACAGTTCGCGTTCCTTTATTCAAAAGGGTATCGTCCAGGAATGTGAGTCGCCCCTGCCAGTAATCCTGCTCGCCCTCACAGTATATGAAAAACCTTCATAAAACCCTAGGCCTTCACAGGCTTGAACTTGGGGAGTGTGAATTCATTGTCCAACTTCTCAAAAACCACCTCCACCGGCATATCGCAGCGGACCTCTTCAGGCTCACACCCTACGATGTTGGTGAGCATCTGAACGCCTTCCTCCTCCAATTTTACAACTGCAATGACAAAGGGCATATCGTTCATGAATGCTGATGGGGCATTATTCTGGACAACCGTATAGGTATAGACGGTCCCCTTCCCGGATGCCTCTACCCACTCAAGGTTATCCGAAAAACAATGGGGGCAGGCTATCCTCGGATAAAACACGTTCTTCTCACAATCCTTGCATCTCTGAAATATCAATTTATTTTCACGGGCCGCCTCCCAGAAGGGCCGCGCCCATGGGTTGACGATGGGAACTGGTTTCTTGGGTATATCCATTGCGCTCCTCCTCTCTACGGAATCTCTGTCCCTAAAATGGTTACCTGTGCATCCATGTATGTGCCACCGGTGGCGGTCTCTACGGCAAACTTGGCGTCCTCTACCTGTCGCTCGCCCGCCTTTCCCATGAGTTGCCGGGCCGCTTCTACCATAAGTGATACGGCTCCTCCAGCGCCAATATGGCCTTTCGACAACATTCCTCCGTCCGTGGTACAAGGGATCCTGCCGCCCGGCCATGTATCTCCTCTCATAAAAATCTTTCCTGCTTCTCCTCTTTCGCAAAACCCGAGCTCTTCAAACCCGATGAGCTGATAAATAGGATAGGAATCATAGATCTCTGCCACATCAATATCCTGAGGCGTAAGACCAGCCTCTTCAAAGGCCTGTTGCCCTGCCTTTGCCCACCCAAATCGGCTTACATCTGGCTCCTGAGAAAAAGCGAAATGTGTCACAGCCCCGCCTTCCCCCAAGACATATACCGGCTTATCAGTGAGGTCTCTGGCCCGTTCCGCTGAAGTCAGGACAAATGCTGCACCTCCGTCAAAAAGCATATTTGACATCTTGGCCCGGAGAGGCGTCGAAAGCATCTTGGAGGACAACACCTCTTCAATGGTCATGGGTTTTCTGAACGCCGCATTGGGATTCAGTTCTGCCCACTTTCTGTTTGAAACACACACTGCCGCCAGTTCCTCATCGGTACAGCCTGTTTCATACTTGTACCTCGTGGTAGAAAGGGCGGCAATAGAAGAGTAGTGTTGCCCATACGGCACCTCCCATTCGGCTGAAATGCCTGCTTGAGCGAAGAGATCTATCCCACCCTGGGCCGAGAGGCCTGTCCCCAGTTTCTCAGCGTGGACAAATAGGACAAACTGAGCCGCACCACTCGTGATTAAACCTCCCGCCATCTGGAGACCACAGCTGCTACTGGACCCGCCGGCGAATACCTGACAGTTCTTCTTGCAGTTTTTAAGCCCCAATTCCTCTACGACGCGACAGGTAACCAGCTCAGTATTGAACGGCGGGCTAAACAGGGCGGCAGTCGGCATACAGTAGTCTATTTCGTCTTTGTCTATTCCCGCATCACGTATAGCGAGCTTTGCCGATTCGATGGCATGATAAATGGCCGCCGTCTCGGGAAACCTTCCGGTCGGAACCTCTCCGATCCCCACAATGGCAACTTTGCCCTTTAAGTTACTCATAATCACCTCCTATTTGCGAATATCCTTGTTCTTGTGGTATCCCCAAGCCAGTTCGTGAAAGCCAGCCAATCAATCTCACAAACCCAGTTGGGCACCGATAATGTTCTTTTGAATCTGCGTTGTCCCGCCACCTATGGGAAGTACCAATACATCTCTCAGATATCTCTGGGCATCATATTCCATGGCATACCCATACCCACCCAAGATCTGGACGCCCTGCAGGCACACCTTTTTCGCTACCTCTGCGCAATAGTACTTCGACATCGAGGTCTCCTTCACGGCCTCCATACCCTGAATGTCTCTCCAGGCAGCATAATAGGCCAGTTGCCTTGCCGCCTCGAGTTCGGTGGCCATCTCCACCAGCATATGCTGGATAACCTGGAAGCGTCCGATTGGCTGACCAAACTGTTCCCGCTCTTTTGAATAATTGAGGGCATATTCGAATGCTCCCTGACCTATACCCAGGGCACAGGCCGAAAGAAGGAGCCTTTCCGAGTTGAGCAGCCGCATCATCTGCGTCCACCCCTTGTTCAGGTTCTCCGGGCCGCCCAGGATGTTCTCGGGCGGAACCCTTACCTCATCATAGTAGACCTCACAGGTATTTGAACCCCTGTATCCTAAATCCTTAATAGGTCTGGTGCTGAAACCCTCCGATGTTGCATCTACCAGAAAGTCGGTAATCCCTTTCAGCCTTGACTCTGCCGTGCGCGCATTGGTGACGATCATATCGCTAACACCTGCGCCAGTGATGAAAATCTTGCTTCCATTGAGCACATAGTACCCATCCTTGAATACGGCCTTAGTCTGAATGCTCGCGGCATCGGACCCGGCATTGGGCTCTGTAAGTGCATAGGCAAATTTAAGCTCACCTTTTACCAAACGGGGTAGGTAGGCCTTTTTCTGCTCCTCACTCCCGTTCACTCCAATAATGGTATTCCCGTACAGAATAATATTCCCGGCAGCCCAGGCCAATACCGGAAGTCTCTTCGATATCTCCTCGAAGAAGATCATCTCGTCGATTATGTTTCCGCCTTGACCGCCGTATTCCTCGGGAACATTGATCCCCATAAACCCCAGATCGCAAAGCTTCTGCAGGAGCTCGTGGGGGAATTCATCCTTTTCGTCTATCTCCACGGCGACCTCCCGCGGGATCTCCGTTTCCACAAATCGACGAATGGTATCTTTCAGCATGGTTTGTTCTTCGGTTAAACTGAAATCCATTACTACCTCCTTACTAAGATTTGGCCTCTCTGAATGCCGGTGCTGTTATCACACAACTTGAGCGCGTATTCGCTATTGCTTAGTCCCTCGATGCATAAATTCGTTGACGCATTTATTTAGACTTCGGCTGAGCGACTCGACGTGAGCTTGTCGACACGTCTCAGTCGAAGCACTTAGGTATACAAAGTGTTTCGAGACCTCCAGATATGCGATCTGCAATTTGTAATATGTAATCTCCCAACACATTGCTCATATCCCACATCGCACATCGCATATCATTTTGGCTAATGGCCTCTCTATCCGCTGGGTGAAAACCATATCCTTTTGGTCATCAAAGATGGATCTTTATGGCCTTGAGATCCATTCCCCTAATTCCCTGCACACCCCAATACACTCTTCCACCATCTCCCGTATCAGTGTGCCTGCAGGCTTTACTTCCTCCACTTGAGCAACGCTCTTACCGGCGCTCCACAGCTCCAACCAACGCTTAGACCCCAGTTCAGGACGCTGCTCGAAATCCCTTATGCTTTCAGCGAGCCAGTTGGCAGGGTTCCCGGTGATCCGATCCGTACACACAATGTCCTCAGGACCACTTGTCACCACAGCCTCTTTGTAAGCCGGCAGGGCCCTTGATTCAGGTGTTGCGATCAAGCGGGTTCCAACAATAACGGCGCACGCGCCAAGGGCCAAACCTGCCGCCATCTGAGCACCGGTGCTTATCCCTCCTGCGGCTATAACCGGTAGCCCCACTTTGGATTTAAGATAGGGGACTAAGACAATCGTTGGGGTAGTCCCCGAATGTCCACCGGCATCGGACGCCACAGCGATGAGCCCATCAACCCCTCTGTCACGAGCCTTTAGGCCCTGGTCGAGGGAGACGACATCTGCAAAAACCTTCCCCCCGTTTGCATGCACGTCATCAAGGATGAGCCGGGGATCTCCGAGAGACGTAATAAAGAACTTCACACCGGCATCCAGGCAGACTGCCAGCTGCCTTTTCCATTCAAATCTTCCTGAGAGGTGGATATTGACCCCAATCGGCTTATCCGTTCCTCGCCTGATATTCCTTAGTGTCCTCTCAAGGTCTTTGACCGTCCGAAAGTTGGGCAGCGGAATCGCACCGAGCCCTCCAGCCTCAGAAACGGCAATCGCCAGTTCCTCATACGATATCAGGAACATGGGGGCACCGATGATAGGGTAATCGACACCCAACATATTAGTGAATGTTGTCTTTATTCTTTCCATGAACACGTCTGCCTTTAGGAACGTGGATAATTCAGCCGATACTGGGCAGGTAAGACTCGACCTCCAGTTGGCGAGCTGTCAGGCCATGTGCCGCTGCATACTTGATCCTCGACGAGAAATCAAGCGAACCACGAGAACACAATCTTCATGCCTATCCAGTATCCAATAACAAGCATCCGGCAAGGAGGATTCGGCACCTCAGCTCCATATCCGCTTACGAAACATCTACATGCGCATTTTAATATCCTCCACTACTGCCAGTGCACTCGCCGCTACTGAAGGAAGCCCCGTGGTTCCAGCGGGCTTCGCCCCATCTCCCACGTTATAGAGATTCTCTATAGGTGTCTTTTGGGGTAGATCGCTGCCCGGCCAGCAGTGCATTCCCGGCCACCTGCCGTGATAGAAACCTGCCGTGAGAACCCTTGCCCGTCTCTGGAAATCCGGGATGAGATCTTTGAGGTCTTCAATGCAGAGTTCTATCTCCCTTCTCTTGTTAAACGGGGGAACAGAAGATGCCGGGCCCGCGCCGGCCAGCAACACATGCCACCCAAGGGGAGCAAGCTCGGGACACACGGTGGTCGGTTGGTAGAGGGCATTTATTCTTCGTGCACCCGTCACCATAAGAGCGGGGTAATCAATGAGCGGCTCCTCTGCCGCTATCTGCACAGCGATGACCGGCGCAGGCTGGGCCTTTCGTTCCAGCTCCATCAAATAGTCCCTTCCGAAATGTTCCTTGCCTGAAAGCTCCACTGTCTTTCTCGGACCGGTATTGCTAATGACGATCTTTGCCCGCACTTCGACTTCGCCCTCTTTGGTTGAAATCAGAGCGCCTCGCACAACCCCCTTGACTGACAGGATTCTCTTGACTGAAGAGCCTGTCCATATCGCCCCGCCCAACTCCCGTATCCTTTGAGCTAGGGTATGTGGGAGCGCTCCACTCCCTTCCGCACAGAACCCGAAACTGCTGATGCCGCCCAGCCGCTTGATGAAACGGAAATACTCGCTTGCCGGAAGCTCATCGGCATTAATCAGCAAGGTTGCACAAACCATGGTCTGAAATATGCCGAGAATAGTCTCGTTTTTAGTGTACTGAAGTAACCATTCCCTCAGGCTCAGGTCGCTCGTCGGCTCGATCCATTCCATTGCCTGTGAAAAGGCATCACGAACCCTTTCAATCTCACCAGCATCTTCAGATGCCACCGATAAGAGCCTTTTCAGGCCGCCCTTGGGGGGGATCTCATATGGTTTGCCCTGTACCAGGTAGTGGACAGGGCCTGCAGGTCTGACCTGAAAGTCTGCATGCACTCGGCTGAAAACCTCTTCAACAGCACCTCCTAGCTCCACACCGATTACCCCGGTGGTACATATGAATCCCTGGGATTTGAAACTCGAGCACCGGCCCCCGATCCGATGCAGTCTCTCAGCCACGAGGACCTTGTAGCCCTCATTGGCGAGAAGGGCCGCGGCGCACATGCCGCCCATTCCGGAGCCGATAATCAACACATCGCATGACAGACTCATAATGACCAACCCATTTCAGCCTTTTTTTCGCGCAGCAAAACCGAAAAAGCATATACCCCGTAGCAGCTAAGAGATCCCCTGCAGAGCCCTGGTCAAACGATCTATGTTCTTCCCTTGATCGCCCTGTCTTCGCCCCGTAATCCTGCCTCTCCGACCTCCTCTGCCTCCAGAAACAAAAGCGGAGGCAGAGGTCATTATCAAGAGAAGTCACCCAGACCTGCTCATTGTTAATACTGAGGTGTCCTGGCTTCCCGAATAGGATCGGCGATGAAATACCTCATCTTCTTGCCGTCAGCCCTCAAGATGAGACTCGAAAAGCTGCTCACGTGGATCTTTGGCCCAAAGGTAAGGTTCGGACACATGCCGCCCATATCAAAATTTTTTATGCTCTCCAATCCGCTTACATAGGTGTCAGGGGTCAGGTTCCTTCCAGCTTTTCTCAGTCCCTCAACCATCGCTGTCGCATAACCCCAGGCTGCCAAGTACAGGTAGTCGGGATACATGGGGTTCGCCAGTGTCTTTTCAGGCTCACCGTACTTCTTGTTTATCTCCTTGACCCGCTGTATGCCAGGGGTATTCATGTGGCTTGGAGCATACGGGGTAACCAGCATGTAACCGTCTGCATGTTCCTTGACCAGCGCAAACAGAGGCGGAACACCGGTTGTGTTATTGGAGATAAGCGGGACATCCCATCCCATTTTGACCTTTTGTTTAATGACCGCTGCTGATTGTGGTAAGTACGTCCACAGCACGATCCAGTCGACATTAGCCTCCTTCATGGCATTCATATGGGGAGTAAAGTCGATCGTTCCGATCTTGTACGGTGCTGCCTTGACGATTTGGGACTTCATCCATTTGGCTGCAGCTCGAGCACCTTCTAATCCCTCTCTTCCAAACCCGTCGTCCTGATAGATCATCCCGATTCTCGCCCTTGGGTTTTTCTCGAGGATGTACTCAACTGCCCTGCAGGCCATGCTGAATTGAACCGTATGAGGCACAAACACCCATTTATTCCCGGGGGAATAGAATTTCTTGTTAGCCCCATGGGGCATCAGGACGACCTCATTCTCCTCACAGAGCGGGAGAATAGCACTCGAACCTGCAGTTCCCAGATTAAAGCCTATCACAAAGGCCTCATCCTTGAGGATCACCTTCCTCGCTGCCTGCATAGTCGTGTTGGGCATGATCCCGTTATCTTCGACAACGAGGTCAATCTTCCTGCCATGCACACCGCCCGTATCGTTGACCCATTCGACGTAGTCCCGGAAGGCCTCCGCTATGGGAGGCCCACCGTACTTGCCAGGCCCGGAAAGGTCAACAAGGCAGGCCGCCTTAATTGTGTTGTCGGTGACACCACGCACATCTTTTGCCCATGCACCGCCTATGGTGAGGGCCATAGCCACCGCCAGAAAAAGACTGAAGATAATGGTTCTGGTTTTCATGGTACTTTCTCCTTTCTATTGATGAGGTGATTAACCAATCCGCTCTCACAGCGGACTGAACCAATCCTTGATGCCCCTTGACTCATTCGAACAAATCAAGGCATTTTATGGGCTCCCAATCTCGATATAGGCCCTTCCGGCATTAGCAGAGAGCCGTGAGTAAAAGGCTAATACTTGAACGGCCATGTCTTCCAGTAAACCTTGATACGCCGGTACATACCGAACAACCCCTTTGGTTCGAATAAGAGCGTGATAACGATAATTAAGCCGAAAATCCCTAACTTGAAATCCACAATGAGCCCGCTGAGAGCAGGGTAACTCTCTTTGAAGAGATCAGTTAGGTAAATGATAAGATGGGGAATACCGGTAATGAGAATCGCTCCCAGGATAGACCCAAGGACCGACCCAAGTCCTCCCAAGATAATCATGGCGATATACGCGATTGAAAGGGATATATCAAAGCTGCCGGGCACAATCCATTTTTGATAGTGCGCCATGAGGCAGCCGGCAACCCCTGCGTAAAACGAGCTAACCGCAAAGGCCATCACCTTGTATTTGGCAAGGGAAATACCCATGGCCTCAGCTGCGGTATCTCTGTCCCGTATGGCAACGAAATTCCTTCCTATCTTGGTGCGAACGAGGTTTTTTGCACAGATAGTAGCGATGGCCGTAAAGCTCATGATCAGGTAGAAATAGTGCTGCTGTGTCGTTATCGTGAAACCACCTATCCCAATCCTTTTTACTGCCATGCCCATATCACCCTGAGTCAGATCCCAATGGAAGATAATATACTCTACGATAAAACCAAACGCCAGGGTACCCAAGGCAAGGTAGAGACCCTTGAGTCTTAAAGATGGTATGCCGACGATCATCCCAAGTGTTGCTGCCATGAGTCCGGAGAGGGGAAGGGAGAACAAGAAGGGGATACCCAGTTTTCCGGTCAAAAGACCTGTCGTATAGGCACCGATGGCCAGGAATGCACCGTGCCCAAGGGATATCTGACCCGTATAGCCCGTCAGCAGATTAAGACCCAGGGCCCCAATGGTCGCAATTCCCATCTCGTTAAGGATACTCAGCTGGTACCTTGTCAAGAAAAACGGCGAAACTACCATGGCAACAACAAATATTCCCAGCCAAACCTTGGCCCAGAGGGTCTGAAAGAGGGCCATATCCTCGCGGTAGCTTACCTTGAATTTACCACTCATCGTACTGGTTCTAAACCCTTTCCACTTTTTCTTTGCCAAAGATACCATGCGGTCTGAGCATCAACACGATGATCATTATGGCAAAGGCGGCAACGTCCTTTATGTCCCCAAAATGGAAACCCGCTATCTCCATACCGCTCAAGTAATTAGCTGCAAAACCTTCAACGAGGCCTACGATGATACCACCTAAAATAGCTCCTCCTATGCTCTCCATCCCGCCCAGTATAGCCGCCGCCATGGCCTTTATTCCCGTATGGCTCATAACGAGACGAACAAAGCTCTGTTCCGCTAAAAAAATCCCCGCTACAGCTGCCACGAGTGCACCGATGGCCCAAGCCACCATGTGAATCCTTTTTACGTTTATCCCCATAAGGCCCGAGGTATCCGAATCCTCCGCCGTACCCTTCATAGCAATACCCAAGAGGGATCGATTAAAGAACAACACGAACAGCACCAGAAGAACAATAGAGATACCAATGGTGTAGAGGGACCCCTGAGACAGGACAATCCCCCCAACCGTTGCTGTCTTGTCCGTAAACGGGGAGTGGATGGCATAGACATCGTGACCCCAGATCAACCCTGCGATACAGGTAAGGATACTGGCCAGACCCACGGTCACCATTATAGTAGAAAACATCTGCTCTCCCACCATCCTTCTGAAAAACACGACATCCACGATCCCGCCAAGAATTGCTGCCAAAATGACGGTGATGAAGAAGGACACCAGATACGGCACACCCATCAAAGTCGCAAAGCTATAACAGATAAACGCTCCGACCATGGCCAATTCACCTTGCGCAAAGTTTATGATGCCCGTGGACTTAAAAATCAAAACGAACCCGAGGGCGAGCAAGGCATAGATGGCCCCCATCGATAACCCATTGAACAGTATTTCCAGAATCTTTACCATCTGGCTGTTAAGCCTCCAAGGCTGATGCTTACTCCTTATTTGGCGCTATAGAGCTCTTCAATCTCCCCTGCGAAGCGCTCGGCGATGACCTTTCTCTTCACCTTTTGTGTTGCCGTCAGTTCCTCGTCATCCTGATCGAGCTCTTTTTCGAGTATCTTGAATCTCTTTATTGTTTCTACCTGGGCAACGGTTTCGTTAACCTTCTCGATTTCGTTTTGGATGAGACCATAGACAGACCGATTCTGTGCAAGGCTCTTATAGGTTGTATAAGGTATTCTTTTGTTCTGTGCCCAGTTTCCCACATTATCGTATTCGAGCTGTATCAGCGCCGTGAGATACTTTCTCTTGTCCCCAATTACGACAGCCTCCTTGATATAGGGGCTGCACTTCATCTTGTTTTCGATCTCTGAGGGGGAAATATTTTTTCCTCCGGATGTGATAATGATATCTTTCTTCCGATCGACAATATAGAGATGCCCGTCTTCATCAAGTTCGCCGACATCCCCGGTATGCAACCATCCGTCTTTGAGCATTTCCCGTGTTGCTTGAGGATCGCGATAATACCCTTCAAACACTGAGCCGCCTCTTAGGAGGATCTCGCTGTCTTCAGCCAGCATGAATTCCAACGCTTTGACCGGTTTTCCAACAGAACCATCCTTTATCCTGTCCTGTGGACCTGAAACCGTGCCGCACTCTGTCAGTGCGTACATCTCAATTGTGCTGATACCCAGAGATCGAAAAAAGGCCAGCACCTCCGGAGCGATGGGCGCGCCACCACTCATGATGCAGCGGACTCCCAACAGGCCCATTTTGTCCCTCACAGCCCTGAAGCTGCAAAGGTATCCCAGCCCGTAAGCAATCAGCACCGGGATGGGCACACGTTCCCTATTCATTCTGTATCTGGAAACAGCCTTCCCTGCAGGCTCCCAGAAACGATATATAAACCGCTTAAACCACGTCGTGTCCTCGAGCTTTATTTGCACGGCAGAGTGAAGCTTTTCCAGAATCCTCGGCACGCCTGCGAAGAAGGTTGGCGATATCTCCTGGATATTCTGCTGCACGGTATCGACAGATTCGGCAAAGTTGATCGTGTAGCCGAATATGAGGGGCATGACCATGGAAAGACTTCGCTCAAGGATATGACACAGCGGCAAATACGAAACCAGGGAATCCTTGTCCGTGAAATGGAGCACGGGCTGCACCCCTTCCAGGATCTGGTACATGATGTTACGGTGGGTCAGCATGGCACCCTTTGGATGACCCGTAGTCCCTGAGGTATAGATGATGAGGGCGACGTCTTCGGGTTTTGTCTGTTCGACGAGCCGTTCGAACATGTGGGGGGAGCTTTTATGCGCCAGCCGGCCCAATTCCTCTACCTCTCGATAGCTGATGATCAAGGGGTCCTCATAGTGTCGAAGCCCCTTCATATCAATCACTACCATCTTCTTGAGTAAAGGGAGCTCTTCTTTTACTGCCAAGATCTTGTCAGCCTGTTCCTGATCGCTCACTACCACTATTCGAGACCTGGAATGATCCAGAATATACTGGACCTGCTCCTCCGAATTCGTGGGGTATATACCCACAGACACCCCACCGAGACACTGGATTGCAAGGTCGGAGAAGATCCACTTAGGTGAGTTCTCGCCGAGTATGGATGCATGGTCGCCTCGCCCCATTCCGATCTCCAGGAGACCCAGGCAGAAAAGCCGTACCTTTTCCAGATACGTTCTCCAGGCGACTTCTTGCCAGATGCCCTTGTATTTTTCCCGCATGGCCACACGGTCCTGATACCGTGCGGCCTTTTCCAGCAGAAGCTTGGGCAGCGTATTATTCAGGTCATTCATAACTGATTTCCCAAAGCGGCTTCATGACTTCGCAAGGAAGCGTTATGCAAGCTCTTGAGACCCATGCCTATCCTTCTGATACTCCTTGGTTGCCACCGTGCTGATGCCGATGGCAGTACTCTGTTTTATTCGCCTTCGCCAGAATACCCTGCAGCTTGCTGCAGGGATGAATGGCGAGGCGACCGCGCCGTAGCTCATAGAGCGAAGGCGGGTTGGCTTCGGCGCAATTCCGCTTGATACCGTACAGTTTACTGCAGGGAGCTTCATCGGGCCTGTTCCTCCCCCAGATAGGCACTTATGACCTCCGGGTTTTCGGCAATCTCTCTTGGAGTTCCTTCTGCGATCTTGATCCCGAAGTTTAAGACGGTAACTCTATCCGAAAGGTCCATTACCACACCCATGTCATGTTCGATGAGCACAATGGTGATCCTCATATCCTCATTGATATCAATGAGATAGCGGGCCATGTCTTCGGTTTCTTCGAGATTCATCCCGCTTACCGGCTCGTCGATCAAAACAATTTTCGGTTCCATTGCCAGGGCTCGACCCAGTTCTACCCGTTTTTGCAGCCCGTAGGAAAGACCTCCAACAGGTGTGTTCCTCACCGGTTGCAGATCGAGAAATTCGATAATCTCCTCCACTTTATCCCGGCTTTCAACCTCCTCTCTCAAACATCTTCCGAGATACAGAGCGGCCCTGAACAAGCCATATTTGATACGATATCCTTGGGCCGACATCAGGTTATCCAGCACCGTCATCCCCCTGAAGAGCTCGATATTCTGAAAAGCCCGTGCAATTCCCAGATGGGCGATCTCGTGGGGCTTTTGACCCAGGACCTCCTTGCCCTCAAACACAATGCTTCCCGCCTGGGCTTGATAGATACCGTTGACACAATTAAAGATGGTGGTCTTCCCCGCGCCATTGGGGCCAATGATCGAGTAGATCTCCTCCGGACGTACCGAAAAGGAAACACCTTGCACCGCCTTAATGCCCCCAAAACTCATAGACAGGTCCGAGATCTCGAGTTGGAAAGGTGTCTCTTTATTCAGGACAGCCATCGTTTTCTTCTTCTGTAGTGCTTAACATCTCGAAAACTCTTTTTCGTACCTACTTCCGTAAGACCAAGATAGAATTCCCGGATATCCTTGTTCTCCCGCAGGGTTTCACTCTCCCCTTCCATGACGACCCTGCCGTTCTCCAATATGTACCCGTAGTGGGCTATGGATAACGCCACGTTCGCATTCTGCTCAACAAGCAGAATAGCCACGTGTTCTTGATTATTGATCCGAGCGATGATCTGAAATATCTCTTTAACCGTCAAAGGAGCCAGTCCAAGTGAAGGCTCATCCAACATCACCAGTTTGGGATCGGCCACGAGTGCCCTCGCTATGGCCAACATCTGCTGCTCTCCCCCGCTCAGATATCCCGCCAATTGCCTGCTCCGCTCCTTGAGGATAGGGAAATACGTGAAAACGAGCTCCCTTTTGGTTGAGAACGTACTCCTGTTTTCTAAACTGTAAGAGCCAATAATGATGTTCTCTTCAACCGTTAGCTCTGAAAATATCCTTCTCCCTTCCGGAACCTGCAAGATACCCATCGATACTATCTCATAAGGCTCTTTATCGTTGATGATCTCTCCGTCGAATTCAATGGTCCCGTCTTCAACGGTCAGGTTGAGCGTCTTCCTGATGCCGGAGATCGTGTTTATGGTAGTTGTTTTACCTGCACCGTTTGCACCTAGGAGGGCAACGATCCTTGTGGGAGGGACCTCGAGTGAGATCCCTTTCAGGGCAAGAACAATATCGTTATAGGTAGTCTCAAGGTTTGTGATTTTAAGCATAACCACCTGCGGACAACTGACCAAAGACAGTACCTAGAAGAATGCCCCACCGTTCATTACCAGGACATGACCGGTCATATAATTGGTTGCGTTTGAAGCTAGATAAAGGGCAGTCTGTGCTATCTCTTCAGGCGATGCTACGCATTTCAGCGGTGTAAACTGGTATTCCTGTTCCATAAGTTTCTCGTTCGTCCAGAGTGCCTTGCTAAAATCCGTCTTGACAATGCGCGGGGCGATGGCATTCACGCGGACATTGTAAGGCCCCATCTCGAGAGCCATGGCCTTGGTCAACATGTTTATGCCGGCCTTGCTGATACAGTAAGGGCCCAGCCCCTCTGCCGGGCTAACGCCTCCTGCAGAAGATATATTGATAATATTTCCCGATTTCTGATCCCGCATGACCTCGCCGACCATTTTGCTTAACATGAAATAGCCCTTCAGGTTTGTTTCCATGATATGATCATACATCTTTTCATCGGTGTTCACAATGGGCCCCATAGCCGGATTAGTGGCGGCATTATTGACGAGTATATCGATCCGGTTGAACCCCTCCATCGCCTTGTCAACGAGGTTCTTTAGATCATCTATCTTCCGGGTATGGGTCGGTACACACAAGGCCTTTCGCCCCTTGGCCTCGACCTCTTGGGCAACCTTTTCCAGATCCGGCAGCTTACGGCTTGCGATTACCACATCTGCCCCGGCGTCAGCAAAGGCAAGAGCAATTGCCTTTCCGATGCCACGGCTTGCGCCGGTGACCACCGCCACCTTTCCTTCTAAAGAGAGAAATGAACAATCCATATGTCTTCCTCCTCGTTGCTTTTTATTGTCTTTGTGAAGTGAGCTAAAGTGCTTAATGTTAAGACGATTCCCGTCCTTCTTAAAGAACCTAACCGGGTGTCTTTAGGAATGGGTCAGGTGCTTGAGCTGTTACTGTTTAATGAATATCAAACAACAAACCCCCGAATCACCCTTCCTGAGCGTGGAATTTGAAGATTATGCGACAATTCTATGCACAAATTTAGCTCATTCTAGGCACTTTGAGCTTTAGGCACTTAGTCTGATCTCCGCCATTTCCTCCACGAGTTTTTTACATTCTGACAGCACCTGACGGGCTTCTGCGTAAATGGTCATGCGTTCGGCAATAGGCGAACCCTCTCCATGCAGGCAAATCGTCTCAAGATCTGCACTGGTAATCCTGCGAATGAGGTCGAACATACGCAGCCGGTTTTCCGTTGGTATCCCGTTCTTGCCCCCCAGATACTTATCTATATCATCATGGAGCTCGGGGTGCTGGTAATCCTTGTAGGTAGGGGCGGTTACCAAGAGGCCGCCCGCCAGATCCTCTACTATCTTCACCACATCGTGATAATTATGGGCGAAATGATACTTGGCCATGTTGGTAGCAATTGGGTTGGGAACCGCTACACCTCCCCGCATCACAAAGTCATAGCATGCTGTCTTGGATAGTGACTTAAGGGTTTCCAGATAAATGACCAGATCGGTGATTTTCTCTCTCACGTGGGGGGCGTCGGCAATCCCGTTGTATTCTGCAATGGCGGCCGCCGCTCCCACGAGCTGTTCAGAAAGAGGGATTCGGTATGAACATCCGGTTCGCCGGTGCATGAGGGCGAAGTTGTAAACCATGGTGGCAGCGTATTTCCATTCCCCACACAGAAAGACCCTTTCCCATGGAACAAGCACGTCGTTAAAAACAATCAGGGAGTCGGTGTGTACCCGAACTGGACGTTCAATGGGGAATTCCAGGGGAGTGATGTGAGCACGAAAGGGCCTGCAGACCTGCTTTATCCCCCTGGTGTTGGCCGGGATCGCAAATGCCACTGCATAGTCGGCATCCGCCTCGGTCATGGCACGGCACGGGAGCACAAAGATATCGTTGCAGTATGCCGCGCCAGTGATATGCACCTTTGCCCCACGGACGATAATCCCCTTGTTGTTCTTATCCACAACATGCACATAGTAATCCGGGTGGGTCTGCCCCGTATCCGATGGACGGAGCAACCGATCCCCCTTTACGCAGGTTACACCGGCGCATGTGGCAAGATCCTCTTTCTGTAAGACTTTTCGGTAATTCTCGATCCGGTCGATGTAGTCCTGGTTCCCCATCAGGTTGGCGGCAATGCTGATGGCGTTCAGCGCATCGGCCCCAATATCATGGGCCAGAGGTATGTATCCGTCTCCTAAGGAGGTTGCCGTAACGATAAGTTCATGGGCCTTCAAAAGGTCCTCTGCGTTCTGTGGCTTATGGTAATACCTGCTGATACATTCTCCTGTCTCCGCATCCTCAATCACCGCAAGGTCACGGTATTTTGGGTCTTCGGTCATGGCATAGTCTATGGACATGAGATCAACTGGCACGCTCAAATCGGGATGTGTGGCTACGTTCTCCACCCTCTCTCCCTTGTAATAGACAACCCGCCCGTCGTTTAGGCTCTCTTTGTACTGCTCAGGTGTAATCAACCCCATTGTATTTTTCCTTCCTCATGAATCTAATTCGTTGCTTTATTGGTTCTTGTTAGTTTATTCGTAACACTTTAGCTCTTTGAAATTAATCTCAAGCCGAACATGGAGATATCTTTTTTTGACTGTGCCCTCCCATGGTTCAGAGGAGTGGGCGTTTCAAAACGGCGCACACAGGCTGCTACCTTAGTGCTAAGGCTTATGGGGCGATGCGCCGGTTTGAAACGGCCCTGTACGGGGCCTTGTTAAGAGGGCAGAGCAAAAAAAGACATCCCCATGCTCGGTCCCCTGGGTTCCGTTACGAATAGCCACTGGGCATCAGCAAATGGACAGGGGCGATACCTTTTCAAAGAGCTAAAGTGTTACGTTTATTCAAAAGCCCCTCAGACAGCTCGAACCCCTGTCTGCAGAACTCAATCCTTCTACCAACCTCTCCTTCTCGGGATGCCGCGGTGATAGTGGGGGAAGATCTCTTCCTCGAGATTTGTTCCCATCATTGCGTCAACGGTCAAAGCCGCGCACAGGCTGGCACCGTCAACGCCGCCACCCCACAGCCGTTTGCCGTATTGATCACCAACAAAATAGAGATTTTCAACCCATGGGCTCACCACATCAGGCCGTTCTGTTCCCACAGGCCTCCAATCGCCATAAGCCCGGTCACACGGTGTCCAGATCCAGAACTCAACATCCTCTTTCCAGGACCGGAAAAAGCGCTTGAACCAGCTTTCGCAGAACTCGGCGAGCCGCTTGACCTTCTCGGGATTGCGCATCTCGTATCCGAGCAGGGGCATTGAAAAGCAGAAATCCCTCTTTCCCTCCGGAGCTCTCCCAGGCTTATCGCAGACGCTCGGGCGGGCAATGCTATCTCCGGCACTGGAAACCATGTTCCACATGACAACGTCCATGGCACCGCCCTCAAACCCCTCTTCCTTCCTGATACAACCAGGCATGTAGATAAAGCTTCGCTCCTCAATCCCCTTTTCCTCCCAAACGTTTTTCTTGAGGCCGATCATGGCTGACAGAAGGCCCGGGTTCCAGAACCTTTGAATCGTGCCGACCCATTCCTGATCGAAATGACGGGGATGGATGACGCTGTGAATCATCTTCGGCGGCACGTTACAGATGATCTTATCGGCGAGAATCGCCTCAAAGCCTTTCTTTGTCCTGACGATGACGCCCTTAACTCGTTCCTGTTCAATGATAGTGTGTTCTACCGGGCAGTTTCTCCTCACCTCACCGCCGTTTGCATTGAGACACTCCTCCATCGCCAAGGGGATAGAGGTAATACCCGGCTGGGATATAGTGCCCACAGACCCGCTAACCAGGTTCATCTTAATATACCGTGCAATAGCCTGGTATCCGAGGAAATCTCCTGCAGGGGTTATGGCCGGAACATTGTTGGCTGTCTGGGAACCTGCCAGATTCTTGATATAATCGTAGGCCTCGGGATGCATGTCGCGCGCCTCGAGCCAGTCCTGGAGTGAAACATTCATGAGCTTCGGCAATTCCGCCAAGTCGGTCGTTGCCATATCCCGAAGCTGGTTCATGCTAGCGGTGAATCCCTCTTCAGACATCCAGGGGTAGCGCTCGCCTTTTCCCACCTGGTAGGCCTTGTTCTTGAAATAATCGACGATGGCAAAACCGGTGTTGACGGGGATATCAACAGGCACGCCCAGGTAATCGAGGAGGCATCGGGCCCTTGATTTGTTTCCCCAGAACAGACCGTGACCGCTGTCCATAGTATAGCCGTCGAATAATCCTTTTTCAAAGATCTCTTCAAGGGTCGGTGTTTCAGGAGCAGTAAATGCCCAGGTGCTGTTCATCTCCCAGAACTGCTTGAACCCGTTTACATCAACTTCTTGGCCATCAACCGTCATCTTGTTGCCTTTACCGACAAATGAAAGCGTTCTCCCGCCGATAAACGGCGACTTCTCCAATACGAGCACCTTCTGGTTAAAGTCCTTTGCCAGCAACGCAGCAGAACCCATGCCACCCACTCCTGACCCGATTACGATCACATCGTATTTTTTGCTTGCCATTTGAACTCCTCCTTGTGGGTTTCAGAATTATCTTTACGAACCAGAGGCCGTATAAGACGCGAGAAAAATATCCTCATTTGTAACACTTTACCTCTTTGAAATTAATCTTAAGCCGAGCATGGGGATATCTTTTTTTGTCTCTGTCCCTGGCCCAGACCTGGCTCATACGGCATGAGTAAGGAGAGCAGAGATGTGAAATACTCTCCTATCCATACACAACTCCGGAAGCTAAGCGCCAGGGCAGGCCTCCCATCGTTCAGAGCAGTGGGCGTTTCAAAACGGCGCACACAGGCTGGTACCTTAGTGCTAAGGCTTATGGGGAGGTGCGTCGGTTTGAAACGGCCCTGTACGGGGCCTTGTTTAGAGGGCAGAGCAAAAAAAGATATCCCCACGCTCGGTCCCCTGGGTTCCGTTACGAATAGCCACCGGGCATTAGCAAATGGACAGGAGCGCCACCTTTTCAAAGAGGTAACGTGTTACCCTCATTTTAAACCTATTGTGCAAGATGGGTGCCGAGAAGGCCTGTACCAGATAAGGCATGAAATTGCAGCATGTTAGCGACGGATTGACTGAGGGCATCGGTCTATTCGCACCATATTTTGTTTCTGACAATCCAAATGTTGTGCACATAACTTGACATTCCCTCCGATTCCCGCTAAACAGTAAATCGTATAACCTGACCGTAGAAGTCCCCGTCCGATTGCGATCACAGTAACCTCATGAGCCCTTTGTTGCATGGTGACGGGACGGTATGTCTCGACCAGTCGGCTGGCGCTTTAGGATGACGGCTGATACTAACCGGAGCAAACAATCACCCGGCATGAGCGGGCTTTTTCCTCGGCAATACACAAGTCTGCACGGGTGCAGCGTACTGATGGGAGGTGGTCCCGGGCATGTATGCCAACGCTTACCAAAGTAACTCGCTTGACCACGAGCAAACGCTCATCGTTGCCTCTCTTTTCAAGGGCGTCTTCTCCATTGATTGGCTGATGGATTTGGTGAACGAAAAAAGGCCATCCCAACTGCTTGCACAATTGGAAGGGGCAGTACGTGAAGGATGGCTCATCAAGAAAGACCCCGGATATTACTCCTTCAAGGATCTCAAAAAACAGGAACAATGCAGAGCCTTCCTTTCTCAAGAAACTGAACGGCAATTGCACCGGCGTATTGCCGATATCTTAATGTCAGAATTGCCTGACGACGAACGGAAGGCACATGCCCTCGCGCACCATCTTATCCACGTTACCAACGATACGGAAAGATGCCGGCATTTAGTGAAGGCAGGTGACCTTCACCTGAAGGCCTTTCGAACAGAAGATGCACTCCAGTGTTACAGTAAGGTCTTAGATGATCTCTCCTGCCTTCTTGGTGAAGAAGAGGATCTCCTGTTCAGCCAAACCGCCATCAAATACTCAAAAATATCTACTGCACGGCATGACACGACAAGGGTGCTCTCTATACTCGAGTCGGCGCTGGAACGGGCCAAAAGGCGGGATATGCAGAGGCTTCAGGCCCTTTTGAAAATGCATATGGCAAAGAATGAGTGGCTCAGATCGCGCTATCGCAGCGCTCTGCAGTATTTTGAGGAGGGATGGTCATTAACGGTGGAATTAAACGACCCGAAACTGTTGCTCTCCGCCACAACATTCAGCACCTTCTTTCTCTTCTGGCAGGGCCGTTTCCGGGATGCAGTCCGCATGTATGAAAAATCCGTGCCGGACATCGAAAAATACCCTCAAGGCGGTTTCCCCCTCCTAGCTGTCATGACCGTAGGGTATTGCTACGCACAGATTGGACAGGTTACCCAGGGCTTGGGAATGCTGGATGCCATCCGGACCAAGTGTCTTGAAAAGGGAGACCTGTATATAGCCTCTTATGCGGGAGGGAATATAGGAAGCATTCTGCTCGACATCGGGCGAATGGAAGATTCCATCCGATTTCTTGAGGCCTCGGCAAAAGAAGCCCGAAACGCCCATAACGACTGGGTCTGGATTACCGTAAAGATAATCCTCGCCTATGCATACTATCTCAAGGGAGCAAAGAAACAATCCGGCAAATACCTTGGTGAGTTTTTGCAGCAGAGCCGAACGGTTCAGGCTACAGTCCACCTGTATCCGTATTTGATGGAACTGTTTCTAGCCATGAAAAAGGGTGAAATCGACCGGATAGAGGGGCTCTCTTTTGAGAAGTATATAGAGGGTATGGTAAAAGGAAAGAACATCTTCCTGAAGGGCGTTGCATATCGGTTTCAAGCGATCCTCAAAGAAATGGAAGGGCTTCCCTTTGAAAATGTCGCACACTCACTTAAGAATTCCATAAAGTGGCTTGAACAATCCGGCCATCAGATTGAGCTTTCTAAATCAAGACTGGCGCTCGCGCAACGGTACCTCGCTGTCGGCGAGGAAGATAGGGCCAAAGAACTAGCGTTCATCGCCTCCCAGGACCTTGCTTCCTTAAATGAGGCCCTCATCCCCGGTGACCTCAGGGCCCTCATCAAAGACCGGCCGGCCGGCGAAAACCTCCTCAAGGAAATCCTCAAACTGGGACAGGAGGTGGTTACCATCCGCGATAATAAAGATCTGGTCCAGGGCATCATATCCACGGTAAACAGAATAACCGGGGCGGAGAGAGGTGCCATCTTTCTTTTTGAAGATCATACAAATCCGCCCAAGCTCGTACTGCGGGCCTCAAAGACGCTTACCTCGGATCAGATCAAACACCCCGGTTTTGCATCCTCCATGGAGATGATCCAGGAGGTAGCGCGGGCAGGGAAAGGCCGCATACTCGGCGTTAATTCCCAAAAGAAACTGGCGGCCCTCGACAGGGAGATCATCCGCTCCCGGATTTGTGTACCCATGATCCTGAGGGGAACAACCGTGGGCGTGCTCTACCACGACAACCGATTGCTGAGCAGTGCCTTCAAAGAATCAGACCTGGAACTCCTGTCCTATTTCGCTGCGCTGGCCGCCTTTGCTCTGGACAACGCCAGGGCTTATGAAGAGATCAAGAGGTTGAATCAGAATCTGAGCGAAGAGAACCTCTACTACAAGGAGGAACATCTTCAGAACCTTCATTTTGAGGACATTGTAGGCGAAAGTCCTGCCATTAAGAGCGTGTTCGCCCAAATAGATCAGGTAACCGAAACCGATGCTACCGTTCTGATCATCGGGGCGACGGGCGTCGGCAAAGAGCTGGTGGCACGGGCGATCCACCGGAACAGCCGCCGTCGAGATAAACCCTTCATCAGGGTTCACTGCAGTTCTCTGCCTGAAAGCCTTATCCCAAGCGAGCTTTTCGGCCACGAAAAGGGCGCCTTTACCGGGGCGATTCGCCGCAGAATCGGCAGGTTCGAACTGGCCGATGGAGGCACCCTGTTCTTGGACGAAATCGGTGATCTGAGCCTCGATATCCAGGTCCGACTCCTGAGGGTGCTTCAGACCCGGGAATTTGAACGGGTCGGCGGCAGTGAGACGCTCGGCTCGGATTTCAGACTTGTGGTGGCGACCAACCGGGACCTGGAAAAGGAGGTTAAGAACGAGAAGTTTCGTGCCGACCTCTACTATCGCCTCGCCGTGTTTCCCATCTATGTGCCGCCGTTAAGGGAAAGAAACGAGGATATTCCTCTCCTGGCTCATTACTTCCTCAAGATATACTCGAAAAAGAGGGGTAAGACATTCTCGGGTATACCTGACATGGAGATGGAAAAACTACTTCAATACGAGTGGCCCGGCAACGTGCGGGAGCTGGAAAACATCATTGAAAGAGGCACCATCCTGAACACAAGTCCCCTGTTCAAGATACCGGAGCTTCGGACAGAACAACATGAAGCTTCTGCGCCCGGAGGCGGAGTAACGCTCAGGGATAACGAACGCAGGCACGTCCTATGGGCACTTCAAAAGACCGGCTGGAAGGTAAGGGGAACGGGAGGGGCAGCGGAACTCCTGGACATTCCACCCTCCACCTTGGCATTCCGAATGAAGAAGCTGGGGATTCAAAGGCCCGCCAAATCTCCTTAAAGCTACCCCGTGAAATCAGAGAGGGGTGGGGTCCACTGTCTGCATCGGTCTGCGATCAATTGACTCAGGCTATCGTGCCCCGTAGAAGGGTTTGCCAAACAGTTGTTCGCTCAGCCCGATCAGATCCGCCCATTTCATGGGCCCACCCTTGTCGGCAGGAAATCCGGTTCCCCAGATCATTCCGATATCGATCATTCTCGGATCATCGACTATCTCGCGATCGAGGAGATCCTTTCCCATGGTTGCCATCTTGGTCAGAACCTTTCTGTGCATCTCCTCGGCCGTCATCTCCTGCTTTTCTTTCAGCGAGATCAAGGGAAGGGCCTCCGGGTCAACCCCGCCGTCCTTCAAGAAGAACCCCTTCCCCGACTTTTTGAGGCCGAGACGTCCCGACCCAACGACCTGCTTCAGGGTTTCCTGCTCAAGCCCCTTTCCAACGATAACATGATAACTGATGTCAATTCCCACCTCATCGATAAGCCGTATGGGGCCCACAGGCATGCCAAACTGCACGAATGCCTTGTCTATCTTTTCAATGGGATTGCCCTTTTCAAGAAATTCGAGAGCGCTCATAAAGTAGGGGAAAAGCACTGCATTTACAACAAAGCCCGGATTGTCTTTACATACGATAGGCCGTTTCCGAATGGAGGCGGCAAAGTGAAGCAGGTTATCAACCGTATCCTGGCTCGTGCTATCAGCCCTGATGATCTCAACCAGCTGCATCAGCCACACGGGCGAAAAGAAATGGGCACCGCCGAATCGTTCCGGGTGAGCCACATACTTGGACATGGCGTTGAGGGGTATAGATGATGTATTGCTTGCCAGGACACAGTCATCTCTGACAACTTCACAAAGCTCTTGGTAAACCTGGGCCTTTACCTTCAGATCCTCGAATACGGCCTCGACAACGAGATCCGCATCTCTGAACTCGTCGTCATACTCGGCAGTAACCCTCAGGCGATTCATCAGGTCATCAACGGAATACTTCAGCTTCTTCTTTTCCGCCATCCCGTCGAGTGTCTTTCGAACCAGCCCCGTGCCCGGCTCAAGGGCATCGGGCATATCCTTGACAATGATGGGAACCTGCGTATTCCTGAGGATATCGATGGCAATCCCACGGCCCATGGTTCCGAAACCCAGTATGACAATCTTGTTGAGCGGTTTTGGTTCGAAGCCTTTGCTCATGAGAGACTTCGGTTTATCGCTCATTGTCTTCAGAAAGAATGTATGGATACCTCCCTTGGCCTCATTGGAAAGTACCGCTTTTACGAAGTTGGTCTTCTCAATATCCAGACCCTCTTCTAAAGAGACCTTTACACCATCCCTGATTGAAGCAAGGGCAAGCATCAGACCGGGTAGTTCCCTTCCCCGCGTGGCCTTCAGGATCTCCTCCCGGGCTGAACGGCCAACCTCATCGATCTGAGAAAAGTCCTGGTCCGCCCTCTTGAGTGTGACCTGACCAGCGGTAATTCCTGTGAGAAAATCGATTGCCTCGGTGAGCAGATCCCGGTCCGCCGAAACCAACCGATCGATAATTCCCAACTCAAGGGCCTTGGACGCCTGCAACACCGTGCCCTTCAGAATGAGATCCAGGGCCTTGTACCCTATCAGACGAGGCAATCGCTGCGTACCTCCCCCTCCGGGGAAGATCCCGAGGGTGCATTCGGGAAGACCGATGACCGTGGTCTTTGTCTCCTTTGCAATCCTCCCGGTGCATGCCAGCGCGAATTCCAAGCCGCCGCCCAAACAGTGGCCTTCAATGGCTGCCAGCGTGGGATACGGCAATGCCTCCAATCTCTTAAATGTCGTGTGAAACACATCGAGGCTCCTGGCGGTCTCCACCTCATCTTTCATCTGGTCCAACATGTTCAGGTTAGCCCCGGCATGGAAGTTGCCGCGCTTTCCCGAAATAAACACCGCACCTTTGATCTCTGCAGCCTTTTCCAAGTCCTCCATAAGGGCGGAAAACTCGTCGATAGCCTCAGGGGTCCACGTATTCATGGCCTCTGTTGCTACATCGAAGCTTACGATTCCAAAGTCTCCCTGTTTCCTGAATTGAAAAATTGTTCCGTAGCTCATCGTATACTCCCTCCCTTAAGAAGATATGACTTTATCGTATCGTTCGAATCCGGTGATTCTGAGGTCACTGACTCTGCTCCAGTTTTACGAATTCCGGAAGATTAGCGATGCTGAGCTTTTCACGCATTCCGTGGAGAAATTGCCTCCCCTCTCTCGTGATATGAACCACTCCCTCAAGATTCAAGAGCACCTTTCTCTCCTCATGCAGGTGGCGATCACATACACCCTTCAAGATGGGAATAGTTCCTTGATCCAGCACTCCATCCACTACGATAGCGATGGTGTCTTTATCCATGAAATCCTCTTTGATATGGATCATCGAAACATACTCCTTTTTCTGCCAAAGGATCTTTTCAAAAAACTGAACATCCATACAGCAACTACTGTGACCAACCTGGGAATAACTCCCCTGAGCAAAGGCGATCTGGCGTTCTGGGGCGCTAACTTACTCGCTGACTCCCTAAGCAACTAAATAGCCGGAGATCAAGAACACCCCAATGCGAAACTTGTGCAAAATAGGTGCCGCTCCAGGGTTTGGGGAAATGCGATACAAACATCTTTTTCAGCTCATTGAAATCAAAAGTCCTGATCTCAGGGTCTGAATTGAATTTCGCTTTATTCCACGACTAGGGGCGTAACATAAGAAATGGATCTCACTCATCGGGCATGGCCATTTTTTACAAGAAATTGGCAACAACCACGATCTCAGAGCACAATATACCGTTTTCAGGAATCGAAATATTGTGCTCCTAATCTTACTATATTGCCATTACTCCTAAACTAGTTGTTGGTTTCTCGAAACTAGCCATCAAGTTGAAGAAATGCAGGGTATGTACTTGGTTCAACTACTCATACTTTTTTGCTAAAGAGGCCGCCATTTTTTCCTATCCTAATGTTGTACAATCCCGTATGATCCTTTTGGCAGATCATACTCTGTCTCGCTTTTCAAGCTCACGCTCAGCGGTGAGCACCTCGGTTTGCCACCCTCTTTTGAGCGTTCCCCCACGTTCTCCCAGTTTGGTGAGAGCGCTTTAGAAAAACAAGGAACGTACCGATTAATAAGAAGAAAGCTTGTTAAAAGATGAACCCAGGCAAAGGGAATCGCCATGCTTATTATCCCCCTGACCGGAAAACTGAGCAAACACAACCCTCCCTTGATTACCATCGGGATCATTCTGATAAACTGTTTCGTCTTCTTCGTGTTGCAGTCCGGTGACAATAAGCGATACCGCCAGGCAATGGAGTTCTATTTCAACTCGGGCCTCGCCAAGATCGAGGTATCGAGGTATAGAGCATACCTAGAGACCACCGGGAAAGACGAAATAGATGCCGCGGTCCTGAACAAGAAAAACCTCGCTAAGGACACCGTCCAACGCCTCTACGCGAAAATGCAGGAGGATGAGGTTTTCCTCAAGGAGCTCCGCACCGGCACCATCATCACCCCCGAAGATGAAACGTACGATACGTGGAAAAACCTCCGAACACAGTTTGAAGCCCTTTTGTCCAAACTGGTCAGCATGCGTTATGGTTTTAGACCTGCATCCAGAAGCTACCTCAGTGCCCTTACCTACATGTTTATCCATGGGGGCTTTATGCATCTCCTGGGAAATATGGTCTTCCTCTGGCTGGTGGGATGTGTGCTCGAATTGGGGCTCGGCAGGGTCCTCTATGTATCGCTGTATCTTCTTACCGGGGTGCTTTCGGTGTGCCTTTATGCCCTGGCCTATCTGGATAGTACGGTTCCTCTGGTTGGCGCATCCGGGGCCATCTCAGGTCTCATAGGTGCCTATGCCGTGACCTATGGCAAGCAAAAGATCAAGGTCTTCTACTCCCTGGGATTCTATTTTAACTACGCCCAGGTCTCCGCAATTGTTCTGCTTCCCGTATGGATCGGAAACGAGGTCGTTCAGCTATTCTTTGGCAGTTACCGGCAGGTCGCTTATATGGCCCATATTGGCGGCCTGATCAGTGGTGCCATGCTCGGGTATCTTAACATGAGATTCTTGGGGCAGGTAGACAGGGAGGTATTCGAACAAGACCCTAGACAAAGGGTTCCCGGTCTCCTCGAAGAGGCGCTCCAACGGATAGCAAAGCTCGACATGAACGGCGCCCGACCCCAGTTAGAACAGGTTCTCGAAATCGACCCTTCTAATCGTGACGCTATAACCCACCTTTTCAATATCGAGAAGTTTAGCCCTCAAGACAAGGCCTTTCATGAAACGGCCTCAAGATTGCTCCGCCATCTCAGCCATGACTCTAACGCCCATGAAACCCTGTACAAAATCTACAAGGAGTATTGCCGAATCTCGAAGCCTCCCAGGCTTAGTTTAGATCTTCTGTTTAGTGTCGCTTCCGTTTTCACCGTGCATGGCTATCTCTCCGAGGCTGAGAATATCCTGGCCCTGCTCTTCCGCAACCGCCCTGGACTGCAGGAGATTCCTACAGGAATATTGAATTTGGCACGGGCCTACCTGAAACGGGGGATGTCTGAAAAGGGAAGAAAGTGCCTCAAGATCATCTGTCAGAAGTACCCGGAATCGGCCGAATCTCAGATTGCCCACAGGTTATTGCAGGAGTCGAGCTAGTGGCTAGGGCACGGTAATCTGCCTGAGATATCGTTCGACATAAGGGATAATTTCGTGCTTCGGATAGGTCTTCAGAATGCCCTTGAGGATTCCTACTGCCTTCTGGGGATTCTTCAGCTTTTCATTGACAATATTGGCGGCAAGAAAATACGCCTTTGGAATCAAGGGATTTTTGGGATGCGTTTTGATAAACCGCTTATAGGCCTCGATCGCTCCCCTTGGATTTCCTGCTTCATTTACCGAACTGGCTATTTTGAGCAGGGTCGCAGGGGAGGTCGTAAATCCCGCGTTTCGGGATACGCACTCTGAATATACCTCACACAATTTGTCTTTTTGGCCCGCCTCAGCAAGAAGATCCAGATAGGATTTTCCGTGCTCAAGCATTTCTGGAGTTTGCTGCTTGACTTTGAGCAGGTTATAGTACCGTTCGGCCAGATCCAGATCGGAGATACTTCCTCCGGTCTCGTCTCTTATCAGGGAGATTGCATCATCTATCCTGCCCTCTTTAATGAATATGTCCACACGATTCAGGAGCTCATTATCTGCAGCCCGCTCACCTGGTACCCCCGAGCCGGATAGCGCCTCTTCATCTATATCAACCTCATACCCGATCTTTTCATGATATTGAAAAATAACATAACCCATGAGATGGTAGGAGATAAGGGTGTAAAAGCTTTGGGCCATGGTCCACAGAAACAGATGAGTTCCGGCGGGCAGGTGGGCTATGATATGCCGCCCGAGGAATGCAGGCGCACTCCCCAGGAACCCAAGAAAAAGGTACATTAAGAGGTATCCCCATCCTATTCTCAATGCCATTCTCGCAAAAACCATGGGGTTTAAGGCATGCAAGAGGCTACTGGTGGCCGCCAGAACTATAATCATTGCAGGAAGAGAGAGTATCGCGAACAACAGGAACAGGAGCCCTGGGATCGGTCCTACTGCAGCAGCCACCAACCCGAAGGTTATCCCTACCGCGATATAGATGCCGATCTGCTTGAAAACCACTCCAAAATCATCAGAGATCGTCTCCGAGTTTATCTTTGGTGGTGAAAGGCTCCCGTGTGCAGTACTCTTGAGCGCTGCGTAAGAATACTTCAGCATGACGCCCCAAAGAGCAAACCGTATCAGCATGGTGAATACATTTGCCCTAGTAAATAGGACCGTGGCAACAGCCAACACGACCATTAACAGGAGCGGCCTGGGATGAAAAGGGTAGACGAAGAACTTCGGGAGCCGATTCCAGAACGGGGTAATCGTGCTTGCCACTGAAAGTCTCTCCGCCTCTACATTGCACTTCGGGCAAAAGTGGAAAACCTTCTTTGCTCCATACTGGTGCACGGGCCGTTTGCTGATACATTCCGCACAGTAACTCGTCTCGCATTCCGGACAATTCCATAGTGCAGGTCGGGCCGGATGATACGCACAATATGTTTTCATTGCCGATTTCCTTCCCTGTGCCGGTATATGTGGATCTGACCGGGAGCAGGAACCCAGTGACCACCAGTGGAATCGGTGCTACCCGTGAGTCATTTATGCAAGATCGGTGCCGGAATCGTGACAGATTAGCATGGTTCAAAAGTGTTGGCATGAACACTATAGCTTAATCATTGTGGTTGTGAAGAGGGCATGGCTGTTTTCGAAAGGCGATATCTTTTTAAAAAATACCACTAGGTTTTCTAGGGGCCAAAATATTTGGGGTTTACGCCTCTGAAGCACTGGGAGTCTTAGTTTGGTACATCTAAACCACAAATATTTGGCCCCCTCTTGTGAGGCCCATAGATATCGCCTTGAGAAAATTGGCATGGCCGGATAGAGGGGATCATGTGCACGCGCCCCACTAACAGAACATTGTGCCAACACTTTTGAACGTTACCAACAGATTAGGCCTACAAAAAGGAAGCGCTCCAGCCCGGGTCGAGAGCCTGCCCACCCTGCTCACACACATTCAACAGTACCCGTGCCATGGCCCCGGCAACCATCTGCCATGTCGCCTAACATCGGACGTGTTCACTATACAGCAACCCGATATGGTGCCGTTGCCCTGCGACAGGTTGTCCGCCTGCTTTGGTATCTGTTGTGAGCCGGAACTCTATCGCATCGCGTAACGAGCATGGGCAGGTATCAGGCAGTCAAGGAAGGAGAACTGAGGTGAGATCTTTGTAGCGGAATAATGATTAACGCACTGGATTCAGGTTGGCCGCTGAATATCGTGTTTTTGCATTTTGCTGTACAAGGTACCGCGGGGGATGTGTAGCTCCCTGGCTGCCTGGCTGATATTCCAATCCGTCTCTTCCAAAACCATCCGAACAAGGATGGCCTCTGCTTGTCGGAGAGAACTGTTGAGGAGGCCTAGGCTGATCTCCTCTTTGGATTTCTTTTTCTTGCAGCTATGGGGCATGGTGAAAAACTCCTTCCAGTTACCACTGGGGGAATTCGAATATCACCGTTTATGCTGTAGAGCACCCTGAATATAAAAACAGTTCAGAAGCATGCTTGGTCATTTATACCAATAGTGAAGCAATTTGAGTGCCAAATCAGATGGCGGGATTTTCAGGCTGGTTCAAACACCTGGAGTAGCGGGATGCAGGCCTTCATGAAACCCGGTGCGGACAAGCCCTACAGGGGAATCCGGCCTTGTAAGCCTATCCTCATGACATGATCCTATCCTGCTCAACCATGTAGAGAAGCCTTAGAAGAACGATCGTTCCTCCCGAGTAAGTGTTCAGAATCAGTCATAACCGCACTATTCACTCGGGCCTTTCGATTCCGTATTTCCTCATCTTGCTGTAAAGTGTCCCCCTCGCAATATCCAGCTCCCTGGCCGCCTGTTTCAGGTTCCAGTTGGTATCCTCTAATACCTTGCGGATGAGTGTCTCTTCCGCAAGGGGGAGCGATTTGGAGGGAAGACGGAGTGTAAATTCCCTTAAGCGAGGGGGTCTCTTGATATCTTCAGGCAGGCAATCCGGAGCAATCTCTCTTCCTTTACAGAATACAACGGCCTGCTCAATCACGTGCGAAAGCTCCCTCACGTTTCCGGGCCACTCATAGGCTCTAAAAATGGTATGACTCGCCTTCGAAACTGCCTCTATGGTCTTGTTGTTTTTTCGAGAATAGATCGACGTGAAATAGGTTGCCAGCAGGGGAATATCCTCTTTTCTCTCTCTGAGGGGTGGCACATGGACCGATGCTGCCTTTATACGATAGTAAAGGTCTTCACGAATCCTCTTTTCCCTCACTTCCTGGTGGATATCCTTGTTTGTTGCACAAATAATTCTGACATCGGCATGGATGGTTTTTGTTCCACCCACCCTCTCAAAATTGCCGTCATCAAGAACACGGAGCAGTTTTGCCTGCATCTGGGGCGGCATCTCACCTATCTCATCCAAAAACAGGGTTCCTCCGTGGGCCAGTTCAAATCTGCCCTTCTTTTGCGCGATCGCAGTGGTAAAAGCGCCTTTCTCGTGGCCGAACAATTCGCTTTCAATGAGCCCGTCCGGCATTGATGCGCAGTTTATCTTGACATACGGTTTCTTCCTTCGGACGCTCGTATAGTGGATCGCATTGGCAACCAGTTCTTTGCCGGTGCCGCTTTCTCCGGTTATCAAAACGAGGATGTTTGACTTGGCAACATCTTGAATCCGGTTGTAAACATCGAGCATCTCAGGCGTCTTTCCGATGATGTTCTCAAACCGGTAGGTTTTTCTTCGATCTTCGTGGGGATAGAAGCTCTTATTCACCAGATGCTTCTGTTCGGCGATCCTTTTGGTAAGGGCAAATAATTCATCGCGATCTGAACCCTTGAGGATATAATCAAATCCGCCGTGCTCAGATTTCCGTTTTGAAACCTCGGTTTTACCATCGGCACATAACACCACAAAAACCTCAGGAAATCGTTCTCTCAAATGCTCTGAGAGCTCCAACCCTCCCATACCGGGCATGACCAATTCGGTAAACACCAGGTCAAAATACGTCTGATCAAAGTATCGTAACGCCTCATTCCCGTCTCTTGCCGTCAGCACATAGGATACTCTGGCTTCGAGGAAATCCTGAAGGTGTTCGCGTTGCGCAGCATTGCTGCTCACAATCAAGACTTTTAATTCGTCAAGCATCGGAGCCCCTATCGGGATTACCGGTTGGGTGCAAACTGCCGGCCCATCCAGCCACGGACCGGTGAAACCCGCTTATTTACCGGAAAAGGTATCATGACAGGCACGCCGAGTCAAGCAGTCTGCGAGCTGGGTAACTGAACGGGGATTCTGCTAAACTCTGAAAAACCGCTGAGGAGGAGGTAGCACGGGATGGTTGTGCGTATACTTGCGGGCGGGACAAAAGCAAAGCGGGAAAAAAAGCGCCGGGTCGGAAAAAATGGTATTGGGGCTTACGCCTTCCTCGGCGTTGTAAGAGAGAGTCTCCGTTCGCCCAGGCTTCCCTCCGCCTGCTGGGAAAGACCAGGGGTGTCAAGATCTGTGCATAAGAGAGATGGCTCGATTCTTGCGTTCCATAAGACATTTATCCGGTGGAATGCCGATCCTTATTTCACTGAGGCAGGCGATTGGTATTTGTGATATGCTTTTCTCGGGCACACCCTTGCTTGCAACGCGGGCCAGCCGGTGCCGCTCTACAAGCACGTTGCGCAGAATCATGAAGACTATGTTTATTCTTAAATACATCATACTATTGCTGGCAGTCTTTTCATGTGTACAACCCAATCCGGCCGGCAAAAAGGCCCTAAAGAATGAACCGCAATTAGGCGAAAACACTATAAGGGAAACCGTGCAAATGGAGCCATCCCGCGCACAAAGGCGAGACTATGTGCCCGGCCAAGTTCTCGTCAAGTTCAAGGATGGGGTCGATGAGCAGGCCATACAGACTATTCAAGAAGCTATGTCCCTCAAAACAATTCGGGTCATCCGCAGGCCGAACCTCTATCTAATGAGAATTTCGGATGGCACATCAGTGGAAAGCATAATTGAGCGCTTAATGGCATTCCCCGAGGTGTCCTACGCAGAGCCCAATTACCGGGTAACTGTGCACTGACGAATAGATGTGAACGAATATGAAAAAACCAGCTCTCTGGCTTTCTGTGGCTTTCCTTGTTCTTATTTCCCCCCTTTGGGCAGTTGCATCTGCTGGGGAGTTGAAACCATCAAAACCCCGAGGGCCTGCCTATGTGCCCGGCGAACTGCTGGTGAAATACCGGCCATCTATGGGCGCTGCCGTGGCAGGGTATTATCGCACACACTGGGGCATATCAAATATCCGCACCTTCAAAAGCACCGGGGTTCAGCACGTTAAGCTGCCCGAAGATATGACCGTGGAGGAGGCTCTGGAGGTCTTCAGAACCGACCCGGATGTCGTATACGCAGAGCCCAACTACTACGTGCACGCAACAGAGACCCCTGATGATACCTTCTTCAGTCGCCTATGGGCCTTGCACAACACAGGGCAGTTCGTAAACGGCATGAACGGGACTCTTGACGCGGACATCGATGCCCCTGAGGCATGGGAGATAACTACCGGCAGCACTGAGGTGATAATCGCTGTAGTTGATTCAGGCGTAGATTACAATCACCCGGATCTTGAGGCCCATATATGGATCAATCCGGGTGAGATACCGGGAGACGGCGAGGACAATGACAACAATCTGCTCAAGGATGATGTCAGGGGCTGGGACTTTGTCGATATCGATAACGACCCCATGGACTCTGACGATCACGGCACTCATGTAGCCGGCACCATTGCCGCTATTGGAAACAACTCCTTGGGTGTAACTGGCGTCTGCTGGACGGCCAAGATAATGGCGCTCAGGTTTTTAGATGCCTTTGGGGACGGCACCACTGATAAGGCGATCAGCGCCATTGAGTACGCCAATGACAAGGGGGCACATGTCATTAATAACAGCTGGGGAGGCGGGGGATACAGCCAGGCCCTCAAGGAGGCAATCGATGCATCTTCAGCCCTTGTAGTGTGTGCCGCGGGCAACACCGGCACCAACATCGACATCGCCCCATTCTATCCGGCCAGCTTCACGACCCCCCACATCATCTCAGTGGCTGCAACCGACCAGAACGACAACCGGTCCATTTGGACGCCGTATGCTTCTTCCAACTACGGTATATCCTCGGTCGATGTTGCCGCACCGGGAACGAACATCTATAGCTGCCGGCCGGCCCGAGAGGACGTTTGGAGCGATGACTTTGAGGGGGCTTTTGACTGGACGACCGATGGAACAAACAACTTCTGGGGGTTGACGGAAGAGGCCAGCCGCAGCAGCTCTCACTCCCTCACCGACAGGCCCGACGCCGATTATCTTCCCGGTACTGAATCTTACGCCCAAACACCGGCCATCGATCTCTCGTCGAAAAGTGGCGCTGTTCTGACTTTTTGGTTCAAGGGGACCTCACTGAGCGGCGATTACTTTTACGTGCAAGCGTCAAATAATGGCGTCAACTTCGATGAACTGATCTTGGTGATTGACGACCAAGAAGGCATTTACTGGACCGGCTCACAGTCCACCTTTGCCCTGGCCACCGCCGACTTGGGGGCATACGATGGGAGTAGCACCCTCTACCTCCGGTTCAATTTTTACTCCAACGCAGACGGTACTGTAGAGGAGGGCTGGTTTTTCGATGATGTCACCATCACCGCTGCTTCATCAACTTACAATGGAACGGAATATCAGTTTCTGCAAGGCACCTCCATGGCCGCACCTCACGTGTCGGGCATCGCAGGCCTCATAAAGGCGTTTAACCCCTCCTTGACTCATACGGAGATCAAGTTGGCCATAGAGAGCAGCGTTGATCCTAAGGCATCTTTGAACGGCTTGGTGGCAACAGGTGGGAGGGTAAACGCATACAACGCCATTACACCGTGCTCGGCCCCAGGCAACTTGTCAGCAGGGGCAGCCTCTGCGTACCGGATCAACCTGGGCTGGACCGACAACGCTCACAATGAAATGGGTTTTAGAATCGAACGAAAGGATAGCCCAACGGGAATTTATAGCCAGATAGCAACCGTTTCTCCAAACGCCACCAGTTACAGCGATACGGGCGTCAGTCCGTCAACCACTTACTCGTATCGCATTCGCGCCTATAATGCTGCCGGTAACTCGGGCTATTCAAATGAGGACGATGCCACCACTCCCGCTGCCCCTCCCCCATCAGACAGCGGCAACAGCATCTGCTTTATCGCTACGGCGGGACATGGGTCTTTCGTAGCAGATCACTTCATCCGTGGAGTCATCCCGGCACTTGTAATCCTGCTCCTTGGCATGGCTGGCATTGGTTTGGGGATTACCGGCAAGCGTAGGAGAACCTGACCCCAGGCGTGGCAAAGCAAAACCAGCAACTGAGGGAAAGAAGGGCTTAATCCATTACTCTGACACTCGTTGCTCTTGACAACAGAATCAGCAACTTATAGATTCACAAGAGGTTTCCGCTATTGTCCTTTCAGTATGCAACCGATTATCTGTAAATCGGAGTAGGCTTCTTTGAAGTTCTTGGTTAAAGGTGGCAAAGCTAACATTCAAATACGATAGGGAAGCAGACATTCTCTATATCAACACTCGAGGCCCTTATCCCGAACAAGAGTCCGAAGAAGTTGGAGATGATATTATTGCGCGGATCAATCCTTCAACTGGTGAAGTAGAGAATGTCGAAGTCCTTTTCTTCTCAACACGTCTGCTACGGGACGACCTATTCGAAGTCCCAGTAACCCTTACAAAATAGTAGGATCGACCGCGCACCATTTCGATAGATGAGTTCAGCTCAAAAGGTAAAGCGTGAGAAAGACAGTAAGCGATCAAATAGTGGATGAAATCAAGCGCAGGATTGTTGAAATAGCAAATCCGCGCAGAATCATTCTGTTTGGGTCAGCAGGACGCGGTGAAATGGGACCAAATAGCGATCTGGACGTCCTTGTCGTGATGCCGCCTGGCGTCCATCGACGCGCTACGGCTCGATCTATTTACCGCAACCTTATTGGTGTCGGCATTGCTGTAGATATTATTGTGGTAACCGAGCAGGATATAGAACGCTACAAGAATGATATCGGCATGGTAATCCAGCCAGCTCTTGAACAGGGTAGACTCATATATGCAAATAGCTTTCCGCTTAGTTCATGATATCGCGGAGCTTTTGACTGCCCTGGAACAGCACGGAATTGCGCTGCCGGAAGAGATACGAGCCGCAGCCGAGTTGACTGAATATGCAGTAGCAGCTCGATATCCAGGCCCGATAGAACCAGTTACTGAACATGAGTACAACGAAGCTGTGCGAATCGCCGAAAAGGCGGTTGCCTGGGTTGAGGACCTCATTGGGTCCAACACTGAGGGAACCACCGGCAATTGACATGGTCGATCTGTCCCATGCCGTATTAGGCCCCTTAATACGAAAGAATCTGCAACTTTTTTTGTTGAATTAATGAAATCCTTATAACGCTTGCCCTTAAGCTCCTCCCTTCTAATCCTTGTCCAATCTACATTTCAGAAGATACTACGGATTTTTCGTCGTATTTTATGCGTAGTTTTTTAGTCTTGACTTTTGCCGATTTTCTTGGCTAAATCTAATCTCATCACGCAGAAACCACCGCGGTTCTTCCATTATCAGGTTTTTGTAAACACCGTGGAGATTCGTCATGGTGGGACGCTTACTGGATAATTGCACTAGGCCTTCGTCAGAGAAAACAGCTGCTGTCTGATCGAAGGCCTTTTGTTTTTGTACCTCTACGGACAACTGACAACGGAACAGTGCCCAAGGTACCTATGCCGCTCCTATTGCTTGCTCGATAACTCATGCGCTAAGGTCACACCAGCTTGAGCCGGGGGCCGAAAACCATAGCTTTGCAGCAGGCACAGTTATGAAGGCAGACAATCGGATAAGATTGCGTATCCTTGCAGTCGATGACGAACAGACAGTGCTGGATCTCTACCGGGATGCCCTTTTTCCTATGGCTGATCAGGGTGGGCCAGGATATGAGTTTGAGGTGATGCTCTGCAAACAAGGGAATGAAGCAGTTGAGGCGGTCAGGAAGGCAAAAGAGGAAGAACATCCTTTCGCCCTTATCTTTCTGGATTTAAGATTGCCGCCAGGGCCTGACGGCATTTGGGCTGGAGAGCAGATCAGGAAGCTTGATCTCTATGCAAATATCGTTATTGTCACGGGGTTCTTCGACGTTGATCCTCGAGATATCGCTGCGCGCATCCCGCCGGAAGAAAAGCTCCTATATGTTCAAAAACCACTTTACATACGAGAGATCCGACAATTTGCTGCGTCGCTGGGGGCCAAATGGCACGCGGAGCAGCTGCTCCTAAAGGCCAAATCGGAACTGGAGGATACAAACGAGCAGTTGCTTGAAATCAACAATGCCCTGTCAGTCCTGGCCAGAAATCTTGAAAGAATGCGCACGGAATCCGAAAGGCGGATACTCCAGCGAACAAGGACAATTATCATGCCGATTATCGAAAGGCTTCAACAGGATAAGAACCTGGAACGGTATAGAACTGATTTTGATTTGCTGCTGCGCTATGTTCAAGATATAACCTCGGATCTGGCCAGTGACATAAAAATAGCCGAATCTCTTTCCGTAACCGAGCTGCGTATCGCATCCATGATAAAGAACGGGATGTCAGGCGAAGACATAGCCAGGCACCTCTACATTTCACCTGCCACCGTTAAAACCCACCGGAGAAATATTCGTAAAAAGCTGAACATACGGAACTCGGCTATCAACCTGAGGGCGTATCTGGAAACCCAATTAGGCAAGGGTTCCCCTCAGCAAGACCGCTTGTAGACTCCTAGCCCGGATAAACTAAAATTCCCTGGCCCAGAACTGGATTACAAATGACTAAATTCTTTCACGGCGCCTTGGTAGTTTTACCGTCTGAACTTTCAGGTTCAAAAGCAGTCGCACAGGGAGGGCCGAAGCACCCCAGTTAAACAGAGAAAGGCATTTAATGGGGCAGGCGAAATTCGAGACGCGAAACAAATCCAAAATAATAGTGCTCGAATGTTCAACACACTGAATTTAGGTCACATGTGATATCCCTGATTGTACGTTTACTTTTGGTCATTTGAACTTGATAATTCCCTGCAGCTTGCTGCAGGGTTACAACATAGTTCCTCCCCCTTGATGGGGGAGGTTAGGTGGGGGTGATAAAATGTTTGGTCACCCTCCCCTTTATTCCCTCCCATTAAGGGAGGGGACTTTGACATTGGATACCCTGCAGCTTGCTGCAGGGTGGTTCATTTTTGAAAATTGTAAATTTATCTCGGGCCGCGAGGTCGGCCGAACACAGTGTGGTCGTTATGGCATTTCGCAACTGTAGTGAACATCCTTCTGCCCTGCAATCCAGGTCTGGGCCAGGGATTTCGACCTGCCCGCCACCTGTGTGCTCGTGTCGTGCAATAGCACCTGTTTCGCACTGGCCTGTCCGATATCCCTTACAGTTATTGTATAGCTCAGGCCAGGCAGGCGGGTATTCGGATTTCGGATTTAACATTCCGATTTTCATAGGATTTTCTACATATCAAAATACTCTCTGCAAGAAACCACGGATCGTAGTTCTTAAGGGACTATGTGGAGCAGGGGGTATCTCACCTACCCATTCCATACCCCCTAAAATCACCCTTGCCCATTTCGGAAATAGAAAATAAGGTATAAAAGTCGCACATTCTTTATTGATCACCAACCTCCTACCCTAAAACGGGGAACCATGAACCCCGAACGCAGAAAAACGGTGCGATTCCTTCCGCGAGATGAAACATATGTTGCCTTACGACCGGACTTCACTAAATTGGGTAGGCTAACCAATATCAGCAAGGGAGGTCTCGCCTTTCAGTATATTGCCCCTAAAGGAGAAAGCCGAGGTTCGACTCATCTAGATCTATTTACGGGCAATAACGGTTTTTATCTATCCAGGCTCCCATGCAGGGTCATCTATGATAACAGATTGCTCGAAGACAACACATCGTCTACCTCTCTGGAGCGCAGGCGTTGCGGTCTGGAGTTCGGGGAGGCAACAGAGGTGCAGGCCGCACAATTGGAATTGTACCTCGCAAACCATGTAGCAGGGGAGGTGTAATCTCTTAGAAGTTATATATATTACGTAAGGCCAAACCCATCGTAAGGTGGGGACGGAAAGCCACGGGTCTTTAACGACTCCTGTTAGTGCTTTCGCAAATTCCATCTCGCTTTCTAAGAAAAGACAGCCGGGGTGCTCGCCCTGTCGAATAACGAGCGCTGATAACAAAACACATAAATGAGGATTAAGAAAGGCTCAGAAAATAATACCCATTGATAATTCCCCGTCCAAACTCACTCGCTCTGTAGATGCAACCTCTCAGCTGAAACGTATATCGACTTAACGAATAACTATTCGATGGGGCCGAGGGTGACATCGTCAAAGTCACGAAATGTGCAGTCCGGCTTTCGTAGCTTTTGTGACACATAAAAGGCTGACTTATTGTCTGTTATTTCTAATCGACAGTAATCGGCAAAACAGCAACTGTTAACCAAAAAGGAGGCGAACTATGAGACGACTTCTTTATTTGACCATGGTTTCAGTTTTATTTTCTGCGTTTGTTGTTGGAGGCCAAGCATTTGGGGCACCGGCCTTATATGATGACTTTGCAGGAACCTACATCGACAGCCAGAAGTGGAGTAACCGTGAACTTGTTCGAGAAGTTGCTGGGGGAAAGCTCGTATCCAAAATAGGGAATGACACTTCCACTGATCAGGCTCGAAATAATACCCCTTTTCAAAATCCATCATCAATTAATATTATACAGTGCGACATTACCGTGGTTGCGACCAATTTGGATGGTGGAACTGATCCCAGATCCTTTGCGAGAGTTGATGGACGCTTCTACAACACGCTGAACTCTGGAACAGAAAAAGGGGATGTTTGGGCAGCTGTTTTTATCGGCGATCGTGGCAGCGGGCTGGAGGCATGGTGGGAGATTATTGAATCCTTGGATGATGAGGGGAACAGTTGGGCAGATAGAGGACACGATACTTTGGCTACTGGACCACTCAGTTATGGGATAGCCTACACCGCGAAAATAGAATATGATAAAACTAACAACCAGTTTACCTTTACCGTGGCTGGGGTGAGCAGCGGCCCCGTTCTTGTACCTGCCCGACAAGGAGCGGAATTCAGCGCATACAAGGCACTAGAAACAGGGGTATATTCTGCTGGCGGTTCCGGCACAGGATATGCGTCCGCCATGTTTGACAATGTCTACATCAATAATAACCCAATTGGTTACGATGACTTCTCTACCGGCGCCCTTGATCAAACAAAATGGCGGGCTTTGGAATTTGTCAGGGAGATATCTGCTGGTAAACTCCGCTTGAACGCCCAGGCAGACGAGGCTTATGGAGGGGCGTACGTTAACTCAATATATCAGACGACCGCCTATCTTGAGGCAAAAGTCCTCGTTGAAACCGGAAGTGAGGTATCTGGAGCCACTGGGAGGGCCAGACTACGTGGCTTTTATTACAACGACAGCAGAGGACCTGGGAGTGGACAAGACTATAACGGACGTGTGGGTGATGTCTTTGGATATACTGGTATAAAGCTTGATGATGGTCCCACTCTTTCAGCTATAGCTATTATATTGAGGTGCGATGATGCGAATTGTTCTACAAATACCGTAGTAGATTCCCACGACTTTGCTACGTCTATTAGTTTTGATCAGGAGTATACCTTCTCGAATGAATTTACCGGTTCATCGCTCATCTTCACCTGCGACGGTGAAACCTATACATACGACATAACCACCCCGATCTACCCTCCTTCCACAGGACAAGAGCGACGACTTGAATCCTGGGTATTTGCAGGTCCAGGGCAATCGGGCTACGTAAAGGCTAATTTCGATGATGTGTACGTGGGGGCACCTGGCTCCATCTCCGGACAGGTAACCGGCCCAAACGGGCCAATCCAAGGCCTATGGATGCAGGCCTATGCCGGGCCCTGCTGGAATACCTGGCTAGGGGGAGGAAACACTGACGAAGATGGAAATTATACCATTGAAAATCTGCCCTCAGTGAATGTGTATGTGCGGGCGTGTGCCGGTTGTGTCCACCTGAACTATGTCGATGAATGGTATGACGCGAATAACGGTACCACCGACTGCAACGCGGCTGCGCCGGTACTGGTAGTGTCGGACCAGAACACACCTGGGATAGATTTTGATCTTGAGAGAGGTCCCAAGAGGATGCAGTCGTTCAACGCTACTCTCTATAACGGGGGCCTAGGTGTCGACTTCGATATCTACCCTGGTTTTAATAGTCAGCTCGTAAGTGCCACTGTTGACCTGGCAAGGGGAACACAGTATGAATTCGACGTGGTCAACGACAGATTTGTATGGGATAGCGAGTGCCGGTATCTTGACATGTGGAGCCATGATTTCGGCCCTGTTCAGTCAGCTGATTATGGCGACTACACTTTGACTCTGGTTTTTTCGGATGGTGCGCAGGAAACAGAGATTTTTACTTTACAGGAAGCTACCGTGGTCCCTGTAAAAGAGGGTTCAATCAGCGTCACGGTCAACGACGACGGAAGTGTTCACGTGAGCTGGGATAGGCAGACCACAGATACCTACAATTACCAGGTGAGAGTCAGAGATGATGCCGGCAAGGAGATTTATCGGGCCGGATCACAGCTCAACATAAACCAGATGTACATCCCAGCTCCCGATTTGGGGTGCTTGGAGCTAGGCAAGACCTACCGGTGGCTTGTGCGTGTTTATGACCTCAATAATTATAGGGCTGAAACCCGAGAGACCACAAAGCAGTATTCCCCTTCTGCTTTCACAAATCGCACCTCCCAGGTCTATGCCTGGGCATGGAACGGCAAACTGTCGCTTGGTTTCGCCGTGCGGCCGGGCTCCAGGAATAACATCGATCATGTCACCGTAACCGGGCCAAATGGGTTCTCTTATGCATTCGATTTATCAGCAGACTGGTTTGATATTTCCACAGAAACAAGGCTTGGTATGAAAGGCTGGTCAAGGGAATTCGATCTCGGGCCCAACAGTTACGGCATCTACAATTTCGAAATTGTCTTCAAAGATGGCCCCACTGAAAATCGTCAGACGACCCTCAACGCCGTCCCAGTGACTCCAGTGGATTCCACCACCATGGCGGCGGTGATTTATGCGGATGGCGCCATCACCTTCTCCTGGGATCTGCCCGACGCGGTGACTGCGCGGAAATACCAGATGAGAATCAGAAGCGAAGATGGATCGAAAGAATACTATATTTCTCCCACTCAAGAAGATATGGCCACGGTCACTGCCAGTTTCAATGATCTGAGGGCTATGGAGCGCGGCAAGACGTATCAGTGGTTTGTCAGGGCTACAGACGACTATTGGGGCACGATGAACACAATGGAGGGGAGCGGCAGTCTGACCTTCCTCTATGATCCTTTCCCTACCTACAACCCTGGCGCTGCCGTCTTTGGCCCCGATTCGGCAAATATTACCAATACATATATTCCCATGGAGCTGGGAGGCAGGTTGACCTACACTGGTACCGGGGCTCTGGTCGGATACGGTCATTACCTGGCAGCTGTAGCCGTTGAAACTGTGGATTCAGTGTCCTGCATGAAAGTGCTGGTAAGAGGCGAAGGCAACCATCCTGACCCGGACCAAGATCCTAACTTTCTTTATGCGTGGGTGGCCCAAGACAATGATGGCAACGTCTGGATACTAAAGGATGAAGAGCATGAAGGTGCAGCCGTGGAGACGTACGTCTTTGGCAGGAGCGGTGCAGTTTTGTTTATGCCCGCCAATCCCGTTGTCGGTCAAATAATTAGGCAATTTGGCGAGCCATACACGCAGGTACAAAACATGGGGGTGACTGTACCCCAGTTGACCACCGGTCTGGGCCCCTTCACCGATTGCCTGAAACTCGTGGAGGTATACGGACAGTGGGTTGACAATATCGAGTACGTGGCTCCCACTATCGGCACCGTAAAGGAGGAATGGGATATTCAATGGGATCCAAAGGGTTGGGAACTCGTCACTCTTCCGACTGGATTCCCATCGGTAACCACCGGTTTGGCCATCGACATAACGTCGTCTTCCGCCATTCTGAACGGTACGGTGAACCCTAACGGCCTGACTGCAACGTATTATTTCGAGTACGGGACCAGCACTGGCTACGGCTCAACCACAGAAGAAGCAGATGCCGGCTCAGGATGGGATGAGGTGCCGGTAAATGCCCAAATCACCTTGTCCGATCCCCTTGCCACCTATCATTACCGACTCGTCGCAACCAACAGCGTCGGTACCTCATATGGGGAAGATAAGGCCTTTACCGATGACACCGATGCTGATCTGATGCCTGATGATTGGGAGCGTAACTATTTTGGTGACCTCTCTCATGCCGGAACAGCCGACACCGATGATGATGATCTGACAGATCTCCAAGAGTACCAGAACGGCACCATCCCCACAAATCGGGATACCGACTCCGACGAAATGCACGATGGCTGGGAGGTCACCTATGGCCTTGATCCGCTGGTTGATGATGCAGATGGCGACCTAGACGGTGACGGCGTTAAAAACATAGATGAGTACTATGCCGGGAGCCATCCCAATAACTGGGAGCCTGATCAACCCGTTCTCTCCTCGCCGGTGGATGGGGCAACCGGCGTGTCGTTGACACCAACCTTAGAGACAGCAGCGTTCTATGATGAGGACGGCGACTCCCATGCCACAACCGACTGGCAGGTCAGCACTGACAACGTCAACTTCTCAGACAACCTGGTGTTTGATGTGAGCTGTGACACACATCTAACATCGCTGACGGTGCCGGAGTTCATCCTAACCGTGAGTGATGTGATTCCTGCATACTACTGGCGGGCGAGGTTCCACGACGACCGGGATGCTGCATCAGAGTGGTCAGAGGTTTCCTCCTTTACCAACATCGATGCAGCCGCCTCCGATGACACCGATCAAAACGGCGTGCCAGATGAGCAGGAGATCACTGATCCCAATGTGGATTTAGATGAAGACGGAAATCCTGATATGACCCAGGGCGATATGAAGTGCGCGAACACCGTTGTTGGCGATGGGCAAGTAGCAGTTAAGCAGGGTACTAACGTGAGTTCCGTTGATTCAATTAGATCGATCGATCCAGCCACCATTGCCGACACTCAGAATAAACCAGATGAGATGCCACTTGGTCTGATCAGCTTTAGGCTGACCGTGGATAATCCCGGTGACACTGCCCAAGTGACCGTGTACCTCTCCGAGCCCGCACCGAGTGATGCGAAGTGGTACAAGTATGACACGGTAAACGGCTGGCAGGATTACTCAGCCCATGCCATCTTTAGTGCGGATAGAAGGTCAGTCACGTTAGAGTTGCAGGACGGAGGTTACGGTGATGCCGACGGATTAGCGAACGGGACCATCATTGATCCTTCTGGTGCTGGGGCGGTCACCGCACCCGCTCCACCCGCTCCTGCACCTGCTGGTGGCGGTGGTGGCGGCGGAGGCTGTTTTATCGACACAGCAGGGTCCGAGTTCCGTAGGTAGTACATACTAGCCGGAAACTCAGGCATTGCTAGCCTAACGCGCGTTATTGAAAGGATTACCCTTTAAGCGCAGAGGGATCAAGCGCAAGCCCTAAAGAACCTAAGTCCCTCGATTCATAAATTCGATAACGAATTTATTTACTCGGGACTAAGTGCTGAGTGAGCAATTGTAGAGATTATATAATGAAAACACATTATGGTATCTGCGAATCGCAGCACTAAGCTTGCTCTTGCATAGAAAACGGGCGGGGAGAAATTCCCGCTCGTTTTGAGCACGTTTTTAGAAAACACTGAGAGCAAACCCATCGTGAGGTGGGGACGGAAAGCCACCGGGCAAACTCAGGAGGAGGGCGAACGACCGGGGTTACAGAGATAAGCGTTCTATTTGCTTATTGGTTGGTGACTGAATTACCGCTGATTTCTATCTATAAGGAAAGTGTAGAAAGGTGGTAGACAAACTTAAGGTCCTCTCTTACCGTACTGAGAAGCCGCTCGTCACCAGTGACAAAATCTATCCCCTGCTCCTGAGCCAATACTATGTAAGAGAAATCGTAAATTGCATATTTGTATTTGATGGCATAGTCAAAGACCTTGGGTAGGTAGGGATTGATACCATGGCTCTCAAAACCCATGGAGATCAATTCACTTATGAAGGTTTTGCCTTGCCTTTTATTGATTCTTCTCCTCAGGATTGCCGTTCTGATCCCATTGGCTACCTCATAGTGCCATAGGTCTGGGACAACGGGGATGATTCTGCCCGCGTAGATTTGGTTTAAGATTTCCCTTGCCTGAGCCACATACTCTTCGTCATCCAACCACCACTTGAGAGAGACGGACGAATCGATCACCAACCTTCTCATAGATTATCTTCTTCCTTCAGCAATCAAATCAACGACTCTATCTGGTGTAATTTTGACAGGCTTCCTCTTTAACACACGTTCGATGGCAGATAAAGAATCACTCTTGCCATCTTTCAAGAATGTGACCAATACAGGAACCTTTTTTTTTATTGTAATGTGCTCTTCCAATTCTATTTTTCCTCTATAGTAGTAGCCTTTGATGGTCTGCAGCATGAGGTCCTCCAGCTTCTTTAATCACACGCATACTCGCGATATATTCTAAAATACCAAAATAACCTATTGAAATCAATAAATCTCTGGAGAGGGTCAGTGCTCTACCTTATGAGCCTTCGCTCCTATAACTTCGTGATCAATCACTGCCTTTATCTCCAAGATTTGCGGATAAGCCATTTTTCATCAGGTTTTTGTGGCAAGAAGAATCTGCGATCATGGCATACTAGATCATTTTGAAACGAGCAGGGAGGGCCGGTTCATTATTAATTTGTGGGGGTCAGACACAACACACTCTAGAAGAGGGGTTTCATTTGGGAGGAAAGATAACCTGGAGGCGTGAAGATCTTTATGAGCGCTAGCGCATGACCAGCCCCTAAGTCCTTCGATTCATACATTCAATAACTAATTTATTCACTCAGGACTTAGTGCTGAGTGAGCATTCCCTCCGGTTCAGTTTGCAAAAATACGTGACTGTATTTGCGAATCGAAGCACTAAGTTTCAATGAGCCTGCGACAAAAGAAAGGTCTCAGGGTCCACCACCTCAATACCCTCTGCTTCTTGAACATCCTCCGTGTTGCGGGTGATCAAATACTTGGCACCGATTTGCTTGGCGCAGACAACCTGTAAGGCATCTGCAAAGTCCTTGAAACCAAGGTTCAGGGCTTTTCTAATATCGGCTTGAGAAACGGAGGTGATATCAAAAACCATCATGATTTTCTTAACAAAATCATAGGGCTTTTCTGCTCCAAGCTGTTTCTTGAGAATAGAGAAGATATCAGTTATCGTTGTGGCAGACAAGGATCCTTTCAGATCCCTGGTCTCCACTAACTCCCAAATCCTTGCTGAGTTCTCATGGTAAGGTCTTCTTTGTGCAAGCACATCCAGAACGAGATTGGTATCAATAAATGCCTTCATGCTTTTTCTTCAAGCGCTCTTCCTTAACTTGCTTCATATCAGCCGGGGCCCTTTTAATCACCCCTGAAACCTCTTTCAGTATCGGTGCCTCTTTAAGGGGAATAAATTTACCTAAGGGCTTTCCCCTATAAGACACTACGACCTCCTCACCGCGCTTTATAGCGCTGATCACCTCGCCGGTTCTGTTTTTTAAATCCTTTGCCGTGACTGTCTTCATCTATCTATCTCCCAAAAAGCTAGATCAAGATAGCTATTATATGAAAACGATAATAGCTACTTTATTTTTTTGGCAAGTAATTACTCTCCATCATGAGCATGACATTTCTTTCCTGATGATTATACAATAATGTTCGGGTTTGCTTTGAGACAGGCGAATGCCGTTGATTTGATAGGATGGCGACTGTAACAAGAAGCAATAAGCCGAAGCGCATAAATTAAGCAAACATCAGCGTTTGTTTGCTCCCTTTGCAGAGATTACCAAGGCCTATTACCCTCATGGACTCCTTTTGGTCCTTGCCCAATCTGCATCTTGAAGGGCTATACCTAATTTGGTCGAGTGTTTTCTGAGTAGTTTTTCAAACATGGGCAACATGGGCAAAACAAACATGGGCAAAACCCTTGACTTTTAACACCCATTTTATTTATAAATCCTTTATGCAACGGACCGATGAAATCAAGACATCCCTAAAGCGTGAATATGATCTTTACTCTAATGCTATGGCCTTTTATAAAAACGCCTTGAGGGAGTTGGAGCAAAAACATCAACTTAGCACACAGGCATTCCTAAAGAGGTTTGAATCTGGCCTATTGGGAGATGACGCCGATTATTTTGATTGGTATGCCTTTGCAAGGCTTCTTGCCAGGTGGCGAAAGGCACAGTCCGCAATTCGTTCAGCAATCCAGTGATACGAAAACTTGTCTCAGAGATCGAAAAAACTATCGACTCATCCTCTATCGTCTTATCCTCAAGTATTCAAAAATTCTTTGGTCCTGGGGAAGAAACTGTCTACCTGAAAGGCCATGTCACAATTATAGATTCTTCAATTCTGGAAATCGCTCTGTTTGCCATTGAATCTGCTGGAACACTGTCTCTAGATAAATACAGGCTGCATTACATGAACAGTGCCGGGCAAATGCTGTTTCGCTATGATAATTCCCCGCATCATCCCGAAATAGATTCCCATCCCCATCACAAACACACACCAGATAAAATAGGCCCGTCAAACATACCTTCCATTAATGATGTCTTAAAAGAGATAAGCGCTGTTATCGTTGGGCGGGAAATATGATCTTACTTATTCGGCATCCAGAATCTAGCCTCCAACACCTTTCGCTTGGAATGTTTTGGTAAAACAAAATAGCTTTTTCTGCCCCGCGAATTAGAACTCGAACCCGATCAAAAAAGCTGCGGTCTTGTTATCCACAGCGATCATGGGAAAAAACCTGGCGTCTTCGTTCACAATCCGGTAGGCGTTCAGGAGGGATTTGACTGCGACGATAGAAAGCAATGCCCCCTTGCTGAGGCCTGTTTCCTCCCTGATAAGGTTCGGGTCGTATAGGTCATTTTCCGGATGCACATAATTCCCCAGCAAGGTGTAGATGAAGAAATCGGCACAGCTAAAGAACAGCAGTGCCTTGTTAAAGGTGGTGGGTTGATACCGATATGAATCCAGTGCATAGTCAAAGGTAAACCCTGCCATTCTCTCACCGCCCACTGCATAGGGCAATTTCGATTGCTCGGGTATGTCTTTGTAGGTGGAAAGTCCGGGATAGAATCTGCCGTTTCTGCGGGTAAAGAAATTCATTTCAGGCGACTCAGCCCCAACCTCCTCCGCCACCACCTGGTGCCCCAACTCATGGAGGCCAAGATGCGTGATATACGCCCCGCTTATGGCGCCTATGTCCCTCAGGCCAAAGCCGAAGGCCGTCTGGGCGTTACCCATCCAAAACAGGCATACCAGCAAGCCCACCACGATGGTTATGTAACGACTCTTCCGCATGATCCCCTCAAGCGATCCCATAATTCGCCTTTCCCTATTCCTTTCGGCAAAGGCAGGTGATTACTTGAGGGAATCCTCTATCTCACCGCAGTGGCACCCCGGTGAAATAGAGCAGATTCATTTCACAGGGCAAGCGGAGGGCACTGAGGATGAATAGTCTTCTCGATGCCGGCAGGTACCGGCATCGAAAAGACATAACTCTTGCTCGATGTTCTCTGTGTCTCGAACGAGTCCAGCTCATAGCTGGACGAGTGGGTGGTTAGGGGAATCTTTGGCGAGTTTTACTGGAGTTCTCCGATAGCGCTTTCCACTTGTTCCACTATCGTGCCGCTTTTCATGAGGCCCACCACCGTTTCAATATCCTTTGAGAGAACCCGGTCCTTGTCCAGGTGTGGGACCGCGTCACGGATGATCTTGTAGGCCACCATGGTCCCCTGACCGGGCTTCATATTGGTAAAAAGATCCATGGCCTGGGCGGCACACAAGAGCTCGATTGCGATGACGTGTTCGGTGTTGTACACGATTTCTCTGCATTTCCGGGCAGAAATGGATCCCATAGACACGTGATCTTCCTTGTTGGCTGAGGTGGGGATGGAGTCCACGGAAGCGGGGTGCGACAGAACCTTGTTTTCTGAAACCAGCGATGCAGCCGTGTACTGGGCGATCATGAAGCCGGAATTCAGTCCGCCATCGCTTACCAAGAAGGCCGGAAGCCCGCTCAATTGGGGATTCACCAGCCGTTCGATACGCCTCTCCGAGATGTTCGCCAGCTCCGCGATTGCTATACCCAAGAAATCCATGGCAAGCGCGACAGGCTGGCCGTGAAAGTTCCCTCCCAGCAGGAACTCTTCTGATTCCGGAAAAATGAGTGGATTATTTGTAGAAGAGTTCATCTCCGTTTTCACCACGTTCCTGGCATACATGATGGCATCCTTGCTGGCACCGTGCACCTGAGGTGAACACCGCAGCGTATAGGCATCCTGGATGCGGGAGCAGTCCTTATGGGAACTTATGATCTCGCTGCCTCTGGTGATCCGGTCCATGTTATCCGCTGCCGCGGCCTGCCCCGGGTGCGGGCGGACCTGGTGTATTCTGGAGTCGAATTCCGTCCTGCTCCCCATGAGCACCTCAAGGCTCATGGCAGCGGCTATATCGGTCATTTTAGAAAGCCTGATTGCATCAAACACCGAAAGCCCACCGATGGCGGTCATGAGCTGGGTGCCGTTCACCAGTGCAAGTCCCTCACCCGCTTCCAACTGGAGGGGCTCCATACCACACTTCTTTAAGGCCTCAAGCCCTGATATCCTTTTCCCTTTATAAAAAGCCTCCCCCTGGCCTATAAGCACAAGGCAGAGGTGCGCCAGGGGCGCCAAGTCACCGCTGGCCCCGACCGATCCTTTTGCAGGGACTACCGGAACAACCCCCCTGTTGAGTAACTCTATCAGGTGTTGAACAGTCTCCAGCCTGATTCCGGAATGCCCCCGGGCCAGATCCTTGATGCGAAGAGCCATGGTGGCCCGAACCGTCTCTTCATCCAGGATCTTGCCCACACCGGCAGCATGGCTCATGAGGATGTTTTCCTGGAGCTGCCGGGTGTCCTCCCTGGAGATGGCAACATCGCTGAGCGCCCCGAACCCCGTGGTGACGCCGTAGATAGTCTTCCCCTCCTGAACCCATTTCTCAATCAGCCTGCGGGCCCTAACGATTCGCTCTTCAGAATCCTTTGCCAATCGAACCCTTGCCCCCTCTCGCGCAATGGCCACCAGGTCATCAAGGGTCATGCCGTCCATACCAAGTACGATCGCTTTCATATCCCATAAGCCTCCTTGCCTAATGTGAGTTGTGAGTGCAGTGGTCCGCTAATAGTCACTGGTTAGCAACGCCACCAACACCAATCTCATAGACTGTGAGCAAAATAGTCTCCGTTCCGCGAGATAGTATTGTCAACCTATTGTCAACCTTCAGAAAATTTTATTGTCAACCACATGATGGATGATTGGTTCCAGGGAAGGACTAAGGTTTTCGGTTTTAATGAGTATATCGGGGTGCGCGTTTCTAAAAACTCTAAATGCTTCGTCAGCAAATCCCTGACCAATTGACTTGACGCCTTTAAAATCTAGCGTTATTTGCTTAAATTTATCAAGCCCGGCGAGTAACCTCTTGGCCTCCGATCGTGAGATACAATCTTGCTTAAAGAGTTTTACTTGTGCCCTGGTCTTCTCAAATTTATAGTCAAATTCTTCAGGAGCATACTCTGCAAACACTTCATCAAGCCTTCTCTTCGAATGCCTGCTAATGCTGAAATCTACTTGAGTCCCTTTGATGAATTTTCTTTCCTCAACAAAAACATCCTTTCTCCGGTTGTCAAAGATGAGATTTATTTTATGAGACCTGAAAGAAACAGCGTCAGACAATTTCGAAGTAAAGAACACCCCTTCTCCAGAATGTCTTTCCTGCATCGTAGTTGTTTTTCCTTTAATCAGTTCTCCGATTGCTGCATTTTCATTGGGCAGATCGAACTTAGAAAAGACTGAATAGAAAATCCCAATTCCAAAATCCCGGATAACAAAATTGAATCGGTATTGGTCAACGCTGGTATTCACAGAGCATTGCTCGGCTTCCGAGTGTTCTATGGCATTATTTAGAATTTCGGTAAATGCATAATAGGCCGTGTCCCAGGCAGTTTTCGCGAGCTGGCTCTTAAGATTGAGAAGTGTCGCTAGCTCTTGAAACACTTTATCTTCCTCAAGGCCTGCCAAAAGGTATGTCTTTGTAAATCTTCTTGCAGGCTCGATCTCGCTTTTCGCAGTAGAAGGCCGGTAAACTGCTCCCTTGGTAGTGCCTTGTTTTGTTACTCTGCCATTCTGTATTAATTCCTTCAGGTGCTTATTTACGGCCTGTCGGGATATCCCAAAAACCTCAGATAGCTCTTTACCGTTACTAGATTGTTTTGTTTCAATGTGTCGGAGGATTTTCTCTTTTGTATTCATGGCTTAATTCTATCAATTGTCAACCTATTGTCAACCAAAATTTCCTTTTATTGTCAACTCAGCAGAACGCAAGCGTGGAATTTTCGATGGGCGTAAGCCAAAAGCAGCCCTCAGAAAGGACAATTCTCGGAGTTGGCCCTTGGGCACCCTAGCCGCAGCGGTCTTTCGACGGGAAGAAAGCTAGCATAGTCAATTCAAGAATAGAAGCATGACACGCTCGATTACAGACGGTGACAATCTGGTGACATGGGCGCTAAAAGCCACAATACCAAAAGTATTTAAAGGGGGCAGGGGACATCAAATCCCCTCGCCTGAGCCTCAATAAAGGGCGAGCTTTTTCGTGCTGTAACTGGAGTTCAGTGCCTGACATTTGATCAGACAGTTTTGTGATGAGCGGCTCAAGATTGCTGTTCAATGCTGCCGTGTGCTCTTCAATTGAGTGCTTTGACTTGATGATAAATTGACTGAAATATGCAATAGATTAGGACTATCCGGAGTTGATGCAGTTAGTAATGTTGGACCCAGCCTGTATATGTTACGTATGGTAATCGTAGGCCAGGAGATTTCTGGGAGGCTTTACACTCATAGCAGAAAGGAAACATTTGGGCAATAGGTCAAAACCACAACAGAAAAACGGAGAAGCCCGATCAATAAGGCTCTTGCATAATGGTGAAAATTGGCCTGATTTGGTCTGGTGGTTATTGAAGGAATGGCGGCCAGAAAACGCCTTTTCGCCCCATGGTGGCTATCCCTTCAAAAAATTGTAGTGGTTTTGTGCTTGTCTTATTAATTTTTTCCTAAAATAACCTCACATTTTCCAACATAAGAATCAAAAAAATGTCCAGTTTTTCTGGTAGTTGATTGATTTTACTAACATTTTCAAAATTGCTATTTTTAGACTATAACTCGGTAAAGCTTTCCAATAACTTCCTTCTACTCGGGTGCCTCAGTTTTCCTAATGCTTTAGCTTCTATTTGCCTTATCCTCTCTCTGGTAACATTAAATTCTCTGCCTACCTCCTCAAGGGTATGGTCTGCCTTTTCACCAACCCCAAATCGCTTTCTCAATACCTTTTCCTCTCTGGGTGTCAGGGCAGTCATCACCCTTCTCGTCTGCTCCCTGAGGTCAGACTTGGTTGCCGCCTCAACTGGCGACATTGCCTTCTTGTCTTCTATGAAATCCCCTAAATGGCTATCCTTCTCTTCGCCAATAGGTGTTTCCAGGGAAAGGGGCTCCTTGGCTATCTTTAAAATCCTCCGAACCTTTTCCAAGGGAAATCCCATTTTCTCCGCAATCTCCTCTGGGCTTGGCTCCCTGCCATGTTCTTGAACCAGGCTTCGAGATATCTTGTTAAGCTTATTAGTTGCCTCTAGCATGTGAACCGGTATCCGGATTGTTCTTGCCTGGTCAGCAATAGCCCGTGTTATAGCCTGCCTGATCCACCATGTAGCATAGGTACCGAATTTATACCCCCTCTGGTATTCAAACTTATCTACTGCCTTCATCAAACCGATATTGCCCTCCTGTATACGATCGAGAAATTGAAGGCCTCTATGGGTATATCTTTTTGCAATGCTCACAACCAGTCTAAGGTTAGCCTTTATAAGCTCATTCTTGGCAGACTCCGCCTCTCTTAAACCCCGGTCTATTTCCCTATTGATTTTTTTCAATTCCTTGAAAGAGATGGTTGTCCTATTCTCTACCTCATCCATACCGCTCTTTATTTCCTGTATCCGTTCCGTGATGGATGAAAGCTCTTCTTTCGATAAATTCAAGGCCTTAACCTTCTCTCCACCCTCTTTAGAAGCAGACAATTCCTCCAGGCATTTTCCTAAATAGGTCAAGGATTTCCCGCCGGCATTGAGCATACAATTGGCCAACTCACTTTCCAATTCTTCCAAGCGCTTAAGGGTCTCCTTATATTTTGCGACCATCTTCTGGATATGCCCTTTTTCTAGCTTGAATGATCTCATCATCTCGAATATGGTTTGTTGCGTTTTGCCGATTGCATCATGAATTTTTTTTCTCTGAGCCTTATCGCTACAACCTTTCAATTCCTTCCAGGAAGAGCAGATTTCCTGATCGAGGGCCTTGATTCTCTTAATAAGGTTGAGCAAAAAGTCCCTCCTTTGGCCAATATGATGCAAATCATGTTCATCCTCTATATCAGGAACTATGTCCCTTACCTTTAATCTTCCTGCCTCCAAATCCCAACCTAACGCTGTTATATATTCTACGCCTATCCGACATCTAATGAGGGCATTTAGCACCTGATTCTCTCCGCTCTCAATCCTCTTCGCAAGCTCAACCTCTCCCTCTCTGCTCAGCAATGAAGCAAGGCCCATCTCCCTTAAATACATCTTAACGGGATCATATGTCTTGGTAGTGAATTCCTCCTCAATACCACCCGAGTCGCCCTTTTCCTCTTTGTCCTGCAACGCTGCCTTCTCAGACTTTTTACTTTTTTCAACCTGGCGACCTACAGGCTCACTTACTACCTCGATATTCAAATCTTCAAACATCTGCAAAAAATCATCAATCTCTTCAGATGATATTACATCATCTGAGAGATCTTCGTTTAGCTCTTGGTAGGTAATGTGGCCCTTATCCTTGCCGATATTCATTAACCGACGCAAGTTAATCTCATCACTGTTTGTTGCCATCTATGGAATCCTTCATGAGAAATAGGGTTCAGATACTAGGTCATAGCACCCTCATTAAGGGCTATTTCTATGGTTTCATTTCTTCACTAATAACATTCTGACTCGGTACTATTAGCTACTGATTGGGCAGCTTCCGCTGCACCCATTGCTTCCTTGGCCTAATATTGAGCCTCCACTAATGATGGTCTCGTAAAAAGTCGTCACTCCGGTGAAAACCGGAGTCCAGAACCTCTGTAACTAACTGAAAAGACTGGATTCCGGCTTTCGCCGGAATGACGGAAAATGGTCATTTCCGACTTTTTACGAAGTCATCACTAATGTGTTACAATAATATGCTTTTCTTGCATAACCGTATGCCTCACTTGCGCAATCGGCAGCACTATCCATATCTCCATAACTGAACGTTAAAGTATGCCACAGAAAATTAAAGCATGCAAGCAAAAGGATAGGGTAGAGCTCCTTTAGGAGTAAATGGGATGAAAAATTGAAAGCCTCCAAAAGGATATGAGAATCCCCTTGGAGGCTCGATAAAGGCCTCCAGATCCTCTCTGGTGAGCGTCCCCAGGTGGGTATGCCCTGACCTTTCAGAAATGTGAGGAAGGAGAGAAGGAAAGAGACGGTGCCTTTGAGGGTGCCGGCTTGGAGGTTGAGCCGATACTTATGGGGGAGATATCGTTCAGCGTGGTGTGTTCCCGGAAGGTTGTTATTGGAAAGCCTTTTTACCCCCTCTTCAATTATGCGAACCCTGCGGTAGTTGATGTGAGGAGCCTGAAGTGAGCGTGGATCGGGTACCCTATAAGGGATAAGATCATTGGTATATGGTGTAGGGCGGAATTCAATTGCGATCTGGTCCATCATCTGCCTCCTTTCTTAGATTCAATAGAAAAAACAGGCAGATAATGGACCGTGCCCTATGGAGAGTCAATTATCATTTTGTTACGTATAGCAGTTAGATATACGTAGCCAGCCTATCCATGTTACGTACAGTAATCGCAAGCCATGAGACTTGTGGGAGACTTGCTACTTATAGCAGTAAAATCCTCAGAACCAATTAGGGGAACTACAAGATGTTGGGGTTTCCGAATTGAAGACCGGCGCTAACTGACTTGGCCACTCTAAGGGATTTCGCAAGGACTTCCCGCCAAGGCTATAATGCATTTAATTCTGATACAAATATCACAAGATATTAATTAATCTTGGATTAGCTTCAAATAACCCGGGGTAGTTTCGCCTCTCTCCTATTCTCTACCTACCTATACCACTTTGTAAACTCCTCAGGCTTTTGCTTGATTGCCCGGTAGGTGTTCAGTTTGGCCTCGTTATCCGGATAGCCCAAGGATATGCAGATTAGCAGCTTTTTGCTCTCCTTTAGCCCCAGGAACTTCTTGATTTCCCGAGCGTAGTTGGTGACGGAGGCCTGCAGGCAACTTTCCACACCAAAGGAGTGCGCCGCCAGAATCAGATTCTGGGCAAAAAGCCCCATGTCGAAGATCGACCACTCGTTAAGCGAGCCGTCCATGAAAAGCAAGATTGCGCAGGGTCCCCCGTAGAACTCAAAGTTCATCAGGCTCAGCTTCTCCCTTTCCGTCTCTTCATCCCGCTTCACGCCGAGGGCGGCCAACCTCAGTTTCCCATGATCTCTTGAACGTGCTTCATGCTCCGGCGGCCAACCCGTGGGCCTGGGGAGGTCGGGACGGGTTTCTGCTTTTTTGCTGGCCAAATCGTAGATTATTTTACTTAAATCTTCTTTCTTTTCTCCGCAGACAACGGCCACCTCCCAGGGCTGGGTGTTGCTGAAGGATGGGCTGTTGGCTGCCACCTTCAAGATTTTATTCAGTGTCTCTTCTGGGATTGGGGTATCCTTAAAAGCCCTGATGCTGCGTCTGGTCTCGATCCCTTCGATTAAATCCATAGTTTTACCTCCTGAAAATTAATTAGCCTCTCTGGCTATCAGAATGCTAGTTATGCCCAATGTTTCTTGATATGTTTCTTGCCAGAAGTGAACTTCCGTTAATTTTAGGGTTACATATCGTGGTTGAAAGGTCAATACTGGATTGCACCGAGCGAGCAAAATTATCTCTGCAGAAGATAAATAATTCAAGATGAAATACGCAGTTGTTCATCTATGACTATTCTGTCTATTTCGGTTTCAAATAGTCAGGATCCCGAGTTTGAATATTTGCCGTTAAAACTGCAGCCCTTCAGAAGTTTTCATATGTGAATCTAAGGTCTTCATTATCTCACCCGGCCCCTCTCAGTCAGGTCGAGACAGTTCATTCCAGCCTATTTCCTTTCGCCTCCGTAAATCTATTGCATACAACATGACATCGAGTATGCGCCGCTGCGGCAGGATTATGCAGTATTTCCAATGACAATCAACGGAGATATGAGCGCTTGAGGTCGCCTCCTCGGGGCAGCCATCCGCGCCTTTCTCCTCTGCTTGAAGGAATCCGATTGACACGTCAATTGCTGGCTTTTAGAATCAATTCCGGAAATGCGTTCCCCCTGTTCTCGTGGGTACCATGGCACGCGATGAGCAGGGAAGATTGTACTATTCTGGCTTCAGATGGGGAATTCCCGCGAACACCTTGAAGGGGTAAGAAACGCACAGAGGTGATAGGCATGAGCAAGGAAACCTTCCGGTTTGAGATAGGCAAGATCGAATGTACTGCTGTCAGTGACGGCACGTTCACGTACGCACCTCCAATCTTCCCTCCTCCTGCTATCCTTCTATTCGCCAATGCGCCAACTGAACCTCTTGAGCAGGCACTGGTGGAACACAACCTGCAGCCAGAACAATGGGTCGAGTGGACAAGTCCGTACATCTGTCTGGTGGTTAACACGGGTGACCATTTGGTGCTGGTGGATACGGGTGCAGGTGATCTTGCACCAACAACAGGCAAACTCCTTCAGAACCTTAAGGCCGGGGGGATCGCGCCGGTGGACATTGACACGGTCATTCTCACCCACGGGCACCGAAAGAATGTTCTTGACTTTACAAATCCAGCCCGGTATTAATTGTGCTGAACTCATTTTCTGTATCATTCCCTAGCCTAAGGCACTATGCATTACCTCTTCAAAGAACCCATAAAGATCTTCAAATAAGTATTTACTAACGGACCAAGCAATGGATAAGGTTATTGATCTGAGAAGCGACACGGTAACCAAGCCTACCCTCGAGATGCGTGATGCCATGAAAAATGCCGTTGTCGGAGACGACATTTTGAGGGATGATATAACGGTGATTAGACTTGAAGAGCTTGCTGCAGAGGTGCTTGGAAAGGAAGATGCTATTTTTACCGTTTCAGGCACCATGAGCAATGAGATTGCTGTTATGATATATACGAGGCCAGGAGATGAGATTATCGTTTTTTCTGATTCCCATATTTATAACCTTGAAACAGGAGCTCTCGCAGCTATTTCCGGTGTGCAGGTTAGACCGATCGAGAGCGATAGTGGAATCTATGACACGAAACTATTAAAAGAAGCTATTATGCCTGAAGGTGTCCAGAGGCCGAGGACATCCCTCATCTGTCTTGAAAATAGTTTTCATCTTAACCGCGGCCTTGCTGTTAAACGGAGTGATTATGAGGAAACAGTGAAAGTTGCCCAAGAAAAGAATATACCGTTATTCATGGATGGTGCGCGCATTTTCAACTCAGCTGTTGCACTGAATGTGGATGTGAAGGATCTCCTTGATTGTTGCGACTCTGTTTCCTTCTGTCTCAGCAAGGGTCTTGCAGCCCCCATAGGCTCTATCCTTGCTGGGAAGAAAGATTTCATATATGAAGCACGGAGGGTTAAACAGAGGCTGGGAGGTGGATGGAGGCAGGCTGGAGTTATAGCAGCGCCATCAATTATAGCACTGACGAAAATGGTAAAAAGGCTGCCTGAAGATCATGAAAATGCCGAAAGAATACGAATCGGTCTTGAAGAAATGGGTATCACCGTAGACAGGGGTGGTGTTATGACAAATATAGTAAATGCAGATCTTTCTCCCTTGGGGCTTGATGCACCATCCATTGCAGGAAGGCTAAGTCAGTTGGATATCAAAGTTAAGGTGTGTTCAGAAAGCACCCTACGTCTTGTTACCCATAATGATATCAGTCAGCAGGATGTTGCTTTTGTCCTTGAGAACATGGGGGAGATTGTTTCCCGCAATCATAAAAAAACAGGGCTATCTCCTTGAGTCAACTAAGTACAAGATTTAGTATCCCAGGGCACGGAGGAGTATCCAAAGACCCTGGAAGAACTTGAATGTCAGTTTGCAACGGAGGCGGCATGCGTTCAGTACTTGTATGCCGTGCGGTAGGCTCAAGGGTTTGCATGCCCGCCATGCGGGGCGGGGAAGGTGTGGTTCACCGGCAGAGGACCTTGCAAATGTGCAGCCTGTGCGTATCAGGTTTCGGTAAAGGCCGGAACGATCTTTGAAAGTTGCCGACTGCCCGTGACGATGTACGTTCGGGCAATCTGGTGAGTGACCAGCCAAAAGAATGGCGCCAATGCGAAGGGGTTGCAGCGGATTTTGGGGTTGGGTAGTTTCGAGACGGCGTGGACGTGGCTGCAGAAGGTGCTGTGTGCGATGGTGCGGCCCACAAGAGATCGACTCACGGGCATCGGTTAAGTTGATGAAACATACCTTGGCGGTGAGAAACCTGCTAAACGCGGTTGTGGGGCTGAAGGGAAGGCATTGGTTATGATAGCGGCGCAGGTAAAGGCTAGGGCAGTGGACGTATTCGGTTGCAAAGGCTAGCGGATGCTTCGAGCGGCAGGTTGGAGCCAGTCGTTCAACAGGCAGTGGTAGCGGGCAGTATTGTGCGCACTGATCGATGAAACGGATGCAATCGATTGAAAGCCCTTCGCTATGCTCATGAAGTGGTGCGGAATAAGGCGGATGTCGGAGAGAATCTTCTGCCGCGCTGCAACAGAGTAGCCGGACTGCTGAAGCGATGGTTGGTGGGTACTCATCAGGGAGCACTCAGCCATGATCATCTCGAGCATTACCTCCTGAATATACGTTCAGGTTCAACCGGCGCACATCCCGCTACCGGGGCAGGCTGTTTTACCGGCTTATTCAACAGGCGGTGGCTATTGACCTATTGCGATACTCAGATCTTGGCAAGCACAGGAGGGGACCAAAGCTCAAAACGCAACATATAGGGGATAGTTGAGTCAAGGCGAGATCCCTATAAAAATACAAAAAAGGAGGTATTAGATCATGAAACCAGTGAAACCAACTCAACTCATTATCAAGCTCGTTGTGGGCATAGTTCTGGGAATTATTATCGGGACCTATGCCGGTGAATGGGTAGGGACAAAATGGCTCATGTATGTTGCTGTATTTGGAAAAGATATCTTGAAGGACCTCATTCAGTTTTTCCTTCCATTGATTATGGTTACCTTTCTCGCCGTGGGGATAGCTGATCTTGGAAAGAGAGCGGGTAAAATGCTGAACTTTACGGTGGGCCTTTCCTACACCTATACCGTTGTTGCATGTGTTTTAGGGGCTATTGTAATTGTTATTTTTTTCAAAGCTTTTCCCTCGATTACCGAAGTGGCAATGGGTAAGATAGTGCCACGGAAGCTCCCACCCAATATAGTAAATATCAAGATTCCCTATCCCTTTTCAGCATCACTCATAACCTCGATCGTCCTTGGATTCGTTCTGGGTATAGGCATGACGTGGGTAAAGTCGGATAATCTGTTAAAAATTACGCAGGAGGGTAGAGAAATATCCTCCGAGATGATTAGAAGAGTTATTATCCCCATAATTCCTTTTTATGTCGGATGTGTGTTTGCAACGATTTCCTATAAAGGGGACATCTGGCCGAAAATGGTTGTATTTGGGTATATGCTGGTTATTATCGTGTTGTTACAGTGGGCATGGCTTTTCATTCAGTACTCCATTGCAGGTGGCTATGCAAAGCGCAACCCTTACCCAGTATTTAAGACCATGTTCCCAGCATATCTCACAGCCTGGGGAACCACCTCAAGTGCTGTTACCATGCCTATTTCTCTGGCAAGAGGAAAAACAATACCTGATATGAGGGAGGATATAGCGGATTTTGTTTTTCCGATGTGTTCCCAGACTCATCTGTCAGGATCTGCAATGACCATCACCATCAGCGCAATTACGGTATCATTGCTGACATACGCTAAAATGCCAGGTCTGGCTTCATTAATCCTTTTCATATTAATTCTTAGTGTTATAGAGGTTGGCGCTGTTGGAGTTCCTGGTGGGTCTATCATGGCAGCATGGCCGGTTCTAACAGGTGTGCTCGGATTCGGTGAAGAGGCAATGGCACTAATGTTCGCCCTTTTTCTGATACAGGATTCTTTTGGGACTGCTGCGAATATAACAGGAGATGCTTCCATAGCGATGATCGTCAATAAGAAATTTGGCGAAGCAGCTGCCGCCAGTTAATCTCGGTGGCGCTCCGTTAGGCAGTTCATAGAACAAAAAGGGTGAGGAGGATGGACCTCTTCACCCTTTCTTCGTGTAAACGCACCTTGTACAGTCTACGAGGAATTATCAGGTCTTGACATTTGACACTATTTCTGTAACAAGATCCCGTAAAGCGTTATCGTCTGTCATCTCCGTCTCCAGCCTTGCAGAGGACTTGCTCACCGCACTGTAGTGCATACCTCCGAACAAGGTACCAATCTCCTGATTGCCAAGCCCTGAATAGCGTTTAATGTCATAGATTGCCACTTTCTTTGCGGTGTTTCTGCCGCCCCCTTTGCCTTTACCGAAAACTGCTTTGAGCAGAAATCGGTAAAAAAATCGTGTCGTGCAGTCGGAAGCTTAGAGGAGCAAGAGCCAAGAGCAGAGTCGACCCCATCTTTATTGGCGGCATACCTAAGCTCAAGAGAGGGCACTAGAATGGTTGACGCTGCTGACTGGGAATCTTCAAAAGAGCAGCCAGTATGATTGCGCAGATTGCAAGAACGATCCCATTGGCGTAGAAAGGGGCCTTTGAGCCAATTGCCTCATAGAGCCATCCCCCAACCAGAGGCCCCAAGGTAGCTCCCAGCCCTGCTGCCATAGCATACATGCCGTAAGCGCGACCACGTTGATCACCCCCGGTCAGATCAGCCACGAGTGCTTCCTCGGCTGGGTCTCCAGCGGCATAACAGAGCGCCTGAAATGCCCATACCGCTGCCAACCCCAGCAGGCTTCCGATGTGAGGTATACAAAAGGAACTGGAAGCCGCAGCGATCAGACCCAGCACCATCAATGGTTTCCGGCCAAATCGGTCAGCCAGTGCCCCTAACCGGCTGGGGAGAACCGCCCAGATAAGCGCAGCGGGTAAGTACGCTGTACCCAGGCTCGCCACGTCCGTGGTCAGCTTTTCCTGCAAGAATATCATCAAGACTGGCGTGATCATCGCCCATGATGCACCGGTGACTGCTGTCACGAGCAGCAATAGTATCCAGGGGCGAGACCGCGGGAGTGGCGGACGCTCGGCATGTGTGCTGAAGGCTGGATTAGTTTCGGGTACATGCAGCAGTGCGAGGAGTGCCCCGATCAGACATGTAGTAGCGTAACCGAGAAACAACGGACGCCAGCCGTTGTTGATGCCCACTGCGGAGAGCACGCCAAAACCGATAAAGGTACCAATGATCGCGCCTCGGTATGAGGCTTGGGGCATACTGCCAAAGGAGCGACCTCGGTCATTTGTCTCGGCCGCATCGGCAGTGATAGCCTGCACCGAGAGCCATAGAAGGGCATAGGCTGTTCCCTCACAGGCCCGCGCCAGAGTAATGTGCCACAACTGGACGGAAAAGGCTATAATGAACATGGTAACGGCATAGCCTGAAAGTCCGAGAATCAGAAATGGACGTCGCCCGAAACGGTCGAGGGCCGTTCCCACAATTGGCCGAATGAGAACGGTCATGAGGGAAAAGACCGAAAAAAAGAGACCTATCTGAACCGCATCTGCTCCGATTCGCTTACCATAGATGGGGAGGGCGAACAAAAGAATCCCGAAGGGAAGGGACACGAGCAATAGGGAACGTCGTAAAGAAGAGAGTGTTTCCACCGGGGTGTTTCAAACAGATATTAGATGATTGGAGCATGGAATTAAAACTGATACAACGACAAAAGGCTTGTCAAGTCAAGGAAAATCGGCCTTTAGCTTAACCTCAGGATCAGCAGATTTGCAGTGCTAGTGGGCACCCTGCCTTTGATTCCTGCGATCTTCTGCGTTTGGAAATCAAGGCTCCGAATGTCAACGCGCCAAACAGGGAATTGAAGATGCCATCTGCGAGCAGCTACCTCTACTGAATTTGTCGATTTGCGCTGGAAGTCTAGGTCGATACCATCTCATGGCTTGAGGCTTTGGTATCTTTATCATACATCCGGTTTTTCTATATTGAATGTCGTGGCAAGTTGTGTTGCCAGTTTGCTTATGTTGTGAGTATTTGGTTCCATATGATTCCAGAAAGAGAGGAAAGATCCTTATAATTCTTCTAATTCTCTTTGATTTTTTTCCTTTGTGTAATATTGTTTTGATAAGTGAGGCGTACGCCTTTAAACAGGTACCTCGCTTTTGATATGGCAAGCTTCTCTATTCCGGATCCTTCGTATAAGGGCACCTACGTGCCTTATGCGACATCAGAATGCCCAAAAGAAATAGACAGATCTCCACCCTGACCCTGTAGCCTCTTAAGCGCTATTTCATCCCTGGATGAACCAAGCAAGGTATGACTGAATGCTAGAATTATGTTGCGAGTTTTCCTTACAATTTTGTAGGAATCCTTATAACCCATTGGCATTACAATGAATTCTCGTTTCCCACGCTCAGAATGAAAACCTCCGTGTTTTTGATGGGTTAGGGACACTCGCAACATAAGGCAAGGTACACGAAGCTTCTTATTGGGGAATTAAGATGCCTTGAGGGCGTGGCAGCACGGCAACGAAGTTGTGAGCATATTAAGGCCCCTTTCGTACCAACTCGTTAGAATTGTATTGAAAAATTCCCTTTTTCCCTATATTCTTTTCTCGGTGAAAACGCTGAACTTCTATCCTATTCCTTCTACTCTTGTTCAGTACGAATTGAGTTACGCTTCTCACGGACCTCATTGCGGACCTGATCAAGCAGCACCGTCGCAAGAACTCACTCAGGGCAGCGCTCAAATTCAACGCCAAATTCTCATTCGCCGAAAAAATTCTTCGTCGGATAATCAAGGGTCGTTTGGAGATTTCACAACCTTCTCTTAGCCGAAGTTCAATATATAGAAGTTTGTAGTTAAGTCAGGTAGCCTAAGGAGGGAGAATAGAAATCTGTGCTTCCAGACTTACCAAGCCTCAAACAAGATATCGAGCAAGCCCTTTATCGCTATTTTCAAACCCAATTGAATTTGCGGCTTGGATTTTTCGGTGAAGTGCCGAAATACATAATTCATGAATGTGACCGCACGCGGACTCTGCGAGCAGATGGTACAATTGACGAATCAAAGCTTAAACAAGCCTCGGCGGAGTTGTCGTTGAAATCAGGCGAAATTCCCGAACTCACAATCAAAGAGCGAAAAGCTAAGCTCAACGACATGGCTGACCAGATGGCTGGCCAAATAAGTAAGCAACTGTTCGGCACCTTAAACGAAGTGCTCGAAAAGGCAGGGCAAGTTACGGACCAGAAAGGGAAGCCTCTAGATGCTGAGGCTGTATTTACCGTTCTAGAGACCATAGAACTCGATTTCGATGAGACCGGGAAGCACAAAAATCTTTCGATTGTTGTCCCACCAGCACTGGCTCCAAAAGCGAAAAAGGTCTTCGAACAAATAGAGTCGGACCCTATACTCCAAAAGCGGCATGAGGAAATCATGATTAGGAAGAGGATGGAGTGGCGTGCTAGAGAAGCTTCTAGAAAATTGGTTGGATAGCGCAAGCGAACGTAGCTATCAGCCTGTATTCGTACAATTGCTATCCGCCCAAGGATATAGAGTTGTGCATAGCACACGGCATACTGCCCTTGAATACGGCAAAGATGTGCTCGCGATTGACGCAAAGGGCAATGGGTGCGCTTTCCAACTAAAGAGCCATCGTCGTGGAAAACTGGGTTTAACCCAGTTTCGTGACGACATTCAGCCGCAACTCGTTCAGCTAATGACCCAGCCAGTTGTCTTCCCGGGCTTTCCGGTTAGGCCGCACAGGGCCTACTTGGTAAGCAATGGCTACTATGATGAAGAAGTCCAGCGAGCAATTGATGACCTGAATCGGATGCCTTACCCGTCTAAGGTCTCACTTCTTTCTCGGGGCGACTTGCTTGCGTGGTGCAAGAAGTTCGGCGCCTCTCTTTGGCCAAGCGAGCTTGATGACTCTCGACTATTACTTGAACTTTTTTTGTCCGACCCGAGAGATGTCCTACCCGCAAAAAAACTCTCTCAGCTTATCGGCAAGATTCTGGCTTTAGAATCGAGTGAGGCAAAGCTCTCAAGTAAACCTGCATATTACCGTTCAGCAACAAGTGGGGCACTATTAACGGGTATCGCCACTGCGGGTTTTGCGGAGGCAGAGAATCATTTTGCCGTGGCTTCAGCATGGACACTTTTAGCGGTCAGTCTTATAGCAGCGGGAGAGAAGCGCCAATACAAGATAGATGGTGCATCATTGAAGACGCTGCAATTAGCTGAGACAGCCATTGCCGATGCTCTCTCGCAATTATGGAACGAGGTCACGGAACGAAAGCACCTCATCGAAGGAAATGCCCTTTCGGACCATGAAGTGTATGGGTGGCGATGCACGACACTTTTAGGTTTGCTCAGCTGCCTTGCCCTATTAGATGAAACATCTTTGTGCTTGACGGAGGAAGCTCGACTGGAACTGAAACAGTGGTTAATTCAGCCTCACAAGAATATCGATTTGTGGGGAGAAGGTGCAATAGCGAGCTTAGTACCTTGGCTCGTGTGGCTACGAAAACATGACGCGACCATTCGGCCTGACTTTGAAATAGCGCGCCTTGCCAAAGCTGTAATAGCTCGGAGCCAACATAAGAGCACGTCCCCACTAGCAAATCCGTACTATAGTTATGAGGAGATCGTCCGGTTCTACTTGCGTTTGGCCAAGGATGGAGAAATCAGCTCCGTCGGCGAAGAGGCGGCTGCAGGAAGCAGTTTCACGGCGGAACCTTTGATCCATCTACTTGTACGCACTAATCTTAAGCAGACGTGCAGGGCTCTGTGGCCTGATTTCACAAGAATCTCACATCGGGTTTGTCTGCCTGACAAGAAATGGGAGTATTGCACTCTCAATATTACATCTGGCGCCGACCAAACCAAAATTTACCCATCGACATACAATTGGGCTGACCTAAAGGCCGAAGCGATTCAGCCTAGAAATGCGACGATTCCTTTGGAGCTATCCGCAAGGCCGTGGCTTCTGGCACTCTGGTGGCAGGTTGCCCCTTACCGTTATACGAGTGATTCCAGCCATGCTTTTGTAGAAAAAGCATTCCCCCGATGGGGTACGTGACAGGCTGCCAATGCAGAATCGGTGGATACGCAACTACAGATTGAGGCTGGAGAACATGGCAAGGAGCAGGAAATTAAGGTATCAGATATACAAAAAGGACAAAAGATGAGGGAAAAATGTCCATTTGACTAACAAACCAATCCAGCCGATCGCTTGCAGCGCCAGCTGATTTCGGTTTCAAATAGCCAGGGCCACAAGTTTGAATATCTGCTATTTATCTCCCGTCCGTGACGCTTAGGAAATACTTCGATATGTTCTTGGTATCTCGTGGGAGATGGGAGGTTACGGGAAGAAGTGCACGAACGTGCCCGCCCGCATTGAAAACCCCCACGGCGGGTTACCGCGGGGGTCTGAAGACATTATGAAGGCCAAGGGGACTTTCATATAGATCCTAGATTAAAGGGAGAGCATTGGGCTGTCAAGCCAAAAATCTTGAGTAAGTGGGTCGGAGTAGAGCTGGGCCGTGAAGGATGGGCTCAAATACATAATTCAATTACTTTTGAAGTTTATGATGGTTCTGATTGGCGATATGTTCCTCTCTGCTTAACGCATACCCAATAACCGGTTGCGTTAGCCCAAGTTGCCTCGCCCACTCCATTAATCCATACCCAAGCGCTGTAACCGCACGGTAGCACAATAATCCCAATGCACGAGCCTTCACCTTTTCTTTGCTCTTAGAATAGATATCTTCTGTTCCTATACTAAATAGTTTACATACCCGATCTTCAACCGTCTTTCGATCGTGAATCGGGGGCAACCCTTTTTCAAGGACATTTTAACAGTAATGCTATATCTAAGGTCAGAAACGAGCATGGCGAGGTCATTGCGCATTGAATATCAGGGAGCTTAATACCCATATAACCTCCTATGCCATGACTGGCCCTGAGGTGACTCAGTCCAGCAGAAGATTCAAGCAGCTCATTGGCACCGACAAGGGACTCAAAGACATCTTGATTGCGATTATCAAAAAGCCCGATCTTGTTGAAAGTTGCGACCTGACCCCTTTTTCCCCGCACGTCATTCCAAGGAATGGCACGAGGATTGCTGCTCTTAAAGCTATGCCGATCTAATGAGTTTTAGGTTTGACAAATCGTGATTATTAATAGTAAGCAGCACAAACAGTATATCCAAAGCACGTAGAAAAAATTTATGGATATGAATAGGGTCGATACCCTCCTCAGATATATACTTTTAGTCGCTGGCCAGGAAGACCCAGGCAATAGAGAACTTGGCCCCATTCATTTAGTTAAATACGTCTATTTAGCTGACTTAGCCCACTCCCAATGGCATAAAGGTCCAACCTATACCAATGTTCCTTGGATATTCCATCGTTTTGGTCCCTGGTCTACTGAAGTATATAAAAGAATTGAACCTGTTGTGCGGGAACTCGATGCCTCAGAAAGAAGGATAAGTAGTCCCAAGTATGAAGATGACTTCTTTCGCTGGGAATTAGTAGATGATGAATTATTCGAGGAATTGGATAGGCAACTCCCTTTTGAGATTGCCCTTACCCTTAAAAAAGCTGTTCATGAATTTGGGGATGATACATCAGCATTACTTCATTATGTCTATGCGACAGATCCGATGCTTAGAGCTGCACCCGGAGAACAGCTTTCTTTTGAGCCCTATCCAGAAGATGAAGAGGATACTAGGGAGATCCGAGCCTCCACAAAAGATCAGAGATTAAGCAAAACAGCGAGAAGCCGTCTCAAGGAAAAAATGGAAGCGATGCTGTCAAAGAAATTAGCCAAAAAAAAGAAGCCTTCTGTTTATACCGCGCCTAGATATGATCAAGTGTTCTTTGAGGGGCAAAAATGGCTAGATGAAATAGCTGGTGAGCCGATAGAATCCCAAGAGGGCCAGCTATCATTTTCTAAAGAAATATGGAAATCGCCGTCTAGGACTGAATCTGATGTATCCTGATGATTCCATCCAAGCATACGTTAAGAAATGGTGGCTCATTGATGAATCTAAGGATATTAAAAGAGGTCGATTAATAAAGGCCTTTGTTCCTCATGTCGATCAAATTCCCATGACTCTCAACCCGATTGGAAGAACCGACCCAACTGATCACTCCAAAGCTAATTATACTTTAGAAGCCCTGAGAATTGATAAGCCATCCCGGACATATGTACTTCCGGTTGCTGCACTCCCAGACTTTGAAGGAGAAGTGAGAACAGTCTATCGTGCAAAAAGGCGCCCGGTCTTAATAATAAGCATTGGCGGTCCAGATATTCCTAAAGAATTGAGACATGGAAAACCAAGATGGCAGACTGCCCCAACTATATTAGTGGCACCCTATTATGGCGCTGATAAAGGGGGAAAACGGTCTGGCTTTAGAGAGGAATTTATTGATAGGATAAAAAGATGCGAATACCCTCATTACATTTGGGATATACTCCCCTTGCCTGGTGATGTTGGCGAGTCTATTCTAAGGCTTGACCATATTCAGCCAATAGGGCGGCATTATGAAACCTATGAATGGACACAACACTGCTTAAGCGAGGAAGCAATGCTAATTCTCAATGAATGGCTTCATTGGTTTCTAGAAGATGATCTGCCTGCCGATAGCACTCTTTTTGATTTCAGGGAGGAATTGATAAAACGCGATCTTTAGTTCACTGCAAATCATAACAATTCTTGTGACCACCACACCCAAAGAACTCCAATCGAAACCTAGCAAAACCAAAAGTTCAAAAAGCCCCGAAATCTGCAATAGAAAAGGGGAAGCCTTTACTATTAAGGCCTTCCCCGTCTCCTGAAATCGGCTATGAAAGTGACTCGGAATCCTCCGGGTCTCGCGTCTATGTAGGTTGGGTGCCAACCTCCGGCACCAGAACAGGCCAGCGGCAACAAAAGGAAAGCTATCCTTGTTAAGAGGCATAAAATATCCTCAGGGGAGTTGTCCATTCGAGTTCGAGTCTGAATCTTGCGCGGAGTTGCATGTACGAAAAGCGTATAACAACATCTTGGCTACATCTATGATGTCAGATCGTGGCAAGATCACAGATTTAGTTTTTTGATAACAAGTATTGTTTCAATTGTAGTAAGTTGTTTTGGAACCAATGTTCCCCTCTTATTGACGGGGCTGATGTTGATGCTGCGGGTGTGATTAAAGGCCATGATGAGATAGGGAGGGTTGTGACTGGGAAGGTAGATTTTTAGCAAAAAAATGGCGGGCCAAGATAATGACCCGCCTTGCCATTTATTTAAAAGGAATGGCTACTTTTTCCGGACAGCTATTCGTCTTGTTCCGGAAATGTTTTTTACAGACCCGCTGAGGCCTTTATTCCTCATGGCCTTTGCCGCATCTTTCATTAGCGGTTGTGGAACTTGGAGGACTCGGTTGGGCCTGCCGCTAGCCTTCAGCCTGCTGGCAGCTTTATCCAGATTTTGGCGATTGCGCTCAACTTCTGTTGCCGTCTTGCTTGTAGCAGAATCAAGCCTTCTACCACCTTTAATTGGGACTTCAATTTTGCCTGGTGCATTGGCCTTGGCTCGCTTGTGGCTTATAGTTTCCGACATATTGGTTTTCACCTCCTCCCCACCGGCAGGATTTGAAAAAGCAGCCGACGGGAAGAGTAGTAATGTTCTTACAATTTTTTTCTTGACATGATACTCCCCATCAAGATATGTGAGAACCTACACAATCAAACAAGAGCCCATCGGGCTTTTTCAACCGGAGCCCTGACCGCCTCAAACGGTCAGGGCTTTTATATTGGCGAATTATACCACCATATATTGGTGGAGTCAAATCATTATTTCCCACAAATTGTGTTAGAGGGCGTAAATTTACAAAATTGTGGCTTTTCAATAAGCTCCATAAATCTCCTATCATATCCAATGCTTTATAGAGGCGCATATCCCGGCAAGTGATCAAAGGTTTTGACAAGTCCGATTTTCGTGAGGTACTCTCAATATATCGCAAATCGACGCTAAACAGAGATAAGGCAAGAGGTTTAAGTTTGAGTGCTTAGGATAGGCGTTTTCCAGTTTTTTAGCGTAATACTTCAATAGGTGGGAAATTTTCCATCTAATATTAATGATGACGAATCATTAAATTGTTAACTTCTTGCAAGGAGGGAACAATTATGACCAATCAAAAGGCAAAGGAGCTAGAGGAAATAGCCAGCAACACAAACCTCAAAGATTCAGTTCGAATTGAAGCATGTAAGCAGCTCGGAAATCTGGGCTCAGATGGAGCCGAATCTTTAGGCCGTATTGCGAAAAATACGAACCTTAAAGACGAAGTCCGCATGGCAGCCCTCAAAGGCCTCGGTAAAAAGGACTAATGCGAAGTCAATTTATAATAATGCAAAGTTCCTTATTTGTGGTCGCTTCTGTCACATAACCCGCTGCTCCAGAGGACGGCAAACACCTCGCCGCCTTTGAGCAGCCCGTTAGCATCCCAGGAAATGAGGAAAAAATGGTAACTTCAATAAGCGCTGATAGAATTGATGAATTGGTAACCAGCTCTATCAAACAGTTATGTTATAAAGATCGACATCTGCTGAAACATGACCTTAACGAGTGCTCAATTAACCATAGACTGGCGTGCCATCTTCAGAATCATTTTCCAGATTGGGATGTCGATTGCGAGTATAACAAAAATGCTGATAAAATTAAGGAGCTTGATCTTCCAAAAGACAAAGTTGATTGGAATGATACCGAGGCAAAGTCTGTTTTTCCAGATGTTATTGTCCACAAACGAGGCGGGGAAGGACCAAATTTGCTCGTTATCGAAGTCAAGAAGAGTACTAATAAATTAGATCGAAAATATGATTATAACAAGCTTAAAGCGTATGGAGATACTTTAAAATATTCATGTGCTCTTTTCTTAGAAATTGGCACAAAAGGAAGATGGGGTACTTGGGATTTAGACTGGATAAAAAGAAATGATTTTGAAGTATGATGCTAACAAGGCTAATTCAGCCGACGCAATAAAACCGCGCGGCTGAGCTCATCCGTCAGGCTGAAGAATACAATATGAAAACTGTGCATGTGCATCCATGGGGTGGAGTCTTAAAGGTCAAATATTCAAGTTCTGCCATTATCTTTCTTCAAGAACTTGAGATATTAGAATATTTAATTTTTTATTTACTTGTTTCAGACAGAGTATTCTATGCCCGTTATGAAAATTTCCGTGAGGAAAGCTTAGATTACATAAAATCCTTGGGACCAAAATTTAAAGAGACCTTTGATCAAATCGTTGTTAGCAAGGCAGACAGATTGCTTTTTAGAAGCAAGACTTATGAAAACTTGCTTAGCCAAATGGCTTACAGCAGATCAGTCGATAATTTCATTTTATATCTAAAGAATATCCTGGCTGAAATAATTGAAGTTAAACCTCAATTGCTTAAATCAGGCGAGAAAGAAAGACTAGATTACATTCTCAACTTCGACGATATAGTTGAATTAAGAAGGGCTCTTGCAGATAAAAAAATTGAAAGCCTATTTTATAGTGGGTTCAAAGATATTTTTGAATTTTATGAATCAAGAATAGGCATAAAACTTAGTGACAAAACTGACGATATAGAGAAATTTATTCTAATGACCAAAATTAGAAATCTAATTGTTCACAATGGAGGAAAGATTAATTCTGAGTTTAAAAAAGCCTTTCCCAAATACCCATTTGAGGTTGGTGAGTCGCTAAAACTTAGCTTCAAAGAAATTCTGGAGGATAATTATTTTATTCTTAGATCTGTTGATTCAATCGATAGTAAAATTACAGGTAAGTTTGGGCTGAGTTTAGTTCCTGTAAAAAATAGCAATTGACCCTTAATAAATATAGCCTAGCCATGCCCTTCAACTCCGACTGGCTTTTCGCTGCGCTCAAGCCACGGTCGGGGGGAGTTGGCCTGGCAGTCTAGCGGGTGAAGTCGGACAGGTATTTCGCTGCGCTCTATACCTAGCACTTACCCGGAGCGTCATGTATTCATATATCTCCAACGTATTCAACGTTATTTTGAATGGAGATAGTCTCAATATATCGCAAATCAACGCTAAACTGAGATGAGACAAGAGGTTTAAGTTTGAGTGCTCAGGATCGGCCTTTTCCAGTTTTTTTGCATAATACTTCAATAGGTGGAAACCTTTCAATCCAATATTAATGTTAGACGGCGTTTTTGAGGCAGGTGGTCATGGAACTGTTGATTGCTCTTGTTGGCATCTTCCTCGCCATCGTTTTCTGGCTAGCCTCCCCGAAATCACTTCGACGGAGGCTCGGGGAGTACTTCAGCGGGCTGTTCAGGAGGCATCCAGCAGTAACGGCCGAGGCCTATATCGACGTGTTCGATGGGCGCGTGGAGATTCTCACCGACGAACTGCTGTCGCACCCTGCAGATGCTGCCCGCAAGAAAGAGTTTTACGAAATTGCGCCCCTCGACTGGGATATAATCGCCGCTCACGCGGATGTCGAGCGCGACCAGCAGGCTGATGTGATTGAGGAGCTCACCAAGCCCGTGGATTCTCTTCGCTTTGTTTGCATCCACGGAGAGTCAGGTTCCGGAAAATCGACCTTGGCGTGGCGTGTTGCGGCACAACTCCACAAGGTGCATCGCATGCTTGTCATCCGCGTGAAAGACAAGGAGGAACCGGAGGTATGGTATCGGATGACCGAGTTCTGCAGAAGGTTGCGTCGCCCTGTCTGCGTGCTCGCGGACGACCTTTTCCGGCACCCTGAAGTCTGCCAAGCGCTCCGAGAATTGAATCCTTGGTTGCCACTCGCCATCTTGGCGACGTCTCAAACAAACGAGTACCCTCCTGGACGACTCAAGGGCCAGATAGTCTCCATACATTTGGGACCACCCAGTTTTGAGGAGAAGAAGCGTGTGCTCCATCGTTTGGATCAAGATCTCGAGGACCTGACTCCAGATCAGTTGACCCGATTGAGAGCGGCTAATGAGTTCCTCGTCTTAATGGCGGAGTTAACTTTTGGGAAGGGATTCCAGGATGTCGTCCAAGACTCCTTGGACAATCTCTTGAGACGGTACGAGCAAATGTACCATGCATACGAATACCTCTGTTTTGCGTATAGCTACGGCGTTGCGACACCAGCATCTCTGCTTGAGCGTCTAGACGCAGAGGGGAGGTTCCACGATCTGCCCAACCGGGAAGGTGCGCAGGGGCTAGTTTTCTGCGACGAAAAGCGCCAAGAGCTGTTGCGCCCTGGCCATCAAAGACGTGCCGAGACGGCCCAGAGGCTTTTCGAAAGGCATCGGTCTTCCGCGACTGTACTCCGCGAACTAATGAGCGTAGTTGAGGTTTCCAGTCCGTTAGAGAGGGGATTCTTCGCGCGTCTTCTTCGAACCTTGGCATCCAGGAAGTCTGAAGCCCTCGATAAAGCGTTACCTCACATCGAAGGAATGGTTGCGCAGTGCGTGCAGCATGCTGAAAGAATCAGCGAGCTGACCATCTGGCAAGCCTTCTATTTCGCACTTGAGCGTTCTGATGAGGCTGATCGGTGTGTAGATTATGCACTGGCGCTGGAGCCGATCAGTTCAGACGACTGCAATCTGCTGCTTCGCTTATACCGCAAGCGTGGTCGTGAACGTGAGGCGCTTCCTATCCTGGATCGCTGGACCCAGAGTCATCCTGAATTGGGTGGCAGTCGACCTGCCTACCTCGGACTAGTTGAACGGTATAGCAGTGAAAGAGACCAAGCAAGAGTGATCCACGACACCAGCGCCTGGCTGGCCTCGCACCCCGATGACAACTATGTGCGAAGGGCCTACCTCGGTTTGGTGGAGCGGAAGGGCACGCCCGGGCAGACCGAGCGCGTCCTGAAAGAGACCAGCGCCTGGCTGGCCTCGCACCCCGATGACAGCTCTGTGCGAACGGCCTACCTCGGACTAGTTGAACGGTATAGCAGTGAAAGAGACCAAGCAAGGGTGATCCACGACACCAGCGCCTGGCTGG
>Ga0307378_10000078_pt1 | contig 177525 bp, 140 predicted proteins | sample UN1MG_FD_202238 | JGI IMG/M metagenome (GOLD analysis project Ga0307378, IMG submission 202238) | Soil microbial communities from Risofladan, Vaasa, Finland - UN-1 | ecosystem: Environmental > Terrestrial > Soil > Coastal area > Acid sulfate soil | place: Finland: Risofladan, Vaasa... | reverse complement strand
ACCAGGAGGGAATCTGATGGATGTATGGACAACTCTCCGTTTCGCTCTGGGTTGCCCACGTGTCCACAGCCCCTATATGGCTTCGGCACCTCACCACCGGCAACCGGAAATACTTCCTAAATGTAAAACGAGAGATTAAGTCAAGAGCTCGATGAACAGGTTTGACGAAACAGGTGGATCGGATAGAATCCGCATACAGGCAGGTTTGTGGTCACAGATGGCTACAAACACATAGTTGGGCGGCACATTTCAGGCACAGATATATGTGCCTTATGATTTCCTTTCTGACTTGGAGGAGATAGGATGTTTGGTTTAGATAATCTGGAAATCCTGTTTGTTGTTTGGGCGTTTTTCTTTCAGATCGTCCATATCGTCCATTTTGCACTGCGCAAACGGTTCTTCGAGAGTTACACCATGAAGGTTGGATGGATTGTATACGCGTTAAGCATCCCAGCCGTCGTGATCAGTATCGTTCTGCTGCTCGGTGGGAAATCCTGGTCGTTTTGGCTGGGTGGTTTTCTTTTTCTTGTCTTTGCGGCCTATGGCTATCGGGTTGATTACGTAAAGAAAATTCAATGGCGTAACCCACTGCGTTTGTCAATCATGCTCCCGTATGTGTTCCTATATCTGGGCACGGTCATGTTTTACTGGTGGCCGCTTGCCCTCCTCAGCCGCCCGTTGTGGGTTGTATTCGCGGTACTGTTCGTCATTGGCACCATTCTGAATGTCACCTCTCACTGAGCCGTGTAAGGATCGTGATCAGGCAGCACGAGAAGGATAAACTGGAGGTTGAGAATGCTAGAAATGCTTGGCGTTGCTGCAAATGCTGGGCGAGGATGGACGATTTTGGCGGTTATCCTATTCCTTGTAATGGCTGCATTGGCATTCATACAACGCGCAGTCACTGGGTGGGCGTTTTGCCTTACTCCCAAATGTGAGTACAATCTACAATATCGACTTGGTTCAACCAAGCTTTTCGTAGAAAAGCCATTATGTGGCGGCCTCGCGCTACATAAATCCTTAAACGTTAGGTGGACTTGCTAAATCGGGCGAATGTTGCATAATCACAACCATCGGAGAGACAATAGCAATGAGAAAATTCTTCTTCTCGGTTCTTCTTGTTCTTGGTGGAGCAGCAGTGTTTGTTTTTGGAAGTCCATACTACACTGTTTTCCCGACGAATGGGAATCAGACCTATACCATCGCTCTCACAGCATTCTTCCTAATCATCTCAGTGGCCCTCAAGAAGAGCCGATCCCTCTCACGCTACTGGCCAGCCGCATATTCTCTCTTCATCGCATCGGCCGGATTGCTGTTCCTGAGCACAGGAATCCTGAACCTCCAACGCGACACTATGGAATCTTTGCAGTTCCTGGCCATGGATAAACTCTCGCAGTTCCTGCACGTTGTGCCCGTCATCGTTGGGCTGACTCTACTTGTGAAAGACGAGCTAAAGTCCATCTTCATTGGACAAGGAAGACTGAAACAGGGTCTCACTTTCGGCCTGGTGTCCTTTGCATCCTTTGCAGCGATCGCCCTTGTGATGCAGTCGAATTCGAGTGATTTCTTTTCATCACTTCCCGCCCAAGTCCCCTGGCTGCTGCTCTTCATCTTTGCGAATGCGATCATGGAAGAGCTTTGGTTCAGGGCAATCTTCCTGAAGAAATATGAGACCCTGATTGGAAGAAATGCTGCCATCATTGTCACTGCCCTGGTCTTTGGCGCTTCACATGTCAATGCCACCTATGATTTCCCGGGTGGGGGGGTCGTTTTCGGCCTGGTGGTTTTCGGATTGGGTCTCGTTGGAGCCTACTCGATGTTCAAGGACGACGGATTGATAGGTCCTGTCCTCTTTCATGCTGGCTATGATCTGCTCGTCATCAGTTCAATCCTTAGCTCGCTGTAGCAAATTGCGGCTCGACCTCCAAACCCCTGCCCCCTCCCCCCATCACGTCGTGTGCTGACCCTTCCTGCGCTCTCCCGCCCACCCCCAGGGGTGAGCGCAGCGATAACTTGACAGGCCGCGCCTTTCGGGGGTAAATACGGGTATCTGAAATGAGAACGCACGTGCTGGGCAACGACTCTTGACATCTTTTCAAGGTGATGTTAGAATAACTACACTTCACGTTGCCTTATCATCTGACTTCCCACGAGATCCATTGGCTGGAGGCAGAACGAAAGGAGGTGTGCTATGCAGACGCAAATGAATAGTCTTCAAGTACGCCTGTGGGGGATGAACAGGTAACAGCATAATCTCGAATGACTTCACACAGCCACGAGCGTGCTTGTGCCTCGTGGCTGTTTTTGTTTCTTTGATCGATTCGGCCACGCGGGCGCTCATCTCGTGGCTGTGCCGCTGTTCTTCCCCATCGCGCAGGCATTAGTCATCGAAAGGAGCCTATGAATATCCAAACTCGAAGAACCCATCTGTGTACGCAGTCAAGTACGTCAAGTCAATCTAAAGAGGAGCGTCATGAACCTACAACTGGCAATCGCATCGTCGTGCACTGGCACAGGGTGCCAAGTGCAGTCTCTGGATAGCGATGTCCACATAGACGCAGACTACTCTGAGGCGGTCATAGATTATGGAATCACCATCAGTCCTGGTGACCTTGTCGCAGTGGATTATACCTTCGATCCTCCGCAGGTCGTTTTTCGGTGGGCGCTTACCGGAGTGGAGCGAGTCGAGAACGAGCAGGTCTTTACCGACAGCGCCTGCGGTGGCTCTCAAGCGCTGATTCTGGCAGAGGGGTTGGAAGCGAACATCGCAGTAGGAGACAAAGTATTCATTGCCTACGGAGAAGTGCACGATGTCTCCAGAGGCAAACGTCCGGTCAACCCAGAGCGTCTGCGCGCCGCGTTCTTTCCAAGGATCGAAGCTATGTATCAGCGCCTGGCCGCATGGCGGGATACGGATCCAAAGCAAGTGGTTAAAGAAGGATACGATTGTATTGCTGAACGCTATCTTGAGTGGGCACGGACGAATCGAGCGGAAGAGCGTGCCCGATACACATCGGTGCTACTCGATGAATTGCCTCGTGGTGCCAAGGTGCTGGATCTTGGCTGTGGGGCAGGCGTGCCAACAACGCAGCAGCTTGCCCAACGCTTCGAGGTGACAGGCGTGGACTTTTCCGCCCGTCAACTCGCGCTCGCGCGGCAGAATGTCCCACAAGCTCAGTTCATCCAAGCTGACATAACGCAACTCAACCTCCCGCCTGGGAGCTTTGACGGAGTGGCAGCGTTCTATTCTCTAATCCACGTGCCGCGCGAAGAACAACCCAATCTCTTGCAAGATATCGCCTCATGGCTGCACCCTGGCGGGTTGTTCGTGGCAACAATGGGAGTGCACTCGGTCAAAGCGGATTTTGCCGAGGACTATCTGGGTACACCTATGTACTGGAGTGGCTTCGACAGTGAAACCAACGAGCGTCTAGTGGAAGAAGCGGGCTTGCGTATCATCAGTACCCGAGAAGAAACGGCCACCGAGTTCGACAAATCAGTCACTTTCCTTTGGATAATCGCACAAAGGCGGACTTTGTAGAACGGCGGGGAAGATGGTATGGCGACTTCTGTTCACTTTGCCGCCACCTCAGTTACGATGGGCAGGGTCGGTTCGCCAGTCATCACATGCTCACGCCACCAGCACCAGCCTCGGCCACGTCAGGAGGATGCAGTGTGAGGGCTTGTGCGGGCTGGCATTCCGGAGAAGAGTCAACCAGGACAGATGACAGAGGAAATGACAGTTTGGGTCAAAAGCAGGTTATGTTATAATTGGCGCACCGCTTATCCCCATGGAGGTACCATGCAATCACGGATGATCCTTTCCGCCCTCCTGCTCTTGGCGCTGGTCAGTTGCGGGGGAGGGACGCCTGCGCCGGAGTCTGTGCTGCCGACCCCGGTGCCGAGCCCGCTGCAGCCCACCGTCGCTCCTACACCGACCCGGGAATTGGAGCCGATGATCGTTACCGTCGAGCTGTGGCTGCCCGCGGCACTGGATCCTTACGGCGGGGGCCCGGGCGCGCGCCTGCTCGCGCAGCAGTTGGACGATTTTAGCAAAGCTTACCCCGACGTTCAGGTCGAGGTGATCGTGAAAAAGGCCCGCGGCCGAGGCGGACTGTTCGACTTCTTGCGCACGGCGCGGGACGCTGCCCCCTCCGTCCTGCCGGATTTGGTGGTGCTGGACACGGCCGACCTGGAGACTGCAGCCGGGTCTGGCCTCATTCAACCGCTCGACGACCTCCTCTCACCGGCCGAGATGGCCGATCGCTTCCCTTTCGCCACCGATCTGGGGACAGTGGATGGACAGACTTTGGGCTTTATCGTCGGCGCCAGCATGCAACACGCCGCCTACCGCTCGGCCCTGTTCGATTCGCCTCCCATCTCCTGGACCCAGATTGTCTCTCCGCCCGTGCCCTCCCTCTTCCCCTTCGGCGGGCGCGGCCAGCAGGTGAACGACACGACGCTGATCCAGTACCTGGCTGCCGGCGGCAGACTCACCGACGAGGAGAGTCATCCGTGGTTAGACGAGGGCGTGATGGTGAGTGTGCTGGGCTTTTACAGTGCCTGTATCGGGACCGGCGCCATCTCACCGACGGTCGTTCTGGGCATCGCCGACGCAGGCCAGTCCTGGGAGCAGTTCCAGGCTGGGGCAGGGGAGATTGCGGTCGTACCGGCCGGGCGCTATTGGCTCGAGGCCGACGAGACCGTCGCTGCCGGGCCGATACCCACCGCCAGCGGGCAGCCGCTCAGCATCGCCCGGGGCTGGGTGATCGCGATGGTCGCCGACGACCCGACGCGCCAGTCGCTGGCGATGTTGCTGCTGGATTGGCTCATCGCTCCCGACCACAACGGGCAGTGGACGCAGGCAGCCGGCTACCTGCCGGGGACAAACGCTGCGCTGCGGATATGGGACGTGTCAAACCTGGATCGGGGTGTCCTGCGCGGCGTGCTGCAGGCCGCCGTCCCCGCTCCCCGGCCGGAGGTGATGGCGATCGTCGGACCGGCCATGCAGGATGCACTGGAGGCCGTGCTGAGGGGATGGGCCACGCCGGAGGAAGCGGCCACCGGCGCTATCAGGAGGCTGGAGGAATAGGACGATGCCCACACACAACCTGCGTGCTGATGCGGATGAACTGGCGCGGGCTGCGCTGGCCGCCGTCGAGCCGGCGGCTGCCGTGCACCGGCACGTCCGTCGCGAGGGCGACGTGCTCGTCGTCGCGAACCGGCGCTACGACCTGCGCGACTATGAGCGCGTCTTTGTCCTCGGTGGTGGCAAAGCCGCAGTGTCGATGACCACCGCGGTTGCGGATACCCTCGGCAGCCGGTTGGCCGAGGGCGTCGTAGTCACCAAGTATGGACATACCCGTGGCCAGGCCGTCTCAGGTTTCAGGCTTCGGCCTGAGGCTCAGCCCGAAGGGTTTCAGGTTATAGAGGCGGGGCACCCGGTGCCCGACGAGAACTCGGTGCGCGGGGCGGAGGCGCTCGCCGACCTGGCGCGACGGGCGACGGAACGCGATCTGGTCATCTGTCTGATTTCGGGTGGAGGTTCCGCGCTGCTGACGCTGCCTGCGCCGGGTCTGAGTCTCGCGGACCTACAGGCCCTCACCGGCGGGCTGCTCCGCTCCGGTGCGACGATCAACGAGATAAACACCGTGCGCAAGCACTGCTCGGGCATCAAGGGTGGCCAACTGGCCCGCCTCGTCGCCCCGGCCACGCTGGTCACGCTGGTACTCTCCGACGTCGTCGGCGATCCGCTCGACGTCATCGCCTCCGGTCCCACCGTGCCCGACCCGACGACGGAGGCCGATGCTCGGGCGGTGCTGGAGCGGTACGGGGCCCCGTGGGATCTTCAGGAATCGCAGGGGTTCGAGTTCCTGGAGACCCCCAAGCCCGGTGACCCGGCCTTTGAGCGGGTTCAGCACGTCGTCGTCGGATCCAACCGGCTGGCAGCGCTGGCGGCGGTGGAGCGGGCCCGCCAGTTGGGGTTCAACGCGCTGCTGCTGAGCACGTACGTCGAGGGTGAGGCGCGGGAGGTCGCGAGAGTAGCGGCGGCGCTGGCGAAGGGGATGTGCGTCCACGGTGATCCATTGCCCCCGCCGGCCTGCCTGGTGTGGGGCGGCGAGACGACGGTGACGATACACGGGGAGGGAAAGGGGGGCCGCAACCAGGAGCTGGCGCTCGCGGCGGCGCTGGCGCTCGACGGTTGGCCGGGAATGCTCGTGATGGCGCTGGCGACCGATGGCACCGACGGCCCGACCGACGTGGCTGGCGCGGTCGTCACCGGCGAGACGGTGGCCCGCGCCCGGGCGCAGGGGCTCGATCCCCGGGTGGCGCTGGCAGCCAACGACAGTTATCCCTTCTTCGAAGCGCTGGGCGACCTCATCCGCACCGGCCCGACGGGGACGAACGTGAACGATCTGTTGTTTGTTTTGGTGGCGGATGGGCGGGATTGACACGGATTGGCAGGATTAAGACGGATCAGGAGGGCGCGCGGTCTGGCCGATCCGTGCCATCCTGTGAATCCGTGTCGAGAGGATGGGATTGACACGGATTGGCAGGATTAAGACGGATTAGGAGGGCGTGCTGTCTGGCCGATCCGTGCCATCCTGTGAATCCGTGTCAAGGGGGGTGGGATTGACACGGATCGGCAGGATTAAGACGGATCGGGAGGCGTGCCGTCTGGCCGATCCGTGCCATCCTGGAAATCCGTGTCGAGAGGATGGGATTGACACGGATCGGCAGGATTAAGACGGATCAGGAGGGCGTGCCGTCGGGCCGATCCGTGCCATCCTGTGAATCCGTGTCGAGGATGGGATTGACACGGATTGGCAGGATTAAGACGGATTAGGGGGGCGCGCTGTCGGGCCGATCCGTGCCATCCTGTAGATCCGTGTCGAGAGGATGGGATTGACACGGATCGGCAGGATTAAGACGGATCAGGAGGGCGCGCTGTCGGGCCGATCCGTGCCATCCTGTAGATCCGTGTCGAGAGGGCGGGATTGACACGGATCGGCAGGATTAAGACGGATCGGGAGGCGTGCCGTCTGGCCGATCCGTGCCATCCTGGAAATCCGTGTCGAAAAGGACAAGATGACCAAACTACTGCACAAAGAGCTCACTAGACAGATCATCCACGCCTACTACGACGTCTACAACGGCACCAGCCGCACTTATCCCGAGTACGTCTACGAGAATGGGATGATGCATGACCTGCGTGCCTTGCGCATCCCGTGCCTGCGACAGGACGAGTACGAGATTTGCTACAAGGACGCGCCAGTCGGGAAACAGCGGCTGGACATCTTTGCCGCTGGAGAGGTCGTCGTTGAGATCAAAGTCGCGCCCCGGCTGACCCGCCTGCACAAGGCTCAGACGATCTCTTATCTCAAGACCACGGGCAAGAAAGTCGGCCTGCTGTTTAACTTTGGGGGGGCGGAACCGGAGTTCGAGCGGCTTTACTACGAGCACCACGAGGCAGTGGCTGAACCAGAGGCGCTGGAGCAAGCCTGTGCCGACCTGCCGGCGGGCTACCTCTCACCAGAGCTGACCTACTTGCTCATCGGCGGCTTGTTCGAAGTCCATCACGTGCTGGGGCCGGGCTTCATCTGGCGCATCTACGCCAACGCCTGCCATCACGAGTTCCAGTTGCGCGGGCTCGACGTGCGGCCGGAAAAGGTGATGCAAGTGATGTACCGGGGTGTTCCCATCGGTTCCGTCAAGTTCGCCCACCTGCGCATCGAAAACACGATGGTCTTCCCCGTCGCGATTCAGGACATCGCCGACATCCGTATCGATAGCCTCAAGGACTGGATGCGTGTACAGGAGGTCCCTTTGGGTATCCTGGCCAACTTCCACGCCCTCTTCCTGAGTCCCGTTGTCCTGCGCACATGAATCCGTGCCATCCTGTGAATCCGTGTCGAGAGGGAATTGACACGGATCGGCAGGATTAAGACGGATTAGGAGGGCGCGCCGTCTGGCCGATCCGTGCCATCCTGTGAATCCGTGTCGAGGGGGCGGGATTGACACGGATTGGCAGGATTAAGACGGATCAGGAGGGCGCGCGCCGTCTGGCCGATCCGTGCCATCCTGTGAATCCGTGTCAAGGGTGGGAGATTGACACGGATCGGCAGGATTAAGACGGATTGAGGGACGTGCTGTCTGGCCGATCCGTGCCATCCTGGAAATCCGTGTCAAGGGGGTGGGAGATTGACACGAATCGACAGGATTAAGACGGATTGGGGGCGTGCGCTGTCTGGCCGATCCGTGCCATCCTGTGAATCCGTGTCAAGCTACGCGGGCGGAAATATCTTTCCCGGATTCAGGATGTCCAGCGGGTCGAACGCGCGCTTGATCTTTCGCTGGAGCGCGATCAGCGTCGGGTCCAGCACCAGCGGCAGATAATGGGCGCGCTTGGAGCCGATGCCGTGCTCCCCGCTGATCGTCCCGCCCAGCCGGGCGACCACCTCGTACAGGTCCTCCAGGATCGTCGGTAGCTTCTCCTGCCACTCCTCGATCGGGGTCTCTGGCCGCTTGACGACCGTCGCGTGGAGGTTGCCGTCCCCGGCGTGGCCGTAGCAGGGCATCAGTACGTCGTACTGCTGGGAGAGGCGATCCAGTTCCGGCATCAGGTCCGGGATCTGCGCCAGCGGTACGACAATGTCCTCCAGGCTCTGCACCGGGCAGACGGCCTTGAGGGCCTCGGCCATGCTCTGCCGGGGGCGCCACATTCTCCTCTCGGTGTTCGGGGTGTTGCCCACGAAAACGTCCAGGGCTCCCAGCTCCAGGCACAGGTCGACGATCGCGTTGTACTCGGCCTCGACCTGGTCCTGGCTGGTGCCGTCCACCTCGACGAGCAACATAGCCCCGATGTCGGGGTGGGGGAGCCGTTCCTCGAGATAGGCGTAGGCAGTCTGGACGGCGAGGCGGTCCATGAACTCGACGGAGGTGGGGACGATGTGGCCCTGTGTCATGATCCGGGGCACTGCCCCAATGGCCGAGCGTACGTCCGCGAAGGGTATCAGCAACACCGCGCTGGCCGTGGGCAGCGGCAGCAGCCGGAGCGTGATGCGGGTAAAGATGCCCAGCGTCCCCTCCGAGCCGACCATCAGGTGCAGGAGGTCGTAGCCGGTGACGTCCTTGACCCGCTTGCCGCCGAGTTGCACGATCTCGCCCGTGGGCAGCACCACCTCCAGCCCGAGCACGTAGCGCCCGGTGACGCCGTACTTGATCGCGCGGCCGCCGCCGGCGTTTTCGGCCACGTTGCCGCCGACGAAGCACATTTCCACGCTCATCGGGTAGCCGGCGTAAAAGAGCCCGTGTTCGCTGACCGCCTCGTTGATGTCGTTGGTGACGACGCCGGGCTCGACCACGACGACCATGTTCTCGCGGTCGATTTCCAGGATGTGGTTCATGCGCTCCAGCGAGAGCAGGATGCCGCCGTAGACCGGCACCGCACCGCAGGAGAGCCCGGATCCTGCGCCGCGCGGGGTGACTGGAATGCGCTCCCGGTTGGCCAGTCGCACGATGTCCGAGATTTCGGCGGCGGTGGCTGGCTTGACCACGGCCTCAGGCATGTGGGCGTATTCGTCGCCGGCCACCTCGTCGTGGGCATAGTCCAGCATCGCAGCCGTGTCATCGTAGATGACGTACTGTTCCCCGACGATGCCCCGTAACTGGGCGACGATGGCCGGGGTGACGGGTTGGTATGGGCGCTCGACGGCGTTCGGAGCCGTCGGATCAATGCCTTCCATGATGTCCTCCCTTGCCTGCTTTTCGCACCCTGCGATGGTGAATGGAAGCGCCAACTTGTTGGCGTCTTAAGCGCGGATCAGCAATTCCCGTTTTAGCATTATCGTCACGTGGTATAGCTTTGTAGTGGCGACTTCAGTCGCTGGTTACGCAGAAAGAACGACTGAAGTCGTTACTACGAACTCCATAACGGGAATTGCTGAGCGCGAAGACGGGCCTAGTACCTCGACGTCTCGACGTAGGGCACTGCCTGCGGGCCTTCGGGCAGGACGGCGATCGTGGCCCCGGGGTTATCCCGCCGCAACCGGGCTACGGTCTCTTCGATCGAGCGGCAGGGGATCACCAGCGCGTGTCGCAGCTCTTCGTCCGAGAGCCCGTCGGCGTAGACGTGCACGTTAGCCTTCAGTTGGATCTGCGCCTGGACCTGCACCTCCCACTGGTCGTGACAGCGGAAGCCCGGCGTCGTCACCCTATCCAATAGTTCCTGGGGCGAGCTGGCCTCCCACAGCAGTCGTCGATACTCCCCATGAGCGGGAATGCCGTCCCAGCACTCGGCGGCGATGACGATGTCGCCGCCGGGTCGCACGATCTGAGCCGCCGCCGACATTCCCTTGACCGACTGGTACAGGTTGAGGTCCAGGGGATAGCCGCTGTTGGACGTGATGACGATGTCAAAGGGCTGCGGCACCGGCTGAAGGCTCGTCTCACGCACGAAGGCGACCCCGGCGCAGTGGGCCACCGCCAGGTCGCCGGCGAAGACGCCCGTGATCTCCCGCTCCCGGTTCAGCGTGACGTTGAGCAAGAAGGCCGGTGCGGTGCGCTGGGCAATCCAGAGCATCTCCTCCCAGATCGGGTTGCCCTCGGTCACCGCCCAGGTGGCGTGGGGGTCCGCGATCATCATCGCGCCGTGGTTGTCCATGATCGCCTCGATGTCGGATATGCCGGGCAGGACGGCTTTGGGGCCGCCGCTGACGCCGGCGAACAAGTGCGGCTCGATGAAGCCGGTCAGGACCCGCACCGACGCCTCCATGTACGCCCGGTTGACCCGCATCGGCCGGCCAGCCCGGTTCCGCCCGACCTCGACCAGGTTCTCATCGTCCCAGGCATCGTGTTGCACGACGCGGTACCGGCCGACAACCCCGTTTCCCAGCATGTGCATCAGTTCGGCCTCCGTCTGGGAGCGGTGTGTGCCCAGTGCGTTGATGAGCACGATTCGTTCGTCGGGCACGCCGGCCAGGGCCAGCTCATCCAGCAAAAGTGGCAGCACGCGGTCGTTGGGCATGGGGCGGGTCAGGTCGCTAAAGACCACGGCCACCGTGTCGTCTGGTCGCACGAGTTCGCGCACGGGGGGCGTACCCATGGGCGAGCGCAGCGCAGCCGTGATCGCAGCCTGCTCGTCGGGCAGGCCGGGCACGAACCGTGGTTCGATGACAGTCACCGGTGCGTCCTCAGGCAACCCAATCCACAGCCCCTCGCGTCCATAGGCCAGTTGTATCCGCATGCTTTCGCCTCCGTGTTCTCCTCTTCTCCGCCTGGGCAGGCCTCCAGCCTCAGCCAATTCTAGCCCGCCTGGGCCAAACCGTCAAGCCAGCCATCTCTCGCCACGATCCTCAAGCCTTTTTTGTTCTACGTCAGAGAATATGATATAATCGAATTCTAGCGGGTTTCGATCATCACGCAAGGCAGAGGAGGTTTATGATGGAAGTCACCACCAAGCAGTTCAAGCGCTGTGATCTGGTCACAGCCACTGGCCGTATTGATAGCAACACGGCCCCACAACTGGCAGAGGCATTTGCTGCGATCAATGAGGCGGACCGCTTCAGGATCGTGTTTGACATGAGTGACGTGGATTTTATCTCCAGCGCCGGGTTGCGCGTGCTGATCAACGTGCAAAAGACCTGCAAGCGCTGGAATCGAGGGGAGTTGGTCCTCGTCCTCGTCCCGGAGCGGATTCACGATGCTCTAGACCTGGCGGGCTTTGTGCCACTGTTCAAGTTTTACGATGACGTCGTCGAGGCGGTCGGGGGTTTCTAGCGCCGATCGCCCTGTCGAATCGCTCGCTGTGGGCCGTATTGATGCGTCGAGGCCGCCTTGGTCGCCCGGATGGGATGCTGAGGTGGCCTTTTGTTGCCAGCCGCCCGGTGCCCACTGGATGGCTTGGGCGTGACGCTGCCTATGGGTAGGGATAGCGTGCAAGCGAAGGGATCGCAAACTCGTACCTTCCCCGGTCGGTTTGACAGCTTGGCTGCGATTGGTGAGTTCGTCTCCCGAGCCGCCGAAGCCGCCGGTCTCGACGCCTGCGCCGTGTACTCGGTGCAGATGGCGGTGGACGAGGCTTGCAGCAACATCATCGAACATGCGTATGGCGGCGAGGGGCGCGGAAACATCGAATGCACCTGCCGTGTCGACGACGACGGATTGACGGTGGTTCTCCGCGACGAAGGTCGCTTCTTCGACCCGACGAGTGTGCCCACTCCGGATCTCCACGCCAACCTTGAGGACCGCACGGGAGGTGGCCTGGGGCTCTACTTTATGCGTCAACTGATGGATGAGGTGCACTTTGAGTTCACGCCGGGTTCGGGCAATTTGCTGACGATGGTAAAACGCAAGGGGGGCGCACGGGTCGCGTAAGAGAAGAAGCGACCACCACCTGGGTAGCCGCTTCCGTGCGTGGTGCCCCTGGCGCGATTCGAACGCGCGACCTTGAACTTAGGAGGTTCCTGCTCTATCCGGCTGAGCTACAGGGGCCTATTTCGATTATAACATGCCCCCTGTACCACGGCAAGCCCACGGGTCCGGCCACGTAGCACAGGCGCTGGACGTTGGCCCAAAAGAGCCTGGTGGAGCACAGGCATCTACTCACTCTGGGACAGGGTCACGACACCGGCGCTGCCATCCACGGTGATGACTTGACCGCTGCGAATGCGTTTGGTCGCCGCGCCCGTGCCCAGCACGGCCGGGATGCCATACTCCCGCGCCACAATCGAGCCGTGGCTGAGCGGCCCGCCGACGTCGGTGACGACGGCCGCCGCGCGGGCAAATAACGGCGTCCAGGCGGGCGTGGTGATCGCGGCCACGAGCACGTCGCCCGTCTTCATCTGATAAAAGTCCTCCGGGCCATGCAGGACGCGGGCCGGTCCGGTCACGCACCCCGGGCTGGTAGCAACGCCCTTGAGCGTGTCCCCGGTGCGCCCTCTCTTTCGCGCCGTCTTGATTTTCTCCATGTCCATCCCCAGGAATTTCATCTGGGGGAGCATCAGCGGCGGCGCGACACGCCTGGCGGCACGCCAGGTCGCTCTGCGCTGTGGGATGGTCGTGGCCAGGCAACTCAACGTCTCGCCGCGATCCAGCCTGGCCGCGGCTTGCTCAACCTCGTCTTGGTTCAGCCAAAAGACGTCGTCGGACTGTTCGATCATTCCGCCCTCGGCGAAGCGGCGGCCCAACTCGCGGAGCATTTGCCGCAGCAAGGGATAGCCCAGGCCGACGTCGGCCAGCCCATCTTCGCGCAGCGGCGCGTAGCGCTGCGCCGGCGCGATGAATTTGCGGAACAGATTCCGGCGCAGTCCTTTCAGCCTTTTCAGTATGGCTTGAGTGGCCTGCTCGCGCCGCTCGGCAGCGGCCCGCTGGCGCGCGTGCGGGTCGACCCCCTGGCCGCTGAGGAACATCTTGCACGTCTCCAGCAGCGGCGCTGGATCGTCGGCGGGCACCGGGTTGGCAAAGTCGAGATTGTAGATGGTGTGTCCATAGTGTTGCAGGTGCGCCTGGAAGCGACCCTGCCACTCGCGCCAATCGTCTGCGTCCACGTCCGGTGGCGTCTGGCCGTCCCCAAGTTGGGCGGCGAGTTCCGGTGCCGGCGTGTCCTTCAGGTAGGTGGCCAGCCCGGCGCGCGCGCGGGCCCACTCGGCCAGATCGTACAGCGACTTTTCCGCCCGGATGGGCATGCTGTCGAATCCCATCAGATAGGTGGGCGCGGTCGGATCGTCGCGCCGTTTGATCAGCCTGTTGTAGACGACGGTGAACAAGCCCTCGCTGATCCAGGCGGCCGGAATGACGCCGGACACGAGCGCCCCGTAAGCGTCAATCGCCGCTTCCGAGAGCTCGCGCACCGCGCTCAGCAGCTCAGTGGCCGAGAGCTCGCGCCAGCGCGTGGCCTGCCAGCGCTCCACGGTGGCCACGTAGCGCGGGTGGCCTGCGTCGGTCCACCGCTCTACCGCACCGCTGAACATGTATTTCATAATCCCAACGCTGCCCAAGAGTATCCGCACGATCTGGCCAACCGTCAACGAGCCGTTGTAGTAGGCGTATTCATTGACGGTGATAATGAGCTCCTCCGGCATGATGCCTGGCTTGCCGAAAAAACCGGTCAGCAGCCGGCCCATGCTGGCGTTGATCGCCGCCCGGCCCAACGTGCCGAACAGCGGCGTCAGCGGATCGGCCATCAATTCGACAATGTTGTTGCGCATGGCGATGGTTTTGCCCTTCGGCAGCTTCCACTCGGTCGGGACCGGCGGTTCGGGTTCGGGTAGTTGCGCTTCCGCAGGAAGCGCCGTGATTGGCCGGGCCTGGACGATGGCGAACGCGCCTTCGGCCAGGGTCCATTCGACGTCCATGGGCATACCGTAATCCGCCTCGATCCGCGCACCCAACCGCACGAGCCCGGCGGCTTCTCCGTCGGAGAGCACGGGTGCGCGGCGCAGCGCCTCAGGGACGGGCTGCTCTTCCGTGCCGCTTCCCAGAAGCACAGTCATCACCTGCTTGTCAGCCGTCTCACGTGCCAGCACGCGACCGGTCGCCTTGTCCACGATGAGCGTGTCTGGCGTCACCAGGCCCCCCACGATGGCTTCACCCAACCCCCAGGACGCGCTGATCATGGCCTGGTCGCGCTGGCCGGTGACCGGGTTGGCGGTGAACAACACACCGGAGCTCTGTGCGAGCACCAACTGCTGGACGACGACGGCGACCTCGTGTGTTGCGCTCAACCCTTTGGCCTGACTATAGGCCTGGACGCGCTCGTTTTGCCGCGAGTGGTACACCGTGTGGATGGCTGTGCGGATCTCCTCGTCGGTGCACACGTTCAACACCGTCTCGAACTCGCCGGCAAACGAAGCCTGGGCTGAATCTTCGCTCATCGCCGATGAGCGCACGGCGAATGGGATCGGACGTCGTGTGTCCGCCTGGTCGTCCGTTCCACGTAGACGGTTGAGATGCACCTGGACCTGCGTCCAGGCTTTGGGTGCCAGCTCGTCATCGACAAAGGCGGATGGCAGGATGACAAACCCATCCGGCACCGGGTAACCTGCCTGATAGAGCCGGGCCAGCGACCCGCCTTTGCCTCCGGCGTGCGCCTGTTGCTCTGCGGTCAGTTCGTCAAACGATTTGACTATGTCACTCATTTGATTTTCTCCCTTCCTGTTCAGGGTCCATCTCGATTCGGCTGATGGAGATCAGTGCCAGGTTCAAGTCCCAGATCCTGGTCAGAAGGCCACGCAAGGCGGCCTGGTCGACAACTGGGCCGGTGAGCACGGTGATGGGCGAATCGTCCTCTGCACCCTCGTAGGTCATCGTCATCCCATCGAACCAGTTGGCCCAGCGTTCGCCGATCCAACCCTGAACTCGAATTTGAACCCCGTCTTGCTCCCGGATGTGTTTTATCCGCGTCATCCTGAACAGCCCTCGTGTCTATGATGCTTTTCCAATGTCAACCCCAGTATAGCAGAAGAGTGACATGATCCGCATCATCCCAACGGTATGATCGAGGTATGATTTGCAGTGAGGGGGAAGGATGAGGGCAGTGGCGGAAGAAGAACCTCAAGAAGGCAGAATGCCCAGTGCCTTGGCTCGGGCGACCGCCTCCTTCCGGTTGTGGACGCCGAGCTTGCCATAGATGTTGCGCGTGTGCGATTTGACCGTCGGCAACGAGATAAAAAGCCGTTGAGCGATCTCGGCATTGGAGAGTCTCTCGGCCAGGCACAACAGGACCTCCATCTCGCGGTCGGTCAGGGGTTCGATGAGCGCTGTCTGTTGGACGGTGGGGCGGGTGAGATCGGGTTGTGCCTGGCGTGGACTCACCACCTGGAATGCGTCCAGGAGCTTGTTTGCATAGTCCATCGCGAGCCCGCGGGCCGATGCCTGCCGGAGCAGGTCTGCTATCGGCTGTCCCGCGTCGACGAACACGCGCACGTACCCCTCGGGCTCGGCCATTTCGAGCGCGCGCTTCAGTCCATTCAGCGCACCGTCGCTGTCGCCCATCGCCTGCCAGGCCAGCGCGCGCAGGGCCAGGGCCTCGATCACCGCTCCCATTCGCCCGGCGGCTTCGGCCGCTAGCAAGAGGGTATCCAGTAAACGCTGTGCTTTGGCGGGTTCGCCCCGTGCCAGCAACACGTGTGCCAGCGTCAGGTCCTCGAACTCGCGCAGGTACTCGACCTCGTCCCTCTGCCGATAGTCGCGCGCCCAGCGGGCGGCCAGGTCCAGCCTGCCTTGCGCCAGCCAGATGCGCGCCTGGTACGCGGAGGTCTGCACCGAGAGTCGCACGATGTCGTTGCCCCGGGCGATCTGCACCGCCTGGTCGATCGCCGCCAGAGCACCTTCGGTATCGCCGTGGGCCTGTCTGACCTGTGCCAGTGCCGCATACCCGGTTTCCAGCCCAATCGTGATCTGCCCCCGGCTCAAGCGTTCCAGGCCTCTCGACAGGTGCTGCTCTGCTGCCGCCAGGTCGTTCTGCTCGTACAGGATCTTGCCCAGTTCAAGGTCGGCAAAGCCGACTGGCTGAATGGGCGTTCCGTCGACGGTGCCCAGTTGGTGGGCTTGCTCGCAGGCCTGGAGCGCCTGGCGGAGCTGCCCCCGGACGAACTGCACCTCGGCCAGGTTGCAGACAATGGGCACAGCGACAAATCCCATACCCGCTGCCCGGGCGGCGGCAATGACCTCTGAGAAAGCATGGCCCGCCGCTTCTACGTCGCCGGCACGGAGGCTGGACAGCCCGAGGATAGACGTAACGCGGATGCGGGTCGTGACGTCGTCTTGCGGCAGTTGCGTCAGTGCCTGGCGGGCGAACCGGATGGCCTGCTGCACATCGCCGCGCACGGCGGCGTAGGACGCACGGTCCGCGACAGCCAGTGCCAGTACCCTTTCGGCGTCCGGGAGAGCGGGCTCTTCTCGCAGCGCGTTTTCCAATTCCCGCAGGGTGTGCTCGGCGGTTCTCTGCTGTCCAGACACGTAAAAGACGCGCGAGGCAAACAGCCGCAGCCAGGGGCGGGCGTGTACTACCTCTTCCGGCAACGTGTTCAGCCAGCCTATGAATGTGGCGGTGCCGAGGCTCGACCAGGTGGTCACCTGGAGGATAGCGCGTTCGATCACCTCGGCCGCCAGGTCAAAATCGGGGATCGCCAGCGCGTGGTGGACGGCTTCGGCGGGGAGCGCGTTCTGGTCGTACCACGTCGCGGCTCGAAGATGCAGCCCGGACACCCGATCTGGCTCTGTTTCTTGCAGGCGGGCGCGCAGCAGTTCGGCAAAGAGGCGGTGATAGCGATACCACTGGCGCTCATCGTCCAACGGCACCACGAACAGGTTGGTACGCTGCAAATGTTCGAGGATCTGCTGGCTTGAGGTGAAGGCACCTGTATCTTCAGCCGCCTGGTCTATCAGGACATCGCAGAGAGAGCCACACATCCGCTCCAGGATACAGGTTCGGAGCAGGAACTGGTAGATCGGTTCGGGCTGATGCGTCAAGACCTCGTCGGTCAGGTAGTCGAGGATAAAGTGGTGTCGGCCAGAAAAGCTGTCGATGAACCGGGGCACACTGTCCATCCCACCGTCAGCTATTCGAGACTGGAGTGCAAACGCGGCCATCTGCAGGCCCGCGATCCAGCCCTCTGTGCGAGCATCCAGGGCAGCGACCTCGGAGGTTTCAAGCTCCAGCCCCACCGACTGGTTGAGGAACGTGGTTGCTTCCTCAAGCGTAAAGCGCAGGTCGCTCTGGCGGATCTCGGTGATCTGACCACGTCCGCGCAGCCGGGAAAGCGGTAAGGGAGGATCTTGACGCGAGACGATGACCGTGTGCATCTGGGGCGGCTGTCGCTCCAGCAGGAAGCGGACTGTTTCGTAAACACCGGGTTCCGTGATGGTGTGGTAATCGTCCAGCACGAGCACAAAAGGCGATGGCCGGGTCGCGATGTCGTTGATCAGTTCTGTAAGCAGCGCTTCAATGGGAGGCAGTTGCGGGGCTTCCAGCAGGTGCTGCACCGCTGGCCCGATCCCGTCATCCACCTGCCGGAGCGCGGCGACGAGGTAATTCAGAAAGCGACTGAGGTCATTGTCTCCCTCATCGAGGGAAATCCAGGTAAACGGCCGGTCGGTGCTGCGTAGCCACGCGCTGACCAGCGTGGTCTTGCCGAAGCCGGCTGGGGCGGAGATGAGCGTCAGTTTGCGATGGGTCCCTGCGTTCAACCGCTCGATCAGGCGCGGGCGCGGCACCAGCTCTGGGCGGATGGGGGGGATATAGAGTTTGGTTTTCAGGAGTGGCGTGGCCATTTGTGCGCCCCGATTATATCCGAACGGCGACGCCGACACAAATGCAGGCCGCCGCGCGTTCTTCACCTCGACCGGCGCCGGCAGGCGAAGAGCGCAGGGCGATGTCCACCTCCCGTTTTTGAGCGGCTGCTGCCGACCCCTTTGCCCTGCCAATCATCTCGCACCATTACGCTGGATTACCTCCTCCAGCTTGAGCGGCTGCACGACGACTGGCTGCTGGATCATCCGAGGGCGGTCGTGCTCGATGGCGAGCGCCAATGGACCGCGGCAGAGATCCTGGCGGAGATAGAATCCGGGCAGTCGCCGTGAGCACGATCCACACGCTCCCGCCGAGGAGGGCGCCATCCGCCCGGCCACGCCGCTCCAGTTGGCCCGGCGAAACGGCGTCCGGCTGCCGGGCCAGGTCACGCAGCCGCCACAGTTCTCTCATCACCTTGATCCACTGCCGGTCGTGAACTTGTCTTACTGCAAGAACGAGCCAGGCGGGAGGCCTCCAGGCACAGGACGGCGCCAGCGCGTCCGAGACCAACCTCAGAGACGAGAGATTGAAAACCGTCTCGGTCATTTGCAGCCTACAGTCGTCCCAGGTTGAACGTCATAAATTCGTCCCACGCATATCGCAGGGGAGTCCACCACCGGTCGCGGCCGATGCAGCGGAAGTAGGGCGGGCGGAGAGCGAGGATCAGATCGCCGATCTTGTAACGGGGCAGGACCGGCGTCGAGACGACCAGGCTGCCCATCTCGCCGGGCCGCATCTGGTGCAGCATCTTGACGCCCGACCGCGTCTGCACCTCGAAGAAGAACAGATCATAGTTGGGCACCCAGGCTCGCTTCTCGTCCCGCTGCTGGCCGAACATACCTTCTGTAGCACCGTAGATCTCGCGGATGACGGCCGGCCCATAGAGCGCGGTGAGCGCCGGCTGGTAGCGCGTGTTGATACCGGGCACGCTTCCCAGGGTCAGGATCTGCGTCCGCCACAGGTCCTTGGGGTAGACCGAATGTTTCCTGCGCAGGTAGCGGGCGAATTTAATGGCGGTCGGACAGACGCCGCCTACCAGCGTGACGTTCTCGTCCTTGCATTTCTCATAGGCCAACTCAAAGCGTGCTTCCCAATCGCGAGTTGTCTTGCCGCCCCCCAGTGCATCGATTTCCTCCTGTGATGGCACCGAACGGATAGGCGTAAAGGCCGAGACGTACCGGGTATAGATGCCTGAACTATAGCCGTACTCGACCTCACGGTCGCCCATCTGGACCGTCCCGACCACCGAGGGAAAGTTCAGGTTCAGGTTAACCCCTTCGAAGAGATCATACCGGCCGGTGGCGAATACATAGGTCATCATCGCCCGACCAGCGCTGATGCGCATCATCAGGTCGGTTGGCGTCATCGGGATGAACTTGGACTCGCCCTCCGTCGTGCCGCGGGTAATCGCCCAGCCGACCGGCTCTTCGCTGAGCAGCAGGCTTACCTCCCCGGCCATTACCCGGTCGATGAGCGGTTTGTAGTCATCGTAGGTTTTGACCGGGAAAGCGCGGCGATACTCCTCGACGGTTTCAATCTGATAGGCGTTGTGTTGTTTGCCATAGCCGGTCTGGGCGTAGATTTGCAGCAGGCGACGCAGCACTTCTCGTTGGGATTTGGCCGGATCCGCTACGGCGTCGTGCCATGGCTGCAGAAGACCAGTGAGCATGGCAGCCGCCGCCTGAGGGGCGCTATTGGCCGTCGTTTCAGTCGTTATCTCAGTCGTTGCCATTGCTCGGTCGAAATGCCCCCCTCACCATCTCCTCGCTGAAGAAGCCGCTGGCCTCGCCTTCCGCCGCGTAGCGATACACCGCCGCCACGTAGATGCCGGTCAGCGTCGAGTTGATCAGGCCGACAAAGACGAATATCAACACGAACAGCAATGCCGTCAGTGCAATGACCACCGGTGAGTTGGTCGAAACGACCCAAATAAAGGTCGGGATACCCAGGAGGATCACCAGCACCGTCAGTAGGCCAAAGACCAGGCCGATGCTAAAGTTACCGACGATCTGCTCACCCCAGGTCTTTTTCAGGAGGTTCGCGCTTCGCTTGATGGCCTCCATTGGACGGACACCTTCGACGACCAGGACCGGCACGACCAGGTACGTCGCCAGGTTCCAGGCCAGTCCTGCAATCGAGGAGGCAATCCGCCCCAGGGTCTTCCCGCGCTCTGACAGCCAGCGCAGGATCATGCCCACTGTGGCCGAGACCAGCGCGTAGCCCAAGATCGCCCCGACGTGCTTCATCGCGATGCGGAACCCGTCGCCGACCGTCGGGTCGCCCCCGCGCAGGCGGATCATCGCCGCACCGACCAGGGCCGAGTTGGCAAAGATGATGACGAAATACTGCACGATGTAGAACGCAAAGCCCACCACGAAGCCGAGTGCCTGCGACCGCCCTTTCAACAGCGCGTCGATGAAGCCGGCCAGTATCATTGGGAGGGCAAAGCTGGCCGTCACCACCAGCACGCCAACTGCGGACACAATGGGAAATACGATCAATTCCTTGTCTGCGCGCAGTACAGCAGCGCTCGCCTTGATCAGCGCCCAACTGTTTCCTATCTTGGCAAACATCGGTCCACCTCCTTATTGGCTTGTCAATCCCTGATGATCGAATCTCGCCTGCCGGCACGGTCCATTTTGAGCCGATGGGCGTGGCCATCTATCCACAGTCATTACACCGGCCTATCTCGGGCCGGGCTGGAAAGTCAGGTATGTCTCGGTGACTGCATTCAGATCGGAGTAAACACCCCGGTAGGCCAGGGGGAGCAGCGCCGACATCTGATACATGATCTCGTCGATCATCTGGTGGCGCACCTGGCGGGTCACCTGGACCCCACCGGCGTCGAGGTAGAACGGCTCACCGACGGCGATGTGAAAGTCGGTGCGTCGCAATCGGCGCAGGTTGTCCTTATAGTGCTCGCTACCGTAAAAGACGACCGGCAACAGCGGCGCGCCGCTGCGCAATGCCAGGAGCACAACACCTGCGTGCCCCCTCTGCAAGCGGCCATGCCCGCTGCGGGTCCCCTCGGGGTCAACGATGACGATGTGCCCTGCTTTCAGCGCCGCTATCGCCCTATGCACGGCGGCGACGTCGGCTTCACCTCTGCGCAGCGGAATGGCTCCACACACGTTCAACAGCCACCGCGACCAACGGTTGTTCCAGCGAACGGCCGCTACCACGCCGGTCACCGGGCGCGGCTGCAGGCGGGTATAGATGATGGGGATTTCCAGCATATTCACGTGATTGGTGACGACGATCAACGGCCCTCGATCCGGTACCTGGGCCAGTTGCGCGTCGTCGATGCGGCAAATCAGGCTCGTCAGGCCCTTGAACGTCGCAACCACGATACGACGGGCGAGGGTCATGGAACGCCCCCTGGAGACCGGCAGACGACCTCAATCTGGCGCGCCAGCAGCTCTATCTCCAGGTGCCGTCCATCGGTGCACAGGATCTCCCCGTCGGTTTGAGCGGGCAGCGAGCCCTCAACGGCGGTAATCGATATGTGCGCTGCCTGCCCGGTCTTAATCGGCTCCTGGGTAGCCTGTGTACCTCGAAGGAAGTGGGGAATGAGGCTGAACATGCGGGCGCGGCTTACCTCGTGAGCGATGCACAAGTCAAACAGGCCATCGTCCGGTTCAGCATCAGGGGCCATCACAAACCCACCACCCAACCGCTGCCCGTTCATGATCGAGACCATCAACGAGGGCTGGGTGAGCGTCTGGCCATCGTACTCGACGGTGGTGAGAGGGGCCTTGTAATATAGGAAGATGGTCTTGAGAACGGCGATAAAGTAACTTAGGAAACCCCCCAGCCGGGGCAGCTTGGCCACTTCGATGGTCCCGATGGCGTCGAACCCAACACCGACGCAGTTGCCAAAATAGCGCCCCTGCGGATACCTGCCGCCCGCAACCCGCCCGACGTCAATCATCCGCCGGTGATCCTCGACCAGCACCCGGCAGGCGTATTCCAGGTCATAGGGAACGCCGACACCGTGGGCAAAGTCATTGCCGCGGCCGATACACAGAACACCCAGCGCAGCCGAGTGCTGGCCCGCCTGCTTGGCCTCCATCAGGCCATTGATCACCTCGTTGGCGGTGCCGTCGCCGCCCGCTGCGACGATGACGTCCCATCCTGCCATAGCGGCCTCCCGGGCAAGTTCAGCGGCGTGCCAGGCCCGTTGGGTGCACACGATGTCAGCATCGAGACTGTATTTGGCCAACAATCGCTCGATCTGGGGAATAGCGCGTTCTCCGGCCCCGCTGCCAGCAGTTGGATTGGCGATGACCCTGTATGTTCTCATCTTCCCACCATTTTACCACAAAAGAGGCCTTAATACCCCCTCGCCCTGACGTACTCAGCAACATCCACGTTGTAAGCCACATCTCAGAGGCACGTATATACGTCAAACGCACTCGCGCGCCGCCAGTCCCGGTCGAGGGTGGCGACGGCATACACCCCCAGCCGTTCAGCATGGGCCAGGATCAGAGCGTCCTGGGGAAACAAGCGGTAGGTGGTGATGAAATGATGCATACGCTCCTCCAACGGCTCGACGACCGCAGAGGTCACCAGATTTTCCGGGGTCACAGGTGTCATAGGGATAGCGGCCAGCAGTGCACGGAAACGACTCAACTCGGGGGTGCAGGCCCGAAGCAGGTCAGGCTGGTCTTTGTAGACTTTCACCCAGTTAGGAGGCCGGGTGGTCGTGTCCATCGCCTCCCAGATACGCCGCAGGCTATTGGCCAGGATCACGTGATAGCACTCCTGCAACACCGGCAGGGGGAGCCAGGCTACCATCTCATAGTTAGTGATCCACTCGCCCATACGCCGGACGAAGGCCTGTGCGGCAGCCGCGCGGGGATTGTCGTCCATAGGGCGGAGTGCCAACAGCAGCGATGTGTCCACCACCAGTTGCTGGGGCAGGCGCATCGTCGGATCGGCAAGATCGTACACAGCCATCATGGCATCTCCTCGATGAGTTCAAGCCAGAACGTATCCTCCTCCGGCGGCAGGCTACTGAGCAGTTCCGCCAATCCGTCCACGGGGTCACCCAGGCGCTTTCGCAGGCGGTGAGCTCGGCCAACCAACTGTTCCTGTCGCTGTTGGAGCTCGGGGGGTAACGGGCGGCCGCGGGCCTCCCATTCCAGGTTTCGCAACCGCCTGTACTCGTCCACGTTGATCAGAACAGCCATGGGCTGCCCCCGTCGTTCCAGAACAAAACGCTCTCCCCCGTACGCCACCCTGCCGACCAGTTCGGCAAGTTTGCTCTTAGCCTGAGTCATGCCGATGGACTTGGCCATTATTCGCCCCTAACAGGTCAGAATGATCTAATTATACCATGAGTTGGCCTTTTGGGGTACGTGCGCCGTAGGGAACTTGCGCTTATGCGCACTGATAGCGAGTGCCTGGCATCTGAGCCTGCCTCCAATCTGGAATACGCCCCCACCCGCCCATGCCCTTGACAGGCTTGGATTTTCTGATACAGTGTAAGCGCTACCATAGCCCGTCGCTTCACCCGGGAGGCCTGGATGGTGCTCCCCAAGCCAGAGTCCAAAACGCCTTCCCTTGACCACCGTCCACGCCCCCATCGAGACGGCAGGGTATGAGGCAGCCCGGCAGTTGGTGCGACTCATCCGCACCGGCCACACCGACCCGCTGGTGCTGCTGCCCACCGAGTTGGTGATCCGCCGTTCGTGCGGCTGTCCTTGATGGAGTGGAGGTGTCGTGGACACAAACGCGTTCGCTGTGCAGTACCTGGAGGACGGCCCGGGCGTCGCTGAGATTGGCCCCGGCGACGCACGCGCCCGGCTGCGCGCCGCGTTTGAGCGCCTGCCGATTTCCTATGTGCTCCTGGGGTGGAACCTGCCCGCCGCCGTGGTCGGTGCCTGCCGTGAGGAGGCGACCTGCGCCAGCGCCCGGCTCTTCCGCTGGCATCCGCTGCTCACCGGCGACGGCACGTTCGTGCCCCGGCCCGAATGGCGGACCGTCGGCCTCGATGGGGAGCCGGTGCCGGGCTTCCGAGGGCTGCCCGAGTTCACCTTCGTCTGTCCCAACCGGCCCGCGGTGCGCGAGGCCGTGCAGCGTCACCTGCGTGACGTGCTTCAATCCGGCGACTACGAAGGGGTGTTTCTGGACCGCATCCGCTACCCCTCGCCTGCGGCCGACCCTGAACGCCTGCTGGCGTGCTTCTGCGACGACTGCCGCCGTGCAGCCGCGGCCGACGGGCTCGACTTGGAGGACGCGCGCCGGCGCATCCGGGCGTTGCTTTCGACGCCAGAGCGCGCCGCCGCGTTCGTCCGCGCGTTGCTCGACACGCCTGCTCCCGCGACGCCAGATCCCGACCTGGCGGCGCTGCGCACGTTTCTCGGTTTCCGGGCCCGCAGCGTGACCCGGCTCGTCCGGGCCGTCGCCGACCTGGTCCACGCTGAGGGCCTGGCCGTGGGGCTGGACTGCTTTTCGCCGGCGCTGGCTTCGCTGGTCGGCCAGGATCTGGGCGTGCTGAACGCCCACTGCGAATGGATCAAGATCATGGCGTATGGCCACGCGCTCGGCCCGGCCAGTCTGCCTTTCGAATTGCTGGACCTGACCGGGTGGCTGGCCGGCCGGTGGGCGGCCAGCGAAGCGAAAGTGCTGGCGTGGCTGGCTTCGGCGATCCGGCTGCCCCTCCCGTCGACACGCGCTGCGCTGCGCGAGCAGGGGCTGGCGCCGGAGGCCCTCGCCCTCGAGACGCAGCGGGGGCGGGCGGCGGGGGTCAGCCCGCTGTTCGTCGGCGTCGAGCTGGTCGAGATCGAGGGCCTGGCGCAGCTCAATCCGCTGCAGATCGTGGCCGACCTGCGCGCCTTCCGCGAGTCTGGCGCGGATGGGCTCGTGTTGTCGTGGGACCTGTGGCACATCCCGCTCGAACGGCTCAGTCTCGTGCGCGCCGTCTGGGGGTAGTGCAGCCTGCTCGTAGGGGATCCCCGTCTGGATCGCGAAGCCCGTTCGTAGTGGGCGCTGAAGCGCCCGCACCGGAAAGGTGGTGGAACTGTGAAAGTAACTGCCACGAAAGTGGCCGTCATCGGCGGCGGATCTTCTTATACGCCCGAACTGGTCAACGGCTTCCTGGCGCGCGTCGATTCGTTCCCGCTGACTGAGCTCTGGCTGATGGATATCTCACCCGGGCGGCTGGACGTCGTGGGCGGGTTCGCCCGGCGCATGCTCCAGGCCAAGGGCGCTCCCTTCGCGGTCCGCCTGACTACCGACCAGCGCGAGGCAGTGGACGGCGCTGGCTACGTGATCACGCAACTGCGGGTAGGAGGCATGCAGGCCCGCCGGGAGGACGAGTACCTGGGCCGGCGGCACGGACTGATCGGGCAGGAGACGACCGGCGTCGGCGGCATGGCCAAGGCGCTGCGCACCATCCCGGTGATCCTGGGCATCGCCCGGGACATGCGCGAACTGGCCCCTGGCGCGCTGCTGGTCAACTTTACCAATCCCTCCGGGCTGGTCACGGAGGCGCTCAACCGGTACGCGCCGGACGTGCTGGCGGCGGGGGTCTGCAACGCGCCGATCACGATGAAGATGGAGATTCTGGACGCTCTGGAACGGCACCAGGGCCTTCGAATTGCCCCGGAGCGGGCCGAGCTACGGACGCTCGGACTGAACCACCTCTCCTGGCACCGGGGCTTTGTCGTGGATGGCAAAGACATCTGGCCGCAGTTCCTCGCGGGGTACCTGGCAGAGCTCCGGGCTGATCCCGACCCGGCGTGGGACCCGCGCACCGTCGAGGTGCTGGGCATGATCCCCAACTACTACCTGCAGTACTATTACCACACCGATCGCAAACTGGCTGCTCAGGAGCAGTGGCCCCCCTCGCGCGCCGAGGAGGTCATGGGGATCGAGGCCGACCTGCTGCGGCAATACGCCGAGCTGGACCGGACAGAGCCTCCGGAAGGCCTGATGAAGCGCGGCGGCGCCTACTACTCCACGCTCGCCACGCAACTGCTCGACGCCCACTACAACGATCTGGGCGAGACTCACGTCATCAACGTGCGGCACGGTGGGGCGGTGCCGGGTTGGCCGGAGGATTGGGTGCTGGAGATGGGCTGCCGCGTGGACCGGGCGGGGATCCATCCCCTGCCGGCCGAGCCGCTGCCACCGGCCTGCTTCGGCCTGCTGGCCCACGTGAAGGCGTACGAACTGCTGACGGTGGAGGCGGCCGTGCACGGAGACCGGGATGCGGCCTACCAGGCGGTGTTGGCCCATCCGCTGGGTCCGCCGGCTGACCGGGTTCAGGCCGTGCTCGACGACATGCTGGAGACCAACCGGTCCTACCTGCCACAGTTCTGGAGGCAAGCATGACCCGCTACTTTCTCGGCGTCGACGTCGGCGCGACAAAGAGCCACGCCTTGATCGCGGACGATCTCGGTCGGGCGCTGGGCTTTGGAGAAGGAGGCCCTGGGAACCCTGATGTCGTCGGCTATAACGGCCTGGCCGACGTGCTCCAGCTCATCACCCAGGAGGCGTTGGCCGGCGACGGGATCGTGGCAGCCGATATCGCCGGCGCGGGCTTCGGCATTGGCGGGTACGATTGGCCCTCCCAACGGGAGCCCATGCTGGAGGCCATCCGCCCACTGGGGCTCGGCGGACCGGTAGAGATCGCCAACGACGCGATCATCGGCCTGCTGGCCGGCGCAGCGGAGGGTTGGGGCGTTGCCGTCGTGGCGGGCACGAGCTGCAACTCCTGGGGTTGGGATCGGGAGCGGCGGGCGGGCCGCATGACCGGCTTTTCGTGGCTGGGTGAGGCGGCGGGGGGCGGTGAGCTGGTACTCAAGGCCATCCAGGCGGTCGCACACGAGTGGACCTGGCGTGGCCCGCCCACCCGATTGACCCAGGCGTTTGTCGAGCTGACCGGCACCGGTGACGCCGCGGACCTGCTCGAGGGCCTGACGGTGGGGCGCATCTACCTGGACGCAGCGGCAGCTCCGGTCGTTTTCCAGGTCGCCGCCGCAGGGGACCCCGTCGCGCAAGAGTTGATCCGGTGGGCCGGGCGTGAGCTAGGGGACCTGGCGATCGGCGTCATCCGCCAGTTGGGTTTTGAGACATCGACCTTCGACGTGGTCCTGGCGGGCAGCTTCTTCGGCGGCAGCCCGGTTTTGGCTGAGGTCATGCGCGAGACCATCCACACGGTGGCACCCGGCGCTCGCCTCGTCCGGTTGGCCGCGCCGCCGGTCGTCGGCGGCGTGCTGCTGGGCATGGAGCAGGCGGGGGAGGAGCCCTTTGCCTTGCGGGAGGCTTTGCTCCAGTCCACGCAGGAGATATTAAAGAAGCAGGAGCAAAGGAGACTTACCGATGTCTGAACTGGCGATTCTGGGTGGCACGCCCACCCGCACCGAACCGTATCCCGCGTGGCCCGTCTACGACGAGCGCGACGTCGCTGCTGTCACAATTGTCATAAGATCAGGCCAGTGGGGCGGCTACCCGTATCCAGGGCCGCAGACCGCTGAATTCGCCCGCCGCTTCGCCGAATTGCAGGGCGGCGGCTATGCCGTGCCCATGGCCAACGGCACCGTCACGATGGAAGTCGCGCTACGCGCGGCGAACGTCGGCTGGGGCGACGAGGTGATCGTGCCGGCCTACACCTTCCAGGCCACCGCCGCCGCGCCGATGGCGGCCGGGGCCATACCGGTGATCGTGGACGTCGATCCAGAGACCTTGTGCATCGATCCAACGGCCGTCGAAGCGGCCGTAACGCCCAAGACGAAGGCCATCATCCCCGTCCACCTGGGCGCGCAGATGGCGGACATGGACGCCATCATGGAGATCGCCGCACGGCACGAGCTGATCGTGGTCGAGGACTGCGCGCACGCGCATGGCGCCAGGTGGCGCGGCCAGGGTGCCGGCACCATCGGGCACTTTGGCTCGTTCAGCCTGCAGTCGTCCAAGATCCTCACGGCGGGCGAGGGGGGCGTGTTGCTGTGCCGCACGCCGGAACTCGCGGCCCGGGCCGCCAGCGTCATCGACTGTGGCCGCCCTCACGCTGAGGCCCCGCCACACCACGAGGTCGAATCACCCGAAGGGCCCGGGCAGCCCTTCACCCTGGGCGCCAACTACCGCCTGTCTGAGTTGCAGGCTGCACTCGGCAACGTGGCGATCGAACGCTTCCCCGAGCAGGCCCGGCAGCGGCAAGAAATGGCCGCCTATCTGGAGGAGTGCCTCAGCGAGGTCCCGGGTGTCCGCCTGCTGAAACGCGACCCGCGCCACACGACCCGTTCGTTCTACCGCTACATCTTTGCCATCCAGCCGGAGGTCTTTGGCGCTGAGCACGACGTGGTGTGTGCTGTGCTATACGCCGAGGGGATTCCCTGCTGGGTGGGGTACGAGGCGATGCACCGGTACACGCTCTTCCAGCCCGGCCTGTCCAGGCTGCCCGTCCCCAGCGCCTTTCCCGAGAGATTTGATTTCGGAAAGATGCACCTGCCCGCCGCCGAGCGCGCCTGCGAGCACGAGGCCGTCTGGCTCGACGAATGCATCTTCCGGGCGGGCCGCCAGGGGGTGGATGACGCTGTGGCTGCTATCCAAAAGATTCAGTCGCACAGCGCGGAACTTTGCCGGCACGGGAACTGAGGCAGGCGTAGATAGAAGCTGGTTCCTTCATTCGAGGACAAAGTTACTCTGCGGGCAGCCGCTGATCCGCAGCGGCTGCCCGCAGACGTCTCACGGTTCGACGGGGGACATTCAGTTTTTGACGGCACCACTAACCTGTGCTAGAATCTGCCCCAATCAAGTGGCTGAAACAGGGCTGTCCTACAATCAGGCAGCACGTACTCGGGGAGCGTTCAACACATGGAACTGGCAATCGTCATCCTGAACTGGAATGCGGCGGCTGATACAATCCGTTGCATTCGCGACATCTCCTCATGGCAGCGTCTACGGCCGACTGTATGGGTGGTAGACAATGCCTCGACTGATGATAGCCTCCAGATGATCTCGCGCGAATGTCCACAAGTTCACCTGGTACGTAACTCGACCAACCTGGGCTTTGCCGGTGGGAGTAACCGGGGGATTTTGGGCACACTCTCCATGGGAGATGCGCCCATTCTCTTGCTAAACAACGATGCCTGGGTCGAGGAAGGTGATGTCGTCCGGCTTCTGGAAACCCTCCACACCAACGAACAAATCGGCCTCATCGGGCCGTTGCTCTTTGATGCTGAACAGAGAGATCGGTTGCTGGCAGCCGGAAGCAAGGATCCATCTCTACACCACCATTCGCACAACACGAAATTGCTGACCGGCAAACCTGTTCAAATCGTCGAATGTGTGCCGGGGACCGTCGTCGTGGGGCGGGCCAAGGTATTCCTCGAGGTTGGGCTCCTGGATGTGGGCTATTTCTACAGCAGTGAGGTGGCTGATTTGTGCCTGCGCGCCAGACAGCATGGCTACCTCAGTGCCATAGACACGCGCGCCCGGGCCTTCCACCATCTGGGACGCTCCTCCGAGTTTCGAGACACGCTCTACACCTACTATATCATTCGCAACCGTTTCCTGCTGATTCGCAAATTCCACCAAAAGTGGAAGTTACTATTCTACGGCTTCTGGACGCTCTACAGCCTGGCCCTGTCGGTGACAGTGCTATTGAACAGCGAACTCCCCACAGCTCGGGCCGTCCGCCTGGGGCTCATTGACGGCCTGCAAGGACGGTTTGGTGGCCAGAACAAGCGCGTGCTGGCTCTCACTGTTGGTGCGCTTGGACAGTTTGATCGCCACTGGCCAGCCAATTGATTGGTCTTTGGTGAGTTCCCGATGAAGATTCTCCACGTGGTACAGGCTTATCACCCCGCTGTTGGTGGTTCGGAATGGCTGACGAGGAATTTCTCTGAACACCTGGTCTCGCGCTATGGCGATGACGTAACTGTGTTCACAACCAATGCTTACAAGCCAGAAGCCTTCTGGCGCACCAAAGGGCCGTTCATGCCCCCCGGAATAGAAAAAATCAACGGTGTGACGGTGCGTCGTTTCAGGGTGTTCAACGGGCTACAGTTGTTCCGCCAGTTGCTTGCCCAGGGGTCTCACAGGCTGAACCTGCCCTACAATGATTGGCTGCGCACCATTCAAAACGGTCCCCTGATCTTTGATATGACCCAGGCCATCGCGAACAGTGACGCCGACGTGGTGTTTGCCACGGCTTTTCCGTTTCTCCATATGTACTATGCACTTGCAGGTGCCCGGCGTGCCAGGATACCGATTGTCTTTCTGGGCTCGATTCACGCCCCCGATAAATGGGGCTATGATCGGAAGATGACGTACCGGGCAATCCAGCAGGTTGATGCTTATATCGCCCTCACGACCTTTGAACGCGATTATCTCGTTCAGCGTGGCATCCGACCAGGTCAGATTACGGTCATTGGAGCGGGGGTAGACGCTGATGATTATGTGAAGGCTGACGGGACAGAGATCAGAAAGTGCCATGGCTGGGGAAACGGTACTGTCGTGGGCGTCCTGGCAAGACAATCGGAACTCAAGCGCTTGGACATACTGCTGCAAGCCATGCTAAAGGTGTGGGCTGTACGGCCCGACGTTCATCTGCTGATGGCCGGCGCACGGACCTCTTATTCTCCCCAGATTGACCGGATGATCAACGGGCTTCCGCCGGAGCAGCAGGCTCGGGTCACGGTGATCAATGACTTCTCCGAGGACGAAAAGCCCAAGTTACTTGCGGCCTGCGACGTGCTTGCCCATCCCTCCGGCAACGAATCCTTCGGTATCGCCTTCATAGAGGCATGGGCCTGTGGTAAGCCGGTTGTTGGCGCCCGCGTCGGTGCGATCCCTTCGGTCATAGATGAGGGTCAGGACGGTCTGCTGTTCAGGTACCCGAACCCCGACGACATGGCGCGGGCTATCTTGGCGTTGGTGGCCGATCCATCGCGCCGGATCAAAATGGGCGAAGCCGGCCAGAGAAAGGTGCTGGCCAATTACACTTGGAAGATCGTGACTGACCGATTGCGAGCGGTATATACCGAGGTGATCTTGCGCCACCGGTCATCCCCTCAAGCACCCTGATGTTTCTTTTCAATCAGCAGGTAAAATCTGTTGGCCGCAGCGTCTGGCTGCTCTCGAAGTCGAACAGGGTGAAAAAGAGCTAAGGAGGCGGTGGCATTGTACATGTTCCAGAGACGTACCAGCAGTCCTCGTTTGCGATGTCCCCGTACGGCCCGCTCAAATTGCCTGCCCTGCCACGCGTAATTCCCAGCAAAGAAGCACTTGAAGTTTGCTGGTTTCAGGTTGTCGGCAAACTGATCGAGCTCAGCCACACCCGGCAGGCCATATCGAACGTGCTCGCCGAGGTAAATATGGGGCCTGCCATATGCAGACCGGTACAGGCTATCAAGCCGCTTCTCGCACTCGCGATGCCCCTCGCTGCCAAAGGGCGCGGCGACGAGGACACAACGCCGCGCGACTCGCAAACATTCTCGTAAGAACGGCAATCGGCGCTCTCGGGCCAGGTGTTCCAGAGTGTCAATGCTGACCACTGCAGTGAAGGAGCTGTCCACGAAAGGAAGGGCACAGCCACTGCCGGACAGATTGCCCGATCCATCTACATTGGCCGACACCACTCGATATGGCAAGAACCGCGCCAGCAGCTCAGTTCGGCCGCCGACATCCAGTATATAGTCGTCCTCCTGGCCATTACCTATTGCCTCTTGCAACAATCGACTGACGACAGCATGCCGCTCATACAAATCATAGGGCATGAACAATAGGCGAAAGCGCCGAGATATTGGCAGATTTGAACTCGACATTATGTCATTCGGTCAGTGCTGGCGATGTACGACCGGCAGATAAACACCCCACCACCCTGGCACTGCAGTACCCAGGCTGACTTCATCCACGATCAGCGTTCCGCTGCCTCCAAGCGAGCCGTCTACGTGCAGTGCTACCGTCACGCCCTGCCCCTGGAATTCACTCACGTCCATCCAGGCGTGCGACCAGGTCACTGCAGTGGGCAACGTGTCAGTCAACGTCTGGGTAGGCCCTTGCACAGCGACCCATGCCGGGGCATTGCCAGTGACGCGATATACCAACGAGAGCGTCGGATCCTTCAATGTCCCTGGGATGAGGACGCTCTGGCTTAATGCCACCGTCCAGGTCAGGGAGCCGCCGTCGCTCAATTCCACGGCATAGTTCCCGGTATGAGCGTCGCCTGTCACCATGACTGTCCCCAACCGCGAGGTTCCAAGCTGCACGGTTGACGTCAGCCAGCCACTCAAATCACCCGCTTCAAACTGCCCATTCGTCAACACGTCGTCAGTCGGCGGTAGATAAAAGTCCAGATGGGCCATAGTGCCGGATAGGTGCTGCATGGCCGGCAGCGTCCCAAAACTGGGCCGGGAGGCAGCAATCGCATAGGTGAGCGATTCTTCGTGGCAGAGCAAGTATTTGCCTTGCAGGTTGGTGCTGGCTGGCAGCGGCACCGGCGGAGTTGACGTCACCTGTGCCTTGAAGACAGGTTGACCCCGAACGTTGTAGACCGACCCTGAGAAGCCATACCGGGTGAGCCACGTCTGCGCGTCAAACGTAGCATCGCTCTTTGCCTCCACATTTCCGGCTACGTCGCGGCCCAGGGAACGGAACTGGTAGGTGTGGCCAGTGCTGTCTGTATAGATACCCGACATCTCAGTGGTTCCGGACTGCCAGTTCTCCCACGAACCATCACTCCCTTCGCGCACCTGAACATCGTAGCTGGCGACGCCGGAACCCACATCGGTCCCGCTCCACGAGACCATGGTGGACAACACAGCACAGGATGGAGCGCTGGCCCTTGAGATGGGCGGGACGGTGTCGATCTTCGCAGGGCCAAAGTGCACCGTGTCCTCCGCCAGCATGCGAGCGCCGTTTACGGCGCGGATGTGAAAGTACCAGCCTGCCCCGTCGTCCAGCGTGCTGGTGAGTTCGTTGTTGCTCGAATCAAGCCAGGAAGCGCCGTCATCCACCGACGTCGTCGCCGATGTGTCCCAGGCGTAGTAATAACCGGCGATGTCGCTCTCCTCGTCTATGGCGCCGGACCAGGTCATCCGCACCGCGCGGTTGCTTGACCATACGCCAACGGTGTGAGTGGGACTGGCGACGGTGGGGTTTTGTGGCGGGGTATTGTCGGGGATAAAGATAAAGTTGCCTGTGCGATACACGTCGTGGTGGAACGTCGGCCAGGGCAAGGCGGCATCCGCGTCGCCGGTCATGTCCCAGACATAAACAGCGCCGTTGATTGCATTTGTATTCGCGCCACCAATCACGATTTCTAATTTGCCGTCGTGATCTACGTCGTCTACAAGAGGGGCACTGAAAACCGATTGTTCAGTTTGAGGTGCAGTGCCATAATTGGGAGTTCCATTACTCTCGACCACCGAGATACCCCAGGCTAGCCAGTGCACGACCAGAATCTCAACCGAGCCATCCCCATCGTAATCCGCCAGCACAGGAGTGTAGGGCAAACTCTGGGCATCACCAGACACAGGATTGTTGATCGGGGGACTCGCCGGGAATCCATCCACAGGGCTGCCATCACCGTGCCAGGCGTACAACGAAGTACAGGGAGCTGGCGGCATGGTATACTCATTGCCACATCCAATGACGATTTCCAGGTCACCGTCGCCGTCCAAATCGCCCAACCCGGGTGAAGCTGGCATGTCACCAGCGGTGGATTTGGGCCAGCCGCTCATCGCTGAGCCATCACCATTCCACGCATAGACCTTGTGCCCATTGCCTCCTTCGACGGTGCGCCCACTCCCTACGATCACCTCCAATTGACCATCGCCGTCAATATCACCCAGCGCCGGCGACGACTCGGTATTATTATCCACCGCGACAGGCCATCCCGGCACGTTGCTGCTATCCCCATTGATTGCCCACACCGTGGCCTTGGAGTAATCGGGAGCGGGGCTCCCCTCACCTCCCCAGGGGGGGCTGTTTGACCCAATCACAACCTCCGGCAGTCCATCTCCGTCAATGTCACCCAACGCTGGCGAAGAGTGGCCTCCCCGGAGCAGGTTGTCGCCACTGGAGCGATGGATGGGCCAACCGTCAACGGGGGCACCGTTGTGGTGCCAGGCGTAGATGCGCCGGTTCAAGGCCTGGATCACCACTTCCAGGTCACCGTCTCCGTCCAGGTCGCCCACAGCCGGTGACGCCTCGGTGCCGTCCCAGCACCCGTCCGGGTTTCTTATCCCTACCCCCGCTCCCAGTTCGTCAATGCGAGGCTGTGGCCACCCGGGAACCATCGAGAAGGACCAGGCGCTGTTGAAGGTATAAACGATCACCCCACCGTTAAAGTGCTCTGAGGGATTGCCTCCCGTCGCGATGACGATTTCCAGGTGTCCATCGTTGTCCAGATCTGCAATCGCCGCGGCAGAGCGGACGGTGCTCTTGTTCACTACCGCACACGCACCGGGAGCCCCTGCTGCATTAAAATCGTCTGCCGTCTGCCGCGACCAGGCCACAGACCACGAAGAGCCGCCGTGAGCGAGCACGTAAAGCATCCCGTCTTGCCCACCGACGACGATCTCCTTGTCGCCGTCACCATCAAAGTCGGCGGCTGCCGGGCTTGATTGCATAATACGCTCTCCACTCAGCAGGACAGTCGGAGGGCTGGGGTCAGCCCACGATGTGGTAGGCTGGGACACAAATTGCCCGCCCAGGCCCGTGAAGAGCATAAACATCGCTATGCCAATGACCAGGACGATTCTAGGTACGACAGACTGATTTCTTTTCATCTTGCGCCATCTCCTTTTTTCAGCGTTATCGCGTTTTGTCGTGTATGCTACAGTTCTACCATGTGGGAGAGTGCCGGCTGCGTTCCTCGAAGTAGGACATCACGACGGTCGTCGTGGCACCATGGCGCAAAGTGAACCGGGATTCACAAGCACTGCCATACCTGTAGGGCCTCACGGAAGCGATCAAGCACCGTTTCCCAGTTGTACTCGCTCAGCACATAGGCACGACCCAACTGTCCCATCTGCCTGCGTTCAACGGGATGCTCCATCAGCCAGTCCAGTACGCCGACGAATTCATCGAGGTTTTCGTAATACAAGCCACCATTGCTGCGCAGGGCGTGATAGCGGGTCACTTCACAGCCACCATGAACGATCACAGGCACCCCCGCCAGCCACGACTCCATGATGACGATGGAGAAGCTCTCCCATAACGACGGTTGGCACAGGACCGTGGCCGCTGCAAACACATCCCGTTTGTCCTGTTCATCTTGGAAGCCGATGGACAGGATGTCCGAATGAGAAGGGATAGACAGTGGCCCACGTCCCATCAGCACCAGTTTGAGTGGCCCCGGTCGCAGCCGTTTGTACTCGATGAAAAACGATACCAGTTCCAACAGGTTCTTTCTGGAGCTCAGGCGACCGGAGAACAACACAAAAGGGTCTGACAGGCCAAACCGTCGCCGGAAGCGGCCAGGATCAGCTCGGGTATCGTCCATCCCCTCGCCAACTATGCAGGACCCAGGGTTCCAAATGCCCAATTTGTCCCGCGCCAGCTCCATTTCGGGCTCGCAGTTGAACATGATTCCGCGGCAGGCTTCCATCATCAGTCGCGTCTGCAAGAAGCGGGCAAAAGGTTCGTCGTGCAGATGAGGCCACAGGATACTCCGCTCTGGCCACAGGGTAGTACCGTAGAACGTGATTCCGAACAAGTAAGGGCCAAAGATCAAAAAACCGTATTCCCGCCCTCGTTGAGCGATGTACTGGTAAAGAGCCGGACTGTGCGCACTGTGGTCAATCCATTCGTATTCCTCGTCCACTGTCGCGGGGCAGTGGTTGGTGAACTTGACCAACAACTCTTGGTAGCGGCGTCCATCGCGGAAGCGGTGATCAACCGGAAAACGGTGTACCCGCACGCCGTTGATTCGCGTCAGGCCAGGCGGGTACACGTTGAGCCAGGTGATCAGGTCGCTTGCGCAAGTGGTTAGTACATCCACACTGAACTCCGGGCGAGGTAAATGCTCGGCCAGGCTACGGGTGATTCCCTCCGCCCCACCCAGGATGTCCTTGCCGTAACGGGGAATGACGAATGCCAATCTCATTCTTGCTTGTTCCTCACCCGCTCTCCTACTCCGCTTTGGGTTTCAGCCGTTCTATTTCAGCACGTAACTGGGCAACCTCCCGCCGCAGGGCCTCGACTTGGCCGGGGATCGGGTCCTCCTCCAGTCCCTTGATCAAGGTCGCCATTGCCTGGACGACGTGCCCGTTGAAACGGACCTGTTGGCGGGCGAGCTCGTTCACGTAGTAGATGATCAAGCGATGGTACGCCGCCCGGACACGCTGCACCAACGGTGCGACGAGAGGGATAGAGGAGCCGGCAAGCAGCAAACCAACGCCGGCCTTGTCGTAACCGACGCTCATTCGTTGCAGGGCGTCGTATAGGCTGCGGTCGAAGCGGGTGGTGGAAATCTCTTCGACAAAAGCCTCGTAACCCGGTTCCTGCGTCTCGGCCTGGGCGCGCTGCTTGCGGATGTCTTGGCGAATTTGGCGCATAATAGCCTCGGCGTCTATGTCGGGGTCACAGATTGTGGTACTTTCTCCTCCAGTGTGTCGAGGTTCATCGCCGTTCATAGCCAATCTCCTTTGAACTGGAAACGGTTAACTACTCAGCGACCCTTGCGAAGGTTGCGAATAGCCTTGTCAATGTAAAGATTCCAGGCAAACGAGAACATTTCCGCCCTGAAATGCGCCTGCAAACCTTCGCAAGGGTTCCCACCCGAGCAGTTACTGGAAACGTTTAATTCTCCCCGTCCTCTGCCTTGACCCAGTCGACCAATACACCCAACCGACGAGTGTCGTTACTGAGCCCATCAGCAGCAGGAGACCAGGGTTCACACATGAACCGGAGGGTATCCAGGTCACCATCAGTGCGAAACGTGGTATGGTAGAGCGCGAACCCTGATGTCACCTGCCAACGAGCGACCTCGCTACCGTCAGCCCGGAGCACTACAGGCACTGGTTCGCCACCCGGCCGCTCCCCGCTGCTCATGCGGACCTGTATCATCACCTGAGGAGCAGCCGTGACCAGACTCCGATCAGGCAAGGTGAGCGTCGCGTCGGCAGTCGTCCAGCGGACCGTGGTGTCGTCGTCCAACCGCTCCGGCCCGTGCCAGCCTGTTCCCACGTAGAAGAAGTCGGCCCCACCCACGTCAACCGTCAGGTCCGGTTCGGCAGCCCGCGCTTGTGCCCTCCCGACCTCGTACAGGGATAGAGAATACTGATGGCGAACCACCTGCCGGGGCATACGATGATAGGAGGTCTCGAGCACCGGCAGGTCGAACCAAACGTGCGTCAAGGGAGACAGAGGCCAGTCGTCAAAAGGGGCCCGCACACCGGAAGGGCCGACTGCCAGCAACACCCGTCGCCCGCCGGCCTGCCAGCGTTCGACCTGAGCAGTCAACGCCTCGCCATCCAGTTCCTGTTCCTGCAAGTCATAGACGGTGTGTCCAAACAGAAAGCGGAGAGGGGTTCCCAGCAAACCGGCCGTGCCCACGGGCTGATCGTCGTTGAACAAGATAACGGACGGGCTCCCAATAGCGGCAGCCAGTGCCGACACTTGCTCGATAGCTCCCCGGTTGTCAACAGGGGGGACAAAGAACCGATCCACCGTCAGCAAGAGAGCAACCTGGGCCAGTGTCAGGACAATGCCCACCACACGCAACCCACGACACATAGCCATCAAACGAGTCAAGAGATACGCACCGGTAGCTACGAAGAAGGGGATTACCACCGGGACGTACCGTCGCATGACATAGATGTGAAATGGGTTGTTGCGATTGTGCTGGATATACAGCAATGAGAAGAACAGCCCAACACCGAGAAACAGGGTCCGGCGTTCGTCTACGTCTCCCAACAGCAACCACCCAATGCCGCCAACCGCCAGCGCCAGTCCCAAGGGCGAAAGGTACCAGCCAATACGAACCAGGTTAAAAGGCTGCACATCAGGGATTTGGCTACTACCGTACCAATAGTCTGCAAATTGATCCGCTTGGGCAACCTGAGGCCAGAGGAAATAGGCATACAGCGCCAGTAAGACGACAACTCCGGCCAGAACGGCGGTGCCTCCCCGCCACCAAGGGCGCAAGCGGGTAAACCACTCGGGCCGGCGGTCTAGAACGACAAATCCCGCCAGGGCTAGAGCCGCTGCCCCACCCAGGATAGGCCAGGGCACTGGTACGGTCAAGATCCCCCAACGGTAGATGTCGACCAGATAGGGGCGGCTCTGAAACCAGCCGTGCAACAACGAATGGACAGTCAACAAGCCCAAGGGGGCCAGAAAAGCCAGGCGTCTCCAGCACAGTTGCCGCTTTAAGCGCCAGAAAGCGAGACAAGCCAGGGGAATGAGCACGAGAAAGTAAAAGTCCAGCCGGGCGAGCATGACCTGTCCGAGAGCGGTGCCAGCCAGCAGTCCGTCCCAGGCGGACTCTGGGGCGGTTACTGAACCGAGGGTGCGAATCAAGCAGTAGAGCCCTCCCCACAAGACAAACTGGGTCAAGGCTTCAGACGTCGGATAGCGCGCGAACCAGATCTGGGTCGCGGTGAGAGTCAGTAGGGCGGCAGCCAGCAAACCGGCCCACGGCCCAAAGAGCTGCCGGACGGTGAGAAAGACAGTCAGGCAGCCCAGCAGTCCCCACAAGGATACGGCGTACAGACTGAAACGCAGTCCGCCAACAGTGTAGAAAATCGCTTGCCAGACAGAGTGCAGAGGGTAAAACTGGGGAATGATCAGGCCCGGCTGATCATTGCTGAGGTAAAAGCCGGGCAACAACAAGTAACGCGCTTCAGCATACGGAGGCTGTTCGCGAAAGAGATCCGGGTACAGGGACGAGGACAGCTCTGCCAGGTCTGGATCGCGGATGAGCAAAGAACCGCTCTTGGCAATGCTAGCCCCCAGGTTCACATAAACACCAGCGTCCGAGCCGCCCAGAATCATCTCGTGGGGACGGAAGAACAGGATTACCCCCAGAAGCAAAACAATCAACAGCAGCCATGTGACAAGGCCAGGCTGGGCAACGGACACACGCCAGGGGCCTCCACGACGCCACAGGGCCAACCCGAGGAGGACGACGTAGAGCGTGTCAAGCCCGAGCAACAGCGGCAGGCTAAACAGGCCAATTTCGGCCAGAACACACCCTAGCCAGCCGGTCAACAGCGCGCTGGCAAAGACACTCGAAAAGAGGATGCTGAGCCAATCATCGCCGAATTGCGAACTGCAGCCATCAGATTCTACGGAGGATGAAACGGACACACTCGGGACCACCAACCACAGCCGAGTCAGGTAACCGGGTAAGAATAGGGCCATGGGGATGAAGAGGATTAATTTGATCAGAAACGCTATCAGGTCTTGATACATTGTTGTCCTGCTCGTTCAGCATCGGGATAATATTGGAGGGTTGTATATACCCACACGGTCACGGTCGAGGGGTGCTGTGGCCAAACCCAAGAATTGTATCGGGGGGCTCGATGGTATCGGTCTTGTCCTCGAAAGCCTCTCCCCGGGCGAGCATCACTATGCTCTGGTGACCGCTGGTTTCAGTCCAGGTGGCATCAATGATCCTGAGGCCGGCTTCCTTTACGAGGCTCTTGAAGAAACCCCAATCGTAGTACACCGCCTGTGTGGGATCCTCAGTGTTCACGTACAAACAGTGCTGGTCGGGATTAAGAATTGGGAACCAGGCACGGTTGAACAAGAACCACGTGGTCAGAAATAACCCATTCTCTGCCAACATGGACTCTAGTTCCTTGAGGTAAAAACGAGCCTGTGGTTCCAGCAAATGGGTAAAGACCGAAAAGGCGATGATGAGCGTAAAGTCCTCTCCGTGATGGCGGAGCGGCAGATGCTCACTTCGAGAATTGTCAGGAGCATAGAGCGGATTGGGGCTCCAGACGTCGTGATGGAAGAACTCGACACCTGGTCGGCTGAGATTCTTCCTACACCAGTTGATCATCTGGCGGCTGATGTCCACTCCAACATATCGTTCGGGAGGCTGGCGTTGCAGGAGCAACTGCCTGGCACTGCGACCACAACCACAGCCAAAGTCAAAGACGTGTCTGTATGCCTCACCAGGCTTTAGAGGACCGTAGGCCAGGTCTCCCCAGATTAGCTTGCCGTCTGGGTTGTCAAAGTCCCGAGGGTCTGTAGGACCAACAAGCCTCCGTAGCTCAAGCGGTGGCACTGGAAGAGGTGTGGTCACCCCATCTTCTTGGACTGGACTTGGCCTGCCTACCAGTGACAGGATCTTTCTAAACATCGACAACACCTCCGACCGCGTGAGAAGCCGCACGCACGCTTACTCCCTTATGCCACGGTGGCACGAAAAAGCTGTGGCTGACTTCCCAGCACTTGAAACCAGTATATGTGCTCTGCTACCAGATCAACGGATAAAACGTACTCACCTGGTTCGGTAAAAGTGACCGAGAGCTTGACAGTTACACCCTCTCCTGGCATAACGTCCGCCTTGAGTCCGCCACGTGCAAAATCATTCTCCAGCAACTGCCCGTTCGCGTCTAACAAGTGAACCCCCACCTTGACAACACCGATGTCCCGAATACTGCGATGCAGCCACTTGCTCTGGCCTACGTTTTTCACTCGAACTGTCAGCTCCATAGGTTCGCCCACTCTGGCGGACCCTTCTTTGGTCAACAGTTCAATTTCGTGTTTCAAGCCCATATGAGTACGACTATCAGGGATATATGTCCCTTTTGTCAAGAAGAAAACCGTCGAACTCTGCATCGCAGGCGCAATATCCTTAAGAAGGATTCTGGCAAGGAGTGATATGCCCCTTGGCTTGAACACCTGGCTCGCAGTCTTTCGCCTCAAGATCTTGGGAACTGTAGCCCAAAAGTCGCGACGCAGTTCTGCTGCTATTCGCCCTAGGGCAGACCACTCGATGAATCTTTCGTATGCACTGTAATCCAGGTCCATGATTGGGTTGTTGACCAGTTTGATGCGCAAATCAGAAAAACCGATATCCGTCGCAATCTCTTTGATTTCATCCATGTGTATGTCGTTTTCCAAGACGGCGTACATGGACATCTCATACTGAGCTGCTGCTCCTTGTGAATGATAAATGCCTGGCTCGCTGAATCCCACAATGCCACCTGGCTTCAAAACCCGGAAGAATTCACTCAATACCTGCGCTACATTGGGAACGTGGTGGAGCGTGTTAAAACAGATGATTCTGTCAACCGAGTCGTCAGCGACCTCAATGTGTTCTCCATCAAAAGGGACAAATCGAGGTGGCTGCAAATACTCACCGACGATGGGCGATACCTCAAATAGCTTCTTGCCCAGTTCCAGGGCACTCTCAGAGACATCCACAGAGATGGTTATGCACTGCATCTGATTAAGCAACCGTGAGAACCAACACGTTCCCGCACCGAAATCCAAAACGACCATTGACTTGCCCAACCGAAGACCGTACAACAAAAGCCCCATCTTGTACAACAGTTGAGGCGCCTCCATCGTGCTGGCGAAAGGTTGTGACATTTGAAGAGCAGGCTCGGGCAGATTGCGATAATACTCTTCGGCAGTTTGACACAGCCCGGCCAGTGTCAACTCTCTGATAAGCTGTTTCGGATCAATTCTCTGGCGCATATTAGCTCCTCCTCATGCTGGATCAACCCGCCTGACCCCAATAGGAGATGACGTTCAACCGTTCGATCATTCTGCGAGCCATTGCCTCGCTGCCATACCAACGCTTTATATCGGCCGCCGCTCGCATCCCTTTGCAAACCGCCTCATCACAATTCTCAAAAACGCGCCGCATCTGCGCCGCAGCGTGATCCAGGTCAGGATCGGCCCACCAATTCCCTTTCCTGTAGGGTCCATGATCTTTGTCCAACTCAACTAGATGATATTCCACCGGGTAACTGTTTGTCACATTCACAAAATCAGTATTGCCCGAGTAGGCGGTTGCGATAGCCGGTTTACCCAAACACATCGCTTCGGCAATCGTCAGGCCAAACCCCTCAGATCGGTGTAAAGAAACATAGGCATCGCACACGTTGAACAGACCGTCCAGCTCGGAACGCTCCAGATAGCCATCCATCAGGTTACCCGAGACGGAAGCCACAGCTCGCTCAAGTGGGTCTCGGTGTTCAGGGAATTGATCCAATTTGGTCACTTTGATGACCAGTGAAGTGTCGTGGAAATCTGGCCCAAAGGCCCGCCTATAGGCCTCGATCAAACCGAATGGATTCTTGCGCTCGATAAAACTCAACATGTCAAAGACAAACAAAAAAACAAACTTGTCCTCCGGCAACCTCAACATCTCCCGCGTCACATTGGAATTGGGAGGCTCGTGCACCCCCACTCCCATAGTGATCACCGGGATGGGCGACACATGCGCCAGCGTGTTTTGCACAAAATGACTGCCAACCCATATCTCGTCAAGATGCTGAAAGCGATCGAGCCATGCTTCTGGAAAGCGCTGCAACTCCCAGTGCCAATACCCAATGTTGTATTTGCCTGCGAAAAACCCCGCTCCAAGCTCACTGTAAACCACGTTGGTCTGATCGGCGTTCACGCAAAACAAGTTAGTGTTGTAGGGGTGTCCTTGAGGTAAATGCAATACTGATTCATCGTTCTGGCGGGCCGCATGACTCCTGACCATCGTCCAGGCCACAGGAAAGTCTTGACCGTGTAAAGCCCGCAAAGTAACCCGGGCATTCTCTCCTACCCCAGTCTCATCGCGCAAGTAACCCACCACATTCAGCCCCAAACGGCCTTCTTCTGCCGGAAGAGTTCCCAGAGGGGGCAATCGTGATGGAACAATTGGCCCACTTGGATCCGGCCTTATGAAAACGCTACGCACCCGGTCCACAAGGCGTGCACCAAGCATTCGCTCGATACGGCGTCCCACCCCAATGCGGAACAACCAACTTGTCGCCGCTTGGTACAGTCCTGCCACGAGACCGTGCCGAGTCACCAGTGTTCCAGATCCAAGGATGCGCTCCAGCGACTCTGCCATTGGCCGAACAAAAAAGTCGTCAATGTCTAGGTCATCCTTGCCCCAGTTCACGAACCAGCGAACGTACTCCAGCCGATCGTGTCCCAGTACATCGGGAAAAGCCCGTTGAATATCTGGACGTTGCTGGTACACGGCCAGGGCCAGACGAGTCCCGAGTGGTTGATGGGATGGCGTGCCTCCCATAGGTTCATTCAACCACGTCAGCAAATTCGTGAGAAACCGAACGTCCGACGTAGTATCGAATGGGCACCAGGAGGGGTCATTGCTCTCGAATTCCCGCCACAGAGCACGCGCGGCATCGGGCACGCGCACGCCAACGATGTTCTGACTATCGTAAGCGTAGGGCCAATGCCTGACTGTCTCATAGCCATTGGCGTAGAGACGATCCTGGTAACCATCAAACAGAGCCTTTACGATTGGTATATCTCGAAAGGTGTAACGATTCTGGTGTTTCGATACCACATCGGGACGGTCGGGATAAAACCCGCTAAAGTGATAGAACTTGAGTGGAGAGCCATTGACCGTGTGTACGCCATCGCTGTACTCTACGTGGCGGTGATATAGGTTCCAATATGCCACATTGCAGCCGGGATCTCGATGAATCGTGACACTGGAGAAAAGCCCAGGCACCAGGTCAACCCATCGCTGGTCGACAAAGAGCCCTCTGTCAAACGCCACGATGCACTGCTTGGCCATCTTGCCCTTCCACCAGCGGAGGAATTCCGCTACCTCCGGATGCCTGGACAGTCCAATGAACCCAAGGTTATAGGCGCCGGCCCGGAGGATGTCCAGTTCATTGGGTTTAAAGTCATCATCCAGGGGACCAAGCAGGTGGGGCGTCAGAACGATGCCATAGGACTGCAACTTTTTCCAGATCTCGTCGATCGGCTGGTAGAAATAGATATCGGGGTCAAAGTAGCAAATTCTGTCGTACTCGTAATTCTGAAAGAGGTATTCCAGGAAGAATGGTTTTACAGCAGTGCTCAGTTCAAGCACTGTGTAGCGGAAAGTCATCACGCCAAACTCGGGGATGCCAATGTCTTCGGCCAGAACCGTGGTGAAGGGTTCTTGTTCCAGATCATAGTATCCGTCTGGCCTATCTACCAGCAAGACAAAAGCTCGACCATCGGGATGATGTGCCAAAAAAGACTCGACCAGGCAACGCGCCTGGGCCAGATAGTTCTTTGCAATGATCGTGCAGATGACGGGTATGCTCATAAACGGTGCGCCTAGTTCCTTGTAATGTCCTCGTACACTTGTAGTGTCTTTCTGGCAGCCATCTCCCACGTAAAGTGTGCCGACCTGACAATTCCCCGCCGGCTAAGCACCTCTCTTTGCTCTTCATCAGTCAGCATTCGCTCAATCGCTTCGGCAATTTGGGTCACGTCGTATGGATCCACCAATATCGCCGCATCACCCGCAACCTCTGGCAACGATGAGACATTGCTGGTGATGACTGGAGTACCGCAGGCCATAGCTTCCAACACCGGCAACCCAAATCCCTCGTAAATGGATGGATACACGAACAACCACGCGCCATTGTAAAGAGCTGGCAACAATCCAGGCTCGACTCGACCAAGAAAGATGACATCGTCCTCCAGGTCAAGGGTACGCACTTGCGCCAACACATCCGCATACAGCCAGCCCTTCATACCGACCAAGACCAGTTTAGGTAATGAGCGGAACACCTGCCGCACGCGGTGATAGGCTTGCATTAACCGCACCAGGTTCTTGCGTGGCTCAATCGTACCCACGCTTAGTATGTACTCTTGCGACACGAGACCCACTGACCGCAACGTTTCATCCACGACTGCCGGAGGTAGAGGATGATACGATGAATCCACCCCCCCATAGACGACATATACGCGCGCTGGGTCCAGCCCGAGGTAGTCTACTGCATCCTGCTTTGTGCTTTCCGAAATGGCAATGACCGCGTCGGCCTGCGTTTGAGCAAAGCGAAACTTTGCCTCTTGAAGCTCACGCACCGAATCTATGTGATAGTCAGGAAATAGCACCGCGGTCAAATCATAGATGGTAATCACGTTCTTGGCATACGGCAAAGCACGGGGAAAGACTTCTGAGGAGTGGAACACTTTTACATCCGCCAGGCACCTGCGCAAGCGGCGATTCGTATCGAGCTCGCACAATGTGCGCCAGGAGTGGTCCAGAGCCTGGTCTATGCAGTTTGCCAATGGCAGAAGGCCACGCTTCTGCATAAACCCCACGCGTGCCAGCTTCCGATGCTTGAGACCTGTAACCTGCCTTATATCCGTATGGGTTGACAACAGCGTCTTCACTTCCTCAGGCCCGTTTCTGGCCCATCCTTCAATGGGAGAATAATCAAGCAACACAACCTCATGGGAAGAAGGCAAGGCCAACATAGCCTTGACCAGGTTGTAGCGGTAGTAGAAGACTCCGGCCCTAGTGATATACAATACGGTAATGTCAACAGCAACTTTCATCTGTGAGCAAGAGATCATGAAATGATTCTTTGGACAAACTGTTCCAAAGAATGAGCATAGTGCCGGGCGACCTTTTGAACTGCGTGATGAGTGGCGACGTAGGCCCGACTGCGCTGGCCGAGATGGGCTCGTAACTCGGGTGTGCTCAACAGATCCGTTATCGCCAGGCGCAAATCGGCCCGCATTTCCTCGCCGACTCCGATCTTGACCACACAGTCGTCAGGGAGCTCAGTATACCACCCCACATCTGAGACGACAGTAGGGACCCCTTCCCCCAGCAATCGCAACACGGCGGCCGAGGTCTCACCCAGCGTCGGGTAGCGCAGGTTGATGGCAAGGTCCATCGCCGCCATGGTGGTGTACCAGGTGGAGAAGGGCAGGTAACCCGTGATGGTCACCTTGTCTGCCAAACCTCGCTGCTCGATCAAAGGGATTGGATCGTACCACTCCAGGGGCTCACCGACGAATATCAGGCGTGCGTTCGGGAACAGGGGCAGCAACTCGGCGAACACGTCGAGCAACGGCTCCACCTGCTTACTGGGCACGATGAAGCCAAAAGAGCCGACGTAAAGCCCGTCCTCATCCAGCCCTAGCTCGCGCCGGGCGGCCTGGCGTGTCAACAGACGTGGTTGGCGGCTGACGCAGGGCATGGAAATATGAGCCACATCCGCCAGCGGGCACGTCGCCAACACCCGTCGGCGCAAATAATCGCTATGAACCACCAAACCGATGCTGATGTCCAGCAGTCTGCGATTGAGGGGCTCGTCCGGGGACAATGGCATACGACCGTCCAGGATCGCCCGCACGTGGGCCAGGCCTTCCAGGCCATAGTTGTAACCCCATTCCCGGACAAACCCCCCGCGGTCGCCTCGCGCCGCCGTCATACTGCCAATGATACCGACCAGTGCATAGTCATGGAGCACGACTATCCCGGGAAAGCGCAACGCCATCCGGTAGATCGTTTCGTGATACAGATTGTTGCCCATGTGGTAGAGGGCTACATCATAGTCCCAGCGCCGGCGAGGATACTCGGCGATGGGATAGGTGGAAAAGCGACCGGCCAATTCCTGGTTGGAAGGTTGAAACCCATCAACGAAGAGATCAACGCCAACCAGGTCGGCCAGGTGGGGCAACAGGTCTTCGCTGTAGTCCGAGATCCCAGACCTTATGGGATTAAGGGGGCTAAAGTAGGCGATCCTCAATCGCTCTCTCCTCGTCGTTCCAGGCCCATCGCCGCCAGCATCTCTTCGAGCCGGGATAGGCGCTGGGCCAAATCGTCGCTCTCCCGCGCGATCTGCTTCTCCAATTGCCGCAACCGATATTCGTCCTCAGCGAAGGTGCGTGCCCACTGCGTGGCATCACGGTCGCTGGCGATCACCCGCTGGTCCAACTCGTCCAGTCGTTCGAGCAACGCCTGGGTCGCCTGGGTAACCGCATGGTTAAACCTGTTCTGCTGTTGCAGCAAAGGCAGCACATACCACCTGGTGGAAATGCCATTCCACACCGTCCGGAACCAGGCGACCAGCGGTCCGACGATCGGCTTATTCGAGCGAAACGGTTGCTCGCGGATTGTCTGCCCGGCTTCCAACTCGGCGATCAATTCCTCGTTCAAAGGCTTCTTTCTCCTGGTTCTCCGGATGCCTGAGGGCTGCTGGAACGTCTCCAGACTTCTGCCCGAAGGTTCGCCAACGCCTCGGTCACCTGCTGCAGTACATCAAACGCGGGCAGACCGGCTTCTTCCCGCGCCGCGTAGATCGCCGGCACCATCAACAAAGCAGCCAGGTACACCTGTCCCATCGCCAGTCGCTCATTTCGCACCAACTCCTCCTTCAGCCAGGACCGCTCGGCGGGCACGAAATCGCGCAAGAACCGTTCTGGTGACAGCCGCTTGAGGACAAAGCGCAGCCTGCCGCGGTGAAAGGCCCTGTAGAAGGCCTCAGACCCCTGGCCCAGCGTAGTAGACTCGACGTGGGTTGCCTGCGCGGCGGGCACGTACACGACGCGCCGCCCTGCTTCACGCGCCCGGAAGCAATAGTCCACCTCCTCGTAGTACCCGGGCCAATATCCCTCGTCCAATTTCCCGACCTGCTCCACGATATCCCGTCGGAAACCCCACGCCGCGCCGGTCACATAGTCCACGTCCACGGGTTCATCGCACAGGCCCTCGTCTTGCTCGCCATACCCCCAATGATCCGGGATAGCCCGAGGCCAGTGGATGATGCCTCCCACGTGCTGAATGGTCCACCCATCGGGATACAGGAGCTTGCATCCCGCGACGCCCACGGTGTGATCGGCCAGGGCCTCGCACATCACCTCCAACCATCCGTCCCGTAGGGCGGCATCCTGGTTGACCATAAACAGCACATCACTCTGGGCAACCCGCAGGCCGGTGTTACACCCACCGGCGAAGCCCAGGTTGCGCCCGTTCTCGATCAAATGTACTCGTGGGTAGCGTTCGCGCACCAGGGTTACTGAATCATCGGTCGATCCGTTATCCACGACGATGATTTCATCATCTGAGCCTGTCTGTGTCAGGATGGCATCCAGACAGCTCCCCAAGTACGCTTCTCCGTTCCAACTGACGACGATGATGGATCCCCTAGTCATGGTGGTGCTCCCAGCGACAGGGGATCTGCACAACTCCTTCCTTCTCCGCGACTACTCCGGCCTGGACTTCGAAAGTGAAGCCCCGATGCTGGTGATCGTAGGGGTGGACAGAGTGGTAATCGTAGATCGCCGCTGTGAACTCGTAGCGTCCAGGCAGCAAAGGCAGCGATTCGATCACGTAATCCACCGTCCCTTCGCCGTCAATCACGTCAATCTCACATCCTGACTGCACCGTGTTTGGTCCAGTGACGTGCGTGCCATCCTCCCGATAGATCGCCACGCCAAAGGCCGGCCTATGGACAGGCTCGCGGGCCCGGTAACGGATGCGAGCCACGAAAACATCGCCCGTTTGGAAAACGCGACGCACGCGTCCCGTTTCATCTCGAAACTCTACACTCGTGATGATGGCCTCTCCAGATCCCCAGCGGCGACCTCGTCCCGCAACATCTCCATCGTCCAAAAGCTGGATATTCGTGCCTTTCCAGACGTGGCTGAGATAATCAACGACGACCTCGGCCACCGGGCCGATTGTCTTCACCTGTCCTTCCTCCAGCCAAATGGCCTGATGAGACAGGCGACGCACCATATCCAAGCTGTGGGACACGAAGACGATCGTGACTCCCTGCTCCCGCATCTGCGCAATGCGTTGGAGGCACTTGGCCTGAAATGCCTGGTCGCCCACCGCCAGGATCTCGTCAATTAAAAGAATGTCCGGTCGAAAACTGGTCGCAACCGCAAAACCTAGCCTCATCAACATGCCGGACGAGTAGTTGCGTATCGGTATGTCGATAAAACGAGACAACTCAGCGAACTCGACGATGGACTCCAGATGCTGGCCGATCTCGTGCCGTTTCAGGCCCAGGATGGAGCCATTCAGATAAACGTTCTCCCGCCCGGTCAGGTCATGGTGAAAGCCAGCCCCCAGTTCCAGCAGTGCCCCCACCCGTCCATTGGCCTCGATCCGTCCCGAGGTAGGCTCGATGATGCGCGAGATCAGCTTGAGCACCGTGCTCTTGCCCGCCCCGTTGGGGCCGATGAACCCCATCGTCTCCCCTCGTTGCACGGTGAAACTGACGTCCTGCAAGGCCCAAAACGGCTCACGGGAACCACTGCCGCGCCGGAAGAGGCTTACGGTCAGTTCCTGGAAGGACCGGGGGCGCTCGCGGTGCAGGATGAATTTCTTGGAGACTCGATCAAGAAGAACAGCCGTGCTCATGTTTCACTGTCCACACCACTCATCATGTTAGGCCTTTCCCTATTCTCTCTCCAGCTCGAATAGATAAACATCCCTCACAGGAGCTATCGGGGTGGGGAACCTCGCAACAAGTTTCAGGCGTGTGATAGCCAGCAGGTCCGGCAAGATCTCTTCTTCAAAGCCCTCTCCCCTGAAAGCATGCACAAGTATGTAACGTACCTTGATCTCTTCCAACAAGTCAATCGCCGCCTCGCCAGGCCACTTGTTGAGAGTATGCAATAACTCAGGGTAGCCTGCAGGCAGTATACTGGAGCCGTGAACAATCTTCTGGCCATGAGCGATCGTATAGTAAAGAGACTGCCCATGCATCGTATAGCTAAGAGGATACTCGATGATGACATTCTGCTCTGGCTGCGCAGCCAACCATGCATCCACGTTGCGCTGCATCTGCCTGATGGGGGTGACAGCAGGTAGTGGTTGGGTATTGAACTCTAACATCAAGCACAAGAAGCTCCCAATCCCTAGGATAACTCGCACCCAAGGCTTACAACTTCTCATGATGCCTGTCAACCCCACCCCTGCTAGCACAGCGATTCCCAGGGAAGCAATGAGCCCCCACCGGCCAAAGTGGTGAAATGACCGAAAACCTGGGATGGGCAGATGAAGCGCCATAGCCGGCATTGGAATGCGCAATGATCCATCAGGCATCACCAGCATAGGAGCCACTCTACCAACAACGCTGGCACCAGGGAGTCGCAAAGATACCGCTTGTCCCCACCAATGTAGAGTAGGGCCAGCCATAAGAATCACGCCCGTTGCGATCATGGCAATGAAACCACGCACCAGCCTCTTCCCCGGCCGGTGCCGGACACCCAACAGAGCCAACAACGCAGGAATGTATCCGAAAGACACTACACCGTCCTCACCGTTGGAGAGGGGAAAAGTCTCTCGAGACAGCTTCCACGTCAACGGGTTGAGGGCACTGGGAACAAATAGGCGCTCGATGCTCACACTGGTGCCGTCTACATCCTCAAAGGAAAACTCCGCACTCGCTCCAATCCGTTGCCTCACCCTAAAGGCGTTAAGCAGCAACGGGCCTGCCGTGAGACAGACTATCAAGGCTGCGACAGCGATAGGGCGCACCCATGTTCTCCATTCGGTACGTATCCCAGGCCAGAGACAGACGGCCCCAAACACTGCCACCGCGGTCGTTGAGATGAAGGTAAACTGCCATGCCCCGGCAATGCTCAGCCCAAAAGCCAAACCAGCAAGAGCCATCCAGCGAGTCCGAAAGAGAGATCTACGAGTGGCTTGAACCACCCCATACACGATCCACGGCAGCCACATCGAACCAAGAAGCAGGTTAAGGAACCCTCCAAAATAAACTTGACGATTAGGGTAGAAAGCATACGCAATACCTGCGATGATGCTCCCCCAAGTACTAGCTCCCAAGGCTTTGCCCAGCACATAGACCCCGTATGCAGCAAATACACAGGCTCCCACCAGTGAGAGGTTATACGCTGCCACATGTCCCACCAAAGCTGTGAGAGGAGCAAGGAGAGCAGGATACAACGGTGGCATAACCGAAAAACCAAGATCCCAACCAACAGGGTAGAAAACATCTGGCTCGAACAGTGGAGATGTTCTTAGGTCAAAGAGAGCATGCTTGTACCAGTAGAGGTACCAGATAGATTCAAATGCATCTTCAAAAGGACGGCCAAGCACCAACGAACTGAGGTGAAGGGGTATTGGATACAAAAAGTAGAGTGTGACGACACTGAAAACGGCCAAGGGAAAAAACGGTCTGATACTCCCTTTCACTCCACAAGCAGATTCTACAAACCTGGACAATCCTGTTCTCATAAAACGTGTCACTCTCACACCCAATCGAGCCAGCACAATTGGCAGGTCGGACTTGGCGTGTTTACCTGAAGACACAGAGTAATCTGTCAGAGAGTAGCGGGCTCTGCATAATGACGCTCATGTAAAACTCGATCACCAGAGCTTGAGCGTAGGGTCTAATATCGGCGGAATATCCAAATGGTGGGATGATCAAATGAACGGAATGTGAGTTCCGACCTTCTGTCATCGACAGTAAAACCAAGGATCCCAGGAAGACTCCTGAACTCGGCAACTTTGTGGAATTCTGAGTGACGATTGGATAAAAGGTCTTTGTAGAAAGTGCCGATTGCTTCGAATTCATCAGGCAGTGGCATGAACTGATCAGCAAAGCGATCGCTCAAGATGATCCAGTCACACGTTGCCAGCCAGGAATTGACCCGAAGTTGCTGCTGTGCTCGACTCCGCACTGACTGCATCTCCGATGTTTCAACCACAGGGGCAGATTGGTTCTGGCGGACGTAGTCACTGGCCCAGTACAATAGCCCCCAGTCGAGCAGCGTGCCTTGATACTCTAACGAACCGGTATTCCCATAAGATGGTCCACCCAACCCAACCGGTGGAACAGCGAACCCCAAGTCAGGCTCATGACAGATGAAGCTCTCGGCCGGAATATTCCGTTCCACCCACATAGCAGCCTGCAACCTAGTATCCAGATGACGATAAATGCGGGTATACATTACTCCAGGCACAAGGCCTACAAGAACAAGTGCAATAAGAATCAGACTGCGTAGCCACATGCTCAGTCTTTTCGTCAGGCTGACCAAAAACCAACTGCCCAGAATTGCCAGCGAAGGCAACAACGGCAATACGTATCTTGTAAACTTGTCCCGCTGACCAGCGGACATAAGATAAAACGTACCGAAAACAGCGCAAGTGACAGCAGTAAAGCCAAGATGATACTCAACCTGCCATTGCCGCCACCCTTGGACGAGGTAAATCAGTGCTACGATTCCACCCAAGCAGCCCAACAACATGAGTGGTGGGCCGGCTCCCCACCATAGCAAGTGAGTAAAGTAGTATGTCCAGGCAGGTGTATTCTCAAATTGCAGAGTGTAAGGGGGCAAATAGGTGCCAGCAGCGACACCTAGATGGTGCAGAAATTGACCCTCGTAGACAAACGCACGCACCCCATGCACGAGAAGCGTCGGTTGCCCAAGGAGCGCCAAGACAACTGCTACCGAGCAAGTAGTTGCCAGCCGCCCCATTCGTCCTGGAATCCTGCTGAGAGAATAAGCTAGTGCAATACCAGGCAACAGGAACAAACCGGAGGGTTTACTCCCCATAGCTATTCCCCAACTCACTCCCATCCCTAATGCATCAAGCCAACCTCCGCGTTCGCGCTGGACAATGCGAAAAGCAAACAGAATACTCACCGATGCACCAGTGGATAACAGAACGTCCGCTATAAAGAAGTGTGCAGACTGGGCAACTACTGGCGCACCAGCCAACAAAGAAGCAGCCATGATTGCTCCTGCCTATCCAGACAACCTTCGAGCGGCAAGCGCGACAGCAACCAGCCCTACAAGACTGACAAGCGTACTGAGCTTGCGAGCAAATGTGATGCTAGACGCTGGGATGTCAGTCAACCCCGATGCAGCCAATACCAGGTAGATGGGCCAGCGGCCATATATCGTCCAGACAGGCAAGGCCGGGTCATTGACCGTACGAGTGAGATAACGGAACTCGTCAGAATGAAAAGCGTAGGGGTGTCCCCAGTCGCTGCCTTGAAGCCAAAGCAGGCCGCTGGTCAGTACGATCAGAACGAGTATAATTGTGTAGAATGTATCTGGACCCAAGGCTGGCCGAATTATGGACCAAACTCGTCGCTTCAAAGACATGATAATACCAATTGCACTGTATATCTCGCTAACCACCCTGTACCTGTATGCAATTCCCACTGGCGAATCGCCCGACGAACCATCACACCTTCAGTGTATCGAGCAAGTAACACGATATAATCGAATCCCCGTCATTGATCCCCCGCCACGAGGCAATGTGTGGTGGGCTCGCGAGCGGATCATATCAGGGCTTGTATGCGCTCACATGCCACTCTACTATTTCTTGACGGGTTACACACAGCAGATCGTCCAAAGTGTGTCAGGCATACCTGCTCACTACGAATTTCCCCCCAATGACTCCGGTTGGGAATCGGGGCAGTCTAAAGCAATGTTTGTGCACCCCCACAAGAACTCATTCTTCACCCTATCAGAACCGGCTTCATTGCTCGTACTACGAATCGAGTCGATACTGCTGGGCCTGATAAGTGTACTCGGCACCTATCACATCACTCGCAGAATTGCTCCGAACTCCCCCGATGCCGCCGCCATTGCTATGACACTTGTGGCGGGCTGGCCACAGTTCCTGTTTATGAGCCGCGCCATCAACAACGATGTGCTTGCCACGGCCCTGTCGGTTGGGGTTCTCATCGTCCTGGTGGAAATCGGCAAACCCCATCGATTTATCCTCGCTACCAGCCTGGCCATCTTGGCCACCTTGTCCAAACTCACCATGATCTTCTCAATAGGCGCAGTCGTGTTGACATTCGCATTGGAAATCGCTGCCAGCCGAAAACGTTTCACTTATCTGCGAGCAGGCATCATCAGTGCATTCGTGTTAGGTCTATTTTGCGCATTGCTCTTACTTCATCCCACACTTCGCTCTCACATCGAATGGTCACAGGCGACTATGACCGGCACCCATCCTGCCGCACGCACTGCTGACTACTGGCTGGACGTCTTGCATGCAAGCATCCAATCGGGTTGGGCGAGATTGGGATGGATGAATGTTCTGACTCCCGACGCACACGCCTACATCTGGTGGTTGTCACTAGCCCTCAGTGGCGCAATCGGTGTCTATGCCAGTGTCCACCTCTTGGAAAATCGAACGACGCGCCTGGTTGTACTTGTAGGCTGCATCTGGCTGGCAAGCTTTCTAGCTGCCTATCTCCAAATCAACCTCGACAGGTTTCAACCTCAATTTCGCTATATTCTCTCCACGGCTCCCGTGTTAGCTGCCTTCTCGGGAATCGGTCTATCAACGATCCTCAATCACCTTGATCGCCTGAGGCCGATCGCTGCCCCCATTATCGCCACACTACTCCTGTTGGCAAACCTCTGGATCATTTTTGGCGTAGCCGTGCCGGCATACTCGTGACCCCTGGCGAGGAATTCACTGCCGGACAGCAGGCAGGTAGATTCCGTGCGTGCCCACCAAGACGGTCTTGGTCATAACATTGTTAGATTCCAGGCTTTCAGAGATTTGGTCGTGCGGGTCAACCTCAATACGCATCGAATGCAGGCCAGGAGATAGATTCGGCCAGACTACACTGGCCTCACGCAACGCACCGCAACCGGTGAAAGGCGACAGGGTGACATCTGACCCCACTTGAGTGCCGTCCCCGGCGGTCACATCCAAGAACCGAACAGTCACCGGCATCGACGGGGTCGAGTTACCAGCGTTGGAGACTATGCCCTTGAACGTGGCCGAGGTCGTTCCACCAGCCGAGATAATCAGCGAGCCGGGATCAGCGAATGCCCGATATGGCAACAGATCAACGCTGGCCGGCAGACTCGCCGCGAAACCGGCATAGTAGTCACCAGTTGCAGTCCGGGTATACGGTGGTGTGGAATGAAACAGGAAACTGCCCCATCGATACGGAATCTCATCGGGACTGAGGGAACCAAGGGCACCGCCATACCGGCGCAGGTACTGCTCGAACGGGTTGACTGTAGCTGCAGACGCACTGGAATTGTCAAAGACACTGTCGTCGTCTATACTGTACAGTGCAGCCTGTTGCACCAGCCGATAGTTGTCCGCGGCGTAGCCCAGATCCACGTCCGTGGCTGAATCCATGTAACTTGTCGCGCCACCGATAAAGTTATTGATATCATCTTGTGTGAGGCCAACATCGTCCAGAAACCACAGCGGCATCAAGGCTCCAAACTCGGTGACAATCAGCGGCATATTCTCGTAACCACGCTCTTGCATCCAAGTGCGCAGTTCCACGACCAGCGATTGGAGCACGTTGACATCCAGATGATCGTGCCTCGTGTAAAGCCTACCAACCGTGGCGTCGATACCTGGCGGGATATGAGCACCATAGTCATCCCTCTTCTCCTGGACAATGTAGAGATGTGTATTCCAGACATCTACCGGCATGGAAGTGCCATATCTAGCTCTATACTCGGACAAGACAAGGTCCAGGTACTGCAGCCGAAGAGGTGTCGGTTGAACCACCGCCCCAATGGCAACTTCCGCTGTCGGATCAGTGCTCTTGACGAAGCTATAGACCTCGTGATAGATCTGCGCATACATGTCTGGCATCGTATCGCCTTGCGATGTGACATCTGGCTCGTTACCGACAATCCATAGTGACCCAGGATTCGCTTGCACAATCGTCCCAAGCCCACCAGGGCTAAAATCCAATGGCGGTGAAGCCGAGTAGGTTGGCAGATAGTTGCCGCCAGAGCGATTCTGCTTCACCCAAACCGTGTGGTAGTAATCCATTCCATCAGGCTTGACCGGCGACATCCGCGCATTCCAATCGATATACCATCCCAGGCGCAGAGGGGCGTAGTCGTACGTTGTGATGTCGTTACGCCGGACGCCCACGCCCAAGCGGCAGTTTGGATAATCGTCGCCATCCGCCCACCTCACTATCGCGGAATAGTCCTGAGGAACAAGTGTAGGTGCGGCCACTGCCGGTACACTTGTGCGATCTTCAGGATCGGCCGGTGCCGCCCAGCCGCGGGTATACAATACAAACATGAAAGCCAAGACGGACGCCAAACCACAAAAAACTGCTATCCACCAACGGTACCTTTGCCTCACGATTACCTCCTTGTACGCACAGACACTCACTAATTGCCAAAGTCAGGTGGTCCGACGACGAGAGTACTCGACTCGGCAAATCCGGGTTCATGCAGACAGAGCAGTAGAGAAAGATCCAACTTTAACGCAGCGACATCTCACTGAACACGCCACTTGCCTGCCGCCAGGATGAGAAGAGCAAGTGTCATCAACGCAAAGCTAAACTGAAGGCGAATGCTCCATCCTCCAGCCTGCGGCAGCAACGGCTCCGACATCCCCACAGCGGGAATGTTGGATTCCACCATGGCGGTGAGAGTGGGCTCCAATTGAGCATCAGAAGGTAGAGAAGTCGGAGTCGGCGGAGGTTGTGTTGGCGATGGCAGCGGTTTTGTCGGTGATAGCTGCGGGGTAGGCGAAGGCACCGTCTGCCGCGCCGGGTTCTGCCCCGGTGCAGCCCACAGGTCCGGCCCGGCAGCCAACCCTACCATCAGTATCCCGCACAGCATGACCCAGAACACGGCTGTTTTCATCACGCTCTCCTAGCATAAGAACAGAATCTTGGCTGTACTCCAGCGTTGTTCGATAGATTACCCGTTCCACTTACCGCTGTTCACTTCGACGTCGAGTTCAACTAACAAAGAACAGCCCTCCACCAGCCGAACTCACCCGATCAGCGAATGGCTGAGAGGGCCTAGGTGTCTCTGGACTTCAGAGAGTATCGCCGCCCGCCTTCTTTCTATTCTACCACATCTGCCAGAAGAGTCCAGAAAAACCAACGAGGTGCATTTCAACTTGAGGGCATATAGACTATCTCGACGTCGATGTCGGTATCGAGTTGCAGTTCAAACGTCAGCGTTCCCCCATCAACCGCGTGCGGGAAGGGCTTGGCTGTCAACAGCTCAGCGCCCGGTGGAAGGACAACCGCCAGCGACACTGGTGTGCCCTCTGTGCCCGGTTGCTTCTGGATGAGGAGCTGAAAGCGCCACCGGCCCTCACTCGGTCGCGCGACGGGAGGCAGATCATATTCGAAATGCGTTGTCAGCCCCTGCCCGTGCTCAACGACGAAGAACTGTGCGAAAACCGCCTTGCCCAACTCGTCGGGTAACACCTCGGCCTGACCGGCAGTGCCCCGGCCCCGCAGCAGATAATCAGCCGGCACAGGGTGGGGAGAGGCCACCCAGAGCCGGCTGCCCTCCGGCGCGTAGACACGGAGATAGTTCCAGTAGCAGCCTTCCATCAGGCTCTCGTAGGTCACACGCTCTCCCTCCTCGTAAATCCCGCGTTGACTGCACACAACATTGCTTCCGTGTCCTACATGGCGATAGTTTACCTCCAGAGCGGCCGTGCCACCTCCATCTGCGTGGAGTGTGACTTGATATTCCAGCATCTGCACCACGTGGGGGTTGACCTTGTTAAAGCCCAGGTTGGCGTCCACTGCCATGAGGTAATCGCCATCAGCCGGGCGCAGAGCGCCGTCCCAACCTTGCTCATGCAGCCACGAGGCGGCAGTCGGCTCCTCCATGTAGATCAACAGGTGACGCTCCTCGAGCATGTGCCATAGCGCCTGCCCCAGTCCAAACCAGTTCACCGTCTCCGGCTGCTGTTTGACTCGCTGCAGCACTGCCTGAGCGAGCGCACCCAAGAAGTCTTTGCGCGTGCGCGCCCACTCCCGGGTCACTCCCTCACTGCCGGGATTCCAGGCCTGGCGCACCATCCCGACAAAGCTCTTGCCTGTGACGGGATCATCCCAACCCTCGACGGTGAACGGCCCCAGTGCCCCTATTAACTGGGCTGCCCCTTGTTGGTCGAAAGCGATGGCTCCATCCAACTCGACCCCCTGTCCGTAGGTGTAGAGTTCGATCGCCTTTCGAGCGGAGGTTGGAAAGTCAGGGGACCAGTTCGTATCCCGGAACAGCCACAGTTCCGAGAGCATGTACTCGTACAGGGGGGCCGGAGGCTCATCGTAGGGCTTGCTGAAATTGTCAACGGCGTACGAGTCGCTGAAACAGAACTCGACGATGTCACCTGCATCCACAGTCAGGCAGCCGGCCCCGGTGATAAAACCGCCAGTCGGCCTCAATTCGTCGCTGTTTTGTGCCAGCAGCAGGTAGGTTCGAGGACCAGAGTGCCCTAACAGGTCCGGGGCCATCAGCGCCGCTTCGGTCCCCGCCTGGGCCAATGGCAACGCCCGGTCTAGCACCTTCACCAGGCGCGCCAGGCGCGAGGAGAGTCGCGCCACATCTATTTCGGCTCGACGCTGCGCGGCCCGCTCCACGAGGGTCCGGGCAGTCTCTAGCTGGGGCCGCGCATCTGCCAACGTGCGCACGGCCCGGGAAAGTGGATCTCCAACTTCCGCCACCTGATCCGCGCTCGTCATGTGCAATAATGGCTCAAGCCCCTCCATCACCGCTTCGCCCGCCCCAGTCAGATCCACGGCGGTGTCGAGCAGCGACGGCAGCGCCTGCAGGTCCGCCCCGACCCCGGGCACCCAACCGAGGTGGGAAGCTAACGTCAGGAAGGGGTGTGCCTCGTCGCGCAGCATCACCAGTTCGGCGTGGGTCTGTTGCAACATCGGTCCCACCGACGCCGGGTTCACTGCGGCTGGGTCGGCGGCCAGTGCCTGCACCGTGTCCAGGCGCTCAAGCAAGGGCCACGCTGCCCGCCACACCCGCCACACACGATATCCCAGCATGGCGAGCATCAAGGCCAGCCCGGCAGCCAGCAGCCACACGCCCACGCGCCGGGGCGTCACTCGCCCGTGCACCTCAACCAATGGTTGTCCTCCTCAACGACTTCACAGACCGGCCGCGGAACGTCCACTCGACTGAATTCCACCGCCTTGCCTCCCGGCACGACCAGTCCCGGATGAGCGCGCAGCAGGCCATCACGGTACCAATCATATTCCAAAAGCCCTGTATCCACAACTATCACGTCGGTCCGCTGCCCCAGCACGTGCTGAAAGTACCACAGCGTGAAAGTATGGCTGTCGTGTGCGGTTAGCAGCACGGCCCGCTCAGGCGCAGCGGCTAACACCCCCGTTCCAAAATCATGCGCCACCGTATCCCGGTGCACGTCCATCGCCCGATAATTCAGGACGAGTGCCGACAACGGCCCTGCACAGGCCAGGCACACGCCAGCCACCAGGCTCCAGCGCGCACTCAGGCGCCCCCTCAGCCAGTTCAGGCTTTCCATTAGCCCGATACCCAGCCAGAAGGCAAAGACAACGAGGGCCGGAATCAGATAGACGTACGAATCAGTCGTGTCGTAACCGATGGCATAAGCCACGTACGCTAGACAGCTCAGCCCACTTGCCAGCAGCAACCCTCGCCGCCGACGCGCGAGCGCGTCCACGCCGACCACGCCCAATGCTACTCCTGTTGGTCCAAAGCCCCATGCCCAATAGCGTACCAGGGCAAACAGTCGATTGGGCACGGCTTCCAGTGGCAGTGCGAAGACGTAGCCCCGGTACGGTGCGCCCGACACGACCCACCACCATCCCTCCAGCGTCGTGGGATTTCCCCAAGTGACGGGACCCCGACCGGCTCGCAGCGGCAGGTAGGTGTACGTGCAGAGTCCCAGCAAGGTACCCAGGAGCCCGGACAGGGAAACCGGACCAAACGCGCGCTTACGCTGCCCCGCAGCAAGTGCCCACACCACCAACGGCAGCAAGGCCACACCGGTCAGGTGTGTGCCCAGGCTCAGTCCCCAGGCCAATCCCAGCGCCGCACAGGGAGCACCCCTCCGCCGCACGCGTATCGCCAGCCAAAGCACCAGCGCGACGAAGGCAGCGTTGACCGCGTAGACCTCAGCGACGAGGGCCTGGGACCAGAACACCGGGACGAAAGCCAACCCCCATGCTGCGCCCAGTCCTGCTGCCACGGCATCGTTGCCTACCCCCTGCCCCTCACGTCTCCATTCCAACACCGCTGCGCATAGCCCCAAAGCCGCTAGCGCTGCCCCCACGGCCGACATCAGATTGAGCCGCCAGGCCACGTCTCGTAAGGGCAGGTGCACGAACAGCCAACCCAGCAGGCAGTAGGTGGGATATCCCGGGGGATGAGGTACACCGAGCGTATAGGCCGCCGTGATCACATCGCCGCCGTCGGCACCATCGTGAGCCCAGGTGATGGTGGGGGCCAGCGTCAGCAGGTAGACCAACAGGGGCACCGCTGGCGCGGCCAGTGCTGCCCAATGTCGCCAGACCTCAAACTTGCAGTCACAATCTTTCATCTACCAAGTGTCAAAGCCCGCACATGCCTTGCACGAGTTCCTCATACAGCGCCTGGTGTCTATCCAGCATCTGTTCCAATGAAAACTCGGCGACTACCTTGTGTCTCCCGGCGACCGCCAGTCGACGAGCCTGCTCCGGGTCTCGCAGCAGCGAGAGAATGGCAGCGGCCATCGCTGCAGGCGCGTCCGCCAGCACGACCAGGCCGGACCCTTGGTCGTCAATGACATCTCGAGTGCCCACCACATCGGTCACCACCACGGGCAATGCGAGCGTCATCGCCTCTAGCAACGCGAAGGGCAGTCCTTCGTATTGAGAGGCCAGTACAAAAACATCGAACGCTCGCATAACCTTCCACACATCCTCACGATGTCCCAGTAGACGCAGGGACACGCCCTGCGTTCTGGCCTGTGACTCAACCTCGGCCTGCAACGGCCCTGATCCGACCCACATAAACAGCGTCTCGGGTGCCTCGTCGGTCACCTCTCTGGCTGCCCGGATGAACAACAGGGGGGCTTTCTGTGGCACCAGGCGTCCCACAACGCCCACGACACACCGATCAGGGGAGATACCCAGGCGGGACTTGGCCTCCGCTCTGGTCAGCACAACTTCCCGGTCAATGCGCGCGATGTCAACGCCGTTGTGAATGACGCGAATACACGCCGCGTCAGCGATGTGGTTGCGAACCAAAACGTCCCTTTCATCCCTGGAGACTGCGATCATCGTTGCGGTCAGATGTCCTGCCAGCCGCTCCAGATCAAGATAGAACTGGCGGCTTGCCCCGCTCTTCTCGAGGAAATACAGGCCGTTCGGCGTGTGAACCACTGGCGTGTTGCACACACGGGCCGCAATTCTGCCCAGGAAGCCTCCCTTGGAGCTGTGTGTGTGCACCAGGGAGAAATGGCCTCCGCGCAACAGCCGACAGAGCGCTGCGAGAGCGACCAGGTCCCATGGACCAATACCGCGCCGCATAGGTACGGGGTAGAATGGCACCCCCTGCCGTTTCAGATCCTCGGCGAAGGCTGTGTCTCCATAGTGCTCACTTCGCCGCCACGGAGCGGCCACGGCAGCCTCCATCCCCCTGGCGCGCAGGCCTACGGCCAGAGCGGTGACATAGCGCCGCACGCCGGCAGTAGTCGCCTCAACGACGTGAAGTGTGCACGGTGGATTCGCCCTCATCGGAAAATCCGGTTCTCAACTGGCTTCGCCACACAAGCCCCAGCGTCAGTGCGACCGGAGGCAACAGGTCGACAAGGTGCATCAGCACGCCATAACTCAGGGCCATTTCCCGATCCACGCCAAAGATGCCCAGGGCCAGTACAACCGTGCCCTCGTACACGCCGACATTGGCCGGTAACGAGGGAAGGGCTACGCCCACCCGTAACGCTGCCGAGACAGTCAACGCCATCGGCCAGGAAAGAGGCAGGCCGAGGGCAAGGAACGTCGCCAGGTTCGCGGCCGCCCCCCAGAACCAGGCAACCAGTGAAAGGAGCACACCCCGCCAGAGCAAGTGGGAGTTTCGCAGACCCTCGATGCCATCGACGACACGAGCCAATCGCTCCTGCAATGCAGGCCACCATCGGACATTGTGTTGGCGAGCAACCCTCGTCAACTGGCTCATGAGCGGCTTCCGCCAGGCCAAGCCAGCCCGCAGCCCGGCGTACAGCACGACCAGGACAATCCCCACCTCCCACGTGGCCTTTGCCAGCCAGGACGGCCTGGCAGGTACCCAGTATGGAACCAGGAACAGCACCACCACCAGCAAGCTCAGATCCAACACTTTTTCGACTGCCATAGTCCCCAGCGTGCGGGCCTTGCTTTGGTCCGCACGTTCGCCCAGCCAGTAGATGCGCGGGATGTCCCCGCTGCGGGCCGGCAGAAGGTAGTTCATCGTCTGGCCAATGAGCATCGCCGTCAATGCCAGCGCGAACGGCGGCACCGGTGACGTGAAGAGCGCACGCCAGCGGGCAGCACGGACGAGCGTATGGAGAAGAATCATGGCAGCGGCCAAGGCGACCCAGCGATAGTCTATCCGACTCCAGAGAGTGAACAGCCGCAGCCAGTCCAGTTCGTGGATGCTCAAGAGCATGCACGCCAGGCCTGCTACCAGGCCGATCCAAAACAGCGGGGATTTGAGCTGAAGTGCGGTCAACTTGTACAGATTAGGCTTCACTACCACCACTCTAGCACGAGCCTGAGTTTCCTGGGATGGCTAATACGCACCTTGCCCGCGAATCACAGCGCCAAGGGTCATCAGTAAAATTCGAATGTCAAGCCAGATCGACCAATTCCTGATGTAGTACAGATCGTCCTCGACACGGAGTGTGTAGTCGGCGCGGTCGCTGCGGCCATTCACCTGCCACCAGCCCGTCATACCCTGGGGAACAGCGAAACGCTTACGATGCCACGCATCGTATCCTTCCACCAGCCAGGGGAGCTCGGGCCGTGGCCCCACGAGGCTCATATCACCCTTGAGCACGTTGAAAATCTGTGGCAACTCGTCGACGCTGAAACGGCGCAACACGTGACCCACACCGGTAATGCGCGGGTCACCTGGCTGCTTGTCGAAGGCGGGGAGGCCTTGGTCTGTGTCCCGCGCCAACTGCTGTTCATCCGCCTCGGCCCCTGTGTGCATAGTGCGAAATTTGAGCATTTGAAAGGGCCGCCCCCCCTCACCAATGCGCTGTTGACGGAAGAGAATCGGACCAGGCGAATCAATTCGCACCGCAATCGCAGCCAGCAACATCAGCGGCGAGAGCACGATCAGCGCCAGACCGCCAACGATCAGATCAAACAGACGCTTCGCAACGCGGTCGGGGCCTTCGATGGCTGGCTCGCGCAGGCCGATGAGCGGGATGCCAGCAAACTCCTCGACCGAAGCCCGGATGAAGACCAGGTCGAACACGTCGGGCACGACGCGCACGTTGACCGGCACTGCCTGCAGCGCCAACACGAGTTGCCGGGCTTGCTCTTGCGCACGCGGCGGCAGGGCCAGGATGACCTCGTCAACGGCACATTGGGAGGCGATGGCACCGACGTCCCGCAGCCCTCCCAGCACGGGGCGACCAGCGCAGGTTCCCGCTTGTTTGTCCTCGTCGTCGTCCACGTAGCCGACCAGCTCCAGTCCTGCCCAGCGGTAGACCCGTATGGCCCGGCCGAGTTCTCGCCCCACCGCACCGGCGCCGACGACGAGCACCCGGCGGGGCTCGACCAGGCCGCGTCCCAGTCCCAGTTGGAGAAACCACTGCAGCATCGCGCGCCAGCTCAACAGGAAGGCCAGATCAATCAGGTAAAAATAAAAGAACAGAAGCCGGGAGAACTCGCGGAAGAAGAGGTAGACCACGCCTGCAAACACGAGGGTGGCCCAGGTGACGGCACTCCACGTGGCCTGCACGTCGCTCAGGTAACGCAAGGCGCGGGCCGGGTCGTAAACGCGCAGTGCAAGAAAAGCCAGGGCCCAAATCACAGGCACCAGCAGGTAGAACCAGGGACCGAAGGCCAAGGGTCCTCCCAGAGACACGCCGAAGGGCAGCGTCAGCCGCAACAATTTGGCCAGGTGCAGTGCCAGCGCCGTGAGACCCATATCGACCACCAGAAAAGTCAGGCCCAGACGGGTCCCCACACGTTTGAGCATCGGTAAACCTCCCTCCTATCAGTGAAAGCGCGCTGCAGGCAGCAGCGCACATTATATCGCACGCAGGGAGCATTGTCCAACCACGACGACCACGCGGCGGAGCTCAGCCGTCCCCCATCCTCCACCTGTGCCATGCGGCCCAGAGTTGCCAGACGCTCGTGGCGCAAAACAACCCCCACAGCGCGCGCTCCCACCAACGCCCCCCCAACATCGCCATCCCCAGACTGATGAGGAGCAGGCCGAGCGCGAGCGACAACTGAAACCCCGGAGCGTCCAACCGTGCCCGTAACCGCTCGCCCAGGCGCTGGGCATCGTAGCAGGAAACACTGAACGCCGCCAGGATCATCGCCGCGCCCAGCACCCACAATCCATTGAAGGCCAGGCTGATCCATTCAACCATGTGACTTTCGATGACTAGCAGTGAGCTTTCTGATCCGGGTCCGCATCACGCCTTTGCCGCCCGGTCAACTGTTTGGTACAGGACCACACTGAGACCAACGACCAGCCAGAAGACGATAAGTGGCTTGGCGTCCAACACGGCACAGTCGGTCATCGCATAGACGAGGTGAGCAGTCAGAGCCCCACCGCTTCCCAGTGCGAGTGCCTGGACAAGGCTATCTGGACTGCGCCGATAGGCCCTCCACAGCATCCAGAACGTAACGACATACAGCGCCTGCCAGGCCACCAGTCCAGGGAGCCCTACGTCCAGCGCCACCTGGAGGAATTCATTGTGCGCGTGTGGAACGGCCTTCCCAGGGTGGGTCCGCATCAGAGGGTACATCAACGGCATCACGTATTGAAACGCATCCAATCCGGGGCCGGTCAGAGGAAAGTCAGTGATGGCGTACTGTGCACGCGACCAAATTTCGAGCCGCTGCTCCATTGAGACAGTGCTCAGGATACGGGCGGACTCCCGGTCAAGCTGGACCACCTGCCTGAGGTTTACAGGGCCAAACGTGGTCAGCACGACCAGCGTGACCAGGAGCAGGGCGGCTCCGACCCGCCCCACGCGCTCTCTGGTCACCGCCAGCAAAACCAGGAGGCTGGCCGTAAACCCAAGCCAGGCCCCGCGCGCCTGGGTGAGAACCAGCAGCCCCATGCTGAGGACGGTGGTGAGACCCTCGACTAGAGCCCACCCCCATCTATGCTCTCCCCGTCGCACCGCCCACACAAGCAAGCTCAGGCTGAAGGGGAGCACCAACAAAAGTGCCCCACCGATCACATTGGGATTGAAAAAAGTCTCCCCCTCCGGCAACCAGGCGAGTTCACCCGGCAGTCCCGCCGTCAGCGCTTCCAGGCGCGTGATCTTCAAGACCCACCTGGTCCCCAGCATTCCCAGGCCGAGGAGGGCAACGCTGATGGCAACGACGCCGGCAGGCACCCAGTGCAGCCGTTCCACCGGCTCCAGCAAATCCACGGTTGCATATAAAAGTCCTACCCCGAGTAACAGCGCATCGATCTTCATCTGGCTCCAGCGTGGATCGGGTGACACGCAGAACCCCACACCGCCCATCACCATCAACACGAGAATCGGTAAGTCAACGGGGGTGCGGGGCACGAACCGCCCGAGGATCAAGCGCCGAAGCCCCCACAGCGCCGGGATCACGAGCAGCAACGGGGCACGGGTTGGGGTAGCAAACAACAGGAGGGGAGTAACGAGGAGCAGGCACACCCACTCGATGATACCCCACCAGGTGGTTGCTCGTGGCAGACGTCTCATGTGTGATTCTCTGCCTTGGAACCCGAGATCCGCTACAGCCTCAGTTCGTCCGCCACCCAGCCCAGCGCCAGTTCCTCTAATTTGGCCCGCGTCGGGCGGCCGTCCTCGTCCCAGCCGGCCATCTGGTAGTAGAGCGTTTTCGCTGCCTCCACCTCGCCTGTGGCGACCGCCATCCCGTCGCTGACCCCACCCTGCAGCGGGATCAGCAACTTGGGCGGCAGTGTGTCCGCCTCCGCCCCGGCCCCCTCGCGGGCGTTGAAGGCCCGCAGCAGGTTCAACCGCCGCTCGCCCACCTTCATCAGCTCCCACAGGCTCACGTTCCAGCCGGTGGCCGCGCGCACCGCCTCGACGATCTGGCTGGGACCATATAGTTGCCAGGCCCCACCAAAGACGAACCAGCACAGGCAGACGCTATCGACCCCGCTGGTGAGACGGTGGGTGTACAGCGCGTAGCGCACCTTCTCGGCGTTCAGCACCTCCGCCGGCTGTGGGTCCAGGAGGTCCAGTTCCGCCATCCGCTCGGGAAAATCGCCGTAGCAAGGATCGTGCTCAAAGACCGTGTGGTCGGCACCGCCGGGGTTGACGGCGTAGATGAGGGCCAGACCCCGCTTGACCTGGGGCATGTGGGCTGGGAGTTCCCGCCCCTTCACCGCGACGACCAGGTCCTCGCCTTTGCCCAACGCCTCGGCTGCGGCGACGGAGCCCTCCCCCAGCACGTACCCCAACCCCTCCTCCCGCCTGCCGATGCGCTCCACCATCTGTACCATCGCCGCGGCGTCGCCAAAGTAGAGTTCAATCCCGTCGGTGTCCTCGGGGGTGAGCAACCCTCGCTCGAAGCAGTCCGTCGCCCAGGCAACTGTCGCGCCACAGGAGATAGTATCCATCCCATACATATTGCACAGTTGGTTGGCACGAGCGACCGCCGCCAGGTCGGAGACACCGCAGTAGGAGCCCAGGGTGGCCAGCGTCTCATACTCCGGGCCGCCGTAGCGGGGATCCACCAGGAACGGGCCCTCGGTCACCTCGACCACACTCTTACAGCGCACCACGCAACCGAAGCAGGTGTCCCGCTCTTTCCGGATGGTCTCGGCCATCGTCTCGCCGCTGATGGCCTCGGCACCTTCAAAGGTCCCACTGGCCCAATGGCGGGTGGGCAGACCGCCCTCTCTGTCCTGGGGGAGGACAGATCCGGCGGTTCCGAGGACGAACCCCTCGCCCGCGTGGTCGACCCCCCACCTCGCCAGCGCCTTCAACGCCTCGGGGTCGGCCAGCTCGGGGCGGCCATGCCCCCGCACGGCGATTGCCTTGAGATTCTTTGAGGCCATCACCGTGCCCATGCCGCCGCGCCCGTTGGCCCGGTTGGCGTTGTGGATCAGCGCGCCGAAACGCACCCCCTTCTCGGCCGCCGGGCCACACTGGAGGATCTGGATGCGTCTGTCACCCAGTTCCTCCCGGATGATGTCCTCCACGTCGGCGGTGACCTGTCCCCAGAGATGGGCGGCGTCTCGCAGCTCTGTCTCACCGTCGTGCACCCACAGGTAGACGGGTCGAGAAGCACGACCATGGATCACGATGCCATCGAAACCCGCGAACTTTAATTCGGCGGGCCAAAAGCCCCCGCCTGCGGATTCGTCGGCCAGGCCACTCAGCGGCGATTGGGCCGTGGCGGCCATGCGGGATTGGCCAGAGATCGGCGCGCCGGTGACGGGACCGACGATCAGGCTGAGTGTGTTCTCTGGCCCCAGCGGGTCCGCCCCGGGCGGGGTGTGCTTGAAGAGGTAATAGGCTCCCATCCCACTCCCGCCCACGTATTTGCGGTAGAAGGTCTCGCCGGGCTCCTCCACCTCCAACTTCCCCGTCGTGAGGTCTACGTGCAGGATCTTGCCGGTGTATCCATACGTCATTGTTGCCTCCCTAACCCGGCCAGGCCGGAACCGAACAGCATTCAACGCAAAGACGCTGAGGCGCAAAGGAAGAAAACTCTCTGCGACCTTGTGGCTCTGCGTTGAAATTTTCGTTCAAGATGACACTTCCGCCTCGAATTCCCCATCGGCGACGCGGATACCGAGCGCGTCCCCCGGCGCGACCTGTTCCAACGAGCAGACGACGGCTCCCCTCTCCCGGTGGCGCACGATGGCGTACCCCCGCTCCAGCGTCCCCAGCGGGCTGACCCCCGCCAGCCGCCCGGACAGCCCTCCCAACCGCTCGCGGCGCAGGGCCAGGATATGGCGCATCGCCGCCTGCGCGCCGCCCAGCAGGTCGTCCACACGCTGGCGGGCCTGGGCCAGTTGAGCGGCAGGTGAAAGGTGCCTCAGCGCCCGCGCCTGCTCGGCCAGCCGCCAGCGCCGTTCCTCGATGGCTCCCTGCATTGCCGTCACCAATGCCCCCGCCAGCCCGGTCACCTGCGCGTGCAGTTCCGCGCGATCAGGGGCGACCATCTCGGCGGCGGCGGAGGGAGTGGGCGCGCGCACGTCGGCGGCAAAGTCGGCCAGGCTAAAGTCGGTCTCGTGCCCCACGCCGCAGATGACTGGGTGCTGGCAGGCGGCGACGGCGCGGGCCACCGACTCGTCGTTGAAGGCCCACAGGTCCTCCAGGCTGCCACCACCGCGGGCGACGATGATGACGTCCACATCGTCACGCCCGTCGAGCGCCTGGAGCGCGGCGACGATCTGTGGCGGGGCCTCGTCCCCCTGCACCAGCGTGGGGGCGAGAAGCAGTTCTGCCAGCGGATAGCGGCGGCTCAGCACGTTGACGATGTCGCGCAGCGCGACGGCGGAGGGGGAGGTGACGACGCCGATGCGGTGGGGGAACCCGGGCAGCGGCCGCTTGCGCTCCGGCGCGAACAGCCCCTCGGCCTCCAACCGCGCCTTGAGCCGCTCGAACTGCCGGTAGAGGTCGCCTACCCCAGCGGGCCGGAACAGGTCCACGTAGAGCTGGTAGCGCCCTCCCGCCTCGTAGACGCCCACCCGTCCGTGGGCCAGCACCTGGTCACCATTCGCGGGCAGATAGTCCTGCACCTGGGCAACGTTGCGCCACATCACGCCGCCAATCTGGGAGCCGGTGTCCTTGAGCGTGAAGTAGCAGTGGCCGGAGGAGGCCCGGCTAAAGTTGGAGACCTCCCCCTCGACCCACAGGTCGTTCAGCTCCGGTTCGCGCTCGATGAGGCGGCGAATGTGGCTGGTCAGTTGGCTGACGGTGTAGGGCTCGGACACGGCCGGGCCGCTGAAGAGGCCAAGTTGCTGGGACATGATGATGGATATGATAGCGCAGCGGGGGGAAGGTGTCAAGTCAAGCGCTTGCGCTAGCTCGGCCTTGCGAGTACAATACGGGCGGTTAGAGCAAAATGACACGAGAGGAAGAAGCCGAGTTCTGGAAGTCGCACGATGCGACGGACTATCTTGGCAGTTCAGAGCCGGTGGAAGTGGAAATGGGGCCGCGCCCACGGAATCACTGCCTGGTTTGTGGTGACGTACTGCTATCCCGGTACGTGGACGTCGATGTTGCCGGCGGGCAGGCGGTGCTGCGAGGGCTGCGCGAGCTCTACTGCCGCAAAGGGCACGAGAGCCGTCTTGCCCCCGAGGCTCAACGCATCGTGGACGCCGTCGAGGCCGTGCTCAGCTTGGTTCCAGAATTCACCAGGTCTGCCGACCGCCTGAAAGCGGCTGCCTGAAGGCGTTGCAGTCCTCCATCTGCAAGCTGTAAGGAACTTTGGCTTTCTGCCTTTCAAGATGTGCTCAAGGCCCGCCAGAATAGGCGGTCAGGAGCAACAGGCACCCTGGCAATACAAAAGGACGAACCAGATGCTAACGAAAGCAGACCGGCAAATTGTACGCGAATTCCAGCGCCGCCTGGTGGACATCGTGCCTGTCCTTGACCTGCGCGTATTCGGCTCACGGGCGAGGGGCGAGGCTGCACCCGACTCGGATCTGGACGTGTTCATCGAACTGGAAGCGTGTACGCCTGAGCTACGTCAGCGCATCAGCGAGATTGCCTGGGAGGTGGGTTTTGAGATGGAGCGGGTCATCTCCACAGTGGTGACCACCCGGGCCGAACTGGAGCACGGAGCGATGGGGGCGAACCCGCTTGTCCTGAACGTCGAGCGCGAAGGAGTCCGTCCTTGAAACCAGAACAGCTTGAGGACCTGCTTTGTTACAGGATGGAGCAGGCTCACGAGACCCTGCAGGAAGCCGAGATCTTGCTCAACGCGTCCACATTGCGCGGTGCGGTCAACCGGGCCTACTATGCCATGTTCTACGCTTTGCTGGCTCTTCTCGCGACCAAACAGCTTGGTACGTCCAAGCACAGTGGAGCACTGGCTCTCTTTGATCGAGAGTTTGTAAAGACCGGCGTGTTTCCCCGCGAGCTCTCACGTTCCCTTCACCTGGCCTTTGATCGCCGTCAGACACACGACTACGGTGAAATGACCCAGGTAAGCCGCCAGATTGCCGAAGAGACCTTGACGGATGCCCAGACCTTTGTGGCAGCCGTAGAGTCGTACTTGCGCTCCGTGGGGCACCTGGCTGACCTTCAAGAACGAGACGAATGAGCTGGGTCAACGGAATGGAGGGCCAGCATTTTTCTGCTGGCCCTCTTTCTGCCTACTGTGTTCCGACATCAGTCACAACGTTGACCAACCTCCCCGGCACATAGATCACGCGGGCCACGCGGCGGCCGTCCAACTGGCGGCGGACGCCGTCGCAGTCCAGCGCCAGGTCACGAGCCTCGACCTCGCTGATGTCAGCAGGCACTGCCAGTCTATCGCGCACCCGGCCGTCCACCTGCACGACCAGCGTGATCGTTTCCTCGGCAGCCAGCGCCTCGTCCCACACAGGCCACGCTTGCTGGTGGACGCTGTATGGACCGCCCAGCCGTGCCCACAGTTCCTCGGCGATGTGAGGGGCGAAGGGGGCCATTAGCAGGACGAAGGTACGGGTCGCCTCGGCCAGCGCGGGTGTGACGCCGTGCGCGTGGTGGTGGGCGTTCATCTCGTTCAGGCACTCCATCAGCGCGGCGATGGCGGTGTTGAACTTGAAGGCCTCGATGTCGGCGGTGACACGGTGGATGGTGCGGTGGATGATGCGGCGCAGTTGGGCGTTGACCGTGGGCAGGCTGTCACCAGACCCCCCACTACGTGGGGGGCTTGGGTGGACCGTGGGTGAGCTGTCACTGGACCCCCCACTACGTGAGGGGCTTGGGCGGATGTCACCGGACCCCCCACGCAGTGGGGGGCTTGGGGCGATTGCGACTGCCAGGCGCCAGAAGCGCTGCAGGAAGCGCTTCGCGCCGATGATGCCCTCTTCTTCCCAGAGGGTATTGTTCTCAAAGGGAGCCATGAACAACAGGTAGATGCGCAGCGCGTCCGCGCCGTGTGCCGCGGCGACGCTATCGGGCGTGACGACGTTGCCGGCCGACTTGGACATGCGACGCACGGTTCGGCTATCCCCATCGGGGCGCTCACCGGAACCCTCGCCGGTCTGCAGATCGCGGGCATGCATGACGCCCTGACTGCGCAGCTTTGGAAATGGTTCCCGAAAGGGGATGATTCCCGCATCGGCCATCACTTTGGTCCAGAAGCGGGCGTACAGCAGGTGCATCACGGCGTGCTCCGCGCCACCCACGTACAGGTCGGGCGGCCCCCACTGCGCCAGCGCCGCCGGGTCAAAGGGGCCGTCCTCATAGTGCGGGCTCACGAAGCGCATAAAGTACCAACTGGAGCAGGCGAAGCCGTCCATCGTGTCAGTCTCGCGCCGGGCCGGGCCGCCGCACTGCGGGCACATGGTGTGGACGAACTCGGGCTCGTTGGCCAGCGGCGAGCGTGCGGGCAGGTCGACGACCTGCCCGCCCTCGCCGGGCAGCCACTCCACGATGTGTGGTAGCAGCACCGGCAGGTCATGCTCTGGCACGGGCACGACACCGCACCGGTCGCAGTAGACGATGGGGATCGGCGCGCCCCAGTAGCGCTGCCGCGAGATCAGCCAGTCCCGCATGCGGTACTGGACCGTGTGGCGGCCGATGCCTTGCTCCTCCATCCACCTGACGATCCGCTCTTTCGCCTCGCCGGAGGGCAGCCCGTCCCACGGGCCGGAGTTGACCATGCGGCCCGGCCCGGTGTAGGCAGCGGCCAGCGGCTCGCCGTCCCAACCTGGCGGCGCGATGACGACCGGCGCAGGGAGGCCCTGTCGCCTGGCAAAGTAAAAGTCGCGCTCGTCGTGGGCGGGCACACCCATGATGGCCCCGCCGCCGTAGCCCATCAGGACATAGTCGGCCACGTAAACGGGCACGCGTGCACCGTTCACCGGGTTGACCGCGTACGCGCCGGTAAAGATGCCGTCCCGGCCGGCCTGCAGGCGGTCCAGCTCGCTGCGGCGTGCGGCGGTCTCGCAGTAGGCGGTCACGTCGGCACGTCGTTCCGGCGTCGTGATGCCGGCGGATTGTCCCGATCCGCTTACCAGCGGATGCTCCGGGGCCAGGACGGCGAACGTCATGCCATAGATGGTATCCGGCCGGGTGGTGTAGACGGTAAAGCCCTCACCCCCTGTCCCCCTCTCCCGGGAGATGGGAGAGGGGGAGCCCGCTATCGGAAGAGTGAACTCGACCCCCTCGCTGCGCCCGATCCAGTTCCGCTGCATGGCCCGGATGTGCTCGGGCCAGTCCAGCGTCTCCAGGTCGGCTAGCAGTTCGTCGGCGTAGGCGGTGATGCGAAAGTACCACTGCTCCAGATCGCGCTTGTGGACGGGGCCGTGACAGCGCCAGCATACGCCACCCGACTCGACCTGCTCGTCGGCCAGGACGGTCTTGCAACTGGGACACCACCACAGCCGTCCCTGGGCGCGATAGGCCAGACCGCGCCGGTACAGCAGCAGGAAGAACCACTGCGTCCAGCGGTAAAAGCCGGGCGTGCTGGAGTTGATCTCCCGCTCCCAGTCGTAGGAGCAGCCGAGCAGCGTCATCTGGCGGCGGTAATTGGCCGCGTAGCGGGTCGTCGTCTCGCGCGGGTGGATGCCCTTCTTGATCGCCTCGTTCTCCGCCGGCAGTCCAAAGGCGTCCCATCCCATGGGGTGGAGCACGGCGTCGCCTTTCATGCGGCGGTAGCGCGAGATGACGTCGGTGGGCACATAGTTGCGCCCGTGGCCGACGCTCAGGCCGTCGCCGGAGGGGTAGGGAAAAAAGTCCAGGCAGTAGAACGTGTGGGGGTGTGGGTGTATGGGTGTGCGGTAGATGGCCGTTTCGGCCCAACGCTTTTGCCATCGGGCCTCGATGATCTGGGGATTATATTTGTCTGTGGATGTCTCTTGGGTATCTCCCATTTCTGTTCTCCTCTCTATTTGGTCCCAGGCAGCCGGAGAGGAGAACATCGTCCCAGCCTCCTCGATCTCCCGGCTTACCGGGCGTTGGGAGCCGGTCGCGCCGGCCTGACGATTGACAGTTGGGTCATGTTGGTGAGCCCCATGTGAACATCTCCTTATTATCGTGCGGAATAGAAAAAGCCTCCCACCTGGGGAGGCTTTGATCCATCTGGCCTGCTGTCAGCGCTCTCCCAAGCAGTGATACCCCCTCTTGCAGAGGAGTTCATCGCAAAGAAGGCCGCACAGGGCGCTGGCAAAAGGTTGAAAGGTCATACCGTTTTCCTTGACATCCGAATCAGGTCATGCACATTCTACCACAGATCGGACGTTGTGGCAAGAGTTTTTAAGGTAAAAGTAAACAGACAGGGCTTGCTCATTGGTCATTGGTCATTCCGATGCGGCTGGCCCGCTCGACCAGGCTCACGAACTCGGCCACGTCGGGATCGCGCGGCAGGTACTCGGCGACGCGGCGGGCCTCCCAGGCCACGTCCTCCAGGCTCGAATCCCTGGCCCAGTAGCTCTGGCGCAGGATCTCGGCGTACTCGGCGACGACCGCGTCCAGTTGGAAGCGGATCGAGGCATCCCTGAACGTCGACGCCAGGTCCGCGCGGGCGATGGAGCGGGAGATCTCGGTCACCTCGCCGGTGTCGGGGTCCTCGTAGCGCACGCGGACGGTCATCGCCGCCTCGTGCTCAGGACCGTCCTGGTGGAACTTAGCCTCGTAGAGCGCGGTGACGCTGTGGCCGACGCCGATCTCGCCGGCGTCCACCTGGTCGTTGCGAAAGTCCTCGTCGGCCACGTCGCGGTTCTCGTAGCCGATGAGGCGATAGCGGCTGATCACGTTGGGATTAAAGTCCACCTGCACCTTGGCGTCCCGGGCGATGACCTGGAGCGTCGAGGTCAGGTCGTGCACAAAGACCCGCTCGGCCTCCTTCAGCGTGTCGACGTAGGCGTAAAAGCCGTCGCCGTCGTCGGCCAACTGCTCCATCAGCACGTCGTTGTAGTTGCCCATCCCGAAGCCCACCGTCGTCAGGTAGATGCCGCGATCGGCGTGGTCGCGGATCTGCTCCAGGATAGACTCAGGGCCAGTGTTGCCGACGTTGGCGACGCCGTCGGAGCAGAGGATGACGCGGTTGACCGCCCTGGGGTCAAAGGCCTCGGCGGCCAGGCTGTATCCGAGCACCAGACCTTCCTCGGCATTGGTCGAACCCTCAGGCCGCAGCCGGTCGATGGCCCGCCGGATGCGCCCGGCGTTCTCGACCGGGGTGTGCTCGAGCACCACGTGGGCGCGGGAGCCGTAGACGACGATGCCGACCTGGTCGGTGGGCCGCAGTTCCTCCACCAACAGTCCCAACGCATCCTTGGCCAGTTCCAGCCGGTTCTCCATGTCCATCGAGCCGGAGACGTCGATCACGAACGTGAGCACCACGTCCTTGCGCATTTCGGGCGGGATCTCGTACCCTTTCAGCCCGACGCGCACCAGATAGTAGCGCTCGCCGCCGTACAGGGAGGGCGCGCCCTCCAGATGAATGGCAAAGGCCCCGTCATGCCCGGTGGGCGGTTCATAGTCCTGCTCGAAAAAGTTGACGTACTCCTCGACGCGCACCGATTCGTCGGGCGGCAGGTAGCCGTCGCCCACGTAGCGGCGCATGACGGTGTAGGAGGCGGTGTCGACGTCCACCGCGAAGGTGGAAAGGTGATCGTCCTCGGTGTCGACGAAGGGGTTGACGCCGTATTCCTCGAAGAAGACGTCGGCGTAGGGCTGGTCGTTGGGCGGGACGAGGCCACCGGTGGAAGGATAGGGACCATCGGCGCTCGCGGGGGAGGCGGTAGGGGCGGGCATCAGGACAGCCTCCCGCTCGACGACCGCGGTGACCTCCACGGCCTCCTCGGCCGGGGCTTCCATCGGCGCGGCCACCCGGGCGCAGCCGACAATCAACAGGGAGACTGCGGCCAGTGTGACAAGTGTGAGACGGATATGGGTATTCATTTTTCTCCTCCTGCGTGTGATTTTCGAGCGGCTCACCATTGGCCGCTTCTACCACGTTACATGCAGGTGAGGAGAAAAATGTTCATAAAGCTCGCTCTTCGGACACAAACAGCCCAATGACGACTGCGGTGCTCAGGCCCAGCACCCCCAACACCAGCGTGATCATGGCATAGCTCCCACTTTCCCACAGTGGTCCCATTATTATCGGTACTGCTCCTGTACCGAGGCCGTTGAACAGGCTGAACAGCGACATCAGTGTGCCCCGGCTGGTCGGGGTCAACTCTGTCATCAACGTGCTGAACGAGGCAACACCAAACTCTAGCGCCGCGACGAACACAGCAATGCCAACCGCCACAGCCATCACAACAGGTGCGCGCAGTAAGAGCATCGCCGTGACCGACAGCACCAGGAGGCCGAGCAAAGCGGACCGTTTCTTTCCCAGCCGATCAGCCCATACCGCTGTCAGGGCGTTTCCCACCAATCCACCCACGCCAGCCATCGAGAAGGTCAGCCCGACTTGAGCCTCGCTGAGTTGGAACGTCTGCTCCAGCCAAGCGGCCAGGTAGATGAACACGCCCGTTGGGACTGCAGCCCAACCCAGGACAGTGAGCAGCCCGACCACCGCCGACCGCTGCTGGGCAATGCCCCTTATCGTCCGCCACGGATTCACCTCCGCGCCAGCAGTGTGCGTCTTCGCCTCTCCAGGTCGCCTCCAGAGCAGGGGCAGTGCCACAGCCAGTATAACCAGGCCCATTCCACCCACAGCGCCAAAGGACCCTCGCGCCGTCACCCGCTCTGCAATAGTGGCGGCCACAGGCACTCCAACCAACGCCGTCACCGATACGGCCAGACGTACAATGCCCATCGCCCGCGCCCGTGTCTCGTAGGCGAACACGTCGCCCACAACAGCCGACGTGCTGAAGCCAAAGACAGCATAACCCAGGCCAACCATCACTTGAAACACCAGAAGAGCCGCAAAATCGGGGGCGACGACGCACAGAAGGTTCCCCAGGGTGAAGACACCCAGCCCCACCAGCACGAAAGTGCTGTGACCGTGACGATCCGAGGGTGGCCCAAAGAGGGGCGACAGAAGCCCAGTGAAAGCCCAGACCGAGACCAGGAGCGTAACCCTGCTGACCGGTACGCCCATCAGTCGAGACAGCGATGGGAAGAGCGCGTTGCCCATCTGAATCCCTGTCGCCACGGTCACCATGGCGCTGAAAAGGACAACGAGCACGGCCATCTCATCGCGGCTGAAGCGTGGCTTCAAGTGCTGTTCACCAACTTCTTGCTGCTTGCTGGTCATATGTTCTCCCTCTCCCCTCTCAGGAATGCAGGTGGCCATGCTTGGGTGGATCTGCCGCCTTCCTTGAATCGGTGGTCACATTTCTCCTTCCCCTCGGCCAGCGTCATGGTCCTGGACAGGCCCAGGCCTCCCAACTCACACTTGGGAAAGTCCAGGAAACAGTAGAACGGAAGAAATTCGATCGCCTCGTGTGCGCGGTAGAGCTTTTCCGTGGCGCACTCGGCGAAATCGTAGCCATAGTCAAATTCCTCGCCGTCCCCCTCGACAAACTCGTACACCCAATCCCAGGCGTATTTTCGTTCCTGAGACCTCTGCGCTCTTTCCTTTCGTCTTTTCATCAATTCGTCACGGCTCAGCCTTTGAGAAGGGGGAACCTGGGACACAAAATCCTCAGCGTGGGCCTGAATGGCATCGTAGAGCACCTTGCCCGTTTCCTCGGCCGATTTGCCACGAGCTTTCATCGCCTGATAAAAGGCCAGACACCGCGCTGAGCCAATCAACGAGCCGGTGAGATGGTTCTCATCTCCTCCGATGTAGGGCAACTGGGGAATGAGCGCTTCAAATCGCCCCCGTGCCTCTTGCAGCACCGCGTCTGTAAACTCATCACCGTAGCGAAGTGAGAGAATGACGCTCCACCGCCGCGCAGCCTGGTCGAAACCCGAGAGTATCTCGGGCTTGCGTGCAGTATAATAGTCGCTGTGTTCCTGGGTGATCATCTCTGCCCCTATCCCATATCCTCCAGTTCGGCCATGGCCGCCTCGTACCAGGGCTTGTATTTGTCTTTCGCGTGGATCGTGATCCCGCTTTCGATCACGATCCGGTAGACCATGTCGTTCTTCACCTCCTCGACGTCAACCTCCAGAGCGCCAAACTGCTCATCGTGTTCCATGTGCTCCCTGACGACTCTGGCCCGCCCACGGATGCTGACGGCGACGTCCGGCGAGACCAGGGCCACGCTCACCCGCCCATCGCGGCAGAGATTGGCGTAGGTGTCGTGGTCGTGCCAGGAGCACAGCCGCAGCAGACGGGGCGTAACTGCACACAGGCTACCGAAGGGGGCCGTGCGGGGTGTTCCGTCCGGGTCCACGGTGGCCACGATGGCGACCGGGCTGATGGCGCGGTCCGGCTTGCGCCACGCTTCAAACACTTCCTGTGGGAGTTCAGGTGCGGTAGACCAGAATGGTCTCCTCTGAGTCCCCTGTACATCACTCACCGTTTCACCTCCTATGCGCACTGGTCAAGACTGCATATTTGGTCCTGTCTTTTATCCGTGCCAGCGGACCCGTTCCGCTCGGGTTCGGTGCGGACGACGGCCAGGAGTGTCAGGCCGAGGTCACGCACTTTCATCAGCAAGCCGTGCAGGGCAGCCTGGTCTGGAACAGGACCGCTGAGCAGGGTGGTGCCGTCCTCCTGGTGGAATAGGGTGAGGCCTTCGAACCGGTTTGCCCACCGGTCGTCGAGATGTTCCTTCACCCGAATCTGGTAGATATCGGCCATCTCTTGAACTCTATCGTACGCACGACCGTATCGCCCGTAAGTGGTCCTGTTCGAGATTACGTGCCCGGTAATCGGGCTATTGGCCCGACAGGTTCCCCCTCTTTGCCTCCATTATGGGGGAAAACCTGGTGTTTGTCATCCACCAAAGGTCGTAGATGGAGGTCGTATTCTGGGGGTAGAGGACAGCAAGCGTCCGGGGAAGGACAGGACAATCCAGGAGAAATCATAATAGATCCAGTTCCTGTGTGCGAGCGACAGCCTGAGTGCGGTGGCTGACCCCTAGCTTGCCGTAGATGTTGGTGATGTGACGCTTGACGGTGGCCACGCTGATGACGAGCTGATCGGCAATCTCCTGGTTCGTCAGTCCAGCGACGATGAGACGCAGCACCTCGAGTTCGCGCCCGGTAAGCGGTTCGGGGAAGGGTTGGGCCGCCGCATGCGCCAGGCCCAGGTGGACCACGCCCAAACCCGGCGAGTACCGCATGGCCGGCCCTCCGCACTCCTCGGCGGACTGCAATACCTGCCGACGGATCTCAGCCGCACGGCGGAGTTGCCCCTGGATCTCGTACAACCAGGCCAGGTTATTGGTGGCAACCATGGCGGCCAGGGTGTTTCCGGCCGCCTGGCACAAGCGCACGGCTTCGGCCAGGGCGTGTGCAGCCTTTGCCATCTCGCCGCTCCTGCGGAATGCGATACCCAGGTTCAAGTGGAGAAGACCCCGAACAAACGGATTTTCCTCATCCATCTGTTCCAGGTTCTGCTGACTGCGCTCGATCGTCCGGCCAAGGTCATCCCGAATGCGGGCGAGAAAGAGTCGCGTGAGGGCCACCTCGCCCCGCAGCGCGGCAATTTCGCGCTCCTCGTCGGCCATCGGAGATGACGCCGCGCGCCGGGCCAGGGCTTTTTCAGCGTCTTGCAGGCACGGTTCAACCGCGTCTGCCCGGCCTGTCATCAACAATGCCCAGGCATAGTTCACGCAAAGCCGCGGTCGAGAGCGTACCACCTCCTCGGGCAGCGCGCTTAGCCATCTCAGGAGTGTAGTCAATTCACCGCGCCGTACCATGTGACGGGCGTTATCCTCGGCCAGGCACGTGGCTCGCTCGATGTCGTTCGCCGCTAAAGCGTGGTGAAAGGCTTCGGCCACCAGACCCTCGCGCTCGTACCACTCGCTGGCCCGCCGGTGCAACGCGGGCACCACGTCAGGCCGCGTCTGCTGCAAGCGATCGCGCAGCAGGTCGGCGAAGAGATGGTGGTATCGGTACCAACGGCGGTGGTGATCCAATGGGACCAGGAACAGGTTGGCGCGATCGAGCCGCTCCAGCATCTCCTGGCCGTTTGTCTGGCCCGTGAGCGCCTCGCACAACGGCCTACACAGGCGGTCAAGGATAGAAGTTTGTAGCAAGAACTCTTGAATTTGGGATGGCTGCCGGTTAAACACCTCCTCAATCAGATAGTCCATCACATACCGATGACTGCCGGCAAAGGTCTCGATAAAGCTGACGATGTCCTCACCGTGCCGAAGGCCCTGCAAGGAGAGAGCAGCCAGTTGCAACCCTGCCACCCACCCCTCGGTGCGGGCCTCCAGCTTGGCGATCTGCTGCGACGCCAGGTTGAGGCCCATGACCTCGTTGAGAAAGACAACTGCCTCCTCCGCTGTAAAACGCAGGGCATCGGCCCGGATCTCGATCAATTCACCTTGAGCTCGCAGGCGGGATAGAGGCAAGGACGGGTCGGCCCGGCTCATAATGACCAGATGCATCTGAGGCGGCAAGTTGCCTAACAGAAAGGCGAGCATGTCGTGGACGGAAGGATTGATAATGACGTGGTAATCATCCAGAGCCAGGATAAAATCAGGCCCGCCGGTCGCGATCTCGTTGATGAGAGCCGCCACGAGCACTGTGGGCGGCGGTAACTGGGGAGCGCAGAGCGCTGTCTGGATGACGCGCCCCCAGTTCCCGTCGATCTCTTGCAGTGCGGCCACCAGGTATGCCAGGAAGCGAGTGGGATCATTGTCTCCATCGTCGAGAGAGAGCCAGGTAAACGGCCATTTCCCCTGGTGCAGCCACTCGCTGACCAACGTCGTCTTGCCAAAGCCGGCCGGAGCCGAGACGAGCGTCAGGCGATGACCTGGACGCAGTCCCTCATCCAGTCGCTCAATCAGGTGGAGACGGGGAACCAGGTTTGGGCGCAGCGGCGGGATGTAGAGCTTTGTGGTCAGAAATGGTGCGACCATCTCGCTTCCAGGATCATTTTCTGTGCTGATTCGTCGGCCAGGACAAAAAGACCCAGATACCATAATCTTACCACGGCCTATGCGTGTACGCAATTGCAGCCCCCGGGAGCATCACATGTGGGGACAAGCCCCATCTCCGGTTTGCCCCAGGATCAAGACCAGGGTACAATGATGCTGTAAACCGGAGGGGCTACCGAGTGGTAGAATAGTCGTGGAAAGCAAGAGCCCACGACCTCCACAGGACCCGCCGACCGTCTACAGGCAGTGAATCTTTATTCACGACCACCAGTTCATCTATCAGCAGAACCACAGAAAGGAGAAATGAGATGCTAAAGATCAGGGCAATTGCAATTTCATTCGTGAGTGCGATCCTGCTGGTCCTTCTCAGCGTGACGGTCAGCGGGGGAGCGCACTGGCCCTCCCATGAATTGGGGGAGGCGAGGGTGCTGCCGGTTGGACCTCTGGAGGTCACCTACGAGAACTGTAGCTCGACGCAGCAGACAGCGATCCAGACTGCGCTAACAGGCATCAACGGCCAGGTCACCGGCGCGTGCAAAGACAAGATCGGCTCTGATTTGCAAAAGTGCCTGGAGGGAAAAACAGGGAACATCCAGGTCAAGTGCGGCGGGGGCTCGTGCGACGAGGATAGCACCGTACAGGGAGCAGCTCCGCTGGGTGGCAGCTACGTGCGCATCTGCGAGCAGACCTTTGACAACGCCGAGCGCCTGGAAGCGGTCCTCTTCCACGAGCTGGTGCACAGTTGTGGCAAGGATAGCCAGGACAAGGTCGCGGAGGCGTGCCAGAATGCCTGCTATGAGGGCAAGGGGGCGACGCCGCCGGACGAAGGCGAGGAGGGTGGTTCCTGCAATGGCAAGGCCTTGACAGCGGCGGTGACGTACGTGCCCCGTGTGTCGCCGCAAAACTCTAGCCTGACCGGCACGATTGCCTCTGACAAAGGAACGTACGCCTACGGCCAGTCAATGACGATCACCTTTCAGTTGCAGAACCCCTCCGCATCCGAGACCATCACCGTGAACAAGACCTGGTACAACCCCAACTTTAACACCCTCGGCATCGTCGACTCCCAGTGGCAGCTATGGCCGTCGCGCATCCTATGGGAGATGCGACCTCCAGACTGTGCCAACTTTGCGACGTTGCCACCGGGGGGGGTCTTCTCAGACACGTTCGCGATCACGCCCGAGTACTATGGGATTCTGCCGACCGGCCAATATACGATGGCGGTCGTCTATTACAACTGGCACTCGGGATGCTTCGCGCCTCTTTTCCCCTACCCATTTGTCCGCGACCTGGGTGCCTGGGTAGGGAGTCTGCTCACCAACCAGATCAGCGTCGACATTCGACGCATGGTTTACCTGCCCTTGATCCTGAGGAATTAGGCCCTCGTGGCGTTCAAGGGGTAGGAGGCAGACGCTCCAGGTTGGCGCGCAGCCAGGGCTCGGGCTCGGAGAGGGAGCCGAAGCAGACCTCGGCAGCGGCGCGGCATCCGGCGCGACAGGCGGCGAGGCCGGGGCAGGGGCGGCAGACGTCGGGCGCGGCGGCGGTGAATTCCGCCAGCCCCGGGCCGGCCAGGACCTTGGCCAGTGTCTGGGTCCGCAGGTCGCCCAGCACCGTGGCGCTGTGGTTGCAGGGGCGTATCCGTCCATCGGGGCCGACGGTGTAGTAGGCGTTGTCGCGCCCGGCGGCGCAAAAGCCGAACCCGATGTGCCGGTAGGGGCTGGTGTCGATCAGGCAGGGCATGATGGGGATGGAGGCGGTGGCAAAGAGATCGTAGGTGGCGGCCAGTTCGTCCACCACCGCCAGTGCGTCCCGCACCTGGTCCACGGAGGGCATCAGGTGCAGGTGACGTGCGCCCTCGCCACCGGGGTTGAAGCGGTTGAACATCACGGCGGTCGCGCCCAGCGCGACGATCATCTCCAGCGTCTGGCGCACCTGGCCGACGTTTTCGCAGGTGGCGACAAAGACGCCGCACCAGGGCGCGTCGGCCTGGTAGAGGCGCATCATCGCCGCCAGCGCCCGCTCCCAACTGCCCGGCGTGCGGGTGAGCCGGTCGTGCGTCTCGGCGTCGGCCCCCAGGAGCGTCAGCTCGAACATGGTCACGCCGTGGTCGAGGCAGAAGGCGAGCGTGCTGGCATCCAGCAAGCCGCCGTTGGTGATGAGGATGCTCTCCAGCCCGCGCCGGTGGCAGAATGCCAGGATGTCGCGAAAGTCGTCGCGCAGCAGCGGCTCGCCACCGGAGAAGGTGACCAGTTGGCGGTCCGCCTCGTCCTGCACCTTGGCGATCAACTCGCACCACCCGCGGGTATCCAGTTCGCCGGTCACCAGCTCCGGCCTGAGCTTCCACACGTTGTAGCAGTAGCGGCAGTCCTGGGTGCAGCGGGAAGTCAGTTCCAGGATATAATACGGACCGGCGCGGGCGGGTCGCCCACCGGAAAGCCTGGCCCCTTCGGCGGCGAGTTCCTGCTGCCAGCGCAGCAGCGTGGCCTGGAACCAGTTGCGGGGGCGCATCGTCTACGGCTTCAACTCGCGGGCGACGTCGTCGGGGAAGCGTCCGTCGGCGAGCAGTTTTTCCAGCAGCAGGTGGCGGGCCTCCGGCGCGGAAGTTGGCGTGGGCGTGGGGAGAGGCGAGATGGGAGAGGTAAACGTGGTGGGTGTCGGCGTCTCGGTCGGTGGCGGCGCTGTGTAGCACGTGACGAAGGGCGTCGGAGTGTCAGTGGGCGCGGGAGGTACGTAGCACATCGGGGGTGGGGGCGCGCAGGCTGAAGGAACGAGAAATCCCAGCAGCGAGATCGCTGCGATTTTGAGTTGGCGCTTCAACGAGGATGCGAACTTGTCCGGTGTCGGCACGTTGGTCTCCTTTTAGATCTTCAATTCCTGAGTAACGTCGCCGGGAAAGCGACCTTCGGCGAGCAGCTTATCCAGCAGCAGGCGGCGGGCTTCTGATGTCGGGGGCGGGGTAGGTGTAGGAAGAGGCGAGATGGGGGAAGTGAACGGGGTTGACATATCGGCCTCCGCCGGGTGTAGATTTGATCTACACTCAAGACGTCCCAAGTGTACGCCAGGTTCCGCAAAATGCAAGCGGCGCGCCTCGAACTACTCGGGCCCGACGGTCACGTCCCGGGCGACCGCGTCGGACATGCGCTCACCGACGGCGGCCACCTGGAGTGAGAAGTGGCCGGATCGCTCAGCCCGGATGGAGAAGCGAGCCGTGGCGACGTCGTTGGGGGGAATCGTGAGGACCTGAGGGGACGAGACGAGGCTGTACCACCCGGCAGGGGTGGGCTCAATGCGGACGGCCTGTGCCTGCGGCAGGTAGTTGTAGAGAGTGACGGTGACGGTGGCCTCCTCGCCCCGGGTGATGGCCGGCGGCAGATCGAGGTCGACGAAGAAATCCTGAAAGACGACGACGTCGTAGGTGGCGACGCCCAACTCGCCCTCCTGCGTGGAGGCCAGCGCGGTCAGCCGCCAGGTGGTGACGTTGTCGGCCAGCGGGAGGTCGAGCGCCAGGCTACCGTCCTCGTCAGTGAGCGTCTCGGCGCTCCAGTAGAGCGTCTCGGGAAAGACCTGGCGCAGCGGGAACGGTTCACCCGGGGCAGGAGCTGGGGGCAAGGTCGGCGTCGCCGGCGGTGCCACCGGTGCCGTCGTCGGCGTTGGCGCCGGCGCGGCGGTTGCCTCCGCCTCCCTCTCCACGGCTTCGGTGGGCTCCGGTGCTTCCTCGGCGGGCGCTTCCGTCGGCACGCGGGCGCAGCCGGTGGCCCAGCCGACCGGGCCGGCGTAGAGGGCCGGGTTGCCCAGCGTGCGAGTCAGGTTGGAGGAGAAGGCAGGGACGAAGGGCAGGTAGACGACGAGCGGGACGAGCAGCAACCCCAGCAGCGTGGTCGCCCAGCCAGCGCGCGACCATCCCTCCACCACCAATCCCTGGCCCAGCGTCGCCAGCGCGGCCACGGCCAGCAGGAAGGTGGCCGCGATCGCGGCCAGCAGCAGCCCGGCCGGGTCGCCGCCGCGCGCGGCGAGCAGCACCAGCAGCCCGCCCAGCGCCAGGTAGGCCGCCAGCAGCCCGGTCGCCAGTTGCACCCGCGCGTCGGACCGGCGCCAGCCGTGGACGGCCAGCCCGGCGAGGAGGGCCACCACGACCAGGAGGATCGTCACGGGCGCGCCGACGCCGAGCGCGGCCCACAGCAGCCACATCGCCCCGCCGCCGGCGATCACCACGAGCGGGGACCCGAGGAGCAGCACCAGCCCACCGATCCCCACGCGGCGCAGTGCGCGCCCCAGGACGCCGGCTGGGCGCAAGCCCTGCGCCACGACGCCACTCAACAGCAACGGGAGCAGGGCGAGCACGATGCCAAGCTGGTTGGAGAGGGCTGCCTGCGCGGTGACCGCTTCCTCTTTCCCGGTGGTAGATTGTGCCGAGAGCGTGAAGCCGGTCCCGGGTGTGCCGGCCCACGCGGCCCGGGCGGCCACGTCCTGGGCTGCCCTCACCCCCGCCTCGGCGTCGAGCAGCGTGGGCACGTCGAGTCCCTGCACCCGCCCCCGTCGCTCCAGCAACTCCCGCTCCAGCAGGAAGTAGGCCCGGGCAAAGCTGGGGGGCAGTGTCTCGAGCGCGTACACCGATTCGTCCACCACGCCGATGCCCAGGGCGGTTGGTTGGCCAGTTGGCGGGTTGGCCGGGGTGACGATGGAGGTCTGGAGGCGGAGGTGGGCCGTGTCACCGGGGCGATACTGGTCCCGGTCGGCGGCCACCGCGACGGCGACCTGGCGCGGCGCGTCGACGACGACCCGGCGGGTGTCGCCCGTGGTGCGGCCATCGGCGAAGACGCGGTAAGCGCGGAGTTCGAGCGTGCCGGCCATCGTCCCATCGAGGTCGAGGGCGAAGGTGGCCCGCCCATCCTCGACCGGGGCGGAGAGGGTGGCGACCATCTGCCCCGCCCGGACGGCGTCGAGGTAGATGGTCTGGGGGGCACCGTCTCCCGCACTGGACACCAATGCCTCGGCCCGCAGCGTGTCGCCAACCTCGTAGGCAGCGCGCTCGGCGCGCAAGAGAAGCGTCTGCGGAGCACGGTCGCTCTCGAAGGTGAACGTCGCGCGGCCCTCGGCTCCCCGCGCGTCACGGGCGCGGACGTCCAGCCGCGTGGCAGCGCCGGCCGGGATGGTCCGGACCTCGGCCAGGCCGTAGGGACCGGTGGCGAGCGCGTGCTCCTCGCCCTCCACCTCGACGGTCAGCGCCGTCTCGGCCGGCTGCCCGTCGGGATAGGCGGTCAGGACAAAGATCACGTTTTCGACACCGGGCTTGAGCAGGCCGCTTTCGGGGATCGCGCGGACGAGGATCGGCTGCGCGGCGACGGGCAGGACGCGGCGGATCCCCTCCCGCTGCCCAGCCGTGTCCACTACCCCGGCCTCCAGGTCGAACGACGCCGGTTCCTCCAGTGCCGGGCGGCCAAAGGAGGCTGGCAGGTCAAACGTGAATTCAAAGGTCCCATCGGGATCGGTCTCGCCCAGAATCTGGACCGCCGCCACCCGTTCCGGTTCCCCGGCGTAGCCGCGCAGCGTCACCTGGCCGTCCGCGACCGGCTTGCCGAAAAAGTACTCGGCCTGCACGAACCCCGTCACGCGTTCCCCGGGGGCGTAGAAGGTGCGGTCAGTCTCGATCGCGACGCGGAAGGCGGGCAGATCGTACGCGCCGACGTCCACCGTGCGTTCGGAGATGGTGTCACCCAGCACGCCGTCCTGAGCCTGCCGAAGGACGGCCTGCAGCGTGTAGGGGCCGTGAACGGCCCCGGGGGGGAGAAAGAAATCGAACCCCGCGACGCCAAAGTCGGAGGCCGTCACCGTGCCACGCTCCAGTCGTCCACCGGCGGGGTCAAAGATGGCGAACGCGATCTCCTGGCCCACCGCCGGCCGGAGGTCGACGGCGTCGAGGGCCAGCGCGCGCACGTGGACCGTCTGGCCGGGCCGGTAGACGGGCTTGTCCGAGCTGAGGAACAGCTTATCGTCGCGGGCGACGGTGATGGGGCGCACGATCTGGTCCTCGCCGCCGGCCGAGGCGGTCTCGACGACCAGGCTGGCCTGGCCCTCCAGGTCCTCGGGGACGGTGAAAGCGACATCGGCGGTGCCACGGGCGTCGGTGCGCCCGGTGTAGACGATGCTGGCCAGCCCCGGCGTGCGCCCGATCCGCACGACGACCTCGGCTCCCGCGACGGGTTCGACCTTGTCTGCGGTCGCGCCAGGGGAGCGGACGAGGACCCGCAGCGCGGCCCGGCTGCCAGGGGCCATGCGGTCCTGGCCCAGGACGAGCGTCTCCTGTGGCCCGGCCGGCGGTGGAAGTCGCAGCGCCTGGGTGGCGTTGAGGGCGAACACGAGGACGAGCGCGGCCAGCAGCGCCTGCGCGACCAACCCCCGTCGCCGCCATAGCCCCCACCACAGGCGGGGCCCGGTGCGGGCACGCAACTGGTCGCGGATGCGCCGGTCGGCGGCAGCGGGCAACCGCACCGGCGCGAGCGCCGCGTCGAACGTGCCGTCCAGTTCCTGCCGCAGTACCCGCAGCCGTTCCAGTTCGGCGCTGCAGCGGGGACACTCCGCCAGGTGGGCCTCCACCCGCGCCCGTTCCCGCTCGTTCAGCTCCCCGTCCAGGTACGCCAGCAGTTCTGTCTCGAGGTGCGAACCCATCACGCTATACCCCCGCCTTCGCTTGCGCCAACTCGTCTGCTGCCGATTGCAACTGCTCCCTCAATTTGCGATGGGCGTGATAGAGCCGCGACTTGACGGTGCCCTCGCTGATGCCCAGCGTCCGTGCGATCTCGCTGTAGGAAAAGCCCTGCTGATAGCGCAGGAGGACGACGACGCGCTGCGGTTCGGGGAGCCGGTCGACGGCCTGCCAGAGCGCGACCGCTCGTTCCCGTCGCAGGGCAACGCCCTCGGGATCGTGGTTGGGGTGCGACGCGGGGATGCGCTCCAACCGCTCCTCAATCTCGTCCCAGTCGGCCGAAGGAAGGTTCTTGCGCCGCATCCGGGAGCGGCAGCGGTTGACGGTGACGCGGTAGAGCCAGGTCTCGAAGCGGGCCGGTCCCTCGACGCGATAGTTCGGCAGCGCGCGCAGCACGTCGAGAAAGGTCTCCTGCACCGCCTCCTCCGCGTCGCCGCTGTTGCGGGTGACGAAGAAAGCGGTGCGGTAGACGGTATCCTTGTAGCGGTCGTAGAGCGCCTCGAAAGCCCTGGGTTGGCCACGCTGGAAGCGGCGGATCAGGTCCTCGGTCGGTACGCCCGTCCCCCCCGCATCGCCGCTTTTGTGAATGGCAAAGAGCACGATGCGAGAGATGCTGGCTCCATACAGGCTGTAGAGGGCCGCAGAAACACCGGGCTGACCGCGCTGGGCGCGGCGAATCTGGTTGTCGGTGAATACGGCCACCCTCGCTCTCCGGCCAAGATCGTCCCCCTATGTATACCATGCAGTCAGATGGCTAGAGGTTCAATCTGTGTGACGTGCGTCCTGGTAGCCCGCCTGCTTCGGCGATGGTCTGCAGAAGAATGCCGGCGGCATCGTCTCCCATATCAACCGGGGTGTGTTGGTTCGTAGTGGCGACTTCAGTCGCTCTGGCAACGACTGAAGTCGCCACTACGAACCCGTCATAGTTGTTGGACAAGGGACTAGTTTTTCAGAAAGCCCTTCAACTTGCGGGAGCGCGTCGGATGGCGCAGCCGGCTGAGCGCCTGGGCCTCGATCTGGCGCACCCGTTCCCGGGTCACCCCCAGTTTCTTGCCCACCTCCTCCAGCGTATACGTCTCGCCATCGACCAGCCCATACCGCAGTTGCAGAATGCGCACCTCGCGCGGCGGGAGATCCTGCAGAATGTACTGGAGTGACTCGCGCAACATCGAGGAGGTCACCTCCTCATCCGGCGCGGTGCTGTCTTCGTCTTCGATGAAATCGCCCAGCTCGCTGTCCCCTTCGTCGTCGATGGACATGTCCAGCGAGAGGGGTTGGCGTGCGACCTTCATCATCTCCTCGGCCTTTTGCGTAGGGATCTCCATTGCAGTGGCCAGCTCCTCGGACGTGGGCTCCCGTCCCAGCTCCTGCGTCAGCCGATGGGTGGTCCGCAACAGCTTGTTGATCTGGTCCCCCATGTGGACCGGCACGCGGATCGTGCGGCTCTGGTCGGCGATCGCGCGCGTGACCGCCTGCCGGATCCACCAGGTCGCATAGGTCGAGAACTTGTGCCCCAGCCGGTAGTTGAACTTGTCGGCGGTACGTATGAGCCCGATGTTGCCCTCCTGGATCAGGTCGAGGAAGGGTACGCCACGGCCGATGTACCTCTTGGCCACGCTGATGACCAGGCGGGAGTTGGCGCGAATGAGATGCTCACGAGCCGCCAGGCCATCCTGCACCACCTGCCTCAATTCGGCCCGTTCCTCACCGTCGAGCCCATCCCGGTCCAGCTTCTCCTGGGCGATTTTGCCAGCCTCCATGCGCTTGGCAAGCATCACCTCCTCTTCGGCCGTGAGCAGCGGCACCCGGCCGACTTCCTTGATGTAAAGGCCGATCGTATCGTCGATTCTGACCGTGTCGAAGTACGTCTCCAGGTCGGCTGCCGCATCCGCCTGGACAGATTCCTTTGACATCTCGTCTCCTTCCTTTTCCCTCTCTTCCGGCGAGCCTACCTCAACGCCGGCTTCCATCAGCGTGGCCAGGAGTTCCTCCAGTTCCTCCAGGTTCTCTTCGGCCTGGGGAAAAGCGGTCAGGATATCCTCATACGCGACAAAGCCCTGCTCGGCTGCCTTGGCCAGCAGGTAGTCATCAACGCTTAGCTCTTCTTCCTCTTCCAACAGGTCGTCTTCCACCACTTCGTTCTCTTGATATACCTTCATCTCTCACTCAGCCATCACAAGGTGTCTTCTCACTACATATAGTAGGAAAGCCCCGATCTACGGAGCCCCCATACCGTTCCCCGTTAACATTCCTTTGTGTCACTCCAAGAGTAGGCGTTTATCCATTGCCTACGGACAGTTGCTGCTGATCGTATCATACCACATAATCGTTTAATTGACGTTAGAAAAATATCAGAGACCCATTTGCCCCCTGGTTATCCCGAAACATTGGGCGGACACGGTTCGTCCGTGAGGTCGTTTCGACCAATGCCGTTTACTACCGTATACGCTCTCCTTGCCTCTCGGGAGCAATCGCGCGGCATTAGTATAGTCCCACCTTGTACATAAGTCAAAACCTTGCGCGCCACCCGCCACAAACCGGGCAACACAAACCGCTCCAGTTGTTGCGGCCGGGACTGTGGCGCAAGATGGCATCTGGCGCTGCGGCGCACATTTGCTCGTGGCGACGGACCGCGCAGGGCGTGGAGGGCTGACCGAAACCGGGCACGTTGAGCGTTGACGGCAGAACGACCACGGCCTCCCCGGGGGAGGGGAGGCCGTGGCCTGCCAAAGGAGGAAAACACGAACAGCTTCTGAGTTGGGCGTCGGGCCTCAGGAACCCGTCTACACATCATCTCATTCTGGATCATACCGTAACGCTCGCTCACCATTTATTCTAGTGCGCGCAGGTAAAAATCAGGTGAGAACCAGATCACAATCCACCTAATCTGGCAATTCCTCCCACCGCTGTGCCAGTCTCCCCGTCACCTGGGGCTAGCGCGGGACTAGAGCCCCGCGCTAAGAGGACAAAGCCCCTCCGGGGCTGGAGGCACCCGCAGGGCTTTGTTCTTTCAGCTCATGGTCCGCCTTGAGCGGGTTTTCGGACAGTTTCCGAGTGTTGGGGCTGGGGAGCCAGGTTGAAGAACTCGCGCAGCAGATCGGGGTGGCGCTTGACGCGCATGTCCAGTTCGGTGAGCGCCCAGAACTCGGGGGCCAGGCCGTGCTCTTCGCAGTAGGCAGCGACCTCTTCCCGCACCCTGGCGGACACGGCGCAACTGAGGACGAAGACGACGCTGGTGGGCCGCAGGCAGGGCTTCTCCTCGGCCAACTGGAGGTACTTGTCCACCTCGTCCTTCAGCGTCTTGGCTCCGATAGAGCCGTAGCGCTTGCACTGGAAGTACCACAGTTCCTCCCCGTGCGGGGTGGGATTGTAAGCGATCACGTCGCGCCCCTGCTCGCTGCCAGCCAGACCCAGGTGCTCGGCACGCGCGTACCCCTCGCGCTCGACCAGCCACAGGCACAGCCGTTCAAAGTCTGCGGGGGAGAGACGGTCGAACGAGAGCACGTGCGCCGTTCCAGGAAGGGCCGGGGACGCTGGCGCGCCCGGCCCGGCGGTGATCGCCGCATGTTCGCCCATGGCTACACCACCGGCGCCGGCCGCAACCGCACCCTCGCCCACCGCGACCGCACCGCTGCCGGAGACGAAGACGTTGATCGTCTGTGCCTCGCGGCGCATGGCCTCGGTGCGGGCCACGGGAATGTGGACGGTGTGTTTGCACGAGCGTAGTTCGCCTGCACGATCCTGATACTCAACACTTACCCGCAGCGGGACGCTGTCGCCGTGCTCAAGGGGGCGGACGTCGAGCCATTCGGTACGCTCGCGCCCGGCGCGCAGCGTGGCGATCTGGCGGGTGGCCGTCACCTCGCCCTCGAACTGGTCCCCGCTGGCGCGGATGACCAGGTTGCACGCCGGGCCATACCCCTCGTTGCGCACGATGAAGCGGAGGCTCGACCAGGCATTCAACATCAGCCCCTGGTCGAGCTGGACGTCCAGCGTGATGATCGGCTGCCGGAGGCAGCGGGCCACCTCCTGTTGGCAGGCGGCCACTCGCTCCGCCTCCCCTTCGCTTTCGAAGGCCTGAACGGCGGCAGTCCAGGCTTCGGCGCGCACCTCGTCGCTGCACAGTGTGCCTTCCAGCGACCGGGCGTGGGCCTCCAATGCCTCCCCCTGTTTCATCGGACGGCCCAGCGCGGCCCACAGCCCGGCCGCCTGCTGCCAGGCCCCGGCCGCCTCGTACTGAACGGCCGCGCGCTCCTGTTCGCCCACTGCCTGCCACAGTTCAGCGGCCTTGAATGGCTCGCCGTGTGCCTCCAGCAGTTCGGCACCATAGGCCAACCGACCCAGGCCGGCGTAGGCGGACGCGGCCTCGATCCAGTGACCGGCGGCCTCGTGTTCGGCGGCGCTGAGTGGGCGGGCGATGGCGGTCAGCGTGCCACCCCGGTCGGCGACGAGGACGCACGGCGCGGAGGGCTCACCGCAGGCCGCCAGGGCCGGAGAGACCTCGATACGTCGCTCGACCGCGTGCCGCCACAGTTCCTGGCCGCTGGCCGCGTCGAGCGCGTAGAGGCGGTGGTCGTGGCAGGTGACGTAGACCACCCCGCCAGCCACGGCCGGTGCGGCCGTGATCCGGCGCGGGGTGGAAAAGGCCCAGACTTCGCGTCCATCGACCAGATGGAGGGCGTGCAGGCCGTCGCGGGCGCCGACGAACAGCAACTCGCCGTCGGTGGCAGGCGGGCTGAGGGATTTGCCCGCCGGTCCCACGTCCACGCGCCACGCCAGCGTGCCGTCCGCCATTCGCAACGCCAGGGCCGCGCCGGTGCTGAGCACGGCGAAGAGATGTTCCCCGACCACGACGGGCGTCTTGTCCAACCAGGAATCAGGGTCGTCCCCGGCCGTGAAGTGCCGGCGCGTCCCGCCGTCCAGGCCCACCGCCAGGAGGTGTGGGCCACGGCAGGGGACGATGGCCACGTCGTCCACCAGCGCAGGGGCAGATAAGGAGGCGCTCGCCTCCAGTTCGATCCTGCTGCGTTCCTCGCCGGTCGCGAGATCGAGGACGGCGAGCGTCCGGGCGTCAGCGGTGACGACGGCAGCGTCCAGGTTCGTAGTAGCGACTTCAGTCGCTCTTTCAGAACGACTAAAGTCGTCACTACGAACCAACGCCGGGGCGGAGACGCGCTGCACGCCCGGCACCCAGCGCCAGCGTTCCCTCCCCGCCGCGTCCAGCGCCACGAGCATCCCTTCGCCATGGAGCAGGTCGGTGCTGGTGGTGGCGACGAGCGCCCAGACTTCCGAGGTTTCTGAAACCTCGGAAGTCTGCAGAGCTGCCAGACCGCTCACCAGCGCGCGTTCGAAGGAACACTGCCAGCGCGGGTTCCCGTCCACGAGGCTGAGGGCGTGGAGCGTGGCGTGCTGGGAGGACGGGCCAGGGTCCTGCGTGGGCACCAGCAGCAGGTCGCCGGCGACCAGCGGAGGGCCGGCAGAGGGCTGGCCCAATTCGGCGGACCAGAGCGTGTTTGGAGCGTTAGATTGGGTAGAGTTCAACGCATCCTCCGGCGGGTGTCGATCTGATGCCCCTCGTAGAAGATGGGCACCTTGACCTCACGATCGAACTCCAAATCAGCCATCTGCAGTTCCAACGCAAGCGCCCGCTGGTACACGATCTCTCGAAACCCCGGCTCCAGCGTCCGGTGTACCTCCAGCGCGCAGCCAATGATCGCGCCGGTGGCGTCGTCAAGGTCGTATCCAGGTGTGGAATATCCCACGCGCCGCGCGCGCAGCGCGACGCCGGTATCGGTGATCTCCTCGTATTCGTATACCAGGGGTTCCTCAGCATCCATGTTCACTCCTTTCTTCGTGCCCTTCGTGTTTCTATCACTTTCAGCAACCAGAACTAGGAGATGGGGGAGACGCACCGAAACCCAAAGTGCCCATTCGAGAGGTCCAGGAGGTACCCGTCGCGCGCCGCGCAGCGGGCATTGCCTCGACGGTTGTACCACGAGCCGCCACGCAACACGCAGGCTCCTGCCTCCTCGGTGGCCGTCCATTCCCACACGTTCCCCGCCATGTCCACACAGCCATAGGGGCTATCCCCGTCCGGCGAGTACCGACCCACCGGGGTCGTGCCGCCGATGTTGGCCTCCTCTGTATTGCAGCGGCCCTTCGCCCAGTCCCCCCATGGATACTCCCGTTCATCGGTGCCCCGCGCCGCCTTCTCCCACTCTTCCTCGGTCGGCAGTCGCTTGTCCGCCCACCCGGCGTAGACCACAGCGTCGTGCTGAGAGACGTAAACCACCGGATGGTCGGCGATTTCCTTCGGTGGGGTCTTGTGCTTCCAGTGCTGCGGCGGTTCGTGACCGGTGGCGGCCACGAAACGGGCGTACTCGGCGTTGGTGACCGGGGTCTTGTCTATCCAGAACTCGGGCAACTCGATCTTTTCCTTCTCATCGCCGTACAAGAACGCGCCCGTTGGGATGTACACCATCACTTTGCCGTCTTGGGGATGTATCCGGACATGCAGGCGGGCCAGGACCCGGCTTGCCCCCGGCCGCTTGGTTTGAGCCAGATCCTCTGCCAACGCCAGTGTCTGATGCCGGTCCTGGTCCTCCATCGCCAGAAGCAAGCCATCGTATGAATCCAACTGCGACTGGGCCGTCTTCAGCGCGGCCTCGGCCTCCTTCAGCTTGGCCTCCAGATCTACCACGTGGGCGCGCAGTGCTTCGTTCTCGCTCCCAAGCTCCTCCAGTGCGGCCTGTGAGACCCTCAGTCGCGCCAGCACACCCTCGGTCGCTTCGAGCAACCGGGCACGAGCGTCAGCGTGATCGGGGTCCCGTTTGAGAAGGGCCAGCAGGTCATCACACGCTTCGCCGTGCCTCCCGTCCGCCAGCTTGGCCAGCGCCGCCTCGTACAACTGGGCCTTCTCCAGCCCGGCACGGGCTCTTTCGAGCTCCTTTCCGAAGTCCCCAAAATCCGGGGCCTGGGCCTCAATCTTCTCCAGCGTTTCCACCGCCTCGGCGTACGCCTCCTTCTCCAACAGCTCCAGCGCGGCCGCGTATTGCTCCTCCAGATCGCGCTCTCGCTGGCGCTTTTGCTCCTCCTCGGCCAGGCGGCTCGCCGCCAGCGTCAACAGCGTGCCCACGTCGCGGTAGTCGGGATCGAGGTTGCGCATCTCGACGCACAGGTTCACCACCACGCCCCAGTGCCCTGCCTTCATCGCCTCCTGCGCCTGGGTGTACAGCCCGGCCAACGTGGCCTTCACCTGGGCGGCCTCCTGAACTGTCTCCCAGGCCCGGCGGAGCTCGCGGGCGAACGCGCCAGCGGTCTGGTAACGTTCAGTGGGGATTTTCTCCAGTGCTCTGAGCACCACTGATGCAACACCTGGGGCCAGGGCCTGGTTGAGCACGCGCGGATCGGGCGGGACATCGTGCACGTGGGCGTGGAGCACACTCAGGGGCGTCTCGGCCTCGAAGGGCACGCGCCCCGCCAGCATCTCGTAGGCCACCACGCCCAGCGCGTATACATCGGCGCGACCGTCCACCTCGGCGTTGGGCCCGGCCTGCTCGGGCGCCATGTAGGTGGGCGTGCCCAGCAAGGTGTCCTCTGTCGTCATCCCGCTCTCGGCCAGCGACTTGACCAGTCCAAAGTCCACCAGCACCGCGCACCCCTCGTCGTCGAAGAGGACGTTGGCGGGCTTGACGTCGCGGTGCACCAGCCCGCGCTTGTGGGCGTGGTCCAGCGCGGCGGCGACCTGCTCTACGACGGCGATGGCGGCATCCAACGGCAGCGGCTCGCCGTGCAGCCGGCCGGCGAGCGTGCCACCGGGCAGGTACTCCATGGCGATGTAGGGGACGCTATCAGCCTCGCCCACGGTGTAGATGCGCACGATGCCGCGCTGCCTGAGCCTGACGGCCTCGCGGGCCTCGTTCAGGAAGCGCTGTGCCGCGCCCTGCTGGCCGGCATAGGTAGGGTACAGCACCTTGACCGCCACGACCTGGTCTAGGTTGGGGTCGCGCGCCTTGTAGACCGTGGCGAACCCGCCGCGGCCGATCTCTTCGAGGATCTCGTATTTGCCAATGCGCTTCGGTTTTGCCATCTTTCCGTCGTGCCTCCCGGTGGCGCAAATCCTCTGTGGTGACCCCGTGGTGAAACCAGTGTAGCACAAATTGACTGTCCGCGCAATGCCGCGCATTACGCCCCCAGGCATCGGGCACGACCGGCTTCCCGCCTGCCTGGGGCCTATCCGAAAGATCCCTGACTACTTACCGTCGCGTGTTCAAAGAAAGACTGCCAGCGCGTGTTCTCGTTCACGAGGCAGAGGGCGTGAAGCGTGGCGAACTGAGGTGGCGGGGCGGACTCCTGCGTGGGCACCAGCAGCAGATCGCCAGCGACCAGCGGTGGAGGGCTGGCCCAAATACGTGGACCACAGTGTGTCTGCGTGCCACGGTAGGCGTATTCCACAGTGACCTCCGGTCGAGCTTCTGTGATGTGTATTCTGTGGTGCCCAGATCCGCTCTGATGCCTTACACCACCGCCCAGGTTTCGTTGGGCTCCTACAAGATAGAGGCTTGGCGGTTGGGCGGGTGCAGGTTGCCAGGATCAGCAGTGTGTGGGCACAGATGTACTGGTTCTGGCTATATCCTGGTCCGTCGAATCAGTACGTCACCGTCAGACGGTAAAGCTTGGTCGTCGAATGGCCCCTGTTGGTGTACACCCGGACGTAGTACGTGCCCGGGTCCAGCAAGTGTGGACCGAGGGACATCGACGAGTGACCAGGTGTTTTATAATACTCAATGGGTTTCTCCAGCTCGTCTCCAACTGGTGGCCCGTAGAGCGCGATTGTGTTGTTGTTGCCGCTGAGAGGCGCGTAATCGGTCACGCTGACGCTGACCTGCGCTTGCGCCGACAATTCGAAGTAGTAATAGTCGTCAGTGTCGTCGGGGTAGGCCTCGTAGGTTTGGCCAGAATCCAACGGACCGTATGCATCCTGCCAGTGGTCATTCTCCTCGTAGTAAGCATCCCAGGTGCGGTAGTTCCTCAGCACGATTGGCAGCAAGACGCAGGGAGGCCACACTGCGACGTTGTTCATCTCGTTGAACTCCGGCACCAATCCGTACGGATGGAGGGGATGGTTGTCTACCTTGACGTAAAACACCAGGCCGTGCCTGCTGGGAGTTATGACCCGGGTGATGACCACAGGAGAGGGCTGAAGGCCAGCTTCAATAGGATCGCAGACCTCACAGATTTCGCTATTGCGTTGACATGAATAAGAAGCGACAGGAGTGGTGAAGACGTCCACGAAGAAACTGCCTATGCCGTCCGGGTTACAGGCCGTTCCGGTGCCCTGATTCATCAACGTGACGGTGAAAGTGAAGGTGACCGGCACGTTCGCCTGCACCGATGCAGGGCCCGGCTCGACCCTCAAATCGTTTATGAGCAGGTCAGGCACGCCGACGTAGACAGAGGTCGTGTTGTTGTCCAGGCTAACCTCGTCGCCAGCACCTCCGCGCGCGGCGATGGTGAAGGGCGTGTTGAATTCGGGTGCGCTGATCGCCCGTGTGTCGATGTGCACGACCGTGAAGGTGATCGTATGGCCCAACGAGCGGGCGGGCAGAGAATGGACGGCGTGGGTATAGATCCCAGCGCCAGACGGTTGCCAGCCGTCACCGACTTCCTCGTACGTGGTGCCAGTCGGCAGGGTCGTGGTGATGATCACGTCCTCGGCATCCCCGTACCCGACGTTCCCGTAGGTCACGACGTAGGCCATCTGCCCACCTGGAGAGAACAGGCTGGGCTCGTGTCCTTCTCCCACCTTCTCTATGAAGAGGTCCGGCAGCGAGTGGACCGTGGTCTGGGCTGGACGCTCCAGGAAATCCCCCTCCGCATCCTCCAACTGGGCTGTGAATGTCAGGATCGTGCCGTCTGTCAGGGAAAACGGCACGTTCGCATGGATGATGATTTCTCCAAAGCCACCCTCTCCAGGTATTGTGCCCACGTTCCAAGACCGCACCTGGTCGCTGCTGCCGCCTGGTATCGGTTCCGGTTCGGGATCAGAGCCAGCGAACGAGACATGGCTGTCCAACGTGGCGGTGATGACGACGCCGGTCGCATCGGCGTTGCCGGTGTTCGTGTAGCGCAAGGTGTAGGTCAGGGGGGTGTCGGCGTCCACAGGATCGGGGTGGTCGGTAACGCTGAAGGCCAGGTTGGGGGCTGAGGAGACGCGCGTGGTCTCGGTAAATGTCTGCGGAGACGTGTGGTCGCTGTCGATCGTCACGTGGCAGGTCAGAACAGTCCCATTGGCCAGAGGCGTGTCGACGTCCACTGCCACCGTGATGTTGCGGTTCTGACTTACCGGGAGATCGTCAAGGTGCCACACGTTGTTTCCAACATCCGGAAAAGGACCGGCGTCCTTAAAGTCCACCCCGCTGTCATACGTCGCCGTAATGACCAAACCTGTGGCCGGAGCGGTCCCGAAATTCTGATACGTGATCACGTATACCAGCGTTCCGCCAGCCTCGACCGGATCAAGGACGTCAACTGTGGAGAGCGTCAACCCCGGTGCCGAATTCACGTCCGTGAATTCGGTGACTGCGACAGGCGCGGTCTGGTCGCTGTCCAGTGTCGCGTAATTCGCCAACACTGTCCCTGAGGGGAGGGAACTGGTCACCATGACGATAACGCTTATAGTCTCAGGGTCACCCACGGCCACAGTCGGCAGGGTCCACACGCGGTTCGCACTGCCAGTGTCGGCGTCTGGGAAGGAGCAAAAGAACGCCAAGTTGGGGTCATAGTGCTCCGTGACAGTGACGGAGGTGGCGTTCTCGTTGCCGCTATTCGTGATAACCAGAGTATAACGCAGTGCGTGTCCAGCGTCAACAGGATCTCGATCGTCCACCTTGGTGACGGTGAGCACCGGGCTGGATTGAACTGTAGTCTGTGCCTGTGCGCTGTCGTTTCCAGGGTATGGATCAGGCTCGTCGCCACTAATGGTAGCGACGTTTGTAAGAATTATCCCGTTTGTCAAGGGGCTGGTGACGGTGACGACGAGGGAGACGCTGGCGCTAGCCCCGCTGGCGATCGGGCCCATGTTGCAAGTTACCGCGTCGATCCTGGAGCACGTGCCCTGGCTGGGTATGACTGAGACCAGGATCATGTTATCTGAGAAATCGTCGACGATGGTGACGCCAGTAGCGTCAGAGGGGCCGCTGTTGGTGACGATGAGCGTGTAAGTCAGGGTTTCCCCAGCGATCACCGGGTCAGGGTCGTCCATCTTGATGATCCCCAGGTCGGCCTCCGCGTTGACTGTGCTTTCTTCCGTGGCCGCGTTGTTGCCCGGCGCGGGGTCGGGCTCGTCCGCAGATGCCTCGGCGGCGTTGGTGAGCGTCCCCCCCGTCGAAGGGGCGACTGTGACAACAAGGGTGAGCGTAGCGCTGTCCCCGTCGGCCACCGAGCGTACCGCCCACACGCCCGTGTCCCTGTCGTACGTGCCCTGGCTCGGCGTGGCCGAGTCGAGCGTGATACCCGAAGGCAAGGTGTCGGTGACCGTCACGTCGGTGGCGTCGGAGGGGCCGTTGTTGGTGACGGTGACGATGTACTCCAGGGTCTCCCCGGCGACCACCGGGTCAGGGTCGTCCCTCTTGGTGATCACCAGGTCAGCCTCTGTGTTGACCGTGGTCCCTTGTCCGGTCATATTGTTGTCCGGCGCGGGATCACGCTCGGCTGCGGACACCTCAGCGATGTTGGCGACCGTACCCCTCGTGGAGGGGTCGACCGTGACGACGAGGATGAGCGTTGCGCTGTCCCTGTCGGCCAGATCACCCACCATCCACACATCGGTGGCGCTGTCGTAGGTGCCCTGGCTCGGTGTGGCCGAGTCGAACGTGACGCCCCAAGGCAGGGGGTCGGTGACCGTCACGCCGGTGGCGTCAGAGGGACCTTTGTTGATGACGGTGAGAGTGTACGTCAGGATCTCCCCGGCGATCACCGGGTCAGGGTCGTCCCTCTTGATGACGCCCAGGTCAGCCTCTGCGTCCACCGTGGTTTCTTCCGTGGCCGTGTTGTTACCTGGCGTGGGATTGCGCTCGTCCGCGGATACCTCGGCGATGTTGGCGAGCGTGCCTCTCGTCGAAGGGTCGACCGTAACGACGAGGCTGAGTGTGGCACTCTCGCCGTCGGCCACCGAGCCTACCGCCCACACGCCCGTGTCCCTGTCGTACGTGCCCTGGCTCGGCGTGGCCGACTTGAGCGTGACGCCCGAAGACAGGGGGTCGGTGACCGTCACGCCGGTGGCGTCGGAGGGGCCGTTGTTGGTGACGGTGAGGGCGTACATCAGAGTCTCCCCTGCGACTACCGGGTCAGGGTCGTCCCTCTTGGTGACCACCAGGTCGGCCTCTGTGTTGACTGCGGTCCCTTGTCCAGTCACATTATTGTCCGGCGTAGGATCGAGCTGGTCGGCAGATACCTCGGTGATGTTGGCAAGCGTACCCCTGGTTGAAGGATCGATGGTCACAGAGATGGCAACTGTAGCGGTCTCGCTGGTGGCCAAAGTGTCCAGAGAACACGTGACGGGGCCCGTCCCGCCGCACGCGCCCCTGCTGGGTGTGGCCGACTGGAGACTCACACCTGTCGGCAGGGTGTCTGTCACGATGACACCTGTGGCTGTCACAGGGCCGCTGTTGGTGATGACGAGGGTGGAGACCAAGCTCTCACCGGCGACCACCGGATCGGGGTCGTCTGTCTTGGTGATGCCCAGATTGGCCCCCTGGTGGACGGCGATCCCTTGTCTAGTTGCCCTGCTGTCCGAAGCGGAGTCGAGATCTTTGGCAGACGCCTCGGGGACGCTAGAGAGTATCCCCCCATCGTCCAGCACACTCGTCCAGCTCTCATACGCGCTGAACTGCCATCGCCTCCCGCCATCCCTGGCAATGGCCTGGGTGTCGTCATCCGCCAGACCATCGGTGGTGGCGAATCTGCCCTGCTCACTGGCATTGCAGTACACTACGTCTCTGTCGGTCGTGGCCCAGATGTAGTCCTTACTCAGAGCATTGTATCCATCGAGTGTCAGGTTATGGACGGGGATCACGTTGTTTTGCAGTTGCCAACATTCCCCCAGCCCTTGCGCCGACCCAGTGATGCCAGGCAGAAGCAGAACCAGTCCCACGATCAGGATGCATCGCCTGAGCTCTGTCATCTTTCTCTCCCTACTCTCTATGCACGTGTTGACCCGGCGTTGGCGGCGGTGGAATCGTCGGCCCTTGACCACCATCACCAGGTTTATCACTATCAGGGTGTGGTTGGTACCAAAACGTCCACTCGGACGATTTGGCCAAAGTCCTTCCACCCTGCACCACAGACACCATCCAGCGCCATTCGCCATATTTCTCTTCAGGCAGCTTGGGCGTCCAACTTTGGCCCGTCAGCGATTCATTCTTGATCTCATGGCCACTCAAGATGTGACGCACGGTGACTTGGTACCTCTGGCCCGCACTCAGCGAGCCGCGCCATTCGAAGGTGATAGGATTTCGAAGTGTGTCTCCCTGGGCTGGTGCGACCGGTTCTGGGGTGATGACGCGGGGAGGCGCAGGCGTCGGCGTGGGAGTCCGCGTGGGTGTAGGAGTGCTGATGGGTGTGCGCGTCGCCGTGGGAGGCGGGATTGGCGTGCTCGTTGGAGTTGGGGATGGAGTTGGGGTGGAAGTTGGGGGAGTAGCTATCGTGGGCGTAGGTGTGTGCGAAGGAAGCACAGCAGGAGCGATAGTGGCAGCGTGTGTAGGGCTCACAGCGGGAGACACAGTGGCCGTAGCAGTAGAAGTGGGAGCGCTGATTCCACGCCCTGTCACACCCGGCATTCCATTGTGGAATGAAGAGTAGAGCCGTGTCAAAGCAAAAACTACAATAGCTCCCAAGATCCACCATATTGCATTTCCTAACACCTCGGCGGCTGCATCTTCAATGATGCGCCATACACGCGAGTGAGTAACCAGTCTCTTGACTGGCTGTTCTTGCTCATCTGGTTTCAAGTCCGCGAGCATCTGGTCCATAGTGGAATATCGGCGATTTGGGTCATTTGCAAGGGCTTTGACGATAACCTTCCCAAGCCACATTGGTATATCATGCCGATGATGGCGTGGTGGAGTGGCAGGGCGACGGAGATTTCGTATGATTTCCTCAAACTCATTTCCTCGTGGAAGATGTCCAGTTAAGGCTTGATAGAGCGTCGCACCTAGCGCATATACGTCTCGTCTTGCGTCCGCTTCCTGCTCCTCTCCTAGAATAGCCTCAGGTGGCATATATGGCATTGTTCCCACCACTCGGTGGTCCGTAGGTGTGAGCGGTGTACAGGCCATGTCGCGCGCCAGGCCGAAGTCGGCCAACTTGGGCACAGGTCTCTCTTCGCCCTGCTCGGTGAACAGAAGGATGTTGTCTGGCTTCACATCACGGTGGATGATTCCTTCCGCGTGGACGACGGATAGCGCCCTGCACATTGAGATGCCTACATCTACGACATAATCAATCTGTAGTCCGTCTGGAGAAGCATTAATAAGATCAAGCAGATTACCCTGGTCCGCATACTCCATCACTATGTGGAGATGGTCATCCCGCTCTTCTAACGAGTAGATGGTGACGATGTGCCGATTTCGCAACCTGGCCAGGATGTGTGCTTCGCGCAGGAAGCGCTCGCGGTCTGTCGCACGAAGAGAGATCAGATCCAACCGCTTGATGGCGACATTGCGCCTCAGGCTTTCGTCGAACGCGAGGAACACCTCCGAGAATCCGCCTCTGCCAATACTATTGATAATCCGGTACCTGTCGCCTACCAACTCTTGGTTCATGGCAACCCAGACCCCTTTGGAAGTCCTTTTGCAACAACAATATGTACGGTCAGCGCCTGACAACCTGGCGATAGTCCGCGCTGAGGAGTGTATGCGGTGTATTCTGTCACATATGTCATCGGTTTTCCCCTATGAAAACTTTGGATGTTGGTTGGGCCTAGCCCAAGCCGCCTTCACGCCTCGATGGTGACACGACGTGCACGATAGGAATAGGCTGTGTCGTGCCCCGAGAACGAATGCACTCTGTTCAACACCAGTTAGGCGAACTGCTTCGCCAACGAGCCGCCTGCAACGGCAGCCTAACCACAGACATCTGTCGTTCGGCCAAACAGTGTTTCCTGAGTGACGTCGCCCAATCGGGTGATATGCCCCCGTAAAAAACATCTATTCATAGTATGATAGAGACGCGAGACGTTGACTGATACTGGGACGCTGTCAATGTTCGGGGACGAAGGTCATCGCCAGATAGTGCTGCTCGGCTTCCTCACTTATGTCATGGATGATGACGACGGGGAGGCTTGGCCCTGCCGCCGTCCGTGCCTGCCGGCGGAAGCGCTGGATGAACTTGGGGTCGGTGGTGCGTTGGGGACGCAGTACCTTGAGCGCGACAACTCGGTCCAACTTAGTGTCGCGCACCTTGTAGACGACGGCGAAGCCGCCGCGGCCGATCTCTTCGAGGATCTCGTACTTGCCAATGCGCCTGCGTGCTGTCATGGTCCTGCCACTCCCTATGTCGGCGCTAATCCTCCGTCACGACCCTGTGACTAAAATATTGTAGCACAAATCCGCCGCTTGCGCAACATGTCAAACCGCCTCGTTCAGCCGCATCCGCTGGCGCTTGACGTCCACGTAGCATCGCGTACAATACACACGGACTGATACGTGATGCGTGATGCGTAATGCGTAATGCGCAACCGCACGCCCTATCTCACGTATTTCGTAGTACGTATTACGTGCGTAGGAGACACCTCATGAACGCTACCAGCCAACCAGCCAACCAAGCAACCAGGCTCTGGCCGCCGCCCGACGGCTTCGTCCCCGTCCCCTCGCTCGTCGACGGCATCGAGCTCTACGCGCCCGCTCCCGTCGAGGAGGTGGAGGAGACGCGCACGTTCAAGTGCCGCCACTGCGGCGGGACAATCGCCTACAGCGCGACGGAGCAGCAACTGACCTGCCCCTACTGCGGCCGGACGCAGGAGCTGGCTGCCGAGGAAGTCGGGGAGGCGGCGGCCGAGTTCGAGTTCACGCTGGAGACGATGGAGCGCGCCCAGTACGGCTGGGGGGAGGAGCGGCGGGAGTTGGTGTGCGAGTCGTGCGGCGCGGTCGTGACAATCTCGCCGGACGCGCTGACGGATACGTGCGCCTTCTGCGGCTCCAACCGCGTCCTGGCCCGTGATATCGCCGGCGACGTCCTCCGGCCAACCGCACTGATCCCGTTCGTCGTCGACAGGGAGCGCGTCCAGGCGCAGGTGGCGGAATGGCTGGGCCGGGGCTGGATGCACCCGCCCGAGTTGCACAGCGTGCGCGCGCTGCGGGAGCTGGCCGGCGTCTACCTCCCGTTCTGGACTTTTGACACCCGCATCGGCGCCGACTGGAAGGCCGAGGTCGGTACGCCGAGGACCGTGCGCTACCTCGACGACGGCAAGTGGAAGACGCGCACCGTCATCGATTGGCACTGGCGGTCGGGGCGGGTGCACCTGCCGATCGACGACCACCTGATGGCGGGCACGGCCCACGTCAGCCGGGCTATCCTCCGCAAGGTGGGTTCCTTCGACCTGGACGGGCTGGTCGAGTACGAGCCGGGCTACCTGGCCGGCTGGCAGGCCAAGGCGTACGACGTGCAGTTGCAGGAGGCGTGGGAGAGCGCCAAGGAAGAGATCCGGGAGCAGGCCAAGCGGGCCTGCTACGCCGACACCGGTTCCGCGCACGTGCGCAACTTTCGTATGACGGCCGACTTTGCCGACGAGCGCTGGCGCTACGTCCTCCTCCCGGTCTACCTGGCCTCCTACCCATTCGAGGGCCGCACGTTCCAGGTGATGGTCAACGGGCAGTCGGGGCAGGTGGCGGGGCAGAAGCCGGTCGCCTGGGCGCGGGTCTGGCTGGCGATCGCGGCGATGCTCTCGCCGGGCGCGTGCCTGGGGCTGCTGGGGCTGCTCACGCTGGCGCTGGGCGGCGTCGGCGTCGTCGGGCTGGTGCTGGGGTTCATCCTGTTCGCCGCCGGGCTGATCGGGGCAGTCGTCGTCTTCAGGAAGGCACGGGCGTCGGAGGAAGTGTGACAGGGAGACACGGAGACAAGGGGACAAGGGGACAGGGTGAGGGGGGCAGAATGCAGGAAGCAAGAGGGGAAGAGGCAGGAAGCGAGAGGCAGGATCGGGATTTGGCGGCCGTGTGGGGGGTGGCGATGGGAGCGGTGCATTGCGCGCATTGCGGCGAGGCGCACCTGGTGCCTGCGGATGCGCTGGGCGACGCCGGGGGGGGGTGCGGTCGCGCTGCGCTGCCCGTTCTGTCTGGAGGGACCGGTCACGCCGCAGCCGGCCGCGGTGCGGGAGGAGCCACCCGAGCAGGTCGTGCCCTACACCGTCTCGGAGGGGAAGCTGGCCGGGATCCTGGACCGGTGGGCGCAGGGGGGCTGGTTCCGTCCCGACGAGTTAAAGGCCGGCGTGCTCGTGCAGCGGGTGCGGCGCTACATGGTCCCGCTCTGGCTGGTCGATGGCCGGGTCGAGGCGGCCTGGCGGGCGGACGTGGGCTTTGACTACCAGGTCGCCAGTTGCCAGGACCGGTACAGCCAGGGGAGGGGCTGGAGCTCGGAGGAGGTGAACGAGGACCGGGTGCGCTGGGAGCCGCGCGTGGGCCGCCTCCGCCGTGCCTACGAGAACCTGGTCGCGCCCGCGCTGGACGACCACCGCGCGCTGATGGGCCGCCTGGGCGATTTTGACCTGGACCAACGGGACGCCTACAGCCCGGAGGCGGTGGCCGGCGGTGCCGTGCGCGTCCCCACGCTGGAGCCGGAGGCCGCCTGGCCTGCGGCGGAGACCGCCTTCGTCCGCGCCGCCGAGGAGGAGTGTCGCCAGGCTGCTGGCGCCGACCACGTCCGCGATTTCAGGATCGAGGCCGAGTACGAGGGCCAGAACTGGACGCTGCTTCTGCTGCCCGCCTACGTCACCTGGTACCGGGAGGGGGAGCGGGTGTGGCCGGTGCTCGTCAACGGGCAGAGCGGGCGTGTGAGTGGGGTGCGGCGAGCCTCGACGCGCAAGGCGAACGTCACCTCGTTGGTGCTGGGTGCGATTGCAGCGATCCTGTTCCTGGTGGGGGGCCTGCTGGCGCTGCTGGGCGCGGCCGTGCCGCCGGTGGCCGCCGTGGGCGGGGTGCTGCTGCTCATCGGCGTGTTCGTCGCCGTCGTCGCGCCTCTGCCGGCGATCAGCGTGTGGGTCGCCAACCGGCGGTCCGAGTTCGAGTGAGGGCGCGCGGATCGTGAGATTGCGTGGTTCGTGGTTCGTGTTTCGTATTTCGTATTGCGTGTTCCGTGGATCGGTGTCGCAAGGCGTGTTTGGGGAACCCTTGCGAAGGTTAGCGGGCAGGTCTCAGGCCAAAATCACCTTCGCCCACCAGGATCTGCCTGATTGCCGGGGCTCTGCGCAACCTTCGCAAGGGTTATCGGTACGTCTGGGGCACGTACGCCGGGAGTCGCTGCTCGGCAAAGACCGGCTCGAAGCGGGCAAAGCGCTGGAGACCGCCTAGCAGCGGCACGCTCGGCCAATCGTCGCCGATGAGCGGGCGGGCGTAGCGCACAAAGTCGTCGGTGACGTCGGTGCGCGAGGGGGCGATCCAGTCCGCGGGCAGGCTGCGCTCCGAGTTGGCGACCTCCTCCAGCGGGACCTTGGCGTAGCGCACCCGGTAGATGGGGCCGGGCTCACGCAGGATCGTCGCCATGTAGCCCGAACCGTCCTCCGCGGCGACGATGGCCGCCTGGCGTCCCACGAGGTACGCCTCATCCAGGTCCACCGTCGAGGCGTAGATGATGTTATGCCGCTGGTCGGTGCCGGGGACGTTGCCGCGCGCCGAACCGCGCGCCGCCAGCCCGACGTCGTTGAGATAGTTGACCACGATCTGCTCGACGGTCATCTGGCTGGCGGAGAACATCGTGTGGCCGAAGGCGTCCTTCCGCTCGCCGATCTTCCCCACGTCGAACCCCTCACTGATGACGACCAGCGCCCGCCCTCGCTCGCGCAGCGTGTCGTTGACCCGGTCGGCCAGTTCCGGAAGCTGGAGCCCTGACTCGCGCAGAAAGATCAACAGCGGCATCTCTCGCCCGGGGTCGGCCAGGCGGGCGGCGGCGGGGATGAAGCCGATCTTGCGGCCCATCGCCTGGAGCACCAGCACCGGGTCGGAAGGGGATGATCCGGCGTTCTCCTGGTTCGCGTTCTGGACGGTGAGCGCCCAGTAGCGGGCCACGCTGCCGTAGCCGGGGGTGTGGTCGATCAGCTCGAACTGCCCGGCGGCCGTCAGGCCGCCGCCGACGTCGTTGTCAATCGTCTTGGGCACGCCGGTCGCGACCAGGTCCCGTCCCCGCTCGTGGGCCAACTGGGCCACCTTGTGGGCCGTGTCCATCGAATCGTTGCCGCCGACGTAGAAGAAATAGCTCACGTCGTGCGCCCTAAAGACCTCGACCACCCGCGTCAAGTCCTCCTGCTGGCCCGCCTTGAGCTTGTAGCGACAGGTGCCGATCGCGCCGGCGGCCGGCGTGATGCGCAGCCGGGCGATCTCCTCCGGGTCCTGGGCCGAGAGGTCGAGCAACTCTTCCCGCAGCACCCCCTCGATGCCGTGGTAGCCGGCGTAGACCGTGCCGAACTGCCCGGGCATCGCCAGGCAGGTCTCGACGACGCCCCGCAGCGAGTTGTTGATCACCGGCGACGGGCCACCTGACTGGGCGACGACGACGTTTCGTGACTGTGCCATGGTGACCCCCCTAGGCCTGGTACGATCCCGCGGTCACGTCCCCCCCCACCCCGGTCCAGTTCGTGTGGAAGAACTCGCCGCGTGGCCGGTCGACGCGCTCGTACGTGTGCGCGCCGAAATAGTCCCGCTGGGCCTGGAGCAGGTTGGCGGGCAGACGCGCGTGGCGGTAGCCGTCGTAGAAGGCCAGCGCGCTGGACATGGTCGGGACTGGGACGCCGCTCTCAACCGCCCTGGCGACGACGCGCCGCCAGGCGGCCTGGGCTGCGTCAACCTCCCCCTTAAAGTACGGGGTGAGCAGGAGGTTGCTCAGCGCCGGGTCCTGGTCGAAGGCGTTCTTGATCTTGCCCAGGAAGACGGAGCGGATGATGCACCCGCCGCGCCACATCTGCGCGATCCCGCCATAGTTCAGGTGCCATCCGTATTCCTCGGCCGCAGCGCGCATCAGCATGTACCCCTGCGTGTACGAGACGATCTTTGAGGCATAGAGTGCGTCGCGGACGTCGTCCACGAAGGTCTCCCTGTCCACCTGGAGTCTGGCGACCGGGCCTTTCAGGATCCTGGAGGCTGCCACGCGCTCGTCCTTCAGCGCGGACAGGAAGCGCGCCAGGACGGCCTCGGCGATCAGCGTCAGCGGGATGCCCATGTCCAGCGCCGAGACCGCGGTCCACTTGCCGGTCCCTTTCTGCCCGGCGGTGTCGAGGATCTTTTCCGCGAGCGGCTCGCCGTCCTCGTCCCTGAAGCCCAGGATGTCGCGGGTGATCTCGATCAGGTACGAGTCCAATTTGCCCTCGTTCCACCCTGCGAAGATGCGGTGCATCTCGTCGTAGCCCAGGCCCAGGCCCTCCTGCATCAGGTGATACGACTCGCAGATGAGCTGCATGTCGCCGTACTCGATGCCGTTGTGCACCATCTTCACAAAGTGACCAGCGCCGTTCTCGCCCACCCAGTCGCAGCAGGGTACGCCGTCGACCTGGGCGGCGATGGCCTGGAGAATGGGCTTGACGTGCGGCCAGGCTTCCGGCGATCCGCCCGGCATGATGGACGGCCCGTGGCGCGCGCCCTCCTCGCCTCCGGAGACGCCGGTGCCGACGTACAGCAACCCCTTCGATTCCAGGTGCTCGGTGCGGCGCATCGTGTCGCGGTAGTTGGAGTTGCCACCGTCGATGATGACGTCGCCCTCCTCCAGGTGGGGGATGAGCTTCTCGATGAAGCTATCCACGGGCTGGCCCGCCTTGACCATCAGCATCACACGCCGGGGCTTTTTCAGGACGCTGGCCAGCTCCTCCAGCGAGTGCGTGCCGACGACCTTTGTGCCTTTTGCGTTGCCGTTGATAAAGTCGTCCACCTTGGACACAGTGCGGTTGAACACCGCCACCTTGAAGCCGTGATCGTCCATGTTCAGCACCAGGTTCTGTCCCATCACGGCGAGGCCGATGAGGCCGAGGTCACATTTGTCGGTCATTTCAAGTTCCTCCTCTCTATACGTCACGTGTTGCGTGTTCCATGTTGCGTAGTCCGCTTCACCCGATACAGCATCTCCCCCGCCCTCCGCACCAACAGCACGCCCTCGTCCTCGCGCCCGGCCCAGGCCTCGGGATCGACTGTGGCCGGGTCCAGGTAGCCCAGGCCGATGCGCTCGCACCGCTCGCGCGGGATGGAGGTGGCCAGCGTGACCCGGATGCGCGGGCGCTCGACGCCGTTCTCGTAGGTGCCGGCGCCGCGCAGATGGGTCGAGTGGGCCAGCACCCCCCACGGATAGCCCCTGAAGCGGTCCCACTGCTTGACAAAGTAGTCGCGCACGTGGTAGCCAATCTCGTCGAGGGTCCTGCCGTGCGTGTAAGAGACCTCGGTGATGTGGGGGGCGTAGATGATCACCTCCCCGCCGTCGGCGATCGCCGGCTCCATCTTGTACATCCCCTTGGCGGCGGTCCAGATGTCGTCGTACATCTCCGGCATGACGGAGAGGACGCGCCGGAAGGGCTTGTCTACGTAGACGATGTCCATCTGGGCCGAGAGCTCTGTCGCCGCACGCCAGGCCCCCTCCATCGAGCCGACGTAGATGCCGTGCAGCGACTGGCCGTGCATCACCATGGCGAAGCACAGCCTCGGCGTGGGGATGAACGAGGCCGCCCGGTCGATCATCGCGCGCACCGGCGTGTCTGCCACGCCGATGATGGCCGCGCTGGTCAAGAGCGCGCCCAGCCAGTGGGTCACGTTGATCATCTCCGGGCCGGCGATCCCGGGGAAAAAGTACTTGTTCCCCCCGGAGAAGCCCACCACCTCGTGGGGGAACACCGGCCCGCAGACCAGGAGTTGGTCGTACTCCGTGCGACCGCTGCGGTCGCCGACTAGCCGGTTGAGACGCACCGGCACGTCCAGTGAGAGGCGGCCCTCGCTGAGCGCCTCTACCTCGGCGGCAGGGAGCGTGCCGAGCGTGCTAAAGGTCTCGGGCAGGTCCCAGCGGTGGTTAAAGATGTGCGACTGCCCCGCCCGCCCGTCGCACACCTCCGCGCCGACCAACCGGCTCAGCGCCGCGTCGTCCATCGGTTGGTGGGTCCCCAGCGCCACCAGGTAGTCCAGCACGGCCACCTGCCCCCCCAGAGACTCACGGAACAGGCGGAAGAGGAGCGGCACCGGCGCGGTGCGGGTGCCGTCGGGGACGATGGCCAGCACCCGTTTGCCCGCGAGGTCGGCCTGCGCCAGCCCATCGGCCACCAGGTCGCGGACCTCGGTTTCGGTGATGGCTCTGTCTGAGTAGCCCTTGCCGACAATCATTTAACCTCCCATGCGGTTTCAGGTTTCAGGGTCTCAGGTTGGACAGGCCCAGCTTGAAACCTGAAACCGTGAAACCTGAAACCATCTCTACCCCGACGTCGAAGCATCAGCGATCCGCTGGTGCACGCGGGCCACCAACTCGGGGTCCAGTCCTGATTCAGGGGCGACTTCTTCACGCTCCGCCAGAGCTCGCCGTACTTCAGCAGGCGATGTCTGTCCCAGGTCCTCCAACAAGGCAGCAAACGCCTCCCGCTGTTGCTGCAAGGCCTCTTCCGACATGGGCGTGACCATATAGGCCATCGCTACGTGCCGGGTGAGGGCATACACGAGGTATTGGTTCAACGAAACCTTTTCCTGCTTCGCTCGACGTTCCAACTCGCTATGCAGCGACTCTGGCAATCGAAGGGTCAACCGGCTCATAATGCACTCCTTTGGTCTCTGCCCAGCCTCATCACGAACTCAGCCGGGGTCATCACGGACAATCCCAGCGACTGCTGCGCCAGCCGGAAATCCCGTGTGTTCTTCGTGACCACTGGCGCGCCAGCGTTCATCGCGCAGTCAATCACAAGATCGTCCCCTGGGTCTGGGGATGTGGGCCGCCACGAAAAGTAGATGGACACAAAGTACGGTGTCGTCAACCTCTGCAATCTGCCGATTGCTGATTTGCCGATTTGCTGATTTGCTGGTTCGTTGATTCGCTGACTCGCTGACTTGTCACCGTTTCCACGGCGGCACTTCCGGCAGCATCTTTTCGAACTCGGCGACGAGGGCGGCCTCGTACGCTCCCGCGTATTCGCCCGCCAGGAACTTTTGCAGTGCCTCTTCGTAGAACCGTTGCCACGATTCCTCCTCGTGGCCCGGGTTGACCGGGTAAAAGAGGGCGCTGTTCTGCCGGGCCGCCTTCATGTCCCCCGGCGCGTCGCCGACCATCAGGATGTGGTCAAGGGCGTACTTGCCCTTGGCGGCCAGCTCCAGGTGGAGCGCCTTCTTGCCCATCTCCTGCCCGGCAATGACGTGCACGTAGCGGGCGATGTCATGCTCCTCCCACTCCCGCGTCAGCGCCTCCACCGGCGTGGCCGAGACGACGATCATGTCGGCCTTGTCGGCGAGGTACTCCAGGCTCTTGCGCACGTACGGAAAGGGCGGCACGCCGTGCACCATGTCCGCCACGGTGGCGTTGACGCCGGTCGTCCACGCCCACGCCGTGTCCAGTTCCGGGTCGGGGTGCTCGGCCATGTACGCCCGCAGGCCATCGTTGCTCTTGGGGAAGGCGTCGGCGGCGATGAACTCTCGAATGCGGGGCGCTTCCGGCGGCACGACGTTCCGCGCCTGCACCTCCGACCGCTCCCGCAGCAGGTCAAAGACCATCACCAGCGCTGGCCAGCGGTTGATGCCGCGCCACTTGGAATACAGGTTGACGAACTCGGCCGCCTCGCGGGCATACTTGGAGACCGGCTGCAGCTGCCAGTGCTTGATGATGTTGGGGGTGAAGCACTCCTTGTGCTTGATCTCCATCGTGTCGAACGCGCAGCCGTCGGAGTCTATGCCGACGAAAAAGTCGCGTTCCGGTTTCAGCTCGGCCAGAGGGCGAGCGGGTTTGGGATAGTCTGCCACTGTTTTCTCTCCTGTCTTCTACGCCTTGTATCGCTCAAAGCACCGTACCAGGGGCGTCTGCGCCAGGCCAACAGTTCGCGCACTGGTCGCCCTGGGGCGTGCGTTCACACGCCGCTGAACGCCGAGAACCCACCATCCACCGGCACGACGATGCCGGTCACGAACGCGGACGCGGGTGAGAGCAGCCACAGCACCGTGCCGAGCAGGTCCTCCGGGTCGCCGAACCGGTCCATGGGCGTGTGTTCGATGATCGTGCGACCCCGGGGCGTCAACTCGCCGGTATCTTGATCAACCAGCAAGAAGCGGTTCTGGGCCGTCAGGAAAAAGCCCGGCGCGATGGCGTTGACGCGAATGCCTGGCCCGTACTCCTGCGCCATGTGCACCGCCAGCCATTGGGTGAAATTGCTCACCCCGGCTTTGGCGGCGGAATAGGCGGGTATCCGGGTCAACGGGCGAAAGGCGCTCATCGAGGAGACGTTCAAGATCACCCCCTCGCCATGCTCCGCCATCCCCCGGCCAAACACCTGGCATGGTATGATCGTCCCCACGATATTGAGGTCAAACACGAAACGGAGCGCGTCCTCAGGCAGGTCAAAGAAGGAGAGGTCAGCGCTGGTAGTCGCCTTCGGGTTGTTGCCCCCGGCGGTGTTGATCAGCATGTCCACGGGCCCAAACTCGCCCCGGATCGCCTCCCCGGCCTCGATCAGCGTGTCGCGCTTTAGCACGTCGCCGTACACGACGCTGGCGCAGCCCGGGCCACACCCCAGGCGATCGATCAGCCGGTCGGCCAGCGCCGGATCCCGGTCCAGGATCGCCACGTTGGCACCGCAGCCCACCAGCGCGCAGGCCATCTCGCCTCCCAGAATCCCCGCGCCGCCGGTGATGACGACGGTGCGGCCGGTGAAATCGTACAACTCTTTCACTTGCTCAAGGTTCATCTAGTCCATCCTCCATTGTGCGGCATCGGTGAACAACTCTCTCCTGCCTCTTTTTGAGAACTCGTCGCTCGCGATCTGTTGCCATTTTGGCTCCAGACCTATGGACGCTTCGTCCGTGTAGTGTCCGGCGATAAAACCACCCCGGCCGCGCCAGAGTTCCTCGACCAGTTCGCGTGCCTCTTGCCGGATGAGCGTTTCGTCTTTCGTCTGGAGCGTCGTCTGGATGTCAATGGGACACCAAAATGTGACTTTCCCTCCCTGCTGCAGTTCTTTAAGGGTGTCAATCCCGTGAATTCTGGGTTGGTCGAACTGGAAAAGGTCAACGCCGGCCTCAATCAAATCGGGGACAATGGCCGTGATCTTGCCGCAAGAGTGCATAAACATCTTGAGGCCCAGGGAGTGGGCGTAAGAACAGAGCTCCACGAAGCGCGGCTTGAACTCTTCTCTCCACAGCTTGGGGTTGATCAACGTCTGGGTTTGGGTGCCCCAGTCCTCCGCGATTATGATGCTATCAGCACCGGCCTCTCTCATGTGCGCCATCTGTACCTTGATTTGCTCGTCAATGCGCTCGTGAAGTACTCTGATCCTCTCTCGTTCCAGGATCAGGTCCATCAGGTACTGTTCCATCCGGCGCAGCTTCCTGGCGACGCTGAACGTAAACCCGTGGATGTATCCAACGTGCCAACGATCAGGCTGTGACGCAAAACGCTCCTTCGCTTTGGCATAGTACTCAGGGTTGGAGAAGTCGGGGAGCGGAAAAGTCCTCACGTCGTTCAGGTCGTCCAGCGCACCTTTTACGATTTCTCCCTTTGACGTATCGTCGACCCTGCCCCACACATTGCCCCATTCGTCTGTCCGCCGCCATGCCCGGTTACCTATTTTGCGCCATTCGCCATCAGGATGGTACATCTCGACGCCGACCATAGCGAGATCTGAGGGCGGAAAGGAGTGGGCTACCCTTGCCGGGCATTCAAATTCGAGTGTTCTGCTGACGATCTCTCGACCGTTCACCCGTGTCCTATCTCCATTGGCTGCTTGTCATCCTTCTCGATCATCGCCCCTGGCGCTACTTCGAGCCGATGGATCGCCGATGCGCCGGCCTCGTGTAGCGCCTCCTCCAACTGCGTGGCGTCCGGCCAGGGCCAGAGTGCGATAATCGTGCCGCCGTGCCCGGCGCCGGCCAGCTTGGCCCCCAGTGCACCGGCCTCCAGTGCGGCGGCGATCAGCCGTTCATTCGACTCGCCAGATCCGCCCAGGTCACGTTGGATCGCGTGATTCTCGTTCATCAGGCGGCCCATCAGCGGCCAGTCGGCCATGAGGAGCGCCTTCTTGCCCGTCCGGGCGATCTCCGTGATGCGCTCATACCCCTCCACCACGGCCGATTCCCCCTCCAGCCAGCGTTCGCGCAGCGGTTTGTGGACTTCGCCAGAGGCATGTTGCACGCCGGTGAAGCCCAGCACAAAGGGCAGCTCCGGACAGTAGGCGGCCAGCGGCTCGATCGTCGCGAAGAGTTCCGCCTCGGCTTCACGGTAGAACTGCTTGCCCCGAAAGTCCATGTAATTCAGGCCGCCAAACGTGCACATGTAGGCGTCCTGGTAGCCACATACAACCCTGAGGTAGTTCAACTCGATGTGACGCGCCCGCTCCGCCAACTGGTACATGTGCGGATACTGCCCCTGCCAGGCCAACAGCGCCTGGAGCAGCGCCACCACCAGCGCCGTGGAACCCGACATGCCGCTGCGCAGGGGGATTTCGCTTTCGTAGCGCACGTGACACGCCAGCGGGGGTAGGCGCATATAGTCCAGGATGGCCCGGGGCAGGTCGAAGCGGTCGCCCCGGGGGCGCAGGTCGTCTCGGCTGGCGATCCGGCACTCCTGCCCGGCGGTTTCCAGCACGAACTCGGGCGCGGGCGTCACGGTCACCCGTGCACGCATACCTACCGAACACGAGAGGACTGCGCCACCGTACATGTCCGTAGGGTTGCCGATGATCCCAGCCCGGCCGGGGGCCGAACAGACCACTTCGCTTTTAGAGTTCATAGGCTTTGGCCTTCAAGTACTTCCGGATCAGGTACCCATATCTTTCGTCAGCCAGGGCAAACTCGATGAAGGCGCGAAAATAGCTCTCGAAATTGCCGACGTCGTAGCGACGCTGGTCAGGAGATAGAAGCCAGGCATACACCGGCTCTCCCATACGAATGAGCAATTTGATCGCGTCCGTGAGTTGGATCTCGCCCCGCTTGCCGGGCAACGTGCGCTTGAGTGCGTCAAAGATGGCCGGGCTGAAGACGTAGCGCGCGGCCACGGCCAGCGTGGTTGGCGCGGTGCGCAGAGGTGGCTTCTCGACGATGTCAGTGACCGTCACCGGCTCGCCAGGGGGAGGCTCAGCGCCTTCGATGCTGACGATGCCGTAGCGGAATGCCTCTTCCAGCGGCACCCTTTCCACGGCTACGATGGCTGCCGCTCCCAGATGGATATGGGCCTCCATCATCGCTCGCAGCGGGGCGGCGGGATCGTCGGCAGCGATCAGCGAGTCCCCCAGCGCCACCGCACAGTCGTCGTTGTCCACAAAATCGGCGCCCAGCGAGATTGCGTCGCCCAGCCCCTTGGGAGAGCTCTGTCGGGTGTAGAAAAAGCGCGACTTGCCCTCGAGATAGGCCATGTCTGCCAACACCGCCTCGTTCCCGGCCTGTTCCAACGCCGAGAAAAGTTCGGGGTCCGAATCAAAGTGATCTTCGATCGCCCGCTTGCGACGACCCGTGATCAATAGGATCTGGCGCAGGCCAGCGGCCTGCAGTTCTTCCACCACGTATTGGACCGCCGGTTTGCGTCCCACCGGCAGCATCTCTTTGGGCTGCGACTTGGTGGCTGGCAAGAGCCGCGTGCCCAGTCCAGCCGCCGGGACGATCGCTTTGGTTATCGTTTGAGCCATGGCTGATTCCCTCCATCAAGCTATGAACGGCGACAGGTGTCGTTCGAAATGTGACTCCAGCAGCGAGTAGTAAACCTCCTCGTGCTTCTCCAGCGTCGCCAGCAGCCGGCCGCCGAACCGGTCCAGCACCGAGCCGAACGTCACGTGTAACACCTGCCGCGCATCGAACTGCTCCAGCAAACCGGGTAAGGCCTCGTCCCTCAATCCGTCCGGGACGGGGACGTTGGCCAGTTGCGCCGAGACGTGGTAGGTGGCCCGGTCACCGTCGTAGCGCTCCCGGGCGAAGCCCAGGATCTGGCGGAACAGGCCCGGGTCCGCCTGGGAGATCGCCCGCAGCGCCTCCAGGTAGCTGGTGCCGGCGGTCTTGAGGTGCACCAGCCCGTGGGTCAACCTGGCGATGATGGGATAGATGCTGAACTTGTCCGAGCCTGAGTGGATGCTGAGTTTGTACGGCCCCAGGGCGCGGGCGATGGCAGCGTGTTTGGCGAGTTCCGTCTCAAACTCGATCAGGTCGCCGATGTAGTCCACCCCTTTTTCAAAGCGGCCGACGTAACGTGGCGCCAGGCTCGCCCAGCGCACCCCCAGCCGACGCAGCTCGCTGGCGATGAACAGGTGCTCCGCTGGCGAGGTGGGGGTCTCCGTCTCGTCCACCGAGACCTCCAGCTCAAAGTCGTTCCCTCCCATCCGGTCGGCCAGGTACCGGTACATGCGCACCGTGTGGGCGATCGCGCGCCCGTACTTGGCCGCCGCCCGCCACAGCGGTTCCCGGTCGAGAGTGAGCGCGGTGTCCCCCAGGTCGAACGATCGCCCCAGATACCGTCGTTCCATGTCCAGCGCCGTGTCCTCCAACGCATCCCAGGGGAGCGTCTGTGCTTTTGCCTCGACCTCGGCAGGCGGAGCGGTGTGCGCCGCGTTGTCCACGTGGTCTCCGGGGTCTATCGTGTACAGCGTATACCCGGCAGCGACGAAGGCGTCCACGGCGGCGGGCGTCTTCAGGTGGTCGGCGTCAGCACCCCACGGCTCACGCCAGCCCTCCTGAAAGATACCCCAGGTGGCGTCATCGACCACCCCCTGCGGCGTGCGCCCTGTGCGGGCGTTCTCGCGCACCGACTGCTGGGCAAAGATCGACGCGATGCCGCTGAATTGGCGCGCTGCCCACACGTGCCCCGGCGTCGCCAGCCCCAGCCGGTCGCCGAAGCCGGCCGAGGTCTTGAGGCCGAGTGGCACGGGGCGCAGCCAGCGCAGCCGGCCCCGCAGCACAGCCGCATTGCCCGGCGTGAGCGGGCACAGCAGCGGCCCGCCGTCCCCGCCGGTGGCGCTTTCGTGGCGCGCACCCTCAAAACCGCTGGTATCCCCAAGGACACCGAGCACCCGCCGACTCGCTTCGTCGCCCCGTGCCAGGAAATACGTCGTGCCGTCCACCTGAACCACCGAGCGCGGATAAACCGTCAGCCCGGCCAATTCTTTCAGAGTTTGGTCTAGATCCATGTCATGCTCCCGATTTGTTCCGTCATTTGGTCATTGGACATTGGACATTGGTCATTGGTCATTTCATTGGCCATTGGTCATTTCTTCAAACCTGTACGCCCGCTTCGCCAGCCGGTACGCCGCGTCCAGGACCATCTCGCGGGCGTCGTCCACGTCCACGATGGACCGCACGACCAGGCCGGCGATCCAGTTGGCGCTGGCGCGGCGCCACAGGTCGTGGCGGGCCGGGATCGAGGGGAATGCCCGCGTGTCGTCGTTGAAGCCCACGGTGTTGTGGAGCCCCGCCGTCTCCATCACGCTGTCGAAATAGCGCCCTATCCCGTTCAGACTGTCGTGGAACCACCACGGCGGGCCGAGCCTCATCGCCGGATAATGCCCGGCCAGCGGGGCTAACTCGCGCGCGTAGGTCGACTCGTCCAGCGTAAAGACGATGAACGTCAGCCGGGGGTCGTTGCCGTACTTTGTCAGGAGCGGGCGCAGGTTGTGGGTGAACTCGCTCCGTTCCGGGATGTCGCAACCCTTGTCGCGGCCGAAGCGCTCAAAGATGGGTTGGTTGTGGTTGCGCACCGATCCCACGTGGAACTGCATCACCAGGCCGTCCTCGATGCTCATACGCGCGCTCTCCACGATCATGTGGGCGGTGAAGCGGCGCGCGTCGTCGGGCGTGGCCTGGCCGCGCAACGCCCGCTGGAAGATGGCGTCGGCCTCTGGTGGGGATAGTTCCGCCGTGTACGCCGACTGGGCGCCATGATCGGTGGCACTGGCCCCGAATGACTTGAAAAATGCCCGCCGCTCCTCGAGCGCCCGGATAAAGGTCGGGTAGGAGTGGACGGTGATGCCGCTGGCCTCGCTCAGGCCGTCGATGTTCTCCCGCCAGCCCTCCGTCAGCAGATTGACCACGGCGTCGGGCCGGAACGTGGGCCGGACGTCCCCATCCCAGCCCGAGTCCCGGATCGCCTGGTGGTGGACCAGTGGGTCGGTAGCGGCGTCGGTCGTGCAGAGCACCTCGATGTTGAACCGCTCGAACAGCGCCCGGGGGCGGAATTCGGGTGTGGTCAGTTTCTCCGCGATCTGGTCGTAGATGGCCTGGGCCGTCTCCCCCGTCAGCTTTTCCTCGATGCCAAAGACGTCGTGCAGCTCGTTGACCAGCCAGACGCCACTGGGCGTGCCGCGAAAGAGATAAAAGTGGTCGGCCAAGATCTGCCAGATCTTGAGATGATCCTGCTCTACCAGGCCGCCGTCACTGCGGGGGATGCCCAGCGCTTCCAACGCGATGCCCTGCGAGTAGAGCATGCGGAAGACATAGTGGTCCGGGATGATCAGCAGCTCGGTGGGCGTGCCGAAGGTGGCGTCCTCGTCGGCGAGCAGCCTGGGGTCTACGTGCCCGTGCGGGCAGATGAGGGGCAGTCCGACCACCGACTCGTATAGCTCCCGCGCGATGCGTCGCTGTGCCGGGTCCGGGTCAAAGTACCGGTCTGCAGGCAGGTGCCATTTGGGATGATTCATTGCTCAACACTCCTATCAGTATCGCTTACAGAACCGTTCGAACAGGTCGTCAAGTTGATCTGGCGTGAGCGGCGCGTCGACCCAGATGGCCAGACCTTCCGGGCGCAGCGCCTGGCACAGCGCCAGTACCTCCCCGGCCGGGCAAATGACCAGCACCGACCGGGTGCGTTGCTGGATCTTGCGGAACATGTCAACCCACGCCAGGGCCGAGGGCGTGCCCGCGCCCGGCGTGAACTGGATGGCCTGGATGTCGGGCACGTCGAGCAACGCATCGACGTGATGCGCGGCGTCGGGGCCGTCGAGGTGGAACGCGGCGCGGCCGACAGTTGCGGCATGGCGAGCGATGTCGGGCAGGAAGAGGGTCGTAAATTGGTTTGGCCCGATCAGCGCGTTAAAGTCGCACTCCGGGATCACCCACGGCCGGTTCGACCACAGCCTGTGCCAGTGGACCAACCCCGCGCCCTGCCCGAGGACGATTCGATACAGCTCGGTGAACGCGCGGTGCCAGCCCGCGTATATGGCGTCGAGGGCCTCACGGACCCGGTGGGGCTGGTCCATCACGTCCATACAGAGCTGTGCCGAGCCGCGAAGGTTCAGCAACACGTCGCCGGCCCCACCCAGATTCGGTGTGCAGACCAGGTAGCGCCCCGCAGCGTCCTCGGCGACGAGCTTTGTCAGCTTTCGCAGCAACATCCACCAGTGATTGTCGTCCCGTATGGTCCAGTCCGGCGCATTCGACCAGCCATCGTCGATGAAGGCGTGGGTCCAGGTGGTGTCGGCGCCGAACTCGAGCTCACCGCCGAACAGGCCGCCGAGCAGCACCGGCCCAAAGTCCACGCGAATGTTCGGCAGCGCGTCGCCCACCCGATGGATCTGGAGCATGTCGGCGAACTTGGCCTCGAACCATGCGTCGGGCTGGTCGAGCAGATCCAGCCGGCGCGTGATCGGGCGACTCGGGTCGGCGTTTGCCGTGGCGATGAACACAGGCCGGTCGAGCAGGTCCTGCGCCCACCAGGCCTCGAATCGCCGGGCGATGGTGGGCAAGTCCCGGCAGAACTCGAGTGGCCCGGCCGCGATCTGTCGCAGCGTCTGCGCCCACGCCGGCAGGTCGGGTATTGGTTGGATTGGCGGAAAGTTGATCGCCCCGTCGATGGTCGTGCCCCCCTACCTGGTTGATTGAGAATGCGAACTGATCTAGGGTGCACTGGCGCGGACGACGAGTTCCGGCCGCAGCACGATCTCCGCACACGGATTCTGCTCCGCTTCCGAATTCTGATTCGCTTCCTTGGAGCAATCACCGATCTGGTTCAGCAACAAGCGCATGGCCTGGGCACCCAGTTCGTACCGGGGCACGTGGCAGGTGGTCAGCGGTGGCGTGACCAGCGCGGCCAACATGATGTCGTCGAAGCCGACGAGCGCCAGGTCATCGGGCACCTGGCGGCCCAGGTCGGCGCAGGCACGTAGCGCGCCGACGGCGACCAGGTCATTGTAGCAAAAGAGCGCGGTCAGTTCGAGGCGGGCGGTCAGTAGATCCCTGGCGGCCTGGTGACCGCCATCCACGCCGGCGGGACAGGGAATCGTCCACGCGGGGCTGTACGGCAGATCGGCGGCGGCGCACGCGGCGCGATAGCCCCCGGCCCGCGAGCGACCGCTGCGGGAGGCCAGCGGCCCAGCCAGGAAGCCCACCGCCCGGTGGCCGCTGTCCACCAGATGTTGCGTGGCCATGCGTCCGCCGGCCACGTCGTCCAGCATCACGGTTCCCACTCCGTTTTCCGCCCTCGCTGGTTCCAGGCGCCGATTGACGAGCACGACGGCGGATTGACGGGCCACCACCTGGCGCAACTCGTCGTCGTCGAGCCGCGAGCTGCACAGGACGACGCCATCCACGCGTTTCTCCTCCAGCGACCGCAACACGGCCAGCTCGCGCTCCGGATCTTCGTCCGTGTTGCACAGAAACACGTTGTAGCCCCCGGCGTACCCCTCGTGTTCCGCGCCCCGTGCCACGTCGGAGAAGAAAGGGTTAGCGACGTCGGGGATCACCAGCCCGAGCGTGCGGGTGCGGCGGGTGGCCAGCCCACGGGCGATGCTGCTGGGCCGGTAGCCCATCTCCTCGGCGATGCGCAACACCCGGGCGCGGGTCCGCGGGCTGATCTCGCCCAGGTCGTTGATGGCCCGAGAGACGGTCTGGCGGGAGACTCCGGCCGCCCGGGCCACGTCCTCAATCGTTGTTCTCTTGCGGTCCATCGACTCTCCGTGAGCCGTGAGCGCTCACGGATTATCTTATCACAACTCTGGGTGCGTGTCAAGAGTGCGTGGCGGCGAATCTTCGAAAGCTAGCGCATGGATCAACAATGCCAGAGATGCTGCCAAGAAGCGCCAGGATGTCTGTAAGGTAGCTCATGTGAGCTTTTGGGAAGATGGACGCCAGGCTATTCTTTCAAAAAGAGTTCGATCACCGGCACGGCCACGTCCGGTTTCTGCACCGGCAGTTCCAGCGTCAGCGCGCCGGGCGCGCCCCCCATCGTCGTGTTCTGCGCCTGCTGGTGCGGATCGATGACGCGCATCTTGATCTCGGAGCCGTCGTTGAGCAGTTGCGCGTAGGCGACCCGGCCCGCCAGGCCGTCGAGGTGGACGTGCCGGAACGGCCACGCGAAGAGGTGCAGGTACAGACGGTTCCCGTTCTGCGTGTAACGACAGTCGGGCGGCGGCGCAAAGTCACTGGTGGTGCAACCATAGATTGAGCGACCGTGCAACCGCATCCACTCGCCGATCCCGCGCAGCCGTTCGAACGCGCGCGGCTCGAACTCACCGCGCGCGTTCGGGCCCACGTTGAGCAGCATGTTGCCGCCCTTTGACACCGTGTCCACGAGCAGGCGCACGAGCGTGTCGACCGGTTTCCAGTCCAGGTTTTCGCGGTCGTAGCCCCAACTGCCGTTGAACGTCTGGCACGCCTCCCACACGACCGGCTTGCCGTCCACCTCCATCCACCCGCGCGGCTGGTACTGTTCGGGCGTCTTGAAATCGCCGCCGATTCCCATGCGGTCGTCGACGATGATGTGCGGCTGCAGCTCGCGCACCATCGCCATCAATTTCTCCGACTGCCAGTCGTCCTTGCCTTTGCCTTTGGACCAACCCCAGTCCCTGTCCGCGTAAGAGAAATCGAACCACATGATGTCGATCTTGCCGAATTGGGTCAAGAGTTCGCGCGTCTGCCCGTGCAGGTACCCGGCGTACTTGCGGACGTCGCGGCCCTTCTGCGCCTCACGGAAGGATACGTCGTCGCGCATCGGATGCAGCCCGTCGATGGGGAATTCGGGATGATGCCAGTCGATCAGCGAGTGGTAGAAACCGACCTTGAGGCCTTCCGCGCGGAACGCCTCCACCATCGGCCGGAGCACGTCCTTTCCCCACGGCGTGTTCGTGGCCTTGTAATCGGTCAGCGCCGAGTCCCACAGGCAAAAGCCGTCGTGGTGCTTGCTCGTGACGACGAAATACTTCATCCCCGCGTTCTTTGCCTCGCGCGCCCACACGGTCGGGTCGTACAGGTCCGGGTAAAAGTGGTCAAAATACTTTTGATAGTCCTCGTCCCGGATGCGCTCGCGGTTCTTCACCCACTCGTGCCGCGCAGGCAGCGCGTAGATGCCCCAGTGGATGAACAGACCAAAGCGGTCGTGGACGAACCAACGGGTATCACCGGCGGTTGGTTCCGGCATTCTCGGCATGATGGGTCCCTCCTTAGTTGTTGCCAGACCTGACAGGTTTTAGCAGGCGTATATGAGGCAACGAGGCGTCTTCGACCGGGCAAGTTGACGGCAAGGAGCCAGGAGACACGAAACCTGTCAGGTCTACGGCTCGACGACGATCTCCAGCCCCTCCGTAGGGATCACCTCGAAGAAGGTGTTGCCTACCTTCAACAGGATCGGATTGCCCTCCTCGTCCGTCAGCGTCAGCATATCCGCGCGCTCCCAGTGTTGCCAGAAACCGTCGATCCGCATCTCGTCGCGGAAGATGACAGCCCGGTTCGAGTCCCAGAGCGCAAACTCGATCGAGAGGGCGCCGCTGTGGGGTTCCTCGACGATGGTGGTGTCCCAGTGCGGCACGTAGAGCACGACCACGTTGGCGGCGCTGAGCTGCTGGCCGTCGAGCGCGTCGGTGTGCGGCGCGCCGTCGGACCAGCGCAGGTAGCGCCCGCTGGCCTCGTCGTACCGCCACTCCGCGTCCAGGCTGCGGTACGGGATCCGCACGTAGGACACAGGTTCTCCCTCGACCGCAGGCTCCTCTGAGAAGGCCATCCCCTCCAGTTTCTGCCGCCCGCTGACGTCGCGCTCCGCCGCCCACTCCCGCACCAGCGCCGGGCTGGTGTACATCGTGTGTTCCAACGGTACGTCCCGGCTATAGTCCCGGTAGAATGGATTCGGATCGATCGTTCCCCACAGGCTCTCCGAGACGACCTGGTCGGGGTACAGGTCCGAGTCCTTGACGAGGGCCATCACGCCGTTGCTAAAGCCCGAGCAGGCAAAGACCGCCTTGTAGATCGCGGGGAGATGCAGGTCGATCAGGCGGCCGCTGCGCACCGGTCCCACGCGCTCTGGGTCCTTCCCCAGATAGATCGCGGTCCAGCGGCTGGCGAACCAGCCCTCGTTGTAGTGCTCAAAGATCAGGTCGGCGCTGTTGATGCCGGCCTGGGGACGCACGTACTGGCCCGGCCAGTTCGAGATTTTGATCGCCACGGGCACCCGCTCCAGCAGCATCGTGTCGGACACGACCTCGCCGGTGAGCGGGTTGACGTTTTCGGGCCAGGGCGTCGGGGTGGGGGTGAACTTGGGGGTCGGGGTGAGCGTGGGCAACGGCGTGGACGTTGGGAATGGGGTCGCCGTCGGCGCACGGGGTGCAGACGTCCGGGTCGGCGTGGGGGTTGCCTCCGCCGTCGGACGGCTGCACCCGCCCAGCGCGCCCGAAACGAGCGCCACCGCCGCCAGTCCGGCCGTGATCCAGGTCAAGATACGCACCCATTTCTTGTGTTCTCGTTGGCTCATCGTGGTCTACCTCCGCGTGGTTTGGTGAAACGCACTGTATTATAGCATGGGTAGACGGTAGACAGTAGACAGTAGACGGGGAATGCCTCCCCCCTGTCTACCGTCTACCTACTACTGTCTACCCTCCTGTTCTCGCCTTCGCCAGCAAGTATTCCCCGCTGATCGTCCCGTCGCTGAACAGGTTGAGCGACGTGGAGGCCGTGCGGTCAAAGTCCCACCAGGTGACCTCCATGCCATCGCAGTCGTAGACGGGATTGTCGCGGTAGGTGCGGACCGGCGAACGGTGAGACAGGAGGTCCCAGCGCCGGTGGTCGCCGTACAGTTGGCGGAGCACCACCCGCCGGACGCCGATCTCGCGGCAGCGGGCCAGGAACACGTCCACCTGCCCGGCGTTGTGCTCGTCGATCACGCAGGAGACCTTGACGGGGACGCGGGCCGACCGCACGATCGCCGCCAGGTCGGGGACCCGCCGCGAGCAGGTCATCTTCTCATACGTGTCCGGCTCGAGGGAGGGGAGGGAGAGCGACACCCGGTCGTACAAGTCAGGGTAGACGGTAGTCAGTAGACAGTAGACGGGGGAGGGCGCACACATCCCCGTCTACCGTCTACCGTCTACTGTCTACCCAATTGTACCAGGTACTCCTTCACCGCCCCGGCGTAAAACAGCGCCACGACCCCGTTAAAATGCTCGGCGCCTTTGGGCGTGAGGCGCAGGTAGGGGCCGACGGCCTCCATCAGCCCGCGCTGGAGCACGAACGCGACCTCGCGGGGAAAGTGGTCCTCCAACTGGACGCCGAACTTGGCCCGAAAGTGATCCCGGTGGATCTCGCCAAAGTAGAACGAGACGGCGATCATCTTGGCCATCGCCACGTCGAGCGGCAGGTGGTACAGGTCCTGGATCGGCAGCCGCCCGGCGCCCACGGCCCGCAGGTACGGCTGGAGCGATTTCGTTGCCGCGCCCAGGTTGTACGAGAGCGTGTGGTGCGACAGCGACTGCGCGCCCAGCCCCAGCCCCAGGTAGGGCGTGCCCTTGATCACTCGTTCGGTCAGATAGTCGCTCGTGCCCACGTCGCCGGGGACCCTGCTGTACGTGTTCTTGCCCGGCGTGCCGGCGTACCCTGCCGCCAGCAACAGGTCGCGCGCGATGGCCTCCAGCTCGTTGACGGCCTGCCGCGTGACGCGCGCGGCCTGGTCCGCGATCCGCGTCCCTTTGTAGCGCACCCGGTACAGCGTGACGTACTCAGGCCCCAGCGCGATGGTCTGCTCGACCGTCGTGCGCCACGTCTCCGGCGACTGGTCGGCAAAGCCGAGCATCAGGTCGATGTTGAAGCGGCGGAACCCGGCGTCGCGGACATTTCGCACCGCGCGCTCCAGCATCGTCAGGCCCTCGTACTCGCGGCCCAACGATTGGGCCAATCTCAAGTGCGTCGTCTGCACGCCCATGCTGATGCGCTCAATGCCCATCTCGCGGAAGGCGTGGATTTTCTCCGGCTCCCGGTCGGCGATGATCGGCGTCGTCTCGATGCTGATCGCCATGCCAGGCCGGAAGCGGAACGACGCCCGCGCCGCGTCGACCACCCGGCGGATGTTGGCCGGCCTGACGAACGACGGGGTCCCGCCGCCGATGTCGAAGCCGATCAGCGTCTTGCGGCGCGTGTCCAACTGTGCGCGGTAGAGGTCGAACTCGCGCAAGAGGGCGTCGAAGTAGGCATCCTCGGACTCGTTTTCGGTCCGATCGATGACGGTATATTCGCAGTACCGGCAGCGCGACTGGCAGAAGGGCACGTGGACGTACAGGCCGAGCCTGTCGATGTCCCGCCAGGCGGCCGTGACTGTGGGTTCGACCTGGTGCCTGGGGACGCGGTAGGCGCGCATGGTCGTCTGGTGGTGGATGGGGTAGGCGGTGTTGGCGACGTGGTGGTGGCGCAGGCCGGCCTCGAAGACGAGCTCAGGCGGGAAGGAGCGCTCGTCGGCGGGTGCCAGCCTGTGCCACTGCAGGGCCTTTTCTTCTGTGGTCTTCATCGGACGTCTCCTTGATTAGTGTAATTTATACACAAAGTGACGGGCAAAAAAAGAGACCGTGTCATTTAGTGTATTTTATACACTAACTATACCAGATCTCGACGCTGCTGTCAAGAGGTAAAGATTAAAAATCTCGTAAAATGCGGAGCCTCTTGCCCCTGATTCCCTTTTACTGTACAATACAATCAGCCAAATGCCTTGTTCTGGAGGTGGGAAATGGATGCTCCTCAGGCTTTGCCCCGCACGGTGGACCTGGCCTACGGGGCTGTGGACCCCGACGTGCCCCTGGAGCCCGGCGATCTGCGCTACGTCGATCTGAACAGCGCCCGGGGCGACGAAGATCTACCGGCCCTCATCGCGCGCCGCGTTCGGTTCACTTCGGAAGGTAGCTGGCATCGTCAACTGCTCACCGGGCATCGGGGCTCTGGCAAATCCACCGAACTCAAGTGCCTGCAGGGGCTGCTCGACCAGGCGGGCTTTTTCACCGTCTACGTGGACGTCGAGGAGACGCTCGACCTGGCCGACGTGGAATACCTGGACGTCTTGGTGGCCATCGCCCGCACCCTCGACGAGACCGCCCGCGTCCGCAAGCTGCGCATCTCCCCGAAGTTGATTGAGGCGATCGGGGAATGGTTTGCCGAGACGGTGCTGACCAAGGAGGAGCGGCGCGACGTGAATCTGACGCTCAAGACGGAATACGGCGTGGGTCTCAACGTGGACATGCCCCTTTTTGCCCGCATGATGGCCGCGGTCACCGGGCAGATCCGCAGCGGGGGCAGCGCCCGCGTGGAGACGCGCCGCAAGCTGGAGCAACGCCTGCCGGTGCTGATGGAGCGGCTCAACGAGCTGGTGGACGACGTCAGCGTGCGCGCGCTCAAGAAGGGGTACAAGCGGCTGGTGGTCATCGCGGACAGCCTGGAGAAGATGAACCTGACCGTATTGGAGGGCGGCCAGACCAACCACAGCGTGCTTTTCGTCGAGCACGCCGAACAGCTCAAGGCGCTGGACTGCCACGTCGTCTACACGGTGCCCATCTCGCTGCTCTACGACCGCAACCTGGGGGCGGCGTTCGGCGACGTGGACGTGATCCCGATGGTCAAGATCACCGAGGATGATGGCCAGACCCCGTGCGCGAGGGGACGCGACCTGCTGTTCGAGATCGTCGCCCGGCGCATGGACGTGGACGCGGTCTTTGACAGTCCCGAGACACTTTGCAAGTTGGTCGTGGCCAGCGGCGGCGTCGTGCGTGATCTGATGCGCATGGTGCGCTTCGCGTGTGCCTACACCGACGACCGGATCGACGGGCCGACCGCCCAGCGGGCCATCCTCAAGATGGTGCGCGAGTACGAGCGGCTGATCCATCGGGAGGATCTGGAATTGCTGGCACAGGTACACCGCGAGCGCCGTCTGCCCGGCAGCACTCACCTCTCGCGCCTGATGTACAACCGGCTGGTGCTGCCCTACGTCAACGGCGACCGCTGGATGGACGTCCATCCCGCCGTGGCCGCCGCGCCGCTCTTCCGGGATCACTTCCAACTGGAGCGTGGCTGGCCTGTGGGGCAGGCTGGCGACTTATCCGGTACGTGATTGGAGGGTCTGTGAGCAGAGTACCATTGCCCGACCTCGACGCCGAGAGCCAGGCCGAACTGGCCGCGCTCAAGCGGGCGCTGCGGTTAGCAGATGGCTTTGCGCTTTATGTGGCGCGGGCGAACACATTGGTCCTACGGCGGCAGATCATCGCTGACCTGCGCGCCAACCTGCCCCGTCCGCTGGTCGAACTGACACTCTCGTGGGGAGAGCCGCCCGAGATGCCGTACGAACAGATCGCCCGCGTCGCCGAACGTGCCCCTGCTGGTGCCGTCATCTCCGTGGACGGCCTGGACGTGCTGGCCCCCTCGCGCGACCCCGACTGGTTCCTGCGGCAGCTCAACTGGCGCCGCGCCGCCTACCGCAGGCTGGCGCGGCCGCTGCTCCTGTGGGTGCCAGAGTACCTGCTGCGCCTGATGATGCAACACGCGCCCGACTTTTTTGACTGGCACAGCGGCTTTTACGAGTTCACCACGCCGGAGACTGCCTTGGGGGAGACGGTCCGCCAGGCGTACGCCGTCGGCGACGTAGAACAGTCCGACCTGAGCCTGGCGCAGAAGCGGGAGCGCATCGCTCTGCTGCGCGGCCTGCTGGACGAGTACGTGGGGGCAGACCCGCAGATCCGTTCGGCGCGTGCTAGCCTGCTGGGGAAGCTAGGCATCCTGCACCATACGTTGGGAGAGATACCGCAGGCCATCGAGTACTACAAGGATGTGCTGGCGATTGCCCGGGAGATCGGCGACCGACGCGCGGAAGGGGCGGGCCTGGGCAACCTCGGTCTGGCCTACAGCGACCGGGGGGAGGTAGCGCAGGCCATCGACTACTACCAGCAGGCGCTGGAGATTGCCCGGGAAATCGGCGACCGGGGCTATGAGGAGACTGGGCTGGGCAACCTCGGGAATGCCTACAGCGCCCTGGGGGAGACATCGCGGGCCATCGACTACTACCAGCAGGCGCTGGAGATTGACCAGGAGATCGGCGACCGGCGCGGGGAAGGGGCAGACCTGGGCAACCTCGGGAGTGTCTACCGCGACCTGGGGGAGGTGGCGCGGGCCATCGACTACTACCAGCAGGCGCTGGAGATTGCCCGGGAGATCGGCGACCGGCGCGGGGAAGAGAACGCCCTGGGCAACCTCGGGAGTGCCTACAGCGACCTGGGGGAGGTAGCGCGGGCCATCGACTACTACCAGCAGGCGCTGGAGATTGACCGGGAGATCGGCGACCGGCGCGGGGAAGGGGCAGACCTGGGCAACCTCGGGAATGCCTACAGCGCCCTGGGGGAGGTAGCGCGGGCCATCGACTACTACCAGCAGGCGCTGGAGATCGCCCGGGAGATCGGCGACCGGCGCGGGGAAGGGGCAGACCTGGGCAACCTCGGGAGTGCCTACAGCGACCTGGGGGAGGTAGCGCGGGCCATCGACTACTACCAGCAGGCGCTGGAGATCGCCCGGGAGATCGGCGACCGGCCCAATGAGGGCATCTGGGCGTGGAATCTGGGCCTGCTGCACGAGGACGCCGACCCCGCCCGTGCCGCCGGGTTGATGCAGATCTGCGTCGACTACGAGCGCGAGATCGGCCACCCCGACGCCGAGGCCGACGCCGCCCGCGTGGGGGAGATCCGGGCGCGAATCAGGGCAGCGCGCGGGCAGGATTAGTGGACCGGCGTAGTGGGCGTGATGGAAAGGAAAGAGGGCGCGAATGATCCGACAATACGTGCGAGTCGCTGTGGAATGGGCACACGACGAGACCATTGACGATCGTCCCCATTCTTCATTCTCCATTCTTCATTCTCCATTCTCCATTCTCCATTCTCCACTCTCGCGTCTCTAGCCTCCAATGACCCACTCCCCGTTCATCCCCGGCACACCCGCCGCGCCTGGCCCGCCGCTGGCTCGCTACCGCCCCGCGCCGCCTGTTCGGGCCGTGGCAGCCTATGTGAAAAACCTCACCCGGCCCGGCGACCTGGTCGTCGACCTGTTCTGCCAGGGACCGACGGTCGTGCGGGAGGCCGTCGGTTCAGGCCGCCGTGCGCTGGGTCTCAGCGTCAACCCCCTGCTCATCGTCGCCGCCCGCCTGGGGCTGGGCCAGCGCGACGCCGCCGCGCTCAACGCCGCCTTCACCCGCCTGGCCGACAGCCGCAAAGGGGACGTGCCCTTGCGCCGCCACCTGGCCTCCCTCTACCGCTCGACCTGTCCGACCTGCGGCGCGTTGGGCGTCGCCGAGTGGTTCGCCTGGGACCGCGACGGCGACTATCCGTTCAAGAAGGCGGTCCGGTGCGCCAGGTGTGAGGGAGTGCAGGAGGGAACGCCGGACGACGAAGATTTGCACACCGTGCATCGGCTCCAGCCCCGGGGCCTGGCCTACTACTATGCGCTCGACCGCGTGGCGCCGCCCGGCCACCCGGCGCGGGAGCGGGCCGCCAGGCTGGTCGAGCTCTACACCCCGCGCAACCTCTCCGCGTTGGTGGACCTGAGCCTGCGGCTGGAGGGGTTGGAGGTCGGCGAGGAGGTCAAGGTCGCGCTGGCTGGCGTACTGCTCGATTGCTTCGACACCGGCTCCAGCCTCGATCCGTACGGCGAGGAGCGGCCACGCCCTCGCACGCTGCGTGTCCCGTCCCGCTATCTGGAGCGCAACGTGTGGCTGTGTTTCGAGGAGGGGTTCTCGCGCACATTGGCCGAGACGTCGCCATCGCCGGCACCCCGGGCCGCGGACGTCGGTGCGTTGGTGAGAGACGAGGCGGATGGATATGCGCTGGCCAGCCGCGCGGCCCGCGACGTCGGGGAGGTCGTCCCCCCGGGGAGCGTTGCCCTCGCCTTTGCCGACCCGCCCCGGCCCGACGGGGTCTTTTGGGCGCTCTCGGCGCTGTGGGCGGGGTGGCTGTGGGAATCGCCCGCCGCCCATGCGCTGCGCCCGTTCCTGCGCCGCCGGCGCTTTGACTGGGACTGGCACTGGCGCGTGTTGCGGAAGGCGTTGCGCGCGGCCGGGCCGCTGCTCACCGCCGGGGGCCGTCTGGTGACCCTGTTCTCCGGTGACGGCGAATCGCTGCTCGAGTCGGTCTGCCTGGCGGCCAGCAGCGCGGGCTACGTCCTGGAGGGATGGGGGTACAGCCCTGAGGTCGGCTACCGGCTGGTCTGGCGTTGGGGATTGGAGATTGCAGATAGCAAATTGCAGATTGCAGATAGCGAATTGCAGATTGCAGATGGCAAGCGGCAGCCTGCGGCGGTGGATGCGGAGGTGCTGGAGCGCGAGTTGACCGCCGTCTCGGCGGAAGCGGCAGTGATTGCGCTTCGGGAGCGGGGGGAGCCGACGGTCTGGGCGCTGCTACACGCTGGCGCGTGCGCGGAGCTGACGGGGCGGGGGCTGCTGGCGCGCGCGGCGGCGATGCCGGAAGGATCTCCCCCCGCCATCTCGTTCGCGGCCGGCGCAGTTCGCCGTGCCTTCGCGGATGCCCCGATGGTCCAGCTCGCGGACCGGGAGGGGGTGGAGGGCGCGCTGTGGTGGCTGGCGGACCCAAGCCAGGCCGCCGAACCCCCTCTGGCCGATCGGGTCGAGGCGCTGGTGTGGGCGTCGCTGGCCCAGCGCCCGGAATGGGACCTGGAGCAACTGATCGAGGCGGTATACGCCCGCTTTCCCGGCCACCTGACGCCCGACTTGACGCTCGTGCAGGTCTGTGTAGACTCGTACAGCCTGCGCGAGGGCCAGACGCTCCGCCTGCGCCCTGAGGACGAACCAGGTCAGCGCGCCGCCGAACTCGCGGCGTTGCGCGCTGACCTGGCAGAGCTGGGCGGGCGGTTGGGGTTCAGCGTGAGGCGGGGGGGCGGCTGGGACGTGCGCTGGTTGGAGGAGGAACGGGAGGCGTACGCCTTCGCCATCTCGGCGACGGCGACGCTCGCGCCTCACTTGCTCGCCACCCCTGAAGGAAGGGCAAGGGAGGGGAAGGCCGCCGGCGAGGGGGTGCAGCGCTGCCTGGTCCTGCCTGGCGGCCGGGCGCAGTTGGTCGGCCTCAAATTGCAGCACGACCCGCGCCTGGCCCGTGCCGTCGAAACGGGCGGATGGCAGTTTATCAAGTTCCGTCACCTGCGCCGCCTGGTCGCCGAGGAGGAACTGGACCACCACGCGCTCAAGACCGTGCTGGGCCTCGATCCCATCGCCGAGCAGAAGGCGGCCCAGATTCCGCTGTTCTGACGCGCAGGACGCGATTCAGACCTGCTGAGGTGGTGCGAGATCGATGGATGCTTGCATTGCCAAGCCCGTGTTTCGTGTTGCGTGTTGCGTGAGGACGCGCCATACGCATCACGAGACACGCAATACGTAACACGCAATACGCAACACATTTGGCTGCCTGACAGGTCTATCAACAGATGGTCCGGATTCGCGCTGGTCAAGTGCGCTGATCACAATTGAGGAGTTCACCGATGAAAAAAGGCTATGTCGTCGTCCTGATCCTGCTGGCTTTGTTGACGCTGGCGTCGCTAGCGCTCAACGGTGCCGTCATCTACGGGCTGCTGCAGGCGCGGGAGATCGCGCTGGCGACGGTGGCGAGCACCCGCGCCGCCCTCACCGGCATCGGCGACGAAACCTTCTCCTATACCTTCAAGGTGGAGAAGGAGATCCCCGTCGCAGTCAGCGTCCCCTTCAGTGAGAAGATCACCGTGCCCGTGCAGACGACGATCCCCATCAGCACCACCGTCGTCGTGCCGATTGATCTGGGCATCACCTCCTACAACCTGAAGGTGCCCATCCGCACGCTCGTTCCGATCGACCTCGAGTTCACCGTGCCGGTCAGCCGGACGATAGACGTCGCCACAACGGTGCCGCTGGACCTGGCCGTGCCGATCGAGATCCCCATCGCCGACACCCCACTCGTCGGCTACCTGGAGAGCCTGGACGAGAACCTGGCCAAGCTGGAGGAGAAGCTGGCCAACCCACTCGATCCGTAACCCTTGCGAAGGTTGGGAAGTGGTTTTCAAGCCAGGAGCGCCTGTGCCTAGCGTGGAGCGTCCCGTTGCAGGGGCTACGTGTAACCTTCGCAAGGGTTGGTCGAGCGGCACCCTTGCGAAGGTTAGGGGGCAGCTTCCAAGCCAAGGGTGCCTTCGCCTCTCATTCAGTGCTTCGTTGTGAGGGCGGTGCGTAACCTTCGCAAGGGTTAGGGGACGCAAGGGTTAGGAGGAGAGAAATGCATCTGGCAGGCCACTACTACCACGTCTACAACCGCGGGTGCAACCGGGAGGACATCTTTGCCAATGACGGCAATTATATGTTCCTGCTGCGACGCGCCAAGTCAATTCTCGCGGACTACCCGCTGACCGTGATCGCCTACTGCCTGATGCCCAACCACTACCATTTCCTGTTGCGCCCGGAGGAGGACGGCGCGCTCTCGCTCTTCATCCAACGGCTGTTCAACAGCTATACCCAGGCGTTCAACAAGCAGCAAAGACGCAGTGGCACGCTGTTCGAGGGACGCGCGAAGAGCGTACTGGTTGATACGGATGAGTACGTCTTGCACCTGTGCCGCTACATCCACCTGAATCCGGTCAAGGCCGGGCTGGTGGTCCGCCCGGAGGAGTGGCCCTACAGCAACTACCTGGAGTGGGTGGAGCGACGAGGTGGCACGCTGGTGGATCGCGCGTTTGTGCGAGGTTATTTCCCGACCGCCGCCGACTATGAGACGTTCGTGATGAGTGAGGTGGACCCGTTGCTGGAGCAGCGGCCCCAGGTGTACTACCTCGACTAACCCTTGCGAAGGTTGGGAAGCGGTTTTCAAGCCAGGAGCGCCTGTGCCCAGCACGGATCGTCCCGTTGCAGAGGCTACGCGCAACCTTCGCAAGGGTCGGCCGAGCGGCACCCTTGCGAAGGTTAGGAAGTGGTTTTCAAGCCAGGAGCGCCTGTGCCCAGCGCGGGATCGTCCCGTTGCAGAGGCTGTGCGCAACCTTCGCAAGGGTTGGTCGAGCGGCACCCTTGCGAAGGTTAGGGGGTGACTTCCAAGCCAGGAGCGCCTGTGCCCAACGTGGAGCGTCCCGTTGCAGGGGCTACGTGTAACCTTCGCAAGGGTTGGGAAGCGGGTTTCAAGCCAGGAGAGCCTGCGCCCAGCGTGAATCGTCCCGTTGCAGAGGCTGTGCGCAACCTTCGCAAGGGTTGGTCGAGCGGCACCCTTGCGAAGGTTAGGGGGTGACTTCCAAGCCAGGAGAGCCTGTGCCCAGCGTGGACCGTCCCGTTGCAGAGGCTATGTGTAACCTTCGCAAGGGTTGGGAAGCGGTTTTCAAGCCAGGAGAGCCTGTGCCTAGCGTGGATCGTCCCGTTGCAAGGGCTACGTGTAACCTTCGCAAGGGTGGAGATGCAGGGCGCGGCATGCCGCGCTCCATTTTGTGACACTTGTCACTTTACAGCCGGACAGGAAAGAAGTATTATAAGGCCGTGTGTGCTCTGTGGACAATCCAATGCTAGGAGGAACAATGGCAAAAGGCATGGTTGTGATTGACGAGGACCGCTGCAAGGGGTGCGGCCTTTGTGTGAGCGTCTGCCCCGTGCACATCCTCCAAGTGGCGGAGGGACGGTTCAACGCCAAGGGGTATCGGCCCGTCGAGGTGACCGACCCGCAGGCGTGTACCGGGTGCGCCATGTGTGCCACCATCTGCCCCGATGTGGTCTTTACGGTTTATCGGCAGAAGCGGCGGCCCAGGCGGGCGCCTGCCGCTGCGTAGGAGGTGAGGGAGAAATGGCGAAAGAACTGCTCGAAGGGAACGCAGCCATCGCCGAGGCTGCCATACGGGCGGGGGTCGAGGCCTTTTACGGCTACCCCATCACGCCCCAGACGGAGGTGCTGGAGCATCTCTCCAGACGACTGCCCGAGGAGGGGCGCGTCTTCCTGCAGGCTGAAAGCGAGGTCGCGTCCATCAACATGGTCTACGGCGCGGCCTGCGCTGGCGCGCGGGTGATGAGTTCCTCCTCCAGCCCCGGCATCAGCCTGATGCAGGAGGGGATTTCCTACATCGCCTGCTCCGAGGTGCCAGCGGTGCTGATCAACATCATGCGCGGTGGGCCAGGCCTGGGCAACGTCCAGCCCTCGCAAGGGGACTACTTTCAGGCGGTCAAGACCGCCGGTCACGGCGACTTTCACATGATCGTCCTCGCCCCGGCCAACGTGCAGGAGGCGATCGACTACGTGGGGCTGGCCTTTGACCTGGCGGAGAAATATCGCACCATCGCCATGGTCGCCGCCGACGGGGCCATCGGCCAGATGATGGAGCCAGCGGAACTGCCGCCCATGCGCCCGGTCCGCCCGCCCGAGGAGCGTCCCTCCTGGGCGTTGACCGGTGCCAAAGGGCGCGAATCCAACTTCATCACCTCGCTCTTCCTGGGGGCGGAGAACCTGGAGAAGGTCAACCTGCGGTTGCAGGCCAAACTCAAGGAGATCGCCGCCAACGAGGTGCGCTGGAAGGAGTACAGCACGGAGGACGCTGACCTGCTGCTGGTCGCCTTCGGCACTGTGGGCCGGATCTGCCAGACGGTCGTGCGGGAGGCGCGGGCAAAGGGGATCAACGTGGGGCTCTTACGGCCCGTCACGCTGTGGCCCTTCCCCAGCGCCCGGCTCGCCGAGCTGGCCCAGCAGGTGCGCGGGATGCTGGTCGTCGAGATGAACGCCGGGCAGATGCTCGAGGATGTGCAGTTGGCTGTCGAGGGTCGCTGCCCGGTCAAGTTCTACGGGCGGTTGGGGGGCATCGTCCCCCTGCCCGACGAGATCCTGCCCGAACTGGACAAGCTGGCCGCCGAGGTCGCGGGTGGAGAGGAGGGTTAGCATGGCGACGGTTGAGATCCCTGTGGACATGGAACTGGTCTACGAACGGCCGGAGAGCCTGACGGAGGCCCACACCCACTACTGCCCTGGCTGCACCCACGGCACGATCCATCGCCTCATCGCGGAGGTGCTGGACGAGCTGGGCGTGAGGGAGAAGACCATCGGCGTCGCCCCGGTGGGGTGCTCCGTCCTGGCTTACTACTACTTTAACGTGGACATGGCCGAGGCGGCGCACGGCCGCGCGCCGGCGATGGCCACCGGCATCAAGCGCGTCAGCCCGGACAAGGTGGTCTTCACCTACCAGGGCGACGGCGACCTGGCGGCTATCGGCACTGCAGAAATCATTCAGGCCGCCAATCGGGGCGAGTTGATCACCACCATTTTCGTCAACAACGCTATCTACGGCATGACCGGCGGGCAGATGGCTCCCACGACGCTGCCCGGGCAGGTGACCACCTCGTCTCCCACCGGGCGGGACATCGAGACGGCGGGCTGGCCGATGCGAATGGCGGAGTTGATCGGTATTCTCCCCGGCGCGGTCTACGTCACCCGGCAGGCGGTGCTGGACGTGCCGGGCATCCGTCGTACCAAGAAGGCGATCAAACTGGCCTTTCAGGCCCAACTGGCCGGCCTGGGCTTTTCGATGGTCGAGGTCATCTCCACCTGTAACACCAACTGGCACATGGGGCCGGTCGAGGCGCTGGAGTGGGCCAAGGAACACATGGTGGCCTACTATCCGTTGGGCGACACAAAGGTGGCCGATGGGGTACAGGCGCTGAAGGGGGGGAAATAGCGATGCAGCAAGAGATCATCATTTCTGGCTTCGGCGGACAGGGAACGCTCTTCGCCGGGCAGTTGCTGGCCTACGCCGCCATGGACAGCGGCTACCACGTGACGTGGATCCCCTCGTACGGCCCGGAGATGCGCGGTGGCAAAGCCCGCTGCACCGTCGTCGTGTCCGACGAAGCGATCGGTTCCCCGCTGGTGCGGCGGCCTGGCGCGGCCGTCGTGCTCAACATCCCCTCGATGGAGGCCTTTGAGCCGGCGGTCAAGTCCAGCGGCGTGCTCGTCGTCAACAGTTCGCTCGTGCCGCAGAAAAGCGAGCGTAATGACCTGGACGTCTTTTACGTTCCCGCGAGTGACATGGCCACCGAGATGGGGAATGTCCGCATCGCGAACGTCATCTGTTTGGGCGCGTTGGTGCAGGCCACCGGCGTCGTGTCGCTCGAGGCGATTGAGCAGGCGCTCGACGATCATCTGCCAGAGCGGCACCGCAGACTGCTGGGACTGAACAAGGAGGCGCTGCGCAAAGGCGCGGCGCTGGCTGGCGGTTAGTTGTCAGCCGTCGGCAGAACCTTTTGTCACCACGAGAGGTCGCCCGACGACGGGCGACCTCTGCTCTTGCCAAGACCGAAGGGAGGGACTTGCATATGGACACTGAGACGGTATAATAAGAATCTGCCTGAGCGAATGTTCACACACGCAGCGATGCAAGCCCGCAAGCGGAAGCACGGTGCGCTTTCAGATCCACGGAGGTATCGGACGGCCCTCGATCGGCTAAAGATGTACCGCAAAGTCGTTGTCCCACTTGACGGATCGGAACTGGCCCAGGGCGTATTGCCTCACGTCGCAGAGGTCATCCGCGATCGAGGGAGCCAGGTCTATCTGCTCTCGGTGGCTCCACCGGTGAAGGGAGTCGCGCCGGGCGCCGTGGACGTGCGTCCATCCCCTGCCAGTATGCAGAATGAAAGACAGCGCATCAAGCGGGAGTGGAGAGAGTACCTGCAGGCCGTGGCCAGGCAGTTGGAGCCGGACGCCGCCAGCGTGCAGGTCGGCGTCTGCTTCGGCCGGCCGGCTGAAGAGATTCTCACCTTTGTCGACACGGTGGGGGCAGACCTGATCGCGATGTCCGCGCAGGGTCGTTTCGGCATCAGCCGCTGGGTATTCGGCAACGTGGTCGACAGGGTGCTGCGTGGTGCCACGTGTCCTGTGTTGCTCGTGCAAGCCGGGCAGGTACAACGCCGAATCGCCTACGAGCGCATCCTCGTGCCACTCGACGGCTCTGAACTGGCGGAGCAGGTATTGCCCTACGTGAAAGAGCTCATACGTCCCCAACGCACGCGCGTCTTCCTCGTCCGGGTTCTGACGGCCGGGCTGGGTGATCGCGCGGTGGCACTGCTGAGGAGCTATCCCCCCGGGCTGCAACTCGCCACGACTGCGCTCCATCACACAGAAGTCCAGTTGCAGGGTTATCTGCGCAGCGTGGCCGCTGCCCTGCGTGAGCAGGGGGCCGTGGTGCACACCGCCGTCCGGCGAGGTTCACCGGCCGACGAAATCCTGGCCTACGCCGCCGAGGTCGAGGCGGACCTGGTGGGCATAACCACCCACGGGCTCTCTGGTATGAGCCGGTGGGTGTATGGAAACGTGGCGGGCAGGGTGCTGCAGGGAGCGGACTGTCCTGTGCTCCTCGTCCGCCCCACATCTGAGTAAGGAGGCAACGGAGTATGAACATCGGTATCCCCAAGGAGCGCAGGGATTTGGAGCTGCGGGTCGGGCTTACCCCGTATGGGGTGGAGTTGCTCGCCTGCGCCGGTCATACTTGCTACGTCGAGGCCGAGGCCGGGTTAGGGGCCGGGTTCACCGATTACCATTACGAGCGGGCCGGTGGGCACATCGTCTACTCCGGCGAGGAGGTCTATGGCCGGGCCGACATGGTGCTCAAGGCGGTGCGACCCACGGAGGAGGAACTGGAGTGGGTCCGCGAGGGGCAAATCATCGCCGGCTTCCTGCACCTGGCCTCCGCCCGCCGTCGCAAGGTTGAGGTGTTGCTGGAGAGGCACGTCACCGCCATCGCCTACGAGACGATCGAGGAGGACGATGGGACCCTGCCGGTATTGCGCACGATGAGTGAAGTGGCCGGACGCATGGCCCCACAACTGGCCGCCACATTCCTGCAGAGCAACTATGGTGGGCGGGGCGTGCTCCTCGGCGGCGTACCGGGCATCCCACCCGCCAGGGTCGCCATCCTGGGGGCAGGCGTGCTGGGCACCAACGCCGCCCGCGCCTTCCTCGGGCTGGGAGCCAACGTGTTTGTCCTCGACCGTAATCTGGAGAAACTCCGCTACGTCGATCGACAGTTCAACGGCCGCATCACCACGATGGTCTCCTATTCCTTTAACATCGCTCGCGTCGCCCGCTTTGCCGAGGTGCTGATCGGTGCGATCCTGACGCCGGGAGCCAGGGTCCCCATCATCGTCACCCGGGAGATGGTCCGCTCTATGAAGAAGGGGGCCGTGATCCTCGATTTCAGCATTGATCAGGGAGGATGCGTCGAAACCAGCCGGCCTACCACGCTGCGCGACCCCGTCTTTATCGAGGAGGGGGTGGTCCACTTTTGCGTCCCCAACGTGCCTGGGGCGGTCCCCCGCACTGCGACCCACGCCTTCAACAACGCCGTGTGGCCCTGCATTCGCCGCGTCGCCGAGGTGGGGCTGGAGGAGGCGGTGGAGGAAATACCGCGCCTGGCCCGGGGGATTGCCACCAAAGATGGCAAGATCACGAGTGAACCGCTGGCTGCGGCCTATCATGCTGGAAACTGCGCTGGAATGGGAGAGTAGACTATGCCTTGGATGAAAACATACGAGAGCCGTGTCACGACTGCTGAGGAGGCCGTCAGGAGGACCATCAAATCGGGGGACCGCATCTTTCTCACCGGCAACTGCAGCGTGCCACAGAAGCTGATGGCGGCGTTGGTCGATTACGCCCCCGAGTTGGAGAACGTCGAGATCTGCCACGCGCTCACGATCGGATCGAGCGATTACGTCGCGCCCGAGATGGAGGGGCACATCCGCGCCAACTCGCTATTTATCGGCCCCAACGTGCGCAAGGCGGTGCAGGAGGGGCGGGCCGATTTCACCCCTGTGCTCCTCTCAGAGTTCACGCTGCTCTTCAAGAACGGCGTCCTGCCGGTGGACGTCGCCTTCGTCCACCTCTCGCCGCCCGACGAGCACGGCTTTTGTTCCTACGGCATCGAGACCGGCCTGACTAAGTCGCCGGCCGAAGCGGCCAAGATCATCGTCGCCGAGGTCAACGAGAACATGCCCCGCTGCCTGGGCGATTCCTTCATCCACGTCAGCCGCCTGGACTATATCGTGCCGGTGGATTACCCCCTGCTGGAACTGCCGATGACGGAGGGCGGGCTTTCGGACGTCCACATCAAGATTGGCGAGTACATCGCCGAATTGATCCCGGATGGGGCGACGATGCAGATGGGCATCGGCGCGATCCCCGACGCCGTGTTGAACTTTTTGCACCACAAGCGGGACCTGGGGATTCACACCGAGTTGTTCTCCGATAGCGTGATCGACCTGGTCGAGTCCGGCGTGCTCACCAATGCCCGCAAGACACTGCACCCGGGCAAGATCACGGCCGGTTTCATGCTGGGGACGAAGCGGATCTATGAGTGGTCGCACGACAACCCGCTGATCGAGCTGCACCGCACCGAGTACGTCAACGACCCCTTCGTCATCGCGCAGAACTATCGCCAGGTGGCGATCAACTCGGCCATCGAGATCGATCTGACCGGGCAGGTGTGCGCCGATTCGATCGGCCCCAAGCTCTACAGTGGCGTGGGGGGGCAGCTTGATTTTGTCTACGGGGCGTCCCGCTCCGAGGGAGGCGTGCCCATCATCGCGCTGCCGGCCACCGCCAGGGGAGGGACGCTGAGCCGTATCGTGCCCATGCTCAAGCATGGCGCGGGCGTCGTCACCTCCCGCTACCACGTCCACTACGTGGTGACAGAGTACGGGGTGGCCGACCTGTACGGGAAGACGATCCGCCAGCGGGCGCGGGCGTTGATCAACGTCGCCGCGCCCCAGTTCCGGGACGAACTGACGCAGGTGGCGAAGGAACTGAGCTACGTCTAATAAGACCCTAAGGGTCTCCGAGACCCTTAGGGTCTTTCCTGTCTACACGGGCTCGCCGACCAGGTCGTACTCCAGCGCGCCGGTGATGTGCACCGGGACGATCTTGCCGACCGGCAACTCCGCCTGCACCAGTACCAGGCCGTCGATCTCTGGCGCGTCGCGGTACGTCCGTCCCACGCTCAGCTCCTCGCCCTGTCCCTCGACAAGTACGTCCAGCGTCCGTCCCACCAACGCCTGGTTCTTGGCCAGCGAGATGGGCTGCTGGACCGCCATCAGCCGCTCGCGTCGTTCCTCCTTGACCTCGGGCGGCACGTTGTCCGCCAACCGGGCGGCCGGCGTGCCCGTCTCGTGGGAGTAGGTGAATACCCCGACGCGGTCGAACCTCATCTCGGCGACAAAGTCGAGCAGCGTCTGGAACTCGGCCTCCGTCTCGCCGGGGTAGCCCACCAGGAAGGTCGTCCGGATGGCGATCTCTGGCATCGCCGCCCGCAGTTGCGCGACGGTGCGGCGCACTCGCTCGACGTCGGCCGGGCGGCGCATGCGCCGCAGCACGCCGGGGTGGGCGTGCTGGAGGGGAACGTCGAGGTAGGGGAGGATCTGGCGGTGGCGGGCCATCGTCTCGATCAACTGCTCCGTGATGCGGTCGGGGTAGGCGTACATCAGGCGGACCCACGGGACCTGCGGCACCGTCGCGGCCAGCCGTTCCAGCAGCTCCGCGAGCCCTTCCCGCATCCCCAGGTCGCGCCCGTAGTCGGTCGTGTCCTGCGCGATGAGGATGATCTCCTGCACCCCGCGCCCGGCCAGCCACGCGGCGTCGGCCAGGACCGCCTCGGGCGGGCGGCTGACGGCGGGCCCCTTGATGAGCGGGATGGCACAGAAGGCACAGGAGCGCCGGCATCCGTCGGCGAGCTTGAGGTAGGCACTGGCCCCCTGCACCGCCACCCGGGGCACACCGGCCACCTCCTGCCCTGCAACGGGCGTCTCCGGCAGGTGACAGATGGGCTCCTGCCCGATGCCCCGGGCGCGGCGCTCGTCCAACTGCTCGACGAGCGTCAATATGTCCATCCAGCGGCGCGTGCCGATGAGCCCGTCGACGCCGGGCACCGCCTGGGCCAGTTCGTCGGGGCAGCGCTGCGAGTAGCACCCGGCGGCGACGATCCGTTGGCCGGGCCTCCTGGCCTGGACCAGTTCCCGCAGCACGGCGCGCGACTCCTCGCGCGCGAGCTCGATGAAGCCGCACGTGTTGACGACGAGCAGGTCCGCCTGTTCGGGAACATCAGCGGCGGTGTATCCGGCCCGCTCGAGCAGCGTCGCCAACCCGGCGCTATCGACCAGGTTCTTGGGGCAGCCGAGCGAGATGAGGTAGAAACGTCGCATCTCAGGGACTGGGCACGACGACCTCGCCCGCCGGCCCCCACCCACGGGCGCAGACCTGGGCTCGCCCGCACATCGTCCCCTGTGGCTGCCCGTTGACCGTCACCTGCAGCCCGGCCCCGTCGCCGGTCTCGACGATGATCACCTCGCGGCCTGACCAGGTTTCGACCTGCTCCGTCGCCAGCATCCCCTCAAAGGCCGTCCGCCCATCGGCCGTCACGCGCACCCAGACGTGCTCGGTGGCCTCCAGCGTCAGCGTCACACCTCCCTGGGGACTGGCCGGGAAGGTAGGCGTAGCGGCGGGCGGGGCCGGCGTCTCCGCCGCCGTGCTCGGCGTCTGCGCCGCCGTGCTCGGCGTCTGCGCCGCCGTGGTCGGCAGCGCTGCCTCGGCGGGGGCGGTCATCGTGGCAGTGGCGGCTGCCTCTTCGCCCCTGTACCGGCTCACCAGGTATGCCCCCCCTGCCACGATCGCCACCAGTGCAACGAGCACGACGCCTGCGATCATCAGCGTCTCCAGGCTCAGCCGGCGCGGCCGGGCAGTGTAAACAGGAGCACTGGGAGGTTGAAACGTCATGGGCCGGGTGGGCGCACTGGCGGGAGAAAGGGGTCGCGTCTCCGCAGGCGCAGCCGGCGGGGCGGCCTCGACGCCGTGTACCTCTGCGTTGTAGCGGGCCACGACTTCGTCAGGTGGGAGGCCCAGGTAGCGGGCGTAGATGCGCAGGAATCCCCGCAGTTGTACGTCGCCACCGGGGAAGGCGGCAAAGTCCCCCGCTTCCAGCGCCTCCAGAAAACGGGGCCGGATGCGCGTGCCGGCCGCGGCCTCCGCCAGCGTGCTTCCCTGGCCCTCACGGGCCTGGCGCAGCCATATCCCGAGCGTGTCCATTGCCGATCGTCTGAGAGGCTACTGTTCTTCTGGCTGCGCGCTGCCCGGCTCGCCCTCGTCCACCGGCGCTGGTTCTTCTGCAGGCTCCGCCGGGGCTTCCTCGGGCAGTTCGCCGCCCTCCGGCTTCACGACGACCTTGACCTCGGCCACCACGTCCGGCGCCAGCCGCACGGAGACGATGTGTCTGCCTACCTGCCGGATCGGGTCGGAAAGGATGTTCTTACGCCGGTCGAACTTTTCGCCGACCTCGCGCGTCAACGCCTCGGCGATGTCGGCGGTGGTGATGGAACCGTAGAGCCGGCCCTTCTCGCCCGCCTTGGCCTCAAAGGTGAGGGTGACCTCGCTCAGGCGCGCCGCGAGTGCCTCAGCGTGAGCCGCCAATCGCTCCTCCCGGCCGGCCTCAGCGGTCCGGCGGCGCTCGAACTCTTTCAATGCGCCAGGAGTGGCTTGCACAGCCAGCCCTTTGCGGATCAGATAGTTACGGGCGTAACCGGCCGCCACGTTCTTGACGTCGCCGGCCTCTCCCACGTTGGGTACGTCACGGGTCAGGATAATCTTCACGCTCACTAACCTCCAAGCGGAAACTGGGGCAATACCTATGCACCTGAGAGCAGGGGTTAAGTGTCACCGCTTCACCCTGACCGAGCTCCTGGCTCGGCGTGAAACGTAAAACGTAATGCGTGAAGTACGATCAAACGCCAACGCGGAGGCTTTGCTTACGTTTCACGCATCACGCATCACGCCCCCCCAGGAGTGCTCATCGAGGTGGTCGAGTCCGCCCGCTGCGCAGATTCCAGGTGCTTCTGATAATTATAGGGCGGGTGGGATTCGAACCCACACGTCCTCGCGGACAGAGGATTTTAAGTCCCCGGCGTCTACCGTTTCGCCACCGCCCCGTATACGCTACGGGCAGTCTCAATGGACTGCCCGTCTCTCAAGGTGCCATCTTCAGAAGGCGACGGCCGGAATCGAACCGGCGAATAAGGGTTTTGCAGACCCCTGCCTTACCACTTGGCTACGTCGCCCTGATCGGTCAAGATTCTACCATGTATTGCCCTTCTCTGCAAGTCCTATCGTTCCCACGCTTCCAGGAACGCCGTCACGGCGGCGGCCGAGTTCTCGGCGGCCAAGCGGTAGAACGCCGGGAGTTCATTCGCTCCCGGCCCGCCGCCCGCCAGGTCCGACAACGACCGGAAAGCGATGTGCGGCACGCGGTTGGTCCCTCCTTCCTTGGTCGTTCGGTGGGCTGGCCTCATCTTCGCCGTCGACGTTCAACTCCCACCTGCCGGAATTGTACACGTGCCTGGTGCGAGAGGCAAGTTGGGAGCTCTCTCCCGGAGGAGGCCTCAACCTGCCAGACGACTTGCCCGGAGCAGGGAGAAGAGTATACTAACGACAGGAGTGACCGAAATGCCTGATTACACGGAAAAACAAGGCCAATACCTCGCCTTCATTTACACTTACACCCTGATCAACGGCCGTCCTCCGGCAGAAGCGGATATGCAACGGTTCTTTCGGGTGAGCCCGCCCACCGTCCACCAGATGGTGCTCAAGCTGGAAGAGCGGGGTTTCATCACCAGAGAGCCAGGGAAACCACGTACCATCAGCGTATTGGTATCACCTGACCAACTGCCATATCTCAAAGAGCGGTCCTCTCAGGACCGCGGGAGGAGACAGACCATGCCTTCGAAAGCACAGATCTACCAGATCAAAGTCACGTTGGACGGAAGCAAGCCGCCCATCTGGCGGCGCATCCTGGTGCGGAGCGGCGTCACCCTGGAGAAACTCCACTACATCCTCCAGGTGGCGATGGGCTGGACCAACTCCCACCTGCACCAGTTCATCGTCGGGCAGACGTACTATGGCGAGCCCCACCCCGACTTTGGCTCAGAGATGCGCGACGAGCGGCGGGTGAAGCTGAGCCAGATCGTCCCTGGTGAGGGGTTCAGATTCGCCTACGAGTACGACTTTGGCGATAGCTGGGTGCACACCCTGCTGGTGGAGAAGGTCCTGCCGCCAGAGCCGGGCCAGCAATACCCGGTGTGTGTCAAGGGCAGGCGTGCCTGCCCGCCGGAGGACGTGGGCGGCGTGTGGGGTTACGAAGAGTTCCTGGAGGCCATCCAGGACCCCGATCACCCTGAGCACGAGGACTACCTGGAATGGGTAGGCGGCGAGTTCGACCCCGAGGCGTTTGACCTGGAGCAGACGAACGAGATCCTGCGCGACCTGCAGTGAGGCTTGCCAGCTAGATCTGGAAAACGATATTGCCAGGCGAAAACGAAGGCGAAAATCACGCAAGCCGCCGGCCCTCCCCGCCTCGGCGTACCGGCGAAACGTCCGCCAGGCGGGTCAAGTCCCGTGCTCGAACCCCACGTCGGGATTCTGGATGCAGCGGATGGGAAGCCCGCGGTGGATCGCATCGCGCAGGCAGCCCACGTTGTCCCACAGGCAGGGCACGATTTCCCCGTCGCGCCCCTCGGCCAGCTTGCGCGGCCAGTCGGGGTCGGCGATGAGGGAGCGGCCCAGCGCCACCAGGTCCGCCTTGCCCTCCTGCAGGATGGCCTCCGCGACCTGGCGGGTGGCGATCTTGCCCACCACGATCACCGGCACGTCTACAGCGGCGCGGATGGCGGCCGCCAGGTCGGCAAAGCAGCCCAGCGGTCGAGCTGCGCCCGGATACACGCTCCCCTGCGGTGAGTCGGACGTACCGGCCGATACGTCCAGGCAGTCCACGCCCGCCGCCTCGAGCGCCTGGGCATAGGGGACGGTCAGCGACAGGTCCACCCCGCCCGGCACGAAATCCGTCGCGCTGAAACGGAAGAGGATGGGAAAATCCTCCCCGGCGGCGGCACGGATGGCCTCCACGGTCTCGACCTGCACCCGCCAGCGGTTCTCCGGGGGGCCGCCATACCGGTCGGTGCGATGGTTCTGGAAGGGGGACAGCAGCCGCATGAAGAGCGAATGATGCGCACCGTGGACGTCCAGCGCATCGAACCCTGCCTTCCGGACGCCTGCGGCCGCCCGTGCGAATTGCTGCGGGATGGAGGCCAGTTGCCCGGCTGCAAGCTCGTCGACGACGTCCGACCCGGAAAAGACCTGCAGGGCGATCCTGGCCCCTGCGGCGTGGCAGCCCTCGACCAGGGGGCGGAGGGAAGCGCCAAAGCCGGGATCCGCCCAATCCGCCACCCCACCCGGGGAGGACTGGGGGGCGACGACGAGCCCCACCCCACCCTGGGCGCGGCGCACGTAAAACGCGCGGAACTCGTCGCTGCGCCCGTCCCAGGTCAGGTAGAGGGGCGCCAGGACGACGCGGTTACCGAGTTCCAGCTTGCCATTGATCGTGAAGGGATCGAAGAGCATGGTTCCTCCTCCAGGGCGGCGATTGCTCCGGCCTACTCGAGCCGCGAGCGGTGCCTGCTGCGCGTTCAGTATAGCCCAACGCGCGTGGAAGTCAATGCGAGGATTGGCATAGAACGGGGATAGCAGTATACTAACGACGCGGGACACCACTGTTATCACCGCAAGCCGGATGGTGAGAAAGCACGCCTGAGCCGCCAAGAGCGGCACGAGGCCAGGGTGCGCGAACAGGTGACCGATGATCTGGTTCTGCAACGCTGCATTGATGGTGGTGCCAACCACCTGCGAAATCTATCATACCAGGAGGTCCCATGATCCGCCTTGTGATTGATACCGACCCCGGCGTGGACGATGCCCTCGCCATCATGGCTGCCTTCGCACACCCAAAAGCACTGGTCGAAGCGATCACGACGGTGGCCGGCAATGTCTCGCTGGAACGGACGACGGCTAACGCCTGCACTATACTGGACGTTCTTGAACAGAATGTGCCTGTGTATGCCGGGTGCAACTGTCCCCTGGTGGGGGACGTCGTGGACGCGGGCCATTTCCATGGCGAAGATGGCCTGGGCGATAGCGGCTACCCACCCTCAGCGCGCCAGGTGGTCAACGAGCACGCGGTCAACGCCTTGATACGGTTGGCCAACGAGCGACCAGGTGAGTTGACGCTGGTCGCCATCGGCCCACTGACCAACGTGGCATTGGCAACCCGGCTGGATCCGGCGCTGCCCCAGAAATATGCGCGGCTAGTCGTCATGGGGGGATCAATTCGCGGCGTGGGCAACGTCACCACCGCCGCCGAGTTCAACGTCTACGTCGATCCGGAAGCAGCCGCCGTCGTGTTCAACGCCTGGCCGGGGTTGACGCTGGTCTCGTGGGAGACGACTATGGCCTACGGCTTTTCGGCCGAACAGGTCGAGGTTTTGCTTTCGGTCGATTCACCTCGCACCGAGTTCTTCCGGCGCATCACGCTGCGCTCAATCGGGGTTCTCGAGCAGATTCTGGGGTACAAGGCGCTGCTGGCGCCCGACCTGTTGGCAATGGCGGTGGCACTGGAGCCAGACACCGTGCGCAAGGTCGAGACGCACTACGTCCAGGTAGAGCTGGCAGGGAAACACACGCGCGGTCATACCACGGTAGACTGGTTCGACCGCACAGGGCAGGAACCCAACGTGAACCTGGTCCTGGAGATGGATACCGAGTGGCTGTGGGAGCTATTGCAGGCTGCCGTGCGGTAGCCGCCAAAACGGGGAAGAGCAGGATTTACGGAATGAAACGATAAGGAATCCGTTCATTCCGCGAATCCTGCTGTGGCTGCGGGTGGAAACAGCACAGAGTACGGAGGGAGAGCAGGATTTGCGGAATGAAAAGATCAGGAATCTGTTCATTCTGTGAATCCTGCTGTGGCTGCGGGTGGAAACAGCACAGAGTACGGAGGGAGAGCAGGATTTGCGGAATGAAAGGATAAGAGATCTGGTCATTCCGCGAATCATGCTGTGGCTGCGGGTGGAAACAGCACTGTGTACGGAGGGAGAGCAGGATTTACAGAATGAAAGGATAAGGGATCCGTTCATTCCGCCAATCCTGCTCTAACCGACATGCCAGAACTCATCCATCAAGAACTGACCGGCGACATTATTGGCGCTTATTACGAGGTCTATAACCGCACCCCGCGCACTCATCCAGAGTACATCTACGAGCGGGCGATGATGGAGGAACTGCGTCTGCGTGGCAGAGCGACCACGCGGCAGGATGAATACTGGATTCTCTACAAGGAGCACCTGGTTGGTGTGCAGCGACTGGATCTGTTCGTCGCCCAGGAAGTTGCCGTAGAACTCAAAGTGGTGGAGCGCCTGACCCCCTTACACAAGGCGCAGGGTATCTCCTACCTGAAGACAGTTGACAAGCCAGTGGGGTTACTGCTCAACTTTGGGAGCAAGACGCCGGAATTCAACCGTCTCTATTTCGACCCTGCCAAGCGAGCGTCTGCCCTCCCTGAAAAGAAAGCGATTACTCCCTCCCCTGATTGGCTCTACCCCGACCTCGCCTACCAGGTTGTGGGCGGACTGTATGAGGTTCATACTGTTTTGGGGGCAGGTTTCGTCTATCGCATTTACGCCAATGCCTGCTGCCATGAATTGGGGTTGCGTGGCCTGGCGGTCAAACCGGGCAAACGAATGCAGGTGACTTATAAGGGTGTCGTGATTGGCGACGTGGCCTTTGCCCACATTGTGGTCGAAGGCAAGATCATGGTCTTTCCTGTGGCTATCGGTGACGTAAATGCGCTTCACCTGGATAGCTTGAAGGACTGGATGCGGCTGTGTGACATCCAGTTAGGCATTCTGGCTAACTTTGACGCCATTCACCTGGAACCTGTTTTCATAAGGGCGTAGGGAGAGCAGGATTGGCAGAATTGATGGATAGGAATGGAGAGGGAGAGCAGGTCGAGAACTCCCCGGTTGGCCGATGCGCCGGGGAGTTTTGTGCGCTACACTGACGCCGATCGCGGCGCTGGGCCTGATGGGTTGGGGTGGAACCTTTTTGACGCTCAATCCGTCAAGAATATGGAGTCAGGACGTTTACCACCAACAACAAGAGAGGGAAGCGAAATTGAAAAGGAAACGATATCTTTTGGGATTGATGCTCATTTTGAGCACATTGAGCGTGGGCAGTTGCACGCCGTCCACGCCTGAGCCAACCGCAGTACCGACGAGCGTGCCGACGGAGGTTGTTGTGGAGACGCCCGGCCCAACGAGCACTCCGACGGAGGTCGCCGTGGAGGTGCCCGACCCGGTTCGGGCCCGCGACGTGGCGCTGGCCTACGCCAGCGGGCGGTATGGCGAGCAGGCTCCCGCGCTGGGGTTGGCCTGGACGGAGGAGTCCATCACGCCGGAAGGGCTGGTCGGTGCGTCGACCTTTGAATACACCGCCGCCGGCTGGGTGGTCACGGTGTCCTTCCCGGTGGTGGCCCCCCAGGCGACGATCTACACGGTCGTGATGGCCAACCAGGCCACCGGATTCCAATGGGAGGGGGAGGTGGACGCCAGCGGTGAGGTGACGGAGCTATCGGCACCCACCACCGGGCTGCCCGTCGTGGGCTGGCTGGGCCACGTCGCCAGCCTGCCCGCCGGTTCCCAATACGACGACTACCTGGTGCTGCAACCCGAGGGGGCGGGCGAGATCGGCGTGGCGGGCGCCAACGAGGCGGTCGAGGCCGAGATCGTGGCGCTGCGCGATCATAAAGAGCCGGGCAAGTACGCCCACTTCTGGGGCGCGCTCGCCTGCGACGTGCCCGACTATGGCGGTTGCCAGCTCGTCGTGACGCGCGTGCGCGCCGGGACGGCGATCGCCGATCCCGAACCGGTCGAGGCTTGGGAGGGCACCATCGTCAGCAACCCGCCCGGGTCCCAGTTCGACGACTACTTTGTCCTGGCGGGCGACTTTGCCGTCGGGTACGGCATCGGCAGCATCGATCCGGCGGTCAAGGCGCAGTTGGAGGGGTTGCGCGACACGGGGATTACCGCGCGGGTGTGGGGGCAGCTCAGGGCCGGCGTGCCCGACGCGTTTGGCTCGCAGATCGAGGTGACGCGGGTCGAGGGCGTGGGGGATGCGGTGGCTACACCACTAGCACCTACGCCGACGCCAGCGGAGGGGGCGGGGGAGCCGGTGGAGGGCTGGGCCGGCACGGTCGTCAAGCTCCCCCCAGGCTCCCAGTTCGGCCACTACTTTGAGCGGGACGACGGGGAGCGGTTCGACATCGGTTCGGCGGACGCTGATATGACGCAGCAGATCACCGAGGTACGGTGGACGGGCGCGCAGATCCGGGTGTGGGGCCGGTTGTTCACCGGCGTGCCGGCCATGGAGGCGCGGCACATCGAGGTCGAGCGGATGGAGGTCACGTCGGGGCCGGCGGAGGAGGCCCGGAACCTCACGCCCTTTGCGACGCCGAGCGCGTCCTCGCACCTGCCGACGGATCGAGGGGGCCAGTACCAGGCCTGGATGGCGACCGACGGCGCGATCGAGACCGCCTGGGTGGAGGGGGTGGCGGGGCCGGGCGTCGGGGAGTGGATCGAGCTCACCTTCCCTGGAACGGTCGAGGTCCACAGCGTCGGGCTGGACGTGGGCTACGACCGCGACGCGGAGATCTTTGGCAGGAACAACCGGATCAAGAAGGTGACCGTCATCTTCTCCAGCGGCGAGGAAGTCGAACTGGGCTTTGCCGACGAGCGAGGCGTGCAGACGATCCCGCTGGTCCGCGCGCCCGGGCCGAACATCGAGACGACGTCGGTCAAGGTGGTCATCGAGGAGGTCTTTGCCGGGTCCACGTACGACGACACGTGCCTGGCCGAGATCGAGGTGTGGGGCCGGGCGAAATGAGCTGCCCGGCCTGAGAGAAGTTGGGGGGATGCGTCTCAGTCGAGACGCATCCCCCTTATTCTGCAAACACGGTCTGTTCTGCTACTTCTGTCTGCAGGGCTCGCAGGGCCTTTTTGACCAGGTTGAGGCGCAGTGCCCTCTCCTCATCTCTTGGCAGTTCGGGGTTCCCCAGAGGGTGTGGGATAGCCACGGCGGGCACGATACGATTGGCCCCCACGGTCAGAGAAATCGGCACGATCGAGGCCACGTGCACCACGGGCAGCCCCACCCGGTCTATCTCTTTGACGAGCGTTGCACCGCAACGCGTGTCGGTCCCTCAGGTGGAGGTGAGGATCACCCCATCGACGTCGGCCGCCTTAAGCTTTTCCGCGATCGCCTGGCCGAACTTTTGCGCGTTGGCAATCGAGGTGGCATTGCCCACGGTGACGTAATACAGGTCGTACAGTTTGCCGATCGTGCCATCCCTCTCCAGGCTGCGCGCAGCGTCCAACGGCAAGACCCTGTCCGGATCCTCGTTCGCGTAGACCGGATCGTAGCCACCGTGACAGGTCTGATAGGCGTCCGGGGTCAGGTCATCCACCCCGGCGATACTGTATGCGGCGAACTTTGAAGCGCTGGCGGCCTCTATCCGGTCCGGGTTACCCAGGGGTACGATCCCTCCCGTGGTCACCAGGGCTATCGTGGCCGGGCGCAGGTCCTTGATCGCGGCGCTGGGAGGGACGCGCTCAAAGGTGGGCATCGGATACTCGGTCTGGAATGGCTCCCCCTTAAGTTTGAGCAGGAGCATGTCTACCGCTCTCTCCGCCCCGGTGCGATCCGCAAATTGATTGATCCTGAACCCACGAGGGAAGTAACCCTCCTCCTGGGGGAGGCCGATCTCCTGGCCCAGGCCCAGCTTGTGGACGAAAGCGGCCATCCTGGGGATGGCCTCTCTCATACCCCGGGCAGAATCGGCGGTGGGGATAATATACACCTGCTTGCGGTAGAGATCCAGCGCCGGGTTCTCCTCGTACAGCCCTGTGACCACCGGGATGGCCAGTTTTGCGCTCATCGCCGCGCAGGAGGCCCCACAGGCGACGCCGTATCTACCCGCGTTGAAGGCCGGGCCAGCGACAAAAACGTCCGGCTGGTAAGGGGAGGCCAGCTCGACCACCTTTTCTGCCGCAGCCTCGATGTGCTCGGCAAAGTAACCATCGCCGCAGACCACAGTGGCCACTATCTCCCCCTCTTCCCCCAGGGTCTTTTGCAGGGCTCTGCCAGGGCCGACAGCCCCCTCCCTGACCAGGGGAGGGACGTTCGCTTTGTCCTCGCCGCCGATCTGGGCGAAGAACTGGTTCAGGTAATGAACCACTCGATATTTATTCTCTGCCATCTTGTTTTCCCCCTTTCGCTTGAAGGGCTCTCTAATACCCCCGAGCGGTTAGCCTGCCCAGACCCAACTGGCAAGTGGACCCCATGATGCCCTGTATCTCGACGTTCAGGCCTCCATCGGCGGCCATGCAGCCGGCAAACCCTCCAGCAATGACCTCTGCCGGTTTCAGGTCGCCAATGGTCCGCTTCATGGGGGGAAGAGCCACCACCTCATTCGCATTCCCCACACTGATGACCGCGCTGGCCTCAGGCGTCGCATCCGCCAGTGACTGGGAACCGCCATCTCTGCCAGCAAACTCGTCGGTGATCAGCACGGTCTCTATCCCGTACCCCTTCATCTTTTGGCACAGCATCATGAGGTCGGTATCGGGGTTGCCGAAACCTTCGTTGGTGACGATCGCCCCCTGTGCCCCAATGAGTTTCGCCAGGTTGCTGGCATAGTCTGAAGCTCTCTCCTTGCCCGCCAGCGTGACCATTAAATTGGTGATGACCACCCCGATGAAATTCAGATCCTGGCCATGTCTCCGATAGAGCTCGTGGATGACCGCGTTGTTCACGTGATGGTAGGTGGTGTGCTTGTCGCAAGCGGAGACACAGTTGCCGCTCACGATGGCCCCATCCATCACCTCATTCGGATGGATCAAGGTGGGCAGGATCTTTTTGGCGTCAACCCCGTAGAGATAGGTGTCGTGCAACAAGCCCTGTGCCAACAGCGGGTGAACGTAGGCGACGCGGGGAAGGGCGGCGTCGGTAACCGGACTCAGTTCATAGACCTCCACCTCATCAGGGGCGACGTCCTTGCCCGCTTCACCCAGGTAGGCCGCGGCCCTCAGCCCGGCGAGGCGCAGGGCCTCCTCGTGGGCATGGGGGGCCAACCCAGCGGTGGGGTGCAGGATCAACGCCACATTGTTGGTCCGGGAGAACGGCGAATACGGGGCTCCAGGCCCGCTCATGTCGATGAGCCCCTCCTGAAAGCCCACGATGCGGCCCACGGTCACCAGCGCTGCCCCCCTCAGGACGTTGGTGCTGCCCGACCCCACGGTCCCCACTTTGCCGATCATCCCGGGAAAAATCTCGCCGGGTCCGCTGACCTTGACCCTGGGTTCGATCACGTCCTTGACCGGGATGATCCGTACCCCCTCTCCCGGCCGCGCCAACTCGACGTCCGCTGCGGCCAATCTATCATCCTGCAGGGCCAGGTCAATCAGCTCCTCCTTGTTCACAAAGAGGGTGCCGCCCTCGACCCTGGTCTCATCGCCAAACTGCACGTCGTCGATCTCGATTATCCCTAGCTCTAGGCGCATCTTGGACCCCCTTTCCAAGACATATTCTCCTGGCAGATCGTGGTTACTCCTGGATCAGTTGATCCAGCTTTTCGACGATCGCCTCCTCGGTCACGTCCTCCCCCATCAATTTGTCCACCACCTCCCCGTCCCGATAGAACCAGAATCCAGGCAGGCGCAACCCCATGTGCCCAACCCTGAGGCTGGCGATCAGGCGCCGGTTCTTGGGGCAATCCACTTTGCCAAACCTCACTTTGCCGCTGTACGCCTGCTCCAACCTCTCTACATCAGGCATGAGATCCATGCACTTGTCGCAGCGGATACTCCAGAAATCTACCAAGACAGGCAGATCGGACTCGAGCACCTCCTTCTGATAGGTTTCTTTTGTCAGTTCCAACATGGCTCTTGCCTCCTTATCGCTGGTTGTGCTGTAAAAAGCGAGCCCCGTTCCTCCTAGCCCCCTGCTGAGGCATTGTCACGTATCTTTTTGGTGGCTGTGGCGATCCCCTCTGCATCCAGCGCCAGCTCCATCAGAGCTACCTGCTCTTCGTAGACCTCTGGCGGGATGTATGCCTTGACTTCAGGCTCCAAGATGTGGTAGACGGGAAGTCCCAACTGGACTTCGGTCAACGGACCTGCGTAGCTGGGGTCTCCGGTGGTCACCGTCTCTGCAACCAACTCCGAACTGTCCGGATCTGCAGCCCCCAGCACCACGATCAAGCTCTTGTTTCCGTACTGCTCCGCCAACTGCTTGATCCTGGCCTGATTTTCCAGGTCCATTGCCCCTGCTGCCGTTCAGACCACGCACTCGGTGACGGTAAAGACCACGTTCGCCCCTGCCGCAGCCAGGCATTTTGCTATGGCCGGGCCCTGAACTCCGTCCCGCTCGCCGAATGCCACGACGTTCTTTCCAGCAAACATTTAATCACCTCCTTTTAGCGCGGGATTTCTCTCCAGGATGACGGAAACCCCATCGGACAGGTTGGTCATCCGGGCCAGGAAAAGACTCCCTTTGCCCACGAACATGGCGTTCTCTATCTCCCCGCCCACGATCATGTCCCTGGCATGACCCATGAATGGGATCGCCGAGGGGATGTGACCCTGAGTCGGAGAGAACCCGGGCATGCCGTGTTTCCTCACAAAATCATCGAGCTCCCCCCTTCCTATCTCCCCCCTCAAGACAGCCAAGGCGCCCAATGCCCGGTAGTTGATCAGGGGGGTATCTGGACGCCCAGCGGATACGGTTATCTCTGGGTTGTGAAATTCAGTCGCATACTTGTCGATGTCGATGATCCTCTTTCCCAGCTTGTCCAAAGGCTTGACCACCACCTCCTCATATACCTCTCTGGCGGAGGAGCCAGCACCAATACGGTGCATCCCGATGGCATCCGTCCTGATCACGGGGCTAACACCATCATCCTCCCCCACCAGGATCGCGATCGCACCCAGCGTGTCCTCCAGGATGGGCATGTCCTTCTTGATGTGGAACTGAAACTTCATCCCCAACTTGGCCAAAGAACCGCCCCCCACCAACGCAATCTTTTGAAAGATGCCGGCCTGAACCAGGGCCGCACCACAGGTCACAGCGTGGATCGGCGCGCAGCAGAACGCTTTGACATCGACGCCGCTGGCGTTCAAACAGCCTGCCATCTCGCCAACCGCCTTGGCCATGTTCCCACCACCACGCTGATACCGATCGCCGATGGCCTCTTCACCAAAGTCAAGCAGGTAATCGACGTCCCGGGGATCGGTTGGGCTCACCCTCGCCAGGAGGTGTCTCAAGGCCAGGAAGGCCGAAGCCTTTACGGCCAACCCCTCCAGGATGACCTCGGCCCTCAGGTCCTCGTCTTCCTCGTGGGCCCTGCATACACAGCCGACCAACTCTCCACGTAGATTGAGGGGCAAGGCCTCCTGACGGTCCAGCTTCCCCTTGATCTCGGAGATGGCCTTGCCACCCTCCAACCCTTCCAGGTCCCCCAGCAAGGGATGGCTTTGGAGCTTGGCCGCCACTCGAGACAGAAACCCCTCCTCTAGCCAGATCAGGTCAAAGACGTCCGCAGCCTTCATCAGGCCATAGAACTCGTCCTCGGGCATGATCTCACCGTAGGGCCCTTCCCGAGCGGCACCTTCCATGGGGTGCTCATACCAGGGCTTTCCCACGTCGGCCAGCCTGTCGGGCCTGATGTTCCCGATGAACGCCTGATTGGGGGGATATGCCACAGCCTCCTCGTGGCTCCTCAGGTGGGCCATGCACTCCTCATACAGGCCATCAAATCGGGGGATCTCCCTGGTTGGCTTGGAGCCCAGGAGAACCAGGTCCGGGGTGTGGGCCAGTATGGAAGCTGCCCCTTTGACAACCGCGCGCATCATCGCCTCCCTCCGAGAATTCCACTCGATCCTGTCATCCCAGGATTCCTCTCCAAAACGAACGAGACAGCGTCAGACAGGTCGGTCATCCGGGCCAGGAAAACGCTTGCTTTTGCCACGAACATGGCGTTCTCTATCTCCCCGCCCACGATCATGTCCCTGGCGTGACCCATGAATGGGATGGCCTCAGGGATGTGGCCCTGAGTCGGAGAGAACCCGGGCATGCCGTGTTTGCTCACAAAATCATCGATCTCCCCCCTTCCTATCTCCCCCCTTAGAGCAGCCAAAGCGCCCAATGCCCTGTAGTTGATCGAGGGGGCATCTGGGCGCCTGGCGGGTACGGTGATCTCCGGGTTATGCATCTGTGTGGCATACTTGTCTACGTCGATGATCCTCTTTCCGAGCTTGTCTAAAGGCCTGACCACCACCTCCTCGTATATCTCTCTGGCGGAGGAACCAGCACCGATACGGTGCATCCCGATGGCATCCGTCCTGATGACCGGGCTAACACCGTCATCCTCCCCCACCAGGATCGCGATCGCAGCCAGGACATCCTCCAGGATGGGCATATCCTGCCTGACGTGGGATTGCAAGTTCATCCCCAACTTGGCCAGAGAACCGCCCCCCACCAGCGCAATCTCATAAAAGATCCCGGCCTGAACCAGGGCTGCGGCACTGACTATGGCGTGACTGGCCCCACAGCAGAATCCCTTGATGTCAACGCCGCTCGCGTTTACGCAACCCGCCATCTCGGCGGTAGCCCTGGCCAGATTCCCTCCCCCCCTCTGATACCGATCACCTACGGCCTCTTCAGAGAAGGAGAGGAGGTAGTCGATGTCCTGGGGATCGGTCGGGCTCACCCTCCCCAGGAGGTGTCTCAGGGCCAAGAAAGCCGAAGCCTTGGTGGCCAATCCCTCCAGGATGACTCTGGCCCTCAGGGCGTCATCCTCCTGGTGAGCCCTGCGGACACAGCCAACCACCTCCCCATCGAAGTTGAGGGGCAAGGCCTCCCCCCGATCCACCTTCTCTTTGATCTCGGAGAACGACCTCCCTCCATCCAGTCCCTCGAGACCCTCCAACAGAGGATGCTTCCTGAGCCTGTCCCTCACGCTGGAAAGAAAACCTGCCTCCAACCAGACCAGGTCGAAGACATCGGCTGCCTTCAACAGGCCATAGAACTCGTCCTCGGGCACGAGCTCACCGTAGGGCCCTTCACGAGGTGCATCGCCTATCGGATGCTCATACCAGGGCTTTTCCAGGCCTGCCAACGCGTCCGGCCTGACGTTGCCGATGAACACCTGATTGGGGGGATAGGCTACCGCCTCACGGTAGCTCCGCAAGTGGGCTGCGTATTCCTCACATAGCCCCCCGGACTTTAACTCGGTGGTTGGTTTGGAGCCTAAGGGGACCAGGTCCGGCGTGTGGGCCAGTATCGAAGAAGTCCCTTTAACGACTGCGCGCATCATCGCCTCTCAAGCAAAAAGGGGAACGATAGCAGTAATCGACGACTGCCCACCGTTCCCCCTGTACTTCTTACCTGAGAGATTCGCCCCGAGCTATCGCGCAATGCACCTCGAGACTTGCCCCTTCGGTGCTTTTAGTCGCTCTCCAGGGAGGTTAAAGACATGCGGTCCTTTTACCTGAGAGTTTCGCCGATAGAAGGATGGAGGGCTCCTACCAGTTTGCCCCTTCGGTGCCCTTGACGGGTCTCTCCCGCATGCCTGTTTTATGTTTTGCGTAGTATATAATGACTCCAGGAGAATGTCAAGCGGACCCAGGCCAGGAGGCCAGGGTTTGCGAAGCAAGTCAACATCCGGTGCCCGGCAACCCTGATGCTAGATCACGCCTGTTGACCGACCGGCTCGCTCGATCACCTCAAGGCAGCGTTCGATGTCCTCGGGTGTATGGGCGGCAGTCACGATGCACCGCAGCCGCGCCGTGCCTTGGGGGACAACGGGCCATGGGATCCCTTGAACAAACAACCCCTCATCCTGGCACAGCTTGGCCATGGTCCAGGCCTTTTCGTCCTCACGGCAAATGACCGGCACGATGGCCGACTCGGTGTTCAACGTGTCGAAGCCGAGTGCCTGCAAGCGGTCTCTGAAATAGGCCATGTGGTGCTGCAACGACGCAACCCGCTCCGGCTCCTGCTCGATCACGTCGAAGGCAGCCAGCGCCGCCCCGACCTGTGCGGGGGGCAGGGCCGCCGAGAAAATAAAGCCCCGCGCCTGATGCTTGAGTAGCTCGATCAATTTGGCGCTGCCGGCTATATAGCCACCCACACTGGGAATCGTCTTGCTCAGCGTGCCCATTTTCACGTCCACCGCCTCGGGCGGCAGGCCAAAGTGTTCCTCGATCCCATGCCCAGCCTGGCCAAGCACGCCGAGGGAATGCGCCTCGTCCACCATCAACAACGCCCCGTATTGCCGGCATAGCCGGCTCACCTCGGGCAGGTTGATGATGTCACCGTCCATGCTGAACACGGCATCGACTGCCACCAGCTTGTTGGCTCCTGGATCGGCCTGAGCCAGGCGCTGCTCCAGGTGCTCCATATCGTTGTGACGGAAGCGAAGGAACCTGGCACCAGACAGCAGACACCCATCGACGATACTGGCGTGGTTGAGCTTGTCGCAGATTACCAGGTCACCCCGGCGGACCAGGGTGGAGATCGTCGACAGGTTGGTGACGTAGCCGCTCGAGTAGACGACGGCGGCCTCAGCGTCCTTGAAACGAGCGATCCGCTGTTCCAGTTCATTGTGCAGGGTCAGCGTGCCAGCGAGCAGACGCACCCCATGCGTACCGGTGCTGAAGCGATCGATCGCCTCCTTGGCCGCCGCCTCGATTTGCGGATGGCCCAGCAGGCCGAGGTATGAGTAGGAGCTGAGCATGATCATCTCCCCCCGCCCCTCGACCACTACCCGTCCGTCGCGCAGTTCTTTGACCGGCTCCAGATAAAAGTACAGTCCCCGCTCCCTGGCCCACTCAACGGGCCATAGCATCTCGGGAAGTTGGAACATCCGCTGGGTCGTCGTTTTTTCCATCGCTCTCCCTCCCTTTGTGTTGTACAGCCACCAAAACCCTTCCTGGCTTTGACGATTTATGCGGTCCAAACACGGATTAGCAGGATTAAGACGGATAGGAGAGTTGAGGATACCGTCTTACGACTTGCACAACCTGTTCCATTGCAGCCCTCCTCCCAGGTTCGTGGGTAAAAACACGCTCCCGGACACGGCGTTGCGCTTGTGCTCGGAAAGCGGTGCAGACCGGACAGCGAGCAACCGGACCAGCCGTGCGGGGGCGCACCTTCCCGAAAGCTTCACAAACGATCCAGGCACGTCAAAAGCGCGGCCAAGAAGCGCCCAACCGCCCGCGGGCACGCCGGTGCAGCTTTCGGGAAGGTGAAATGCTTAGCCGGGATGCATCGTCGTCGTGCGCCCGCAGAGCCACAGGACCGCCGTCGAGCCCAGCGCGTACAACCCGGCGCAGGCCAGGTACACCCCCGGCAACCCAATCCACGCCAGCGACGCGTACGCCACGACCGGCCCGGCCGCCCTGCCCAGGTCGCCGCTGACGTTCAGCACGCCGATGGCGCGCCCCCGTTGCGCCGCGCTGACCAGGTCGCCGGTGAGCGTGGCGAGCAGCGCCCGGACGCTGGCACCACACAGCGCACCCAACACGATGCCGGCGAATGCGACCACCGGCGTACTGGACGCCACCAGCACCATGCTGACGATACCGGCGACGAGCCCGCCGAGGGTCACAGGCCAGCGTTTGCCTAATCTGTCTGAGAGTGTTCCTGCCAGCGGGGCGGTAGCCATGGCGAGAAGCAAGCGCGTGGCCCCCAGCGCGCCGGTCGCCGTCGCCACGCCCAGGGCCAGGTTGGTGGCGGGTAGCAGGTGTTGCACCAGCAACGCTATCGTTCCGGCGACGACACCGTTGGTGATGAACTCGTTGATCGCCTGGATCAGCAGGACGGTCTGCAACGCGCGGTCGGTGTGCCATGGGAGCGGGGTTTCTCTCACGGCAGATGATCGCCGGTGGGACCGGGCGGCACGGGTCTCTGGCAGCAGGAACAGCGCGGGCAGGCTGCCCAGGGCCGCCACCGTGGCCGCGATCCCCATCGTGGCGCGGTAGCCCACCCGGTCGGTGAGTAGGCCGCCACCAAACGTCCCCAACGCCAGGCCCAGGAAGAACCCAATCTGGTACAGGCCCACCCAGCGCCCGCGATCCTGGTCCGTCGTCACGTCCAGGATGACCGTCGTCCCGCCGATCCAGATGCCCGACCAGGCCAGCCCCCACAGCAGCCGCGCCGCCAGCAAGGGCCAGAAGCCGTGCGTGGTGGCATACAGGATTGTGGGTGCCACACCGACAAAGAGCGCGGGCACGAACAGCCACCGCCGAGGCCAGCGGTCATAGGCCAGCCCCATCGGGCCGTTGAGCAGCAACCGTATGGCCCGATTGGCGCTAAGGAGGATGCCCACCACGCCCAGGGTGATGCCCGCTTCGGCCGTGTGCGTCGGCAAGACAGTATACAGTTGCACCGTAAGACGTTGTGCTTCTCCAAGGAGCGGAAGTACCTGGTCTACCACCTGCACCTGGCACTGACCTACTACCACTTCACGAGATACCACGCCAGCTTGCGTGTCGAACTGCCAGAACCGATTCCGACGCGTGGCAGTGGCTCACCCAAAAAGTGGCAGCAGCGCACACCGGCCATGGCCGCTGGCCTGACCGATCACCGCTGGTCTCTGAGAGAGTTGTTAACGTGCCCGATGCTTGCGGTGCCAGGATAGGCACCGCCTAGCACCGCTCTATAGACTCACATGCCCACGCGCTCAGGCCTCGCGTTTCTGGCAGCGTGGAGGATAATGGCATTCTGAGCCTGTTTGAACAGTGTTTCGGACACTCTGTGGAGTGTCCAGTTGGCCCTTTCGCTATTTATCTCAACTGTTGAGGGACACTACCATGTCACACATTACAGACCATAACAATGAGCACGGCAACAGCCACCTTGCCGTGCTCATTCTATGAGCTTACAGGACACCGCTTCCGAATGCACCTACGGTACTACTACTTGCCTCCAGGTCTGGCGAAAGACGGCGATCCTATGGACCACCCGCAACCAATGCAGCGATGAAGAACTCGAAATCCGGCGTCGGAGTTCCAAGGCAAGCCCAACAAGCCAAACAGTAAGCACAATCAGACGCCACTTGGGAAATACCGAGAAACGCTGGCAACTGCATTTCAAGCCTCCTTATATGTGATATACTCACTGGACTTTCCGGCGACGCTAGCAATTCTACCACATCTGAGGCAGTTTGTCTTGAGCCGCTGGTACTGTTTTCCCGTCCGCGTCGAGGCGATCCAGGATCGGCGTCTCGCCGTCCAGCCCGCCGACAGGCCAATCCACGACGCCAGCGCCTTCTGCCAGCACCATGGCCTGACCGGCGGACGGCACGTCCACCAGCAAGGTCCGCCCGCCAGTGAAACGCGGCTGGTCGTGGCCCTCAACCTCAACGTAGGCCAGGTGGCTGCCGCCGGGGCTGAAGCGGGCACCAGCCACCCGGTCGCCGTTGCCATCGGAGACGTGCCTCTCGTCGCCGCTATCCAGCTCGCGCAGATAGAGCGCACCGTCCTCGTCATCGTGGTGGTAGGCCACCCAGCGACCGTCGGGCGAGACGCCGGCCACGCGGAACCAGCAGTCGGGCCGTTCGTCCAGGGGTATGACCTGGTTGACCTCGCCCGTCTCCACGTCGAGCCGGTAGAGGTTACTATAACGGCCCTGGAACGCCGGGAGTACTGCGCCGCCGCCTTCTACGACCAGCCATCGCCGTGCGAAGAAGAGCGCATCGCCGGCAGGCGTCCAGGCGACGAGCAGGATGTGATACAGGTCGTCGTAGTGCTCGTCCAGCACTTTACACTGCTCGCCGATGCCGAACACAGCGCCGCCACCCAGTGGTAGCCCACGCCGCGCACAGGGGCATCGGGATCGCTGTACACAACGACAAGGTGCGGGAGTGGTGCTCGGGGCTGTGCGGCTGAGGGGAAAATAGTTTCAGGTCGCAGAATCTCGGGTTCCAGGTTGGTCGGCGTCTCACCAAGGAGCGCCTGTTCTGCCATGCCCCGCTACGGGTGGCCTCGACGAGGATTTCCGGCTCGGCAGTCTGGACAATGTACGGCTCCATCCAGTCCGGGATTGACCCGCGCTATAGTTGCAACGAGGGCCCTACACGAGCCAGCGTGCAGGCCCTCGAAAGTCAATCTAGCCTACGGCGCGATCTAGTCTCCGGCTAACCTCTCGCTCCGCGTCTGAGCACTTGCGCTCATCGCCAACAAGTAACCAGTCTTCTGGGAGATGACGTAGGTGACGCCGTGGGTTTCGTCACACCCTTGTTGTTCAGAACCCTCATCAGGAATCCCCCCCGGCATGCTGAGACAGGCTTTGCCCTTGATCCTCACGACCCATACCGGCTCCGACATCACCTCTGGCTCAGTCCAAGTGCCAAAACCATACACATCCGACGCTTCCTGCCGCGTGGCGTAGCGTTCGACGATTACCATATCGGGATTAGCAGCGAGCATCTCCTTCGTCAACGATTGCTCGCGCGCAGCCAATCCGGAATCCACCAACAGAGCACGTTGGATGGCCTCGTCACGATTCCTTACAGGCTCTCCCCCTTCTGGTTTATACGGCGCAGCAGTGGGTGGAGGGCCCGGGGTCGGAGGAGGAGGTGGGGTTTGGGACCACGGAACCCAGCGACCGGCACCCGCCACGATTATCGTAGCTGCTAGAGTAATAAGTAGTACTAAAACAGTAATGATAAACGAGTAGCGTACGGCTTTCGACTTCATCGAACACCTCCTATGGTCCTGATCATTGTCTTGATGGTAGGGAAACACTACGTGGCGACTCGGTCAAGGTTGACCTCATGGCCCCCAAGCACCGTAGCCAAAGTCGTAGGCGTGCTGGATGTGGCCCCCTCCAGCGGTCTGTGAACTAGTATAATTATACAACGTCCAGCTTCCTCCCCACTTGACGTATTCCGGGTGCCAGCCCCACACGCCCATCCAACCCTGATCGTCGTTGTTTTCGCTCCCTGCGGCCAACCTACAACCCTTCTTCCACCCCAAGTCGTAAGGCTGGTACCACACAACATCGCTGAAACGCCACGCCTCCCAACGATCGGCTGATTTGCTGTACATCACCTTGACCTGATACCATGTGTTCTCGGAAAGGTTGCCTTTGCCCCCCTCCCAGTGCCAAGTCCCGTTGATATCTGTGTAGCCCACATACTGTTGCAGGACATCTCCGAGGGGCTGGCCTGTCGAATCTGAGATCATTCCCTTGATCCATCCCGTTTCGGCTTTCTTGCCAGCACACGGACACAGCTCACACATGGCCACCGGAGCTGCGGTCCAAGTCAGTCCGTTTGGGGGAGTCCCGGTCCAAACGTAAACCCTATGTCCCTTCAAGTCGGTGGTCCAGTTTGCATACCCAAATGCGTAGGCTGCTCCTACTGCTCGCGCGATGCTCACCACTGATATGAGCAAGGTTACCACCAACACGGCAAGCAAAACCGTCTTAGCCACATTCATTCTCTTACCGATTTTCCGAAACATAAGTCCACCTCCTACAAACTTGGGTCTTTTGGTGCTCGCCTACTGTTGACTTGGTGTCAAGATCTTTCACCAATATATTATACCACACCTCCCCCCACTTTTTGCATCAGAATCGTACCCGTTTTATATCCGTTTCGTATCAGCCCCCCGGCCCCTCGTTCTCCGGCAGCGTCCGGCTCAACGGCGCCACCCAGCGGTAGCCCACGCTGCGTACGGTGGCGATGTAGCGAGGCGCGTTGGCGTCGTCCCCCAGTTTCGCCCGCAGCCGCCGCACCGCGTTGCGCACCTGCGCCGAGTTGCCCGCCTCCGGCGGGTAGCCCCACACTTCGTCCAGCAGTTCATCAAAGGTGACCACCCTGTCCGCATTTCGCAGCAGGTATGTCAGCAGGTCATATTCCAGCGACGTCAGGTCCACCTGTTCCTGCCAGGTGCGCACCTCTCGTGTCGCCAGGTTGAGCGCCAGGTCGCCAACGCGCAGGAGGCCAGCCGGTATGCGCAGCAGGCGGTGTGCCCGCAGCCACACCTCGGCCGGTGTCCACGGCGCGACTACCACGTCATCGGCCCCGGCCACCAGGCAGTGCTCGGCCGTCTCGCAGTCCGGCGCTAGGCCCAACGCCGGAGCCAGCCAAGTACGGCGGAGTCCGGCTATCCGGGCCACTGCCTCCGGCTCAGCCGTCACGTCCAACACCAGCAGGTCAGGGTATTCTCCGCGGCGCACCCTGCCGGGTGAGGGCAATTGAGCCAGGCCAGCGAAGCAGCGTGTCACTTTTTGCACGCGGGGTGGTATAGCCGCCCGTAGCGCTTCCGCCAGCGGGCCGATGATCCAAACGATGCCCGTTCTATCCCTCCTCTATCCTTTGTTCACTCAAGAGGGCCGTTTCATCTGACCTTATCCTGCGTCCCGCCGGGCAGAAGAACCGCGCCGCCTTCCTCGACCAGCACGACTTCTCCGCTCGGGCGGGCTTCGAATCGCCACCAGTGGCACCTGTCGGGTGGGCAGTCGTCGGAATCCGAGCCAGGGCCAAGCAGTGGTTCGTCCCAGCGGTACGTGAGCGTGACCACGACAGTCTCACCCTGCACCTGTTGCCTGTGTGATCCGGACGACAATTTCCTCCAAGCCGCTCAGATCTTGCCGCTCGTGCTCGGGGCCGTACTGTTCCGCTGGGAGATGGGGCCCGCCGCTGAAGTGGACCAGAACGACGTACGCACCTCCATCAGGGATCTGCCCAAGGACACTCCTGGGGCTGTACGTCGCACTCGTCGCCGTCGTGACCTCTGGAGCCCAGAAGCCGCCTTCCCCCCAACTGTTGAACGCCACCAGGCCGGTGAACGGTCGCGCCAGATACTCTGGGCCTTCGGCGCCCGCCCATCCTGGAGGCGGGGTGACTTCCAGATGGAATTGGTCTGAACGAAAAGGTGTTTCTTCTGTCACCTCTGGGGTGCTGCAAGCCGCCAGTAGCACGCTCAGAAGAATGATGAAAATCCGGTGTCGCATAGCAACCCTTCTTTCCGTGAATCTCGCTCTTCACGGCAGCCGCAGGCTTTCTGCCACTGCGTCGAACATGCGGCCATCGCCCTGACCGCGCGAGACGTAGCCTCGCGTCCCGTCCAGTACCACCAGCACCTGGTTGACGATCCCCAAGTCGCCCATTGTTTCCAGCCGTACCGCCGGCCGGTTGTCTACCGTCCGCTCTTGCTGATCGAAGGCCGTCAGGACGCGGTTCTTGCCGGCGCAGTCCATTTCCAGGACCTGACCGGGACCGGACAAGGCCAGCGTCTCGGCCAGCAAGGTCTCCAGGTCGCCGGGCGGTGCCTCCACCACCTGGACGGCGATAAGCGCCTGGCTGCCGAAAGGGCCCAGGTCGGACGGCGTGCCATCCGGCGGGTAGGAGGTGAGCGTGAGCATCTCCTGCCAACCGATCAGGCTCTGCCAGCCCTGACTCAGGTGCCAGCCGGCTGGGTAGCGCAACGTGTAGCCGTAGGTCGGGTCCGTGTAGGTCTCGGTCAGCGGCAGCACTGTCTCTCTGGGGGCCTCGGGGCGGTAGGCCACCAGATCGTCCCAGTCCGACTGGCCGTAGTAACCCACGGCCCCGAGGGCAGGCCGGCGCGAGCCCTCGACTACCTGGGCCTGGCCCGTGGCCGGGTCGGCGGCCATCAGCGCCATGGTATCCTCCTCGCGCTGGACGTAGTACAGGATCGCGCCGTCGTCGCTCCAGGTGGGGGCATCCTGGAAGGTCTCGGTGTCGTTCAGTCGCCGGTGCCGGCCGGTCGCCGGATCCAGCAAGTAGACCCGCCGCCCGGCGATGGCGGGGTTCTCAAAGACCATCCAGCCGGCTAGGTCTGTGGCGGTCTCTGCGGCCAGCACCGCAGCGTAGGCGATCAGGTCCCCCCGAGGCGACCAGGCCACGATGCCGGGGATTTGTTCCGTCTCGCTCACCACCGTCGTCACCTGGCTGGAGGCCACGTCGAACAGGTTGAGCCACTTGTTCGCCTGGGCGGACCGGCCTCCCCCAGCGGTGAAGAGCAGAGCGGAGCCGTCCGGTACCCAGCTCTGATACCTAGGGTTGAGCAAAGCCCCCCCGGCCAGGGGGATGGCTTCGCCGGCCTGAGTGTCCAAAGCCCACATCGTCAGGCCGTCGGCCAGGACGGGCGCTCCCAGTAGGCCGGACCAGAAGAGCACGTAGCGGTTGTTGAACGACCACGAGCCCCAAACGATTTGCTCCGGTGTGAAGGTACCCGGCTCGTCCGGCTGAGTTGGGGACTGGAAGACCAGGCGGGGTGGCCCAGGCTGATCGTCTTCCAGGCGAATCTGCCAGATTTCTATCGGCCCATCCACCTGAATGGCTGGGCCCGATGGGAAGCACCGCCAATGGGTGCGTACCACGAGCAGGTGGCGGCTGTCGGGCGACCAGTTGACGTTGACTGGGTCCACGGTGCTGCCCGCAGGGAAAACGGTGATGGTCTCGCCCTCTGCGCTTTGCAGGTCTAGGCTGCCGGCGGTCTCATTGACCACGACTGTCCATCGGCCATTGGGCGCTGGAACACGGCGTAACTGATCAGTCTCACTTGGCATCGCCGTGGTCCCCGGCGTGACCGTTCTGGCCGGTGGTAGCGTGGCGGTCGGAGCCAGCGTGTTGCCTGGTGGCCGGTGTGGGTACTACCGTGGCCGGTGTGCAGCCAGTCAGCAGCCACACTGCCGCGAGCAGCCCAGCTAATCCAGGACAGAAGCGATCATTTTTCGTCTGCATCGTTCCCCGTTTAGTGTCTTTTCCACCCCGTCCAGCCGGCCAGCGCCAACGGGATCAGGTTCCAGAGCAGCGTTCCGGCGCACGGGTTGCCCACCGGGGCGGATGGGTTGCCTGGAAGCAGCCGCGCCGCCAGCAAAGGCCAGAAGCCGCGCATTGTGGCGTACAGGATTGTGGGCGCCACGCCGACGAAGAGCGCGGGCACGAACAACCACCGCCGCGGCCAGTGGTCATAGGCCAGCCCCATCGGCCCGCCCGGTACGTCCGTATGCCTCGGCCAGCAGTAGAAGCAATCTTGGACGGGTTGCGCCCATAGCCTGCATAGCAGCCAGGCCACGACGCATTTGTGTGATTGCCCCTTCGATCCCTCGACAGGCTCGGGACGACGCAAGCTCAGGCCAACCGCCTTCGACTGCCTCCTCAGAGCCTGGGCCGAGACTTGTCGCAGTTGCAACTTGCTCGTAGCCCTGGTGAACCATCTCCCCCGCCTCGTATAACGGCACGCTTTTCCCGGCTGCCAGGTGCAGCGAGGCCGAGGTATGCTCTCGCGCTGCCTGGACGTCACGGCGCAGCAGGTGGAAATTAGAACCAGCGACGGCCAGGGCAAGGGCGTGATCCAGCGCTTGCGCCAGCGCCAGCGCCTCCTGGCTCCATGCCAGAGCCTGCTCCGGATAGCCTAGTGCCCACAGAGTACAGGCCAGCCGTCCCCGGCAGAGGACGCCTACGTCCGTTACGGAGGCCAGGCGCAAGAAGCGGTGCCGTTGGGGATCGTAGCCGGCATTTGCCCGCTCAAGATACTCACGGGCCAGGACGAATTCTCCGCGGTAGTAATGGCTTGCCCCCAGCGTCCAGTGGGCCGCGACGAGGTACGCGGGATCTTGAGCCTGCCAGGCCAGTCCGAGGGGCTGTTCCCCCAAATCAAGAGACTTTTCGAACGCTCCCTGCGCTCGACTGGAGCCTGCCAGCGCGCACAGCGCCGACAAGAGTGACGTCGCCTCGCCGATTTCCCGGCCCAGTTCGTAGGCTCGGGCACAGGCGCGTATTCGTTCTGGAACCCCCCAGCCCCGCGCAGCTAATAGCGGAGCCCCCAGAGCCAGTTGCAGGCCGAGCTCACGCCGGAAACGCTCGGGCGACTCCGGCAGGGTCTCGAGCAACGCCAGCCCCCGGGTAAAGTGCGCGATGGCCTCCTCGTTGGCGGACAGTTGGAACGCCTGCCTTCCGGTCTGGAGCAGGTAGCCCACTGCCCGGTCCGCCAGCCCCGCCGCTTCAAAGTGGTACGCCAACTGGACCGCCACCTCGGCCGCGCCCTCCCCGTACAGCGCCTCCACCTCCTTCCCCACCGCCTCGTGCAGGCGCGCCCGCTCCACCGCGTCCAGCCTGCCGTACAGGTACTTTTGGAACAGGTAATGGTGGAAGCGATAGCGCGAAAGGCGCAGCCCGCCCGTGCCCAACCGCTCCAGGCTGTGGGCGCGCACCAGGCGGTGCTGCTTGCTCAAGGGGCCACTCAAGCGCCGGACGACCTCCTCCCCGTCGAGACCCTGCACGCGGGCCACCACCTCGGCCGCAAACACCTCACCCTGCACGCTGGCCGTGGCCAGCGTCTCCTGCCACTCAGGCGGCAGCCGGCCGATGCGCTCGGCGATGACCGCCTCCACCCGCGCCGGCAGCGTCTCCCAGTCCAAGGCCGGCCCGGCCTCCCACCGGCCGGCCTCATCCCGCACCAGGTCGCCGCGCTCCTGCAAGCCCCGCAGCAACTCGACCGTGAACAGCGGGTTTCCGCCGGTGTGGCGGGTGAGCGTCTCGCGGAAGGCAGCGCCCAGGCGATTGGGCTCGCTGTCCGGCAGCGCCTCCACGAACGGCCGCCCCCCGGCCCGGTCCAGGTCCACGTGGATGTCCCCGAGGTCGCGTCGAAGCTCGTGGACGACGGGGGCCAGGGGATGCCGGGCATCAGACCCTATACCAGACCCTACACCAGACCCTAAGGGTTTCGGAAAACCCTTAGGGTCTTGGGGGTCAGAGCGGATGAGCGCCAGGTCGCCGGGCAGGTAGGCGCCGACGACCAGGATGCGGCTGCCCGCCAGCCGGCGCCCCAGGTGGAACAGCAGGCTGACGGAGCCAGCGTCCGCCCACTGCAGGTCGTCCAGCACCAGGATCAACGGGTGCCGGCGCGCCAGGGATTGCAGGGCCCGGGTGAGCTGCTCGAACAGATCCGCCTGGTGCAGGGCGACCTCGCCACCCTCTTCGGCGAACTTGGGTTTTGCCAGTTCCTCCAGCCGGGTGCGCCAGACGGCGCCCCTGGGGGCCAAAACCTCGGCGCGCATGGCCAGCGCCGCCCCCGGCACGAAGCGGCCTACCAGGTCCGGGCCGTCGTCCACCAGCGCGCGCACCGCGTCGGGCAGCAGCGCCCACAACCGGCGGGCGTGCTCGCCCGTGATGGCGCCGCCCGCCCGCTGGTGCTCCACGTCCCCGGTGAGCGTGCGCAGGATCTCGCGGAAGGGCAGGTAGGGGTCGCCGATGCCAGACTGGGCGTTGCAGCTCCCCCTGGCCACGACCAGGTCGCCGTGGGCGGCCATCGCCCGCCGGGTGAACGCATCCACCAGCACCGTCTTGCCGCTGCCCGCCTCGCCGGTGACGAAGGCCACCCGGCCCTGGCCGGCGAGCGCCACGTCGAGAAACCGGTCCAGTTTCGCCAGCTCACGCTCCCGCCCCACGAACGGAGCAGGAGGGCTGGGGGGCGGAGGAGCAGGGGTGAGAATCTCTCCCCTGCTCCTCTGCTCCTCTGCTCCTCTGCTCAAGGAACCGTCGCGGATGCTTGCGACCAGCGCGGTGGTTTCCCGCGCCGGCTCGACGCCCAGCTCGACGGCTAGCAGGCGACGGCAGGTCTCGTACTGGGCCAGGGCGGCCACCCGCCGGCCGCCGAGCGCCAGCGTCCGCATCAGTTGCCGGTGGGCTCCCTCATCCCAGGGCTCCAGTTCGAGCTGCCGCCGGGCACAGGCCTGGGCCTGTTCGTACTCGCCGCGGGCCTCGTGGGCACCCGCCAGGGCGCGGAGCGCGGAGGACATCTGCCGGGCGAGCCGCTCTCGGGTGAACAGCGCCCATTCCTCAAAGGTGGGACTGTCCCCGACGGAGAACCCCTCCAGGAAGGAGCCCCGGTATAGATAGATTGCAGATTGCAGATTGCAGATTGCGGCCTGTTGGTCGCCGCCTCGCTGACTCGCTGATTCGCTGATTCGCTGACTCGCTGATTCGACACCCTGTTCAAAGGCCGCGACGTCCAGCCAGTGGTCGCTGGCGGCGTTGAATTGGAGGGTGTGGCGGGTGATCAGCAGGAAGGGGGGCTCCGCCGCGCGGTCGCCGACCGCCTGGCGGAGGTTGTAGAGGGCGTAGCGCAGGTTGCCGAGCGCAGCCCGGTCGGGCCAATCGGGCCACAGCAGCCCGGCCAATACCTCGCGGCGGTGCATGCGGTCCGCTTCGACGGCCAGGTAGGCCAGCAGCGCCCGGACTTTGGTGGATTCAAAGCTCGTGACCGGTTCTCCGTCCAGTGTGACCCGGAAAGGCCCCAGCAAGGAAAGCGAAAGGTGGGCCATCGTTCGTGCCCCCGGAAGTCAGCACAACCCAGTCACCGCGTGGCGTGGCCTGTCTTCTGGACAGGCGTCGCCGCGCTCACGGAGCCACGCCTATTTTGAGCTGCTATGAATTATGCATCGGTGCTTTTACGCGTACCTCCGTGCCCGAGATTTGGGTCATTTGTCAAGAATTTTGGCCTATAAAGGAATCTCCTTGCATTATACATCGTGAAGAAGATTTGTCAATGCCCACGTTCTCCCCACGTGTTCCCCACGTTCAGGTGGTATAATTTAATGGGTATAAAGCTCTTCCATCGTTGCCCCCATCGCTGCCAGAAGTTCACGTAGTGAAGGTGGGAGGTGAGCAAGAGACATTGAGGCCGATTGTCTTCTGGATCCAGACGATCGGCTTTTCGTTTTGGCGGTGAGAGCGGTGTCTCAGTGACAGGACTTGCGCGGTGCGATGTCTATTCACTGCCGAAAGCTCGATCTGGTACAGGTTGGCTTTCTTGTTTACAAGTTCGGTATAATTTACATTGCGTGTCAATACGAAAGGAGATTCAGAAATGAAGTACAAACTTTGGCTCAAGCTGTTGGTTCGGTGTGGGTTGCTGGTGACACTGGTCGGCGTGAGCGGGATCTCCACGGCGAGTGGTGGTGTCCCCCTCTCCCCGTCGCCCAAAGTGGCGCAACACGCCGGCCTGCAACAGCAGCCGTCGCGCTGGGTTCCGACCGGCAGCATGAACGAGGGGCGCGAGAGCCACACGGCGACGCTGCTGCTGGACGGCAAGGTGCTAGTGGCGGGGGGACATTCTGACGGCATCTCCCTCAACAGCGCAGAGGTATACGACCCGGCCACGGGGGCCTGGACGGCCACCGGCAGCCTGGACACGGGCCGCCGTTCTAGGCACACGGCGACGCTGCTGCCGGACGGCAAGGTGCTAGTGGCGGGGGGACATTCTGACGGCATCTCCCTCAACAGCGCAGAGGTATACGACCCGGCCACGGGGGCCTAGACGGCCACCGGCAACCTGAACAGAGGCCGATATGATCACACGGCGACGTTGCTGCCGGACGACACGGTGCTGGTGGCGGGCGGATCTGGCGGCGGTGACCTCAACAGCGCAGAGGTATACGACCCGGCCACGGGGGCCTGGACGGCCACCGGCAACCTGAACAGAGGCCGATATGATCACACGGCGACGTTGCTGCCGGACGACACGGTGCTGGTGGCGGGGGGCCGCAGTGACTACATCAGCTACCTCAACAGCGTAGAGATGTACGACCCGGCCACGGGGGCCTGGACGGCCACCGGCAGCCTGGACACGGACCGCGGTGGTCACACGGCGACGCTGCTGCTGGACGACACGGTGCTGGTGGCGGGGGGCACAGACACCGGATATGAAGGAATGAACACCTGTAAGCTCTATGCGGATGAAAAGACGGCCTACGATCATACCAAGGCCCAGCTCGAAAGCGGTGTCCACTTCCGCTCTGAGGAGGTCCAGCACCTGGACCCGGATGCTTGCGAGGCCAATCCTACCGACCCCAATGCCTGCTCGTTCAGCGTCACCGGCATGAATGACTATGTCACTTTCGACGAAGGCCGCTTATACTGGCGCTTTTGCGCCGATTACGACGAAGCCTACGTGGGGCGATACGATACCCCCCACGACACGGATGACCCGGGGAACGCCCTTCAGCTCGACCCCCACGGCAGATGCCCTCGCTGGCAGGATCTCACCACGGCCCAGAAACAGCGCCGTGTCAGCGACGGCGATTTGGGTTCAGGGGCTGCCGACATCTGCAACACGATGATCGACGCTCGCCAGACCTTCGCCGACCTGGCCCTGAATGCGCCCGCCGACCTGCGCTTGCCGGGTGTGGATGAATTGACCGAACAGGCCGATGGCACCTTTACCCGCGGCCCCGACGGCAAAAATGACCTGGTGCGCAACCTGGCCCTGGTCAGGATGCTGGACGTGACCCGCGAGCTGGCCAACGTCCACCTGGTGTTTGGCAACGAGTTTCTCGTCCAGGCCACGCTCCAGCTCAAGAAGGACGCCCTCTCCGGCCAGGATTTGATCGGCGCAGAGCAAAAGTACCTCGAGCGGGCCCGGCGCCAGTTCGAGCTGGCCATGAACGAGTTTTTCTACGCCACCGATTTCGTCCTGCCGGATGGCAGCCACCTGGTTGATCACTTCACCCCACGGGAATTCCAGACCTTCAGTGCCGCCAGCGATAAACTGGTGATCGCCCTGACCGAGTACGCCAAGCGCGAGCGCCTGTTGGGAAGAGACCCGGCCGCAGCGGCTCTGGTAAGCCAGACTTTTAGCCAGCAGTACCTGCAGGCGCTGGCCGTCGCCAGCCATCAGGAACGTCAGGATTTCCTGCAGAACGGCGGCTGGGAAATTCTGAACAACCTGGAGCGCCTGGTCCAGATGTCCCAGGCCATTCAAGATGGCACAAGCCCGTTCGGCTATGAAGAGACCTTCGTCCCACTGGCTACCTTCGAGGACCTGAAGGAATTGACCGAAAGCTTGTTTGCCAGCGCTGAAGATGCCGAGGACGACCTGATCGCCAGCCAGCGCGAGTTCGATCAACGTGCAGATCTGTTGCAGGACGAGCTGGATGACCTGAAATCCAGTTTCGAGACCGAGCTCCTGGCACTGTGCGGCCCTTCGGCGGACGATTACGATACCTGCACGGGTGGGCTGATGGAGGCCAACTTCCACGACGTGGCGATTGCCAACAATGAGGTCTCCCTGGCGTGGCAGCGCGCCGAGAACATCGCCGAGTTAATCGCCATCGAAGAACAGCGGGCGGGCCAGGTCATCAGGGTCACTCTGGGGACCGGGCAGGAGATCAGCGCTGCACAACTCGCCATCGGCAAGCTGAATGCCTACAGAGAGACTCACACGGTCGCCACATCAACCAGCGAAACGTTCCATGCTGGGGTCGAAGCTTCTGTGACCGCGGCCGCGAGAGTTGAGGCCTCGGCCAGCGGAAACCCGATTGGGTGCGTTGTGGGGGGGTGTGGCGTCGAAACGACGGTTTCTCTGGAAACAGCCATAGAAGCCGCGGGAGGCTTCAACTGGGAATCGAGCCACGTCGATTCGGCCGAAGAGACCTGGGATCCCAACGCCGAGGCGATTGCCGGCTATGAATCGTTGCAGATCTTGAAGGAAGCCGAACGGGATGCCCAGATCGAAGGGGCCAACAGCAATGCCTACATCAAGCAGTTGCTGCTGCAGCAATCGGAGCTGCTGGCCGAATATGAGATCGCCGTGGCACAATTCAACAAGGTGGTCGCCGAGCACAACCAGTTGGTCGAGCAGTACCGGCTGCTGATGGCTCAGCACCAGGAAGCGATGGGCTCCATTGTGGACGACTACCTGGAAATGCCTTTCTTCCGGCTAGAGCGCGACGACGCTGCGCTCCGGGCAGCCGACACCCTGGACCGGGCGGTGCAGTACGCCTATCTCCAGGCCAAGGCCCTCGAATATTTCCAGTTGAGCCCGGTATCTTACCTGTCAGATCTGTACTGGATGCGCAGTACCCCCGACCTGCGCAAGTTCCTGGACAGGCTGGACACGGATTACATCCCCCTCGACCCGAATCTCTTCTCCAAGAAAGAATCCCGGCTGTCCATTGCCTACCACATCCTGGGGCTGACCGACGAGAACCTCAACCCCGACGGCACCCTGAGCCCGGCCCAGGTCGAGCAGTTGCGCTACCAGCGCTTCCAGGCCTTTCTGCAAAGCTCGCACATCGTCAATGATGAGCTGGGAGTTGACAAGTACGCCATCCCCTTTACGACCTACCTCGACATGGAGAACGGGCCGTTCTTCATCGGCGCCAGCCACTACCGCATCTCGCGATGGAACAGTAGCGACCCCGGCTGCAGCACCGGCTGCCGGGGGGTTTGGCTGAACCTGGTGACCGACCAGCCTGGCAGTGACTTTGGCGGTCTTCCAGCCCTCAGGTTGACCCACGGCGGGCACGCCACTTACAAAAACGGGGCCGGGGATATCGTCACCTACGATCCCGGCCCGGCGGCGATCATCGGGCAGAATCTGCCCGAGGGCTTTGGCCACGAAGTCCGCAGCATCTTGAAGGACGCCCATCTCAACCTGCCGCCTGCCAGCGAGCCCGACCAGAATCTTTGCGTCAACGGTTTCTACAACTTTAGCATCGCCACCAGTCAGTGGGTCATCGAGATTGACATGAACGAGACCGGCAACGCGGCCCTTGACATGTCGCAGCTCAAAGACATCGAAGTCCGCATGGATGCCACCTATATGACGTTGGGCCTCTCCTCGCAGTACGTGGAGATGGAAAACCACCGGCTCGATGCGGTCGCGGCCGGTCTTCCGGTGCCCGCCAAAGTCAGCGACTACCTGCAGGCTACCAAGCAGGAGCAGGCTGAGGCCCGCCGGGCCGCCCAATTGGCTGCCCCGCAGATGCCCCAGGCTCTCCAGGTGGTTCCCGGCGATGCCTACTTTGGCACGATGTTTGTTGATGATCCAGTCAACCTGGGCGTCATGGACATCGGTTTTACCCTGAGCTTTGAGGATGGGACCACCAGCGGCGAACTGTGCGCCGACTGCACCCCGCTCTACACCCCCGAGATCTCGCCGACCGTGTCCGGCACCTACGATGCCGGAGCGAACACCTTTAGCTTCACGAGCGTGTTTACGCAGACGACCAGCGGGAAAGAGGTCACACGCACGCTGACTTTCGAGGGGGAGATCAAGGACAGCGGCGAGCTACTGGAAGGGAGCTACACCGAGACCATCGAGGGGTATACGGCGCAGCCGATCGTGACCGATGGCACCTTCCTGGTCTCGCAGCTTTCAAGAGAGGAAATACGATCTGACCGCTGGCAGATCTACCTGCCTATCATCCTCAGGGGCGCTGCCCCTTGACCTGGGGCTGGGGGGCCACAACCTCTTTGGAGACCCGTCGCCTCAATCGCGGCGACGGGCCAGGCGGCGCTGGTCGCGCTACCCCAGGGCCCGGTGTATCTGCCGATAATCTTTAAGAATCAGTAGGCCACGATCCTTGGAGAGTTGGGTAGTAGGAACCCTCCCGCAGGTTTGGAACCTGCGGGAGGGTGACATGCCAGCAAGGACTTTGGCGACTTTATCGCCGGTCGGCCCCCGCTGGGGAGAAGAGCAATGATGACTGAGCAACCAGGTTACCTGGCCTACATGCTGCGGCTGTGGCGGGTCAACGACGGCGGGAATTCCGTGTGGCGGGCCTCGGTGGAGAGCCCCCACAGCGGCGAGCGGTACGGCTTTGCCAACCTGGAACTGCTGTTCGCGTTTTTGGAGGAAAAGACGGGGGAGCTGGCCCAACGGGAGGAGCAGGCGAAAGACGCCACAACGTAGATGCGCTCTGGCGCTGCGGGCGAAAAGCTCTGGATTGAGGCGTTGCTTTCAGAATAGCTAATACAAGAAACCGGACAGGTCTTGTTACAAGACCTGTCCGGTCTGGCCGTTCGAACCCGATTATGTCCGTGCGGCCTGTCGAATAAACCAACCGCATCCTTTAACCGGGCACAATGCCCCAAAGACCTTCAGGAGCCTTGGCCTGCGGGATGGAAATTACCCGGCGACCAGCACGGCGGTTTGGTCGAAGGAAGGAACCGGCTCACTGGCGACGAGGGCGTATAACACATCCGAGTCTATGTCTGCTCCGTTGGGCCAACAGATGGTGCCAACGTCTGGATTGACGTGCACTTGGGCGAAGTAGGCACGGTCCTGGAGGGGCGCAAAGACACCTGTAAACTGGATGATTTCAGCCAGGTCTACGACGCCTTCGACGCCATCTTCAAAATGAATATGCAGACGATGGCCCTCGCCGTATGATTCGTGTCTGCGACTTCGCTCAGGACGAGCTCACAGGCTTGTGAAAACACCCTCCGAGAGGGCGCGACACCCGCGCCTGGGCGCGCGACGGGTGGAAGGCAAAGGACAAGAGTGATGACGGCTGAACAACCAGGTTACCTGGCCTACATGCTGCGCCTGTGGCAGGTCAAGGACGGCGGGAATTCCGTGTGGCGGGCCTCTGTGGAGAGCCCCCACACCGGCGAGCGGTACGGCTTCGCCAACCTGGAGTTGCTGTTCGCGTTTCTGGAGGAAAAAATAGAAATTCAGCCGCCATGAGAACAGCCTGATGGGAAGGGTCAACCCGTTCCACAAACAAGGCCACGCGCCGGCAGGGTGCGTGGCTTGCCCTACATCTCAAGCTGAAACCGGATGGCCTCCAGGATCTCTCGGCGTAGATTCACATCAACCAATTCGCCCAAGTCCCGCTCCAGTCGGCTTTTATCTAGGGTGCGAATTTGGTAGCACAAAGCGATGGAGGCCACTCGCAGACCAGCCACGCCAGATGGCAACAAAACTTCGTTAGGGTATACGACGCGTGAGGTAGATTTGCGGGAGGTCAGGGGAATTACGTTGACTACCGGTAACAGTTGATTGATCCGTTCCCGGCTGATGACGAGCACCGGACGTCTGCCAGCCTGTTCTGACCCTTGGGTGGGATCAAGTGAAGCGAGAAAGACGTGCCATTGATACTTCACTGGGTCGGCTCCCACCACTCAGCATCAACCTCAGTAAAGGCCGACATCGTCTCCTGCAAGTCTGCCATGAAGAGGGGATCATTGGCTGCCTGCGCCATTTGAGCGAGCTTGTCAGCTTCGTTGGGTGTCTGGGAGCGTTGCTCAAGCATTTCCTTCACTAACACGAATTCTTCCAGCGGCAGAATAACGCCAATCGGGTTGCCCGCCGCATCCGTGATAAATTGACGTTTGAGAACAGTCATTGTCTTTTACACCTCAGAGGCCAATTGTGTTTTTCACACTTAATTATACCACATTGGAGCGACAAGTGGAAAAGGGAAGGATCGAGGCGCCTTATATCTGCCTGCGCTTCAGGCACCAGAATGACTTGAAAGGCGTTCATCGTCCCATCTGGTCCCGGAAGCTCTTCAGGTCAATGCCATCTCCTGAACGTGCCTGTTCCAGAGCGCGCCTGAGGGAGGCCGCAAATTCCGGCAAGTTCTGCACTTTCCTCCTCTTGCCAACCTATCCAGGCATCTGCCAGTTGAGTAAGCCAGACCTCAAGGCGTCTGTCCATGGTGCGGCTGGCCTGGGCCTCCGCAGCTCCATAGACCAGATGCGGAACGAGGGCTGCGAGAGCCGTTCGCTCGCGAAAGGCAGCGCCCAGGCGATTCGGCTCGCTGTCCAGCAAGGCCTCCACGAACCAGACCCTAAGGGTTTTCCGAAACCCTTAGGGTCTTGGTGGGAATGATACGTCCGCCTGGGCCTGGGGCAGCGTGAAGACGAAGCGGCTGCCGCTCCCGCCGGGGCCATCCTCGACCCAGATGCGCCCTCCGTGGGCCTCGACGGCCATGCGGCAGAAGGACAGCCCGAGGCCCACGCCTCGCCTGGTTTCCGCCCGCCCCTGCACCTGCGTGAATTTTTCAAAGACGCGCGCCCGCTCGGCCACAGGAATACCAGGGCCGGCGTCCACCACCTCGACCCGCACGCCCTCCGGTTCAGGCCCGGCTGCCACCCACACCCGCTCGCCCCGGGGGGTGAACTTGAGCGCGTTGTCGACCAGGTTGATCAGCACCCGCAGGAGCACGTCGTGGTCGGCCAGGATGGCGGGCAAGCCCTCCGGCAGCCGGCTCTCGAGTGCCACGCCTTTTTTCTCAGCCAGGGGACGCTCCTCCGCCAGCACCTCCCCCACCAGGCCGCGCAGGTCCAGCGGCAGGAGGCCGAGCGCCATCGCTCCCTCCTCCAGGCGGGCGATGTCCAGCAGCGTGTCCACCAACCGTTGCATCCGCCGCACCGACCGTCCCATCGTCTCCAGCACCGAGGCCACGTACTCCTGCTCGGCCTCGGCGACCGGGACGTAGTGCAGCAGTTCCAGCGTGCTGGAGATCACGCCCAGCGGGTTGCGGAGGTCGTGGATAATCATGTCGGCCAGCTCCTCCCGCAGCCGCAGGAGCTCCTCCAGCCGTTCTTTCTCCGAACACAGCGTCTCGACCCGGTCGGCAGCCTGCTGATACGAGCGGCCGAGGTTGACCCGCGCGACGTCTGCGCCGGCGAGCCACTCCCCCATCGAGCAGATGACCTCGGCGGCCAGACCTGGGGCCTCGCCCATGGCCCGGCGAAAGTCCGCCTCGGAGATGTGGACGACGCGGGATTCCTCCTCGGCCTTGACCGTGGCCGAACGAGACCAGCCCGTGGCGGCCCCGAGCTCGCCCACCAGGTCACCCGGCTCGACCTGGGAGAAAAAGTAGGAGGCGTCACCCTCTTCCTTGTAGACCCCCAGCCGCCCCGACCTGAGGTAGTACACACCGTCGCTCACCGCCCCCTGGTAGAGTAACACCTCTCCCGGTGCGAGCGTTCTCTCCCGCCCGTACTGTTGCAGGATTTCGTCAAGATTCTTCATCTGCGCACCTACCCCACCTGATCCACTGCCGTTCACCACCAGGCAGCCCTACACCCTGGGGCCGGCGACGCGCCAATCATCCCGTCGACGGTCGCCAGCGCCGCGCCACTGTCCCTAGTATAGTGTACGTTCGCGCGGAAGTCAATGCCTTATGGTGAGGGGCTTCCGCAATAAGTCGAGGGCACAAGTAAATGAGGAATGCGCGAACAGGGGGCATGGAGGACAAGCGAATGGGTTGAGAGGGGGATTCGGCGGCTTCTCAGGGGTTGGCGGACCCCATAAGCGC